>Ga0207862_1000386_pt1 | contig 13340 bp, 10 predicted proteins | sample LuqExpMetageno81_FD_187838 | JGI IMG/M metagenome (GOLD analysis project Ga0207862, IMG submission 187838) | Tropical forest soil microbial communities from Luquillo Experimental Forest, Puerto Rico - Sample 81 (SPAdes) | ecosystem: Environmental > Terrestrial > Soil > Tropical forest ... | reverse complement strand
TAGGCGCCGCAGCATGCATGTATGGAAAGTACTGGTCGATCTTTCTGCTGGCGGGCCTTGTCATCGTCGCGCTGATTGATCGCCGGCGGTTCGCTTATTTCCGATCTCCTGCGCCCTGGACCACGATCGCGGTGGGCGCCGCCGCGCTTGCGCCGAACCTCGTCTGGCTCGCGCACAACGATTTCGCGCCGGTCGCCTACGCGCGCGCGGCACATCTGCCGAAGTCGTTCGCCGAGGTCGCATTGAGTGGGCTGACTTATCTCGCCGGCTCGATTGCATACATCGCCGTCCCGTTGATCGCCGTCGGGGTTGCCGCACGGCCTAGCGCGCGCACGCTCGCGGACATCGCATGGCCGGCCGACGACGACCGCCGGCTCGCCGCCGCGGCATTCTGGGCGCCGCTCTTACTGCCGATCGTCGGCGCGCTTGCCGGTGGAATGGAGATCACATCGCTGTGGTCGATGTCGGCATGGACGCTGCTGCCGGTGCTACTGTTGTCTTCACCACGGGTGCGGATCGGAATCGGCGACATGCAGCGCGTGCTCGCCCTCGCGTTGCTGTTGCCGTTTGTCGCCGCGGCGCTCTCGCCGGCAATTGCGCATTTCACTGCGAACGCAAGCAAGCCGGCGCAGTCCCAGCAGGCACTGCTCGCGGCACAGGTTGAGCGCGAATGGCATACGATCACGCCACAGCCTTTGCGCTTCGTCGGCGGCGAAATGGATCTTGCCTATGGCGTGATCACGTATGCCGCGGATCGACCGCACGCGCTCCCAGGGCTTCGGCCGCCGTCCGCGGATGTACTCAAGCGCGACGGCATGGCAACGGTCTGTCGTGCTGAAGAGAGCGCCTGTGTCGCGCGTGCCAAAGCGCTGGCGCAGGCAGAGCCCACGAGCCGGATCGTGGAGAGCACGATTTTCCGTTCCGCTTCGGGGCACCAGACTGCGCCGCAGCGCTACACGATCGTGCTGGTGCCGCCACTGGGCTTGCCCCGCTGAGCCCGCTCAAACGGGAAGCGCTAAACGAAATGGCCGGGACAGGCCCGGCCATGACGGCGCATTTCTATTTAAATCGGTGAGGGGCAGCGCGCCTCAATACCGATAATGCTCGGCCTTGAACGGGCCCTGCACAGGCACGCCGATATAGTCGGCCTGGTCATTTCGCAGCTCGGTCAGCTTCACGCCGATTTTGGCGAGATGCAGCCGCGCGACCTTCTCGTCGAGCGTTTTCGGCAGCACGTAGACCTTCTTCTCGTACTTGCCCTGGTTCTGGAAAAGCTCGATCTGCGCGAGCGTCTGGTTGGTGAACGAGGCCGACATCACGAAGGACGGGTGCCCCATTGCGTTGCCGAGATTCACCAGCCGGCCTTCCGACAAGAGAATGATGCGGTGGCCGTCGGGGAATTCGATCTCGTCGACCTGCGGCTTGACGTTGTTCCACTTCAAGTTCTTCAGCGTGGCGACCTGAATCTCGTTGTCGAAGTGGCCGATGTTGCACACGATCGCGCGATCTTTCATCTTACGCATGTGCTCAATCGTAATGATGTCTTTGTTGCCGGTCGCGGTGACGAAGATGTCGGCCATCGGCGCGGCGTCCTCCATCGTCACGACCTGGTAGCCTTCCATCGCCGCCTGCAACGCGCAGATCGGGTCGATCTCGGACACCATCACGCGGCAGCCGGCCTGCCGCAGCGAGGCGGCCGAGCCTTTGCCAACGTCGCCGAAGCCCGCGACCATCGCGACCTTGCCCGACATCATCACGTCGGTGCCGCGGCGGATGCCGTCGACCAGCGATTCACGGCAGCCGTAGAGATTGTCGAATTTGGACTTCGTTACCGAGTCGTTGACGTTGATCGCGGGGAACAGAAGCTTACCGGCCTTCTGCATGTCGTACAGCCGGTGCACGCCGGTGGTGGTCTCCTCCGACACGCCCTTGATGTTCTTTGCGAGCTGCGCGAACCAGCCCTTCGGCTTTTCCTTCAGCATGCGTTGGATTAGCGCGAAGAAGATCTCCTCTTCCTCGGAATTGTGCTGATCGAGGAAAACGGTATCGCCCTGTTCAGCGCGGTAGCCCTGGTGCACGAACATGGTGGCGTCGCCGCCGTCGTCGAGGATCATGTTGGGCGTGCCGCCGTCGTGCCACTCGAACAGCTTGGCCGTGTAATCCCAATAGTCCTTCAGGCTTTCGCCCTTGACCGCGAATACTGGGACACCGGCAGCCGCAACCGCCGCAGCCGCGTGGTCCTGCGTCGAATAGATATTGCAGGAGACCCAGCGCACTTCGGCGCCGAGCGCGACCAAGGTCTCGATCAGCACCGCGGTCTGGATCGTCATGTGTAGCGAGCCCGCGATGCGCGCGCCTTTCAGCGGCTTCTTCGGGCCATATTCCTCGCGGGTCGCCATCAGGCCGGGCATCTCGGTTTCGGCGAGCGAAATTTCCTTGCGGCCGAAATCGGCTAGCGAGATGTCCTTCACGATGTAGTCGCCGCGGGCGGCGGCTTTCGGCTGGGAAGCAGCGGTCATGACTATCCTATCTGTACACGTGCGAAATGGCGGGCGTGCGTATAACAGGCAGGGGCGCGTCCCGCAATGCAGACATAAAGCTTTCTTTATGTCCGCTCTGCGGCTATAGACCGCCCGCCGGGCGAATTGTCTGGATTGTGGCGGGAAAATCGCCGCTTACGACGCGAATGGCCGGATCGAAAGTGGTCGAAATCCCCCCGCTTCCACCCGAACTGCAGAGGCTCTGCGAAACGGAATATCCGCGCTTTTCCAACGCGGAAATGACGCGGCGACGCGCGGCCATCGAGGGGCTGATGCAGGCGGCTGGCTGCGATCACCTCATCTTCTGCGGCGCCAATCGGTTTGGCTCGATCGTGCAGTGGCTCACCGGCTGGCCGGTGACCGCGGAAGCCGTCGGCGCGCTCACGCCGGGCGAACGCGACGCGATGTTTGTGCAATACGTCAACCACGCCGAGCTCGCGTCCATCATCGCGCGCGATGCGGACGTGGCGTGGGGCGGTACTTCCTCGATCGAATCGGCAATCGCCGTGCTGACGAAGCGAAAGGCGACGCGTGACCGCGTCGCCTTCATTGGCCCTCTGTCTCTCGCGCAGCATGCGGCGCTGAGCAAAGCGTTCGGCGCGCCGCAGGATTTGAACAAAGCCTATATCAAGCTGCGCAAGGTCAAATCGGCGGAAGAGCTCGATTGGCTGCGCGTCGGCGCCTATTTCGCCGATCTCGGCATGGCGGCGCTGCGCGACAATCTGCGGCCGGGCGTGAGGGAAATCGAACTGGGCGCGCGCATCGAAGAAGCTTACGTCGCGCGCGGCGGCGGGCACGCGATCCATTACGTCGGCGTCACCTCGATGCACACGCCCGAAGTGCCGGTGCCGCGGCAGTTTGCGTCGCGCCGCTGTGTGCAGACGGGCGACGCGGTCAGCGCGGAAATCAGCGCCTCGTTCTGGGAACATCCGGGCCAAGTGCTGCGCAGTTTCACGGTCGGCGAACCGCCGACCTCGCTCTATCGCGATCTGCATGCCGCGGCTGATGCCGCGTTCGATGCGATTTGTTCAATTCTGAAAGCGGGCACGTTGCCGCACGACGTGATCGAAGCCTCGCGCGTGATTGAACAAGCAGACTTCACGATCATTGACGATCTGCTGCACGGCTATGGTGGCGGTTATCTGCCGCCGGTTCTCGGCTCGACGAGCCGGCCCGCGGGTCCGATTCCGCAGGAGCCGTTCTGCGCCGGACAGACCGTCGTCGTGCAGCCGAACGTCGTCACCCGCGACCGCAAGGCCGGCGTGCAGATGGGCGAACTGTTGCTGATCACCGAGCGCGGCGTCGAGCGCATGCATCGCTATCCGCGCGGACACGAGATCGTCTAGTGTCAAGTCCCACGCATGCACGAAGCGTTAATGACTCTTGCCAGCCACGATGAGAATCAGCTTGTCTTGCATCGCTGAAAGGGGAGGGGCCGGATGAACCTGTCGTTCCTGACTGGCGATGCGTCGCGCTGGCTGAATACGTTGCGTCTGAGCGGACGCCTGCGCATCAAGCATGTTCCGGCGTCGGTGGCATCCGAACTGGTCGAGGCGCGGCTTGCGCGCGTCACCGGCGGCAATCTGGTGATCACGTCCGCGGGCCTGAACGGCTCGCCGCGCTATCCGGCGAAGGCCAAGGCTCCGTTCTTCCTGCCGACGATGCACTGACGCGCTCGCAATGCGGCAGGCACTTTAATATCTAGCGTCCCGAGAAAATCGGCAGCCGCCGTTCGGCGACGGCGGCGACGCCTTCCTTGAAATCGGCGGTCTTGCGCAAGCGCGTCTGCTCGACGAGCTCGTGCTCGGTCGCGCGCAGCACTCGGTCGGCAAGATCGCCGCGCATCGTCGCGCGCGTCGCGATCAGCCCGAGCGGCGAATTCTCGGCGATCTCTGCCGCGAACTTCAGCGCCGCGGCGCGCACGTCGCTTTGCGGCACAAGCACATCGGCAAGTCCCATCGCGTACGCATCTTCGCCGGTCACGCGGCGGCTGGTGTAGAACATCAGCGCGGCTTTGGTCGCGCCGATCACGGCCGGCAGCGTGACCGTCAAACCGAAGCCAGGATGAAATCCGAGCCGCGTGAAATTTGCGGCAAAGCGCGCTTCCGGACACGTAACGCGAAAATCAGCGACCATCGCCAATCCGAGCCCACCACCGACAGCCGAGCCGTGGACCGCGCCGACGATCGGTTTCTTGGTGCGGAACAGGCGATTGCCCTCGAGATAGAGATGGCGCACGGCGGACTCGCGGTTAAGCTCGCCGGGCCGTTGGCCCTCTTTATCGAGATTCGAGCCGTCGCCGAAATTCGCGCCGGCGCAAAACGCCTTGCCCTGCGCAGCGAGCACGACGGCGCGGATAGCGGGCGCTTCGTCGAACGCTTCCAATGCGGACGCGATCTCCTGGATTAGTGCGATGTCGAAGAAGTTGTTCGGCGGGCGCCGGATCTCGATCAGTGCCACGTGCCCGTTCGTGTCGACGCCGATGTCCTTGAACGGTCCCATGCGCTTCTCCTTACTCCGCAGCGCGGCTCGCGGCATCGGTGGCGCGCGTCACGATCAAAACATCGGCAGGCGACGCGCCGTCCGCATGCACGATCACTGGGTTGAGATCGATCTCTGCTACGATGTCGGAGTGATCGGCGGCGAATCGCGACAGGCGCACCATCAAATCCGCGAGCGCTTCGACGTCTGCTGCCGGACGCCCACGATGCTCTTTCAGGATCGCCGCGCCTTTCAGACGCCAGATGAGGGCAACCGCCTGTGCACGGTCGAACGGCACAGGCGCGAGCACCGTGTCGTTCAAGACTTCAACCAGAACGCCGCCGAGCCCGAGCATCAACATCGGGCCCCAGCGCTGATCGCGCGTGATGCCGAGCAGCATTTCGCGTCCCTGCGGCAGCATCGGCTGCACCAGCACGCCGTCGATGCGCGCGTCCGGCGCGTGGGTGCGCGCATTTGCCAGTACGCGGCGATAGGCATCCGTTGCGGCGCCGGGCGCGATGTTCAGTAGCACCGCGCCCGCTTCGGTCTTGTGCGCGATGTCGGGCGACTGCACTTTCAGCGCGACGGCACAGTCAAGCGCTTCCACAGCGGCCCGCGCCTCCTTCGCCGTGTGCACCAGCCGACCAGTTTCCGCGATTCCAATCCCATAGGCCGCAAGCAGCGGGCGCGCTTGCCACTCGGTCAGCACCGGTCCGCTCGCAAGCAGTTTCGAACGAACGGTGTCGCGCGCCGGATGCTGCGCGGCGACGGTGGACGGGTTTGCCGAAATCTGTTCGCGCAGGCGCCGGTAATCGGCCATCGCGCGCAGGGTGCGCGCGCAGCCGGGCGCGCCGATGAACAGCGGATAGCCCGCTTCGTTCAATATCTCGACGCTGCGCTCCGACGGGAGCGTGTAGGTCCACATGAAGACCGGCTTCCGGCTCTCGGCCTTCAGCGTCTTCAGCTTGTCGAGATCGTTCTCGAGAAACGCGGAGCGCCGCGCGGTGACCACGACGACGACAGCGTCGATCAGCGGCGACCGCGCCGCCATCTGCGCGAAGGCGGCGTAGCCAAGCTGGTGCACGCCCTGCGCGGTGGAATCGATTGGGTTCTGCGACGTGCCGTAGGACGGTATGTGCACGTCGATGGCCTTGCGCGTCTCGTCGTCAAGCACCGGCACATCGAGCCCGACCGCCGCGCAAGCATCAGTCATCCACACGCCCGCGCCGCCGGAGGATGTGCAGATCGCAACACGATTGCCTGCGGGCAGCCGGTCGCCGCAGGCGAGAAAGCCGGTCGCGAAATCGAGCATCTCGTCGAAATCGCGGCCTTCGATCAGTCCGTAGCGCTCGAACACCGCGCAATAGGCGTCACGCGACCCGGCAAGCGCCGCGGTGTGCGACGCGACCGCGCGCACGCCCGGTTCGGACTGGCCGATTTTGCCGACGATGACCGGCTTGCCGGCGCGCAGCGCCTTTTCTGCGGCGCGGATGAAGGTCGCGGGGGTCTTCACGTCCTCGAGTAGCAACAAGAAGACGTCGGTGCCGCCTTCGTCGATCAGATAGTCGAGCACGTCGGCGACCTCGAGCGCGGCCTCGTTGCCCGTCGTGACGATATGCCGGAATTGCAAATTGCGCGGGCGCGCGCGGTCGAAGAAGGCAAAGCCGACGCCGCCGCTTTGCGAGATGACAGACACTTGGCCCGTACCGAGCGCGCGCGCGGGCGAAATCGCTCCCGACTTCTTGTCCAGCGCAGGGCTGAAGGTCGCGCACAGTCCCGCCGCGATATTGGCGAAACCTTCCGTGTTCGGCCCGCTCACGGCCATGTCGTAGCGCCGCGCGATGGCCGCGATCTCCGCTTGCATGCGCATGCCTCTCTCGCCCGGCTCTTCCGCAAAGCCGGATGAGAGAATGACCGCAGCCGGTACTCCTGCGCGCCCACAGCGCTCGAGTTCGGCGACGATGAACTCCGCCGGGATGATCAGGATCGCGAGATCGACGCGCTCCGGCAGCGCCTCGACCGATGAATAGGCCTTCACCCCCTGCACCTCGGCCGCGCTGCGGCTAACCGGGTAGACCGTGCCTGCGTAAGGGTGGCTGAGCATGATCTCCAAGATGCGTCCGCGCAGGCCTTTGGTGTCGGACGACGCGCCGACGACCGCGATCGACTTCGGCCAGAGCATTTTGGAAATGTCGGGCATCGGCTCAGCGCAATCCAAGCTCGCGCGCGATGATGCCGCGCAAAATTTCGGTAGTGCCGCCCTGAATGGTGAGCTTGGGCGCGACGGTGACCGCGAAAGCGAGTTGCTCTTCCAGCGTCGCGCGGTTGCCGATCTCGGGCGAGAGAAATGCGGTCAGTTCGCGCACGCGATGAGGCAGCTTCTGCTCCCACACCGTGCCGACATCCTTCACGATCGAGCCCTCCGCGACCGGCTCCTTGCCCGCTTGCAGCATGCCGGCGACGGACACCGACATGCGCCGCAAGGTGTGCAGTTGCGCCACGAGGCGGCCGAGCCCCTCCGCGCTGCGAATGTCCGGATCGGGACCGATTGCGCGGATCAGTTCGAGCATCACGTAGAACGTTTCGAGAAAACGCTCCGGCCCGCTGCGCTCATAGGCAAGTTCGCTGGTCGCCTGCTTCCATGCGCCGTCGATCTCGCCGAGCGCGTAATCGCCGGGAATGAACAAGCCGTCGAACACGACCTCGTTGAAGTCGTGCTGGCCGGTCAACTGGATGATCGGATTGACCGTGATCCCCGGCGCTTTCATGTCGACCAGGAACTGCGTGAGACCGTGCCGCCGGTTTTCCTTCGTCGGTGGCGAGGTGCGGAAGAGGCCGAGCATGTAGTCGGCGATGTGCGCGTTGCTGGTCCAGATCTTGGTGCCGTCGAGCCGCCAGCCACCGTCGACCTTGGTCGCCTTCGCTTTCGCCGCGAACAGGTCGGAGCCCGAGCCCGGCTCGCTCATGCCGATGACGAAACAAAGTTCGCCGCGGCAGATGCGCGGCAGGATGTCCATCTTGACGTGCTCGGGCGCATATTTGAGCAGGATCGGTCCGCTTTGCCGGTCGGCTACGAAATGCAGGCGCACCGGCGCGTTCGCGACGCGGAATTCTTCGGTGACGACATAACGCTCCAAAAACGAGCGGTCCCGCCCTCCGTACTTCTTCGGCCAGGTCATGCCGATCCAGCCCTTCGCGCCGACGCGTTTGCTGAAGGCGCGATTGTGCGAGTCGCCGTGGCCCGGCCGGTGCGGATCGAAGGCGCCGGCGGCGATTTCCTCGGCAAGAAAGGCGCGCACTTCCGCGCGCAGCGTCTCGCACTCGGGCGGCAGGCGAATTTGATCGAATTGCAATCCACTCATCGCGATGCCACCAGCGGCCAGAATTCGTCGGCGCCGCGCCGCGCCACGCGGTGCCCGAGTTCGGCCGCCCACCAGCTTTCGTTGCCGAAGTCGTCGCGCCAGCCGAGCATGCGCAGCGTGAAGCGATGCAGGATGTGTTCTTGCGTGAAGCCGATCGCGCCGAACACCTGATGCGCGATAGCGGAGGCCTCCGCCGCCGCTTCGGCGCAGCGGATTTTCGCCGAGGCGACTTCCAGGAAGATGGCTTCATTTGATGCGTGGGCGGCCAGGGCATCGGCAGCCGAGCCCGCGGCGGCCAGCGCGGCGGCCGCCTCGCCGGCGAGTCGCGCGAGATTCTGCTGCACGGCCTGAAATTTGCCGATCTTGCGCTCGAAGGCGATGCGCTCGTTGGCGTAGGCGACGCTCATCGAGAGGATCGTCTGCAGAGCGCCGGCGGTCTGCATCGCGCGCACGGCGGCGCCCATCAGCAGGAACTGCTCTGGGCTGATTGAAATCGCTCCGACCTGAAGCGCTTCCGCCTCCGGGAAATCGACGACGGGCGCGGACTCGCCTGCGAGATTGCGGCCTTTGCCGACGCGGCATGATTTGGTCGCAACCAATGCCACTTGCGTATCGGCCAGCACCGCGATGTGCTGCGTCTCCGGTGCAAATGGCACGACGGCCTGTCCGCGCAGGCGACTGCCTTCGATGCGGATGCGCTCGTGCAATCGCGCCGGTGCTATGCTCATCGCGCCCGCCGGGGATGAGATCCCGGCGCGCGCAAGCAGCCAGCCCGCGAGCATCGTTTCAGCAAGCGGGACAGATACGGCATAGCGACCAGCCGCCCCGATAATGGCAAATCCTTCGCCGAGGCTCGCGCCGGAGCCGCCCAAATCCTCCGGTACCCAGGCGAGCGTCAGGCCCGCTTCCTCCAGCGCTCGCCAGAGCGGTGCTTTCCAGCCGGAATCGTTTGCCCGATTGATGGTCTGAGGGTCGGCGAGATCCGCGAAAATCCGCGCCGCCGTGTCGGCGACGATATGGTCGCTGTCGCCCGCCAAAGTTTTCCGCCCGCTGCTTCCGTTTTTCTTCATCGTGCGGCCAATAACGGCATTTGGCAAGCAAGCCCCGGCTGCGGTGCAAAGACAGAGTCTGCCGAGTTGATCGGGCAACCCAGTCCGGTTAGCGTACCGGCAAAAGAAAAAGAGATACCGGCGGCCGCTGTGCGCCGGATGACATGGGAGGATTGACATGCCTGCCAGGCGCATCGCGCTGGCGGCGGCTTTGGCCGTCGCATTCCTCGCTCCCGCACAGGCTGCCGACCAGCCGAAGCCCGGCGGGATCCTGCACATCTATCACCGCGAGACGCCGCCCAGCCTGTCGATCCACGAGGAGGCGACGTTCTCGGTCAACGTGCCGGCGATGCCGATCTACAACAATCTGGTCGTCTACGATCAGCACAAGCCGCAGAACTCGATGGGCACGATCGTGCCCGAACTCGCTGACAACTGGGCGTGGAGCAGCGACAATCTCGCGCTCACCTTCGAGCTGCACCAGGGGGTGAACTGGCACGACGGCAAGCCGTTCACCGCCGCGGACGTGAAATGCACGTTCGACCTGATCCAGGGCAAGGCGCAGGACAAGTTCCGCAAGAATCCGCGCAAGGATCTGTTCAGCAACATCTCCGAAGTGACGACAAACGGCGACTATGAAGTCACGCTTCATCTGAAGCGGCCGCAGCCGTCGATCCTGGCGATGCTCGCCTCCGGCTATACGCCGATGTATTCGTGCCATGTCTCGGCGGCACAGATGCGCACGCATCCGATCGGAACGGGGCCATTCAAATTCGTCGAGATGAAGCAGAACGAGTCGATCAAACTCCTGAAGAACCCGGATTACTTCAAGAAGGGCCTGCCTTATCTCGACGGCATCGACTTCACCATCATCTCCAACCGCGCGACCGCGGTGCTCGCTTTTGTGGCGGGCAAGGTCGACATGACTTTTCCGACCGAGATGACGAAAGCGCTCGAGGCCGACATCAAGAAGCAGGATCCGAACGCGATCTGTGAGATTGCGCCGATCAACGTCAGCACCAACTTGATCATCAATCAGGACCAGCCGCCGTTCAACAATCTCGAACTGCGCAGGGCGATGGCGATGGCGCTCGACCGCAAGTCGTTCATCGATATCATCTTCCAGGGTGCGGGCGACGCCGGCGGCGCGCTGCTGCCGCCGCCGGAAGGCGTTTGGGGCATGCCGCCGGAGATCCTGAAGACGATCCCCGGCTACGGCGACGTCGAGAAGGATCGCGCGCAGGCGCGCGAGATGATGAAGAAGCTCGGCTATGGGGCGGACAAGCCGCTCAAGATCAAGGTCTCGACGCGCAACCTCGCGACCTATCGCGATCCGGCGGTAGTACTGATCGATCAGCTCAAGACGATCTACATCGACGCCGAACTCGATCCCGTTGAATCGAGCCAGTGGTTCGCGAAGGTCGCGCGCAACGACTACTCGGTCGGCCTCAACCTCACCGGCAACGGCGTCGACGATCCGGACCAGGCCTTCTACGAGAACTTCGGCTGCGGCTCCGAGCGCAATTACACGCACTATTGCAACAAGGACCTGCAGGCGCTGTTCGACAAGCAGTCGCAGATGACCGACGTCGAGCAGCGCAAGAAGCTCGTCTGGGACATCGACAAGAAGCTGCAGGAGGACGTCGCCCGCCCGATCCTGATGCACGCGCGCTCGGGCACCTGCTGGAAGCCGTTCGTCAAGAACATGACGATCATGAACAACAGCGCCTACAACGGCTACCGCTACGAAGACGTCTGGCTGGACAAGTAAGAGGAACGCATTGGCGCGCTCGGGCGAAGCGGTCCGAGCGCGCATTCTCCTTTGACCGCAGGAGGGAACGCTGGCGAGCTATCTGATCAGACGCTTCTTGCTGATGCTCCTGACCCTGTTCGGGATTTCCATACTGATCTTCGTGATGCTGCGGCTGGTGCCCGGCAACATTGCCGACATCGTGTTCAACGCGGCCGGCATGATCGACGTGGCGGAGAAGGCGAAGCTCGAGAAAGAGCTCGGCCTCGATAAGTCGATCGTCGTGCAATACGTGCAGTGGATCGGCGGCCTCATGCACGGCGATCTCGGCTATTCCTACGTGTCGGAAAAGCCGGCCATCCAGGAGATCCTGCCGCGCATTCCGATCACCGCGAAGGTCGCCAGCCTCGCGCTCGCTTTTTCCATTCTCTTTGGCGTGCCGCTCGGTGTGCTGAGCGCCGTACGGCAGAACACGCGGCTCGATTATGTCCTGCGCGTGATCAGCCTGAGCGGCCTGTCCATCCCGGCGTTCTGGCTCGGCCTGCTGATCCTGATGGCCTTCGTCGCCTGGTTCGGCTCGATCCCGATCTACACCGATCCGCCGCAAGGATTCTGGAATACGCTTGCGCTCTACAGCGTGCCGGCGATGGCGGTCGGATTCCGCTCGTCCGCGCTGGTAATGCGGCTTACTCGCTCCTCGATGCTAGAGGTGCTGCGGCAGGACTACATCCGCACGGCGCGCGCGAAAGGCGCGACCGACCGCACTGTCAATTATCATCACGCGCTGCGCAACGCGATGCTGCCGGTCGTCACCGTGATCGGCATCGAGGCCGCCTTCCTCATGGGCGGCCTGATTGTCACCGAGACGGTATTCAACATCCCGGGCGTCGCGCGCTTCCTCGTCGAAGCGATCCGCTGGCGCGATTATCCGATCGTGCAGAACCTCGTGATGTTCATCGCCGTCGTCGCAGTCTCGATCAATTTCCTGATCGATCTGCTCTACGCCGTGCTCGACCCGCGAATCCGCTATGCTTGAGGGAGCTAACGCATGGCGGTGACAGAACTCGTTCCCGGACCGGTGCAGAAAGAAGAGCGTCGCGAGGCGTGGCTGTCCAGGCTCGCCTATTACGCCATCTCACATCCGCTCGGCTTCGCCGGCGCGCTGATCATGTTCGTCTTCGTGTTCGCGGCTGTGTTCGCGGACTTCATCACGGCCTACGGTCCGACGACAACGAATTCTGCCATCTCGCTGCTTCCGCCGGGTCACGGCCATCCGTTCGGCGCCGACTCGATGGGCCGGGACATCTATAGCCGCATTGTCTACGGCGCACGCATCTCGCTCGCCGTCGGCATCGGCTCGACCGCGCTCGGAAGCTTCTTCGGAGTCGTGCTGGGATTGACCTCCGGTTACATCGGCGGCTGGGTCGATCTCATCATCCAGCGCCTGGTGGACATCCTGCAGGCGGTGCCGCTGCTGGTGCTCGCGCTGGTGATGGCCGCCGCGCTCGGCCCCGCACTCGACAACACTATCGTCGCCATCGCTATCCCGCTCATCCCGTCTACGGCCCGCGTGATCCGTTCTAATGCGCTGGCGCTGCGCGAGCAGCCTTTCGTGGAAGCGGCTCGCGCCGTCGGCATGAGCGAATTCCGCATCGCCGTACGGCACGTGCTGCCAAACACGCTCGCGCCGCTGATCGTGATAGCGACCGCGCAACTTGGCGCTGCGATCCTCACCGAAGCGTCGCTTTCCTTCCTCGGCCTCGGCGTACCCGAGCCGCATCCGTCCTGGGGCCGCATGCTGTCGGAATCGGCCGCCGAATATATGCGTACCGCGCCGTGGCTAGTGATCTTCCCGGGACTTGCCATCAGCCTCGCTGTCTTCGGCACCAATCTGTTCGGCGACGCGCTGCGGGACATCCTCGATCCTCGGCTGCGCGACTGATGACCATGCTCGCCCGGCCAGATGAGATGCAGGCGGCGGCGCAAACCGAACCGCTGCTGGTCGTCGACAATCTCACCACCTGTTTCGACCTGCGCCTCGGTGTCGTGACGGCCGTCGACGGCGTTAGCTTTTCGCTCGCGCCGCACGAGACGCTCGCCATCGTCGGTGAGTCCGGCTGCGGCAAGAGCATCACCGCGCTGTCGCTAATGCGGCTCC
>Ga0207862_1000384_pt1 | contig 13363 bp, 18 predicted proteins | sample LuqExpMetageno81_FD_187838 | JGI IMG/M metagenome (GOLD analysis project Ga0207862, IMG submission 187838) | Tropical forest soil microbial communities from Luquillo Experimental Forest, Puerto Rico - Sample 81 (SPAdes) | ecosystem: Environmental > Terrestrial > Soil > Tropical forest ... | reverse complement strand
GGTAATGCACCGACTGCGGCGGGGAGCCCAGTGAGGCAAAGGGATGGATCACGGTGCGGGGACCGACCGAGGTATGGCCAGTGAGGTTCACGTGCGCGAGGAGACGGCAGCCTTCGCCAAGCGTCACGTGCGAACCGACGGTACAATTTCACACCTCAATGATCCTCGCGCTGCCAACTGCGGGCGCGCGTCTTTGCTGTTTCGGCCAGATCGAAAACTTCTGCGATACAACGCTCGCAAGCCTCGTCTGTTGTGATTTCGTAGGCGGCTTCCCAAGTCGCCTCCGGGTGACTCTTCAGATATTCGTCAATCAGTTTCTCATGCACATTGATGAATTGCGCTTCCACCGCCCCCACTCCTACGTTCCCGTTGCGCTTTGAAGATCTCTATCAAAGCTTTGTTTTGACGCAGCGTTGACTGGCTTACGTTGCCATTAATTAACTACCGGCCCTTAGTAAGATCGGTAGTCGGGTACTCTCCACATTCGCGCATAAGCGAAGCGAAGCTTCGGTTCATTGAGATTGATCAAAAAGAACCGTCAAATAGGGAGCGATTGTAATGATTGTTCGGTCGAGCCGGTGGAAATGATAGTCTCGGACGGACTTAAGGACCATGGTCCTCCTCCCGGCTCGGAGCTTACCTGAGTCCTTTGAACGTGCTGCCCTCAGACACCGTTTTTTAACGATGGTGGTTACACCGTATGTGCTCATTGCAACGGTAGCTAAACCCATGCACACCCTCTTAACAGCCGCTGCAGCAGTGGGCCGGAATTAGAGTGCGATACTGCGTGCGATCAAAGCCGGAAAGATTCCGGTTTCTCAGGCCGGAAACGGCGAAATGCAGATCGACCCTGCCGACCTGCATCGTATTTACCCTCCATTGCGGAACCAACGGTGCGCAGCAACAGCAATTGTATCAGTCGCCATTGCTGTTGCCCTTAGCCAAATAAAATTTGTATTGTCCGCACTGCTTGAGACCACCTCCTAAAAGCGGACTTCCCTTACCGTGTTCGGTGCGGTGCCGGCAATCTCTGTGATCAATTTCTTTAAAATCGCATCGGCGAAAGTGTCATAGTTCCTCGCTGGAACCATGAACGCACCCGGTCCGCCAATGACATCGTCGTAATAGTAGCGGTCTAGGTCTGGCTCGAGCGTAAGGATCGGCAGGCCGTTAATGCTAATGCCATCGTGGACCGCTTCGTCGCGCGCCAGTGTTACTGCTCGTCCGCGATTGTTGGCACCGTCGCCCGAGATGTCGATGACGCGACGGATGCCGAGAAATGGGCTGGCGGTGAGAAGGATGCGCGAATAGTCGATCGCGCCGCTGATCGAGGTGCCGCCGCCGAACAATTGCCGCTTCGACGCATTGATCGCATCGGCGAGTGCATTCACGCTGACTTCGTCTTTAACGAGCGTCCAATCGACAGTTTGCACATGCAGTTGCGGACCGGTCCACTGCATCATGGTAACCGCGATCGATTGTGTGACCAGCGAGCGGATTGAGTTCAAGACCTGTCGATGTCGGAATGCCGCTGCGTAGCCCTGCTTCTGCAGTTCGAAGCGATCATCGCTGACGCTACCCGAAGCATCCACTGCAAGCACGAGCGCGAGTGCAACGTCGGTTTGGACCGGACGTGGCGCTTGCGGCTGCTTCTGTTCCTGGGCCCCGAGTGGCGTCGCGGCGACAACCAAGAGTGCGCACAGGGTAGCTCGAAGCATGGCGAGTTCCTATGACGGTTATCTTTGCTCGGATAACAGCAGGGATCCGTCAAGGGTCAAACGCGTACAAAAACCTTGTGCAGGTCGTGGCTCACCACACCGTACGAAACGCGGGCAGGCGCGCGCGTAAGTGGCTCCAGGAGATGCACTGGTTGCATTGGTCCTTCGCAGCGCCAATTTTTCAGCCCCGTGCTTCTCAGCGATGGCATTCTACATTCTACAAGACTGAAACGCGCGGCCCGATGTAGGGTGTGGCGCTTCGTGTGTCGCCGCCAAGCGACGGCGCCGCCGCTACAAAGATCCAGTGGCTAGTAATCATCGTTTCCTGTTAATTTTGAGATCATCAATCGATGGATAGCCGCGCTTTCTAAGAGCAGCCTCGATCCCTTGCATGATTACGTCATGGATTTTGCAGCGCTCATGGAACGCGACCTCGCGCAACGCTTCGTAGACGGGTTCCGGCAGGTAAAGGCTCGAATGGACGATGTCTGGCCTCGGGCGACGACCAGCGGGCGCCTTAGAGGAGCCTGAGGTAGTCGGTGGGGCGCGGAGCCGCTTCACCATCTTTCTCGCTTCTACGGGCCTCCCAGCCATTCTGAAGGGGCATTCTAGCATGAAGGAGGCATCAGGCGAGAGCACCATGGCATTGCTCCTCTGTAATGCTACAGTGCTATAGTGTTGACAGGGAAAAATAGTGGTGTATAATAAAGTTGGTTCGCATTTGGCTGTGCCCTTTTGCACCTAGAAATTTGATGCAAGATATTGAAAACGCTAGCGTTTTTTCACTTTGCTAACTGGCAGCTTCGATTGCGACACTAGCGACCGTTGGTCGCGGAAACCCCGTTTTAGGCCCCCAAAAGGCTGTGGATAGGCCCCAAATGCGGGCCAGGAAGGACAACGCATGGCAAAAAAATACAAGCACGAACGGAAGATTGATGGCCGCACCGCACCGGCGAAGAGGAGACGCGCGCTGATTGCGGCCTACGAGCAGCAAATTGGCAGCGCGCTCTCGCCGGCGACACGGTCCTTGATCGCCCGCGTGGTTACAATTGAGATCACCCTTGAGGCCATCGAGGCCGATCAGGTCTCCGGCAGGCCCATCGACGCCGTAATGCATGCGCGTCTGGCGGGCGCCCTCGCCCGCCTACTCGATCGGCTCGGCTTGACGGTTCGTCCAGCGATGAACGCCGTTCCGGCGAGTACCCAGCCGCTTACGATCGAAGTCATACGCGAACCATGCGTCAAGAGAGCCCAGGAGAGAGCCGCCCGTGAGGGCTGGTCGGACGCTGAACGCGACCGTTATGCCGAGGAATTATTTCAGCGCGATATGCGTGCCGCCTGACGTCGGTAATTTCGGGTGCTTGGAGCCTGCACCACCTGAAGGAGCATAACCTGAACTGTACGGCTGTAGTGCTACAACTCTATAGTATTGACGCCCATTGGAGCTGAGATGTAACATGCAAACGCTGGTTTGCCTGTTACGGGACGCTGCATGACCCGGCAGTTTGTTGCTTACTATCGCGTTTCGACGGGCCGCCAAGGTCGAAGCGGCCTTGGCTTGGACGCCCAGCGCGAAGCGGTACTGCGGCACCTCAGCGGCTATGCCGGCGAGCTAATTGGCGAATTCTGCGAGGTTGAGAGCGGCAGGCGATGCGATCGCCCCCAGCTGGTAGCCGCCATTGCGGCTTCTAAGAAGGGAAAGGCAACTCTGATCATTGCGAAACTCGATCGCCTGGCTCGGAATGTCCACTTCATTTCAGGCCTTCTTGAAAGCGGCGTCGATTTCGTCGCAGCGGACAACCCTCATGCGAACAAACTCATGGTGCATTTGCTTGCTGCATTCGCCGAGCATGAGCGCGAACAAATCAGTCAAAGAACGAAAGATGCTCTAGCAGCGGCCAAATTGCGCGGGATCAGGCTTGGTCGCAATGGCGCCGAACGGTTGGCACCAGCCTATCGTGCAGAGGCAATGGAGAGAGCACGGCAGCTCGCGCCACTCCTTGCTGAATTGAAAGGCACTGGTATGTCTGCCCGCCAGATGTCGGCAGAATTGACCAATCGCGGAATTCCGACGCCGAAAGGCGCGGGATGGCATACCCAGACCGTGATTCGGATGCTTGATCGAGCTGGATTATGACCTGCGCTCTGACCACGTTCCGACGTCACAATGAGACCCGCTGATCAGAAATCAAAGGAACTCGGCACCCATCGGGCCAACATGCTCCAATCACACGGCTTCTGCAGCCCTTCGAGCGCATCCCCTTCGCTGCTAGCTGGCGGTTTCCTGACCCGCCTTCACAGGGACACGATCTAGCCATTGAGCAGGCCGCCATTCCGTCGATTGCCCGAGCCGTTAGTAAGGGATCTCCAAGGCTGGCATGTACAGCACTGGTGGAACTTGGTCCCCGGCTTCGCCGGTTCGCTCAACTCGGCGCTGCCAAGATTCGACGATTTGCAACTTCATGACCCGGCCGCGCCCTAGGCGGCCGCGCTGCCTCACTGCGATGACGTAGAGAACACCAGCAATCGGCGCATTTACAATCTCCCCTGCGGCTTTCGCAGTGAGGCGCACCGATCACGCCGCCTCGTGGCTCCGCTGCTCTGCTTAAGGGCCCGTCCCTTATGTCCCTTTGTCCCTCTGACTTAGAAAGAGACGCTGGCGACATAAGGGACGGGGGATAGGAAATTAGACAAGATGAGTCTGGAGTGCGCAGCTTCCTCAGGTCGCGCAGAGCGCCGTACGTGCAAAATCTCCAGAATGGAGCGCAAAAAAATTCTTCAAAATTTTTTGTCATTGCGGCCAAGGTCTTAGCCTCAAATTTCGCTATTGGTCAGGGTATAATATACCCAAAAGCACAATGTTTTCAAAGACTTAGCCTTTACTGGGCAATCATTCTGTGTTATCCTTAAAAATAGCGCTGGATCGAAGACGGCGGTTTTTTGGGGGCATGGATGAATGCAAAAAAGCAACCGTGGCAAGACCGCATCGTCAGTTTCGCGGAGTTACAAAAAGAAAATTTTCCGCCGATGACCTATGTGGTTCCCGACATCGTGCCGGAGGGCGTCACGATTCTGGCTGGCCGTCCGAAGATTGGCAAAAGCTGGTTGGCCTTAGAACTCTGTCTCGGAGTGGCAAGCGGTACTCCGGTGCTCGGCAACATCGAGCCAGCGACGGGGGATGTCCTCTATCTCGCGCTTGAGGATAATCCCCGCCGCATCCAGCGGCGCATCAACAGGATAATGCCTTCCAGTGGCCGCTGGCCGGAGCGCTGCAAGTTCGCCACGAACTGGAGTCGCTTGGACGATGGGGGCGCCGACGAAATCGCACAATGGATAGATAGCGTCCCAGAGCCGCGTCTCGTTGCTTTGGACACCTTGGCGGCCGTTCGCTCGTCCCGGCAACTACAGGGAAACATGTATCAAGCGGATTACGGGGCAATCGAGAAATTGCAAAAATTGGCGGGCGAAAAGCACCTCGCCATTCTCGTTCTCGCGCACGAACGCAAAATGGAAGCACTTGTCGATCCGATAGACGCCGTCAGCGGAACGCTGGGTCTAACGGGCTCGGCGGACGGCGTCGCCATTATCCAGCGCTCGGCGCACGGAACGACCTTGTACCTGCGCGGGCGCGACATCGAGGAAAAGGAACTGGCGCTCGTCTTCGATAAGGCGCGCTGCAGGTGGTCAATCCTTGGCGATGCGGCAGAGGTTCAACGGTCAGACAGTCGCAAACGTATTTTCGAAGTATTGCAAAGGGCGACCGAGCCAATGTGCCCCAAGGATGTGGCCGAAGCTGCGGAAATGCGCGTAGGTGCGGTCAAGAAGCAGTTGCTGCGCATGGCGAAGGCGGGCGAAGTCACAAAAACATCACGGGGTCGCTACGTGCATCCCGAACACTTGGACCTTTTGCAAGCAGGGACCGAAAAGGCTGCGGCATAACCAACCATGGGGCGTTCAAAGGGAAATATCATGACTGCAAATCAATGCTTTTCTGTTACCGACGATCGCTATGTCATTGACCGCCTAACGTCAAAAGTTGGCAAAGCCTACTGTCATAAGGGCGATCCAGAACATGACGCGTACTTGCGCGAACGGATGCTTTGGGGCTGTCTCGCGGAGCTAACTGAGAGATTGATCGTCAATACTGCCCCATTGGAGAGAGATTTCGATGGACAGCTCTATCAGCCGGTCTGCGAAGAAGGGCATTCAATTTGCGTAGCCCTATACAGGGCAATCAGAGCTTCTCACCTGAATACGCTGGAGGTCGGGCAGTCGCTGCAGCATAAATTTGACGGCGAGCTAAGGCGCAACAAAATAGGCATGCAGGATCACACGTCGTTGTCGTTGTTCGTGGATGATGTTGAGTGTCTTCTGCGTGACCTATACGGCGAATCTGACAACCAAGCGATCAATTTAGTCCGGAGTGCTGTATTTTCGATCGGTTTCGGAATTGGCCTGCCGGATGGAATGGGCATAAGCGGCAGTCATCATCGCCGAATGCATCAGGCCGTGTTTGACCTAACCCAGCGCGCTCGTGCTGTGCGCGCTAATCCCGCTCCATTTAGCAAATACACGGTCTCGTTTGTAGATGACTTGCACGTCAACTGGCCTCCACTCACTCGGGCTCCGGACAACGCAAATGCCATGGAAGAAACCGAGATCCCTTTCTGACGCAAACTCAGGGTTGGGAGCCGGAGAGGCTGCCAGGGAAGGAAGCACTCGCAATCCCCGCGTTGGCGGTCTCGCTTTTTTATGACCCGCACCGAAACGCTTCCGCAGTCCTTGTTACTTCTTCGTCGTCATCGCCGCCTGAGGCCGACTGTGTCGAGGCTAATCCGTTTCGCCAAAGAGTACATTATGGGCGATAGTCGCCCAAGTAAGGAGCAAAGATGCCTAACTGGTGCAGCAACAACATCGTGGTGACTGGTCCCGTCGAAGAAATTGCTCATTTCACACAGACGTGTATTCGACCAGATGGGCAGGAGAAGCCGTGCTTTGATTTCAACAGCCTCATTCCCATGCCGACGATCCTAGAAGGCACGGTCGCCGGGGGACTAGTCGATGACGCCCTGCTTGTTCTGGGTCGTGATGATCTGGCCATGTTCAGTCGCTCCCTGGAAGAACGAATGAAAGGTTGGGAGGTTTCTGACATCGAAACGCTCAAGGAGAAGATTGGCCCCGAAGCCTTTGAGAAGGCGCGTCAGTCTATCGAGGCGTTTGAACAGACCGGCGCGCCCAACTGGTATCGGTGGGCCAAAATGAACTGGGGCACGAAATGGAACGCCTCTGACTTAGAGGTCATCAGAGAAGAGCCAGGGCTTTATGAGTGCCGGTTTAAGACTGCGTGGGGTCCTCCTAAACCTGTGTATGTGAAATTGGCCGAGAAGTTTCCCAACTTGTGCTTCGAGATAGATGGATGGGATGAACAACACGACTTTGATTTCAAGGCTACGGTACGTCATGGCGCCTTTGACATCCAGTTTGGTGATCCCAAGCGAGAAGGGTTCTGGATGGGAATGGATTCTCATCACCTGCTGGATTTTGCGAAATCGTATGGCAATGATCCAAAATGTTTTCTTTGTGTGGGTTTGTGTGGAGCTGTTACGTCTAACCACTGTAACAGCGAAAACGAAGATCCTGAATGTGAGAAAGCCGTTGTAGCCTGGGCCAGAGGGAACACCAAGGAAGAGTCGGAAAGTTCCTGCCGCGAGGTTATCGCTCGTAACCGTAGCTGTATTGAGACGCTGGTCACGGACTGGCAATTCACGGTCTACGCCCCGGGGGAAATTCAGTTTCAGGAACATGAACCGCCTGAAGCACTCTGCGTCCTTCCCGCTGCGAACGACGACGTGCCCTTCTAAATCCCGTGCAGCACATGAGTTTGCCATGCCCCTTACGCTCGTCCGAACTACGCGGGCACTCCAGATCAGCGCATTGCCACCACCGAGGTGAGTCGCAACGGCCAAGAAATATTTATCAATCAAATGCGCGGTGTCTGCAATTCCGTATTATCGCCGGCACTGAAACCAAGCTCGCGCGATGGGTTCGCGAACGCGACAAATGGAATCTGCCACTGCATCAACCGGTCAAAGAATTTCTTCTTTGGGAAGAAATTCCATTTTGAGGTGGCGCATGCAGACGACGGATAACACAACCTCGGCTGAGACAAGTACAAGAGGACTAGCAGCGTGACCGATACAGCAGTACACCGCGATCACCGCTTAACGTTCACGGCATTTGCCGATATCAACGAGCATCTCCGCAAGGACTGGCTCGTCAGGGACTTTCTCGGCGCGGGGGAAATGTCGGCAAAATATGGAATGCCCGGCACGGCAAAGTCGGCGCTTGCAGGCGATCTCGGGGCGCACGTTGCCGCCGGTCTTCCTTGGTTCGGCCGCCCGGTTTGGCAGGGCGGTGTACTCTATATCGCTGCCGAGCGAGCTGCATTGGTCAAACGCCGCATGGCCGCCTGGCGGCTCTACCATGGAGTAGACGATATCCCCTTGGGGATCGTTGCCAGGACAATTGATTTGCGAAGCAATCGGAGAGACGCAGACTGCGTGATCGAGTGTTGCGAGCAATTGCAAAGAAAGTTTGGCCATGATCCGCGCCTCATCATCATCGACACCGTATCTCGGGTCTTGGCCGGCGGCGATGAAAATGCACCGCGTGATATGGGCCAACTGGTCGCGAATCTCACGCACGTTCAAGAAAGCACAGGCGCCCATGTGCTGGTGATCCACCACGTTCCGCAGGGACAATTGCGTCTTCGCGGCCACGGCTCGTTGCTCGGCAGCATGGATACGACAGTATCGCTGGAGAAGTCGGGCGCTGGATCAGTGACGGCAGCAATGGACAAGAACAACGATGGTCCCGAGAGGCAGACGATCGCATTCTGCCTAAAGGCCGTTGAGCTTTACCGCGATGCAGAGACTGGCGAGATAACGACAGCGCCTGTCGTGGTCCCTACCGAGGTCGTCCGGCAGCCAAGGGGCCGCAAAAGGAAGTCGCTATCGGCCAAGTATGAACGCGCGCGCCGCGCCTTGGCTGGCCTTTCCAGTGGCTCTCTCGGCAAGGCAGCTCCAGATGACTGGGGACTCCCCGCTGGCATTAACGTCGTGCCTGCAGACACATGGCGGGAGATGCTCTTGCGTGATGGCGTTCTCGATAAAGAAGGTACGGATGTCCGCAAGCGGTTTTGGGACCTAAAGAATAGGCTGGCTGCAAAGAACGTCATCGGCGAACGCGATGGCTGCGTGTGGATCGCGGAGTTGCCATGACTTATCTGTCCTTCCCTTTTGCCATCGGGCTATCCGTCCGCTCCGTCCTCAAACCTAAAGGTTTTGAGGACGCGGACCGACGTCACTTGCCAATTGAGAAGCGGACGGACGCGGACACGGACGGACGTGCGGACACCCTGAAGACTAATGACCCGGTTAACGACGGATTTCATGCCCCTGGCGGCCAATAAGTGAGCAATATGCGCGCGACAGAGACGCCGGCGCCGCATGAGCGGCGAAACAAACTCATTGCAGAAGCTGCGCGCGAGCTACGCAAAAGCGAACGATGGCTGCGAGACTGGCTAAAACAACATCCGCGCGATGACAAGGATGAGCCATTCTATCGGCTCGCTGGACGAACTAAGTTATTCACGGACCGCGACATCGACTGTTTGCGCCAGCGGGACCTCTTGGCGGAGTTCAAGTACTGGGAGCAGGAGGATCGGCTTCGGACCCTTGGCAAGTTTGAAAGGCTAGGCGTCCTTCCTGCTGACGACGACTGGGTCTTTTAATTTGTCTGGTCAAGCGGGCACGCCAGGTTGATAGACTATGACGCGGCAAGACCACAAATCGCTTCCACCAGGCCTAGCCCCCCGCGGCCTCAAGCGCGAGACCGCGGCGGCATTTGTAGGGCTTTCGCCGACAGGATTTGATGCTGCGCGGCGGCAGGGAAAATATCCGGCTCCCACCTTGCCCGGCGGTTGTTACGACCGCATTCTTCTTGAGCGCGCCATGGATAATCTAAGTGGCATTGTACCGGAACCCGAGGCCCCTGGCGCACTGGATTTATGGAGACAGAGTCGTGGTCCGCATACGGCTTGAGGGTATCAACACGGTTCATAAGCGGCTCGCTAATGGCACGATTCGCACCTACTTCTATCATCGCGCCACGGGATTGCGACTTGGTGGAGAGCCGGGGTCGGCCGAATTCATTGCAAGTTATAGCGACGCTGAAAAAACGATGCGTAATCGGCTCGCGGGCATATTCAGCGGGCTGATCCGCGACTTCACGCTATCAGCAGAGTTCGGTCAGCTTGCGCCCAGTACGCAGGGCGACTATAGGCGCTTGCTCCGCTACGCCGAGAAGGAGTTCGGCAACCTGCCAGTTGCCGCACTCAATGACCGGCGGGTTCGTCTAGATTTTTTAGCTTGGCGTGATCGCGTCGCGAAGACGTCAGGTCCGCGTGGTGCCGACTATCGTCTATCCGCAGTTTCTTCGATGCTTACCTGGGCTGAAGATCGCGGCATTCTCCTAGCTAACCATTTGAAGGCTTTCCGGCGTCTCTATCACAGCGATCGGTCGGACCTAATATGGCTGCCCGAACACATCGATTCTTTCATGAGGGTCGCGCCCATTGAGTTGCGACGGGTACTAATCCTGGCGCTGCATACTGGACAGCGCCAAGGCGACCTCTTACGCCTTAGTTGGTCCGCCTATGATGGGACCGCGATTACTCTGAGGCAAAGCAAGTCGCGGAAGCGTGGCAGGCAAGGGCGGCTCGTCGTCGTTCCATGCACCAAGGCGCTGCGGCGGATGCTCGACAAACTTCCGCAAACATCAACGCAGATTTTGACTACAGCGAAAGGTCAACCGTGGCGCGCCTATTCATTCCGACACTCGTGGAAGAACGCAGCCGATGCTGCCGGCATCGTTGGGCTTCACTTCCACGATCTTCGCGGGACGGCGGTGACGATGCTCTCTGAGGCGGGATGCACGTCGCCAGAGATCGCCGCAATTACCGGTCACACACTTCAGCATGTCGAGGCAATTCTTGAAAAGTATCTCTCTCGCACCCGCCATCTTGCCGAAGCCGCCATCTTTAAGTTCGAGAACGCGCAGCGAACGAAATTTGCGAACCGCCTGCAAATTGATCAGATGGCGAAAAGGGCCAAAGCAAAAAATGAGAAACAAATCAGTGATGTTAAGTGGCCCAGGGGCGCGTGAAGTGCCCGGAATGCTCATCGAAATATTAGAGATGACAACTTCCGCTGAGCGTCACACCGTTTTGGCATGGTCCGCCAATCCGACTAATGCTTGCATCAGATGTGTGCCAGAACGCTATGGACCTCCAAGGAAGGGCCTTGCCTGAAGAAGCAATCAGAAAATTCGAGAACTCCTCGCGAACAAAATTTGCAAACCGGCTGCAAACTAACGCTCCACCTGAACAAAGCGAGACTGCAAAAACAAAAGACAATCAATGATTTTCATGGTGCCCAGGCGTGGAATTGAACCACGGACACCGTGATTTTCAGTCACGTGCTCTACCAACTGAGCTACCTGGGCACTGGTCCCGCCCGCATGGGCCGGAATTAAACAGAGCGCCGCCTTATAGTGGCTCGATTCCGCACTGTCTAGAACGGCGTTTCGCTCTAAAATTAGAGCCCTAGGGAGGCGCGAAACCGCCGCTTCAGTGCAACCCCGTCCCGCTCCGGCAGCACGCGCGGCGGCTCGGCCGCCTCGATCAGCACGCGGGCAAATAGTGTCTCGCGCAAGCGCTTCAGCCGGGCGGCGAGGTCGCGCAAGGCTGCCTCGTCGCGCACATCGAGACAGTTGGTGATGCCGCAGGCGCGGGCAATGGTGAGCAGGTCAACACCGTTCTGCGTGTGGCTCGGCTGCATCCCGGTCTCGCCATACACGCCGTTGTCGAACACGACGATGGCGAAATTGGCCGGCTTCTGAATACCGATGGTGGCGAGCGAGCCGATGCCCATCAGCATCTCGCCGTCACCGGTGATGACGGCGACGCGCTTCTTCGGCTGCGCCAGCGCCAGACCGAGGCCGATCATTGCCGCGCCGCCCATGGCGCCCCAGAGATAGAAATTTCGGTCGTTATCGCCGACCGCCGCCGCGTCCCAGGCGGTTGAGCCGAGCCCCGGCACAAGCAGCAGATCGTCGCCGCGATCGGCGAGCAGCGTGGCCATGGCCGCGCGTCGTTCGAGCCTCATTTGCTCCACACCTTCTTGCCGACCAATTCCTGCGACAGAATGACCGCAGCGATGCGCTCGTCGCCGAAGGCCCGCTGCACGGCACGCTCCGCGGCGTTCTCCACGTCACCGGGCATTCGCGCGCGGTAGGCGTCCGCCTCGCACAGCCCAAGCACCGGCTCGACGATCGATCCCATTGGCACCTGCCACGGATTGAACTCCTCCCATTCGCCGCGCATGGTGATCAGCATCAGCAGTGGAAAGCGGCAGGCACGCATCAACGACAACATGTTGACGCAATTGCCTAGTCCGCTAGATTGCATCAGCAGCGCCGCGCGCTCGCCACCGAGCCAGGCGCCGGCCGCCATCGCGACGCCCTCCTCCTCGGTAGTGAGCACCACGTCGCGGATTTCCGCATCAGCGCAGCAGCGCTCGATCAACCGCGAATGACCGGCGTCGGGTACGTAGCCAACCTGACGGATGTTCGCGCGCTTGAGCGTCGCAAACAGCTTGTCGGGCCAATCGGTGGTTTGCACGATCATGACCCCTCGTCCGCGTCCGCGGGTCGCTGCCCGTCCTCATCTTCGTCTTCCTTCACCGGCACGGCATAGACGCCGGTGAGCCAGCGGTTGAGATCGATGTCGGCGCAACGCTTAGAGCAAAACGGCTTGAACGCCACATCCACGGGCTTGCCGCAGATCGGACAACGTGCCCCCGTTGTTTTGCGTTCAGCTTCATCCACGTGCGGCGTCCATGGCCCGCAGCTCCCGCTTCAAGATCTTGCCGTAGTTGTTCTTCGGCAGCGCGTCGACAAAAACATAATCCTTCGGCCGTTTGAAGCGCGCAATACGCGCAAGGCACAACGCGTCAAGCTCCGCGGCATTGGTATCGCCGACCACATAGGCCACCACGACCTCTCCCCATTCCCGGTCCGGCCGGCCGATTACCGACACCTCGCGCACCTTGCCATGGGTTAGCAGCACTTCCTCGACCTCGCGCGGGTAGATGTTGGAACCACCGGAGATGATCAGGTCCTTGGAACGGTCCTTAAGGTGCAGGTAGCCCTCGTCATCGAAAATGCCGACATCACCGGTGTGCAGCCATCCGCCGCGCAAGGAGGCGGCGCTCGCCTCTTCGTTTAGCCAATAGCCGGTCATGATCACGTCTCCGCGCACGAGGACCTCGCCTGGCTCCCCTTGCTTGACTGGCCGATCCTCGCTATCCGCGACCATAACTTCGACACAGGCATAGGGTTTGCCGGCGGAAGCGAGCCTCTCGCGCCAGCGCGGATGACCGCGATCGAAGATGTCTTCCTTCGATAGCGTCGTGATGGTCATCGGCGCCTCACCTTGACCGTAGATTTGCGCGAGCCGCGGTCCGAAGCGGTCGAGCGCAGTGAGTGCATCCTCCACGTACATCGGCGCCCCGCCCCAGATCAGG
>Ga0207862_1000383_pt1 | contig 13373 bp, 9 predicted proteins | sample LuqExpMetageno81_FD_187838 | JGI IMG/M metagenome (GOLD analysis project Ga0207862, IMG submission 187838) | Tropical forest soil microbial communities from Luquillo Experimental Forest, Puerto Rico - Sample 81 (SPAdes) | ecosystem: Environmental > Terrestrial > Soil > Tropical forest ... | reverse complement strand
AAGAAATGTCGCAACGCATGTGGGTGCTTACCTGTCCCCCGAATTCCTGTCGCACAACCTTAAGAGACGAGCCCTCGACACCATCGATGCCGGTAACGTCGGAGACAAACGCGGCATCCAGCTTGATCGACAGGCCCGGAGCAAGATCGATCCCAAAATGATTGTGAGGAACCAGTACGATGCTCCCGCGCGGCAGCACGTTCACCAGCGCTTTCCGAACTAGCTCTGCGTTGGGATAGGCAAGGCACTCATTCGCCACCTTCCAGACTTCCGCATAGGAAGTGCAAAGGCCCCTGCACACCGAATCGAGTTCCGCACCTGAGCCCGCCACGACCGCCGTCGGGCGAGACGCGGAGTCAATGCTCTTGGCGGCAGCCAGCAACTCGGCAGCAGAATCGTCAGCCACGCCACCTTTATGCGCGATGAAAACAAACACCCCGGCCGTCATTGCAAACCTCCTTTGGCTTTCATCAGCTCAATGAGCTTGTCGGCGATCTCTTCGCTGCTGCCTTGTAACATTTCCGCGCCTTTTCCCAACGCTGGCACGAAGTAGTCGTCACGCTTCACCTTCGCGGCCGCCTCTCCGACGCAGCCTTTGTCAATTCCGAGATCGGCGGCGCCGTACGTCGGAACTTCCAACGATGCTGCTTGCCGGATGCCCCGCATCCCGACGTAGCGCGGCTCGTTGATGCCCGTTTGAATCGACAGGACGCACGGGAGATCGATCTCGTTCATCTCCTTGTTCCCACCTTCGATCTCGCGCCCTACCTTCAGTTTCTTGCCTTCGAGGACCTCGATGGAATTCACTAGCGACGCAAATGGGTAGTCCAGCTTTGCAGCCAGCATCCCGCCCACCTGCGCGCCACCGTCTTCTGCCTGCACGCCCGTGAGAATGAGGTCGTACTTTCCCTTCTGCACGAAGCCCGTCAGCACGGTCGCGATGCCTTCGCCGTCCGAACCTTCGAACGCGTCGTCGGTGAGCAGCACTCCCTGGTTTGCGCCCATGGCAAGCTCGCGCCGCAGGATCTCCTCGTCCTCTTCCGTTCCCACCGTGACAACCGTTACGTTGCCGCCGGCTCTGGCGACGATTTGCAGTGCCTCTTCGACCGCGTAGTTGTCCGCTTCGTTGATCGAATAGACCAGATCGTCGCGTTCAATATCATTCCCCGCACCGTTGAGCTGAATCTCGTTCTCCGACGTGTCGGGTACTCTTCTTGCGCACACTAGAATCTCCACATTCGCTCTCCTGATACTGCTGTTACTCATGCCTCATGCGTTCGCATGAACCCGCTCATTCTCTTCACTCGTCTCGTTCACTACTGTCCCGGGTTCCCGTACCAGATGCTGGTCCACCAGTTCCGCCAAGTCGATCGCGGCCACCTTTCCTTCCAATCCTGAGACCTTGATCGCGTCCTCGATATTCACCATGCAGAACGGGCACGCCGTCACAATCACGTTGGCTCCTGCTTCCACCGCCATCTGCACTCGCTTGACTCCCATCCGCTCGTTCTCTTGCGGTTCATAGAACAGCATCAGACCGCCACCGCCGCAGCAGAATGACCGGTCGCGACACCGGCTCATTTCCACTCGCCTCAGGCCCGGAATCGAATCGAGCACGTCACGCGGATCGTCATAGATCTGGTTATGCCGTCCCAGATAGCAGGGATCGTGATACGCGTACACGTTGCTGCCGTTTTCGACGTGATTCGGCTTGAGTCTTCCGGACCTCACGTGGCGTGCAATCACCTGGCTGACGTGTTCTACCGGCGGCAGGTCTCTGTAGTCGTGCTTCAGTGCGTTGTAGGCGTGTGGATCGGACGTGATGATTCGCTGCACGCCAGATTCCTTAATGGCATCTGTGTTGTGGTCGCGCAGCGCTTGGAAAAGCATTTCTTCGCCGAAGCGCCGCACGTCATGGCCGCTGTCTTTCTCGGCAGCTCCTAGTATTCCGAATTCTTCTCCCGCTGTGGCCAGGATTCGCGCAGTGGCTTTCCCAATCGCGCGGATGCGATCGTCGTACGAGGTGATGCTATCTACGAAATACAGCGTCTCGGCGGCTGAGTCGCCGTTCAGCACGCTGACGCTGCTGGCTTGCAGGAGCCCCTCATCCTTCGTCCAGTCTGCCCTTTTCTTCTCCAATTTCCCGTAAGGATTGCCCCGGCTCTCTAGCGCCTTCAGCGCTTTCTGGATGGACTTCGGCACATTGCCGTCATCGACCATGCCGCGCCGCAAGTCAACGATCTTGTCGATGTACTCGATCAGCAGCGGACACTCTTCTTCACATGCGCCGCAGGTGGTGCACGACCACACTTCATCCTCGGAATACACATTCCCAATGAACGGCTGGCCATTGCCGGAACTTCCGAACACTGGATAATGCTGAAAGCTGTAATCTCGCGCCTTAATGGTGAGGAACCTTGGCGACAGCGGGCGCCCCACGGCATTCGCCGGACAATTGTCAGAACACCTTCCGCAATCGGCGCAGGAATAGAAGTCGAGCATGTGCTTCCAGGTAAAGTCCTCAAACGTTTTCACTCCGAACGACTTCACCTGATCCAGTTGCTCGTCGCTGACGCCCCAACGCACCGGCTTCACCGTTCCACGGTCGAGCTTCGCGAAATAAACGTTGAACAGCGATGTCTCCACGTGAAACTGAATTCCGAACGGCCGGTAACACAGCAGGAAATAGAACGTCAGCACATCGAGGACATACGCCCCAAAGTGCAGGCTCCACACTGTCGTGAGCGACAAAGAACTCAACGTGCTCTTCAGGAACCACGGCAGCGAGAAAATGGGCAGGAACTCGGGCGCCCTACCCTGCTGGACCTGTATCGCGGCCCTGCTCGCCTCAAACAGGCTCTCGGAAAACATGAGGAGCGCAATCAGCGCCAATAAAAAAATGGCATCGACGGGATGGCCTTTACCGTACCGTTCGGGCACGGCGTAGCGTGCCGGCTGGAAGACCACGCGGCGAATTGCGGCCGCCGACACTGCCAGAAATACAATGGTCGCCGCATAATCAGCGACGGCGTCATACATCCGGCCCACGGCCCCGGCTGCCATGAAATCGTCCGACAGCCCGAGTGTAAGAAGATAGAAAGCGCGTGTCGCAAGAATCAGGAAGCCCGCAAATATCAAAAGATGAAGAATGCCCGCGACTCTGTACCGCGGATGCTTCCACTGCCCAAACCAGAACTTCAGGACATTTTGCAGCCGCTGCCAGGACCGGTCGAGCCGGAGATCGCGTTCGCCACGAGCCAGGGGTGCCAGCCGTTTGAATACGATGTATGCGAAGCAGGCGAGGCCGAGAAATTGAATGAACAGAATCAGGCCAGTAAGGGAAATTCCCCAGTACATTTCGTGCACGGAAACTGCCGTTTCTGCCATCATGCGTGGCTTCTCCTTTTAGTGGGCTCAGTCTTGTTCGCCCTCCGCTCGTTTACGTCAACCGGGCGGAGGGCCCCTTTAGGAGTAGTGGCCTTTTCGAAATCCCTGATTTCCCTACAGAAAGTGGCGGCCTAGGCAGACCGGCTGGGATCATTCCGGCCTATTAAGCGCATTATCCCTTCCCATTTTTGACCGGTCAGTGAAGCCCATCACACTGGAGAGGCCACAGGCTCACCAGCTCAGGTGTCCCCAATCACAGACACCATGTTCACTTTGACGGAATCTAAACGTGAGGATGCGGTAACGTATAGATGACTCGTCACCGCACGGCGGCGACAGCCACACGAAGCGACACTTGAGGTTTGCGACCATGAATCGTTCTCAATCCGTGCACAGCAGCGTCCAATACGGACGAAAACTCGTCAGCGCAGGCATCAGCGGAATTCGCACCGGCCAGGATTCCGCCCGCGGAGATCAACCGCTCTCGACCATCGCCGCCGAGGCGGCCCAGAGCTCCCTCACTCTGGCTGCCATGGGAGCATGCGTCGGCCTGGTGAGTTCATGCCTGTTGCACCGTCGCAACAGCCTCTCGAAAGCCGTAGTCTTGGGAAGCATTGGCAGCGCGCTGGGCTTTCTAGCTGGATTCAGTTGGCAGACGCGCAACGTTACATCCAGTATGGCTCAATCCGCTGCGCGCGAGTTGCGCAAGGCCCGTGATGAGCGCTGGCTTGAGTTGAACCCCATCGACTACGCTTAAAACGCTGCCTTACGGTAGAATTTGCACCCTCTTTGTGTGCGGTCTGCACATACCGAATGCCGCTGCCACCTGCGGTGCGGCTCCTAACCTCTTGTCAGATAGTTTCTAACTTGTTGACCCAATCTTGGAGTTTCTGCTCCCAGATCGAGGTCACCGTGTGCAGTTTGCCACGCAGAAATGCATTCTGTCCTCGCCCTGAATCTAACTGAGTGGAGCAGTAATCTTATACCGATTAAGGAATGTCCCTTCGTCTTCCCTGTTGGATTGAGCCATCTTCTGCCACGCAAAAATCAGTTACGTATCTTCTTTGTTGAAGTGGGAGAGATCATGTTGAAGCGAATGCTATTCATGTTGGGTGTAGTTGTCCTACTTTTGGGTAGCTTGGGGTTCGTCAAGTTTCGCCAGATTCAGACTGCTATCGCTCAGGGCAAGAGTTTCCAGCCGCCCCCGACGGCGGTCACGACAATTGTGGCGGAAAAGGAAACGTGGCCCGGAACCCTCGATGTGATTGGCACGGTGGCGGCGATCCAGGGAGTCACAGTCAGTGCCGACCTGCCGGGCACCGTTGCCAGGATTCATTTCGAGTCGGGACAATGGGTACACGAAGGTGACATTCTCGTTGAGCTGGACACGCGCCAGGAGCGGGCTCAGCTTGCCGAAATGGAGGCCCAGCACGATTTAGCCCGCATCAACTACGGCCGGACTCAAAAGCTCGTACAAGAGGGCGTGATCGCCCGGACGGAATACGACAATGTCACGGCCCAGCAGAAGGTGACCGAAGGACAAGTCGGAGAGATTAAAGCTGCCATCGACCGTAAGACGATTCGCGCCCCGTTCTCAGGCGTTCTCGGAATTCGGCAGGCCAATCTCGGTCAGTACTTGGCGGCAGGTCAGGCGATTGTTTCCCTGCAATCGCTGAATCCCATCTACGTAAATTTCGGGGTGCCGCAGCAGACGACTGCCCAGCTTGGCATTGGTCGTACGCTGCACATTACATCGAACGACTTTCCGGGACTTCAATTCAGCGGACGCGTTACGGCTCTTGATTCGGTCGTGAATGAAGCGACCCGCAATCTCGAGGTGCAGACGACGCTTTCGAATCCGGAAAGCAAGCTGCGTCCCGGAATGTTTGTCCAAGTCGCTCTCGGACTTGGAACCAACACACCGGTGGTTGCTGTGCCTGCATCGGCGATCAATTACGCTCCGTATGGCGATTCGGTCTTCATCGTTGCTGATCTGAAAGACAGCAAAGGCAACACCTATAAAGGCGTGCGCCAGCAGATCGTAAAAGTTGGCGGGTCGCGCGGCGACCAGGTGGGAGTCCTTTCCGGCATTAATCCTGGCGACGAGGTCGTAACCTCCGGTGTCTTTAAGCTGCGCAACGGAGCGCCTGTGCAAATCAATAACAAAGTCCAGCCCGACAACAACCCACATCCCAAGCCCGAGGACAGTTAAGGCGAATGAAAATCACCGATCTATTTGTCAAACGCCCCGTCCTTGCGATCGTGGTCAACTTAGTGGTTCTGATCGCGGGTCTGTACGCTGTTCGGTCACTTAGCGTGCGGCAATATCCGCGCAGTGACATCGCGGTCATTCAGGTGTCGACCGTCTACGTGGGCGCGAGTGCCGATCTGGTGCGCGGCTTCATCACCACTCCGATTGAGCGTGTCATCGCCAGCGCGGACGGCATTGACTACATGGAGTCGACGAGCGCGCAAGGCCTTAGCACGATCACGGTACACCTCAAAATCAACTACGACACCACGGCGGCGCTAACCCAGGTTCAGGCCAAAGTAGCGCAAGTACGCAATGACCTGCCGCCGGATGCGCAGATCCCCGTCATCGATCTGCAGACGGCAGATACACAATTCGCCGCGATGTACCTCGGCTTTTCTTCTGCCGATCTCGATCAAAACCAGATTACTGATTACCTGACTCGGGTGGTCCAGCCCAAGCTGAGCGCGATCAGCGGCGTTCAACGGGCCGACATTCTCGGCAACCGTACCTTCGCAATGCGGATTTGGTTGAAGCCCGAAGAGATGGCTGCCCGCGGAGTTTCCCCGTCTGATGTGCGCACCGCACTGGCGAACAACAACTACCTGTCGGCGCTCGGGAACACCAAGGGCTCCATGGTATCCGTAAACCTGATCGCGAATACGGACCTGCGGTCACCCGAAGAGTTCCGCCAATTAGTGGTCAAGCAGGATAAGGGCGTAGTAGTTCGCCTCGGCGACATTTCCGATGTGGTACTGGGCGCCGAGAATTACGACCAGGACGTGCGCTTCAACGGTGAAAGTGCAACCTTCATGGGCATTTGGGTCCTTCCCAACGCGAATTCGCTTGAGGTCATCCGGCACGTTCGACAGGCTCTTCCCGGACTACAGGCGCAGTTGCCTACGGGAATGAAGCTGGGCGTACCCTACGACTCGACGGCTTACATTCAGGACGCCATCGACGAAGTCCTCCACACCTTGACCGAGACTCTGCTGATCGTTGTTATCGTCATCTTCCTGTTCCTCGGATCATTCCGCTCGGTTCTTATCCCGGTTGTTGCGATTCCTATATCGCTCATCGGCGCCGTCTTCCTGATGTTGATTGCGGGCTTCACGATTAATCTGCTGACCCTGCTGGCCATCGTACTTTCCGTCGGCTTGGTGGTGGATGACGCCATTGTGATGGTGGAAAACGTCGAGCGACACCTGCACATGGGCAAAACATCGTTTGTCGCTGCCAGGGATGCTGCTCGTGAACTGGTCGGCCCGATTATTTCTATGACCATCACACTGGCTGCCGTGTACGCACCTATCGGCATCCAGGGCGGGTTGACTGGGGCGCTGTTTCGGGAGTTCGCCTTCACCCTTGCCGGCGCCGTACTGGTCTCTGGGTTCGTCGCTCTGACCCTCTCGCCGATGATGGGATCGAAACTGTTGCGTGAGGGTGATACCGATCGCGGCTTTGCGGGAATGATCAATCGGCATTTCGAGCGGGTACGCGCTTTCTACTCTCGCACTCTTTCCGGCACCCTCCGCTATCGTCCCGTTGTGCTTACCCTGTGGGCAATCGTCGCCCTGCTGATGATTCCTTTCTATATGTTTTCACAGCATGAACTCGCGCCCGCTGAGGATCAGGGTGTTGTGTTCGGTGTGATTCAGTCATCCGCCAACGCGACTCTCGATCAAACGAATCTCTTTACCAAAGAAATTTATGACGTGTATCGCTCTTTTCCCGAAAGCGATAGCGTTTTCCAGATCACGTCACCCAGCGGCGGTTTCGGTGGTATGGTCACTAAGCCGTGGAGTCAGCGGAAGAAGACCGCGCAGCAACTGCTTGTGGAGTCCACTGGACCTTTGTCTAAGATTCCCGGCGTGAGGGTGATTCCGCTGACACCTCCCTCGCTGCCGGGCGGAGGTAACTTCCCGGTTGACTTCGTTATTAACTCGGCTGCGGAACCTGAACAGGTCAGCGAATTCGCCAATCAGCTGGTGCAGAAGGCAATGGCCAGCGGCATGTTCATCTTCGCGGACGTTGATGTCAAGTTCGATCAACCCCAGGCGGAAGTCGTTTTTGATCGCGATAAGCTTCGCTCTCAAGGAGTGGATCTGAGCCAGGCCGGCCAGGACCTCTCGACGATGCTGGGCGGGAACTACGTGAATCGCTTCAGTATCCAGGGTCGAAGCTACAAGGTAATTCCGCAGGTGAAGCGCGCGGACCGTCTGACTCCTGACCAGCTCTCCCAGATTTACGTCAAAGGATCGAGCAATCAACTTGTACCGCTCTCGACCTTTGCGGACCTGAAAACTACGACGGAGCCGCGCTCACTCAACAAGTTCCAGCAGTTGAATGCGGTTCGTATTCAAGGTGTCATACCGCCTCCCGTGCCGCTCGACAAAGCGCTGAGCTTTCTTGAAAACGAAGCGAAGAACACGCTGCCGCAGGGATTCACCATCGACTACGCAGGTGAGTCGCGTCAGCTGCGTGTGGAAGGAAGCAAGTTCTTGGGAACGTTCCTTCTTTCTGCCATCCTGATCTATCTGGTTCTTGCGGCGCAGTTCGAGAGCTTCCGCGATCCGTTCATCATTCTCGCGGGCTCTGTGCCATTGGCGCTCTCGGGTGCGCTGATGTTTTCTTTCCTTGGTCTTACCACGCTGAACATTTACAGCCAGGTGGGCCTTATCACCCTCGTTGGATTGATCGCGAAAAACGGGATCCTGATCGTCGAGTTTGCGAACCAACTCCAGGGGAGAGGTAAGACCAAGCTCGAGGCAGTGATCGAAGCTTCCGGAACCCGACTTCGCCCCATCTTAATGACCACAGCGGCGACGGTGTTCGGTCACCTTCCTCTGGTATTTGCGACTGGACCTGGGGCGGGTGCACGCAACAGCATCGGCATCATGCTGGTCAGCGGAATGATTATCGGAACCGCGTTCACGCTCTTCGTCGTGCCATCGATTTACATGCTCGTCGCCAGGACCCACGCGCCAATTTCGATTGCGGACGAGAACGATACTGATCTCCGCCAACCCGCGGAAGCTGCTGCATGATGATCGATGGGCATCCGCTTAGCGGGCGTGAGCGTAGTACCAGCCCGCTGCCGAATCCTGAGCGAGCCCGTAGGGCGAGTCCAAGGACCTCTTCGATACGAACAGATAAGAGAAATTCTGGTGGCGGCGGCTGGACTCGAACTTGAGGCACTTAGCGGGCGTGAGCGTAGCGCGAGCCCGCTGCCGAAATCCTGAGCCCCAAACAGGCGGCTCATCAGTTCACAATTTGTTGCAATTTGTTGCTTCGTCGTAACACCTGCCCGAATCCATTGCCCTATGCTCATCCTGGCTGGATAGCGAGAAGCTCAACATGCTGAAGTTACAAGTTCGACGCTGGTCTGAACGGACCCGGATGCTGGTGCTCATGCTGGCCGTGGCGCTGCCGGCGACGGCCCTCATCGTAGGAAGTGCGTACCGCCTCCGATCAATTCAACGCGAAAAAGCCGTCGAAGCTGTCATTGAGAGGGACCACCAGCAGGTCCTTGCTATTGTCGAAAAACGCATAGCCGAGCGGGCTTTTGAGATGACAGAATCGGCCAAGACGAAGTTCCCGGACGTCGAACATCCCGAGCAACTTGCGAGCTTTCTTGAGGCTCATCCGGATATTGCCCATGCGTTTCTTTGGAAGAGCCAGGGAAAGCTGGCCTTTCAGTCTCAACCGCGGCGGGTGAATGATCCTGAGTTTCGTGACGAAGGAAAGAGACTGGCATCAAGCGTCGAGAACTGGTTCGACATGGGTTCGAAGGAATATACGCTCAAGCTGAAGAAATTCGAAGCCAGCGAAGGGCACAAGGTTTACATCACTTCCAACTGGATACCTAAAGGTGAGAAGTGGGAATATCAGTCCCTGGTACTGTTCGTCCCACGCGGCAGCACCTCTGATCGTCCAGCATTGGCCGGGTTCGCATACGACGCCGATTACCTCGCAAATACGTTCTTCCCACAGATCCTGAATACCGTGCTGCCCAATCAGGATCCCGAGGACACATCCCATCCCCAACCCGCCATCATGGTGCGCACTGCGAAAGATCAAAGCCCGTTGGCGGCCTCCATATGTTGGGACGGTGGGGTGCCGGAAGTCGAGCGCGGCTTCGAGAGTGTTTTCCCCGGTCTGATTCTCGGCATGAAGCTTCGCGGGACGACGATTGAGAGCATCAGCAACAAGTTTATGCGGACCAACTTCATCATCCTCGGGGCGCTCTCGCTGCTGATCGCAGGTGGGATGTGGTTCACCTACCGGAGTGTGTCGCGCGAACTGGCGCTGGCCAAGTTGAAGTCGGACTTTGTTTCGAACGTTTCTCACGAGTTAAGGACACCGCTCGCGTTAATCCGCCTCTATGCGGAAACGCTTGAGTTGGGCCGCATTACCACATCCGCAAAGCAACACGAGTATCACGAGATCATTCGCAAAGAGAGCGAGCGTCTGACCGCGCTGATCAACAACATTCTCGATTTCTCGCGGATAGAGGCGGGAAAGAAGGAATACACCTTCCGCGAAACCGACGTTGCTGATCTGGTTCGTAGCACGCTGGAATCCTACCGCTTTGAGATCGAACAGAATGGATTTCGCTTCGAGGAAACAATCGAGGACAATTTACCGCCGTTGCAGGTGGACCGTGAGGCCATTGCGCGTTCACTGTTGAACTTGGTGAACAACGCTGTGAAGTATTCAGCCTCTGACAAATACCTGGGAGTGAGTCTCTATCGACAGAATGGCAGCGTCAACCTTGAGGTTGTTGACCACGGAATTGGTATTCCCGCGAATGAACAGACCAAGATCTTTGAGAAGTTTTATCGCGCGTGCGATCCACTGGTACACAACACCAAGGGAAGCGGACTCGGGCTTTCGCTGGTGCGCCACATTGTGGAAGCCCATGGCGGCGAAGTTGGTGTGGAAAGCTCGCCGGGCAAAGGCAGTAAATTTATCATCACACTTCCGGTACCCAATCCTGCGGTTCAGCAAGCTCAGGGGGCATCAGCATGAAAGCGGCGGAGCGAGTGAAGTCGAGCGTAGGGCAGGCGGCTGCCAAGATCCTGGTAGTTGAAGATGAGCCGAACATGGTCGCGGGCCTCCGCGACAACTTCGAATTTGAGGGATACCAAGTCATCACGGCACGCGACGGAGTGGAAGGCCTTCAGCGGGCGCTGGATGAGTCTCCCGACCTAGTTGTGCTCGACGTAATGATGCCCCGCATGAGCGGACTCGAAGTCTGCAAACAGTTGCGCGCGAAACGAGGCTCGATCCCGATCATCATGCTGACCGCACGCGGACAGGAAGTCGACAAGGTAGTCGGCCTCGAGCTTGGGGCAGACGATTATGTGACCAAGCCTTTCTCGATTCGAGAATTACTCGCGCGAGTGAAGGCAGTTCTCCGGCGAACCTCCGTCGTTCCCAAGGACCAGGATCGTCGCAGCTTTGGCGAAGTGGAAGTCGATCTTCGCAAGTGTCGGGTGCTTAAGTCAGGCAAGGCGATCGATATTTCTTCGAAAGAATTTGAGCTGCTCAAGTATTTCATTGTCCATTCCGGCGAAACGCTGAGTCGCGACCGTTTGCTCGAAGACGTTTGGGGATACGACAACTATCCCACTACGCGAACTGTAGACACGCACCTCGTGCGTTTGCGCCAAAAGTTAGAACCCAATCCCGACCAGCCGCAGTATTTTTTGACGGTGCATGGGACAGGATACCGGTTCGTTGGCTAGAACGAACCAGTAGCACGCGACTCGAACACGGGGCCGCACTGAAGATGGAGATTTGCATGGCGAGGACTCGAGTCAAGCCACGTGAAATTAACCGCTTTCGCAACCGGGACGTGGCGAATGCAGCGGACGTCACAACGGTCGCTGTTAATGTCCCGCTGCTGGAAGAAATGGACTCTCTCGTACGCGAACGCCTCGACCTGCATGCGCAGTTGTTCGAAGCGGCACAGATCCAGCGCAAGCTGAGCGGCCCGCGCTCGGTGCAGTGCGGAAGGATGGAATTCGCCAGCGAAGTTTTTGCGGCACGGTATCTGTCCGGCGATTTCGCCGTCCTGTCGCAAAACGGCTCTAAGGTGCTCGCGACACTCGGCGACATCGCCGGGAAGGGATTCGCGGCCGGGATGTGGTTCACAAATCTAGCTGGCCTGCTGCAGAGCTACGGTCACCCCGACTCTGACCCTGCAGAAGTCGTTTCGGAGATTAACCGTCACCTCTGCTACTTGCGTCCTGCGGCGCCATTCGTAACTGCGTTTCTTGCGCAGATCGACTGCGATTCAGGTGATGTGGCGTACACCAATGCCGGTCACTTTCCTCCCATCTTGCTACGCGCCGATGGACAGGCTGAAGTGCTGGAAGTTGGGGGACCGCTTCTCGGTGCTGTCGAGAACGCAGAGTATCAGTCGGCACACGTAAAGCTTAGATCGGGGGATACATTGCTCGCATATTCCGACGGCGTGCTGGAGTGTCGTAATGAAGCGGGCGAGGAATTCGGCTCGGGCCGTTTGTTGGCCACGTTGCAACAGTCGAAGCAATTGACTGCCCGGAACGCTCTCGTGGCGTTGCTTGCCGCAGTGCAGGATTTCGCCAATGGAAAGCCGCTGTCAGACGACGTCAGCCTGACCGTGATCCGGCGCACTCGCAGTTGAGCTCATGCAGTCGGGTTACAGGGTGAAAAGTGGCGCCAGGAACCAGTTTCGATGAATTCGGCTTGGGGATTCACCAAGTAGATTCGAGCGTCTCGCAACTGATTGTTGCAGCGCAGCGTGGCGATGCGGCCGCCTTTGAGGAACTCGTCCACTCCTATGATGCAATGGTTATGCGTGTTGCACTTGCACTTACGGGTTCCGAGGGTTTGGCGCAAGGGATTTACTTCCAGGTGTTTCGTGATGCGTTCGCTTCCGTGACTGAGCTGCATTCCGACAGTTCAGTTTTTGTTTGGCTGTATCGAGTCTTGGCAAAGCACTGCCTCGAGTACTGCCGGCGAAATCATGATGACTCAGCAAGAAGTGGGTCGCGGCACTTCTCTGAGGTTCTGCGGGCGCTACCGGCCACGCAGCGCGTGGTCTTTCTACTAAAGCACTTCCAAGGGCTGAAGATCCGCACCGTGGCAGAAATCTTTCGGTGTTCACCAGAACGCATCGTAAGCATTTTGCAAAGTGCTACAACCAGCCTCAGGACACAATTAAAGCCACAAGCACGTCAGATTGCCTGAAATCGAGGTTGGAATCCACGCTGGCTCACGCTCGGGGCGAGTCGAAGGCCTCTTCGACACCAACGCTAAGAGAAATTCTGGTGGCGGCGGCTGGACTCGAACCAGCGACCTACGGATTATGAGTCGCCCAATCGACACTGAAAACAAAGGGAATCAACAGCTTAGGTCGGAAGAATCCGGCAAAATAGGGAGGAATACGCAACCCAGGCGCAACCAGACTCCTCGTAGTGACTAGGCGTGTGAGGATTCAGAAGGTCGGTCTTGAAACCCGATTAGGAGCCACCTGGACGGCTTGCCGACTATACGACCAAGTAGATTGCTTCCGGCCTGCTGACGACTTGGTGGGTGAGCTGCTGATTCTGCAATGGTGAGTGTTACCGAGATATTACGTCAGTCAAAGCCGCGCTTCCCGAATGTTTGTGCTGCGGAAACAGTCATGGTTTTGGATGATCTGCGGTGTAGGGATAGCAGCAGGGATTCTTAGCGGGCGTGAATT
>Ga0207862_1000381_pt1 | contig 13418 bp, 11 predicted proteins | sample LuqExpMetageno81_FD_187838 | JGI IMG/M metagenome (GOLD analysis project Ga0207862, IMG submission 187838) | Tropical forest soil microbial communities from Luquillo Experimental Forest, Puerto Rico - Sample 81 (SPAdes) | ecosystem: Environmental > Terrestrial > Soil > Tropical forest ... | reverse complement strand
CTTGGTACCTGTTACTGGCTCCGTCCGGTTTAACCTCGCCGCCTCTTTCAAGAGGCTCTGCACCCCCGGTCGCCGAACATCCGCTACACTTCGCAGCTTTATGTGCCGCAGGTACTTTCCCGTTCCCTCCAGCAACTTCGACGGATCGCCCAATATCGCTCCTCGCACAAATCCAAAAATCACATGTTCTTTCGCCACCATGTAAAAGCACAAAGGTCCGTTCAGATCGAACGTGGGAATCTTCCAAGGATTGACATACTCCTCGCATCCGGCAACAGTTTTCTTTACAAGGGCCCTGACCGCCTTAGCAACTCCGGACAACTTTCCCGCTTTCTTTATATATTCGTTGACCCAGACACGCGCTTCCTTGCCTTCGACAGTTGGCATCTTCATCCTCCCCCAGTCGGGCTGCAGTTTATCGTGGCAACCTATCCACCTGATTCGAATCCAAGATCTACTTGGCGATCACGGCGTTGACCAGGACTTGGCTCCCTGAACCTATTTATTTCCCTTTGCCAACGTCATGGATATCTGACCTGCATGATGCGAGTTATGAAAAAGAACATGAACAAATAGTCTTATTCGCGTAACCGTACCAAAAAAGGAGTATCAACCGGTTCCAGCCAGTCTTCATCAGCGCTGTTTTCTACAAGGTCTTTCAACGCACCGTATCCTCTTGAGATCAACTGCCGGCTCTGTGCCACATCAAACACCTGGCCGTTGTCTGTTTGACCTATCGTTGTATTTATTACCTCGGTTGGGATGCCGAAGAACTGACCAAACAAATTCATCGTTTCTCCAATATGCCGGTATATAAACCCAATAGAAGCTGTTTTGTCATTCAGTCTGAGGGATGCATTTTCTTCACTAACCCGGTCAAAGGAGAAATGGCTGGTAAATTGATTTTGCCTCAAAATTTCTAACAGGATTTCCTTTTGCATACGCTACCCTCTCTAACGCCTGCATCGTTCGTTGCAGTTCTCGGTTAGCCAAGCCAGATTCTAGTCCGGGAGCACTGGCAGAGTTTTATATCATGACCGGCCCGGCTAACAAGCAAACGTATGTAATCGTCTTTCGCACTTCCACTGCCGCGTATACTGAGTACCGCACATTCAAAAGGCGTCAGTCCTATCCGTCATCTCAGTTTGAGAGATATAGTCGAAAAGAATCGCACATAAGTCTTTGGGCCGTACGCCGATTTCTTTGTACCGTGATCTGTCCGCATTCGGACGGCAAGCGAGAAGACCGTTCAAAACTGGCGTAGGATTTCACGAACTCTTGTTATTTCAAGGGGCTTTGCCCTCGGGTGGAGGGTAACTCCACAGGCTTGCCATGGGGCGTGTGCCTGTAGGCGTCGGCCCAAGCCTCTTTCCGGGCAAACATCGCCGCGGGATCTGAAAGTCCTTTGGCCGCCACTAATCGCTCCAGTGCTGCGAGCCAGTGTTCGTAATAGCGCGAGCCATCGTCAGGCTCTCCGCGGCTGGCCGCCAGTTTCAATTCATCGGCAAGCGCGGTCGCCCACTCTTTCCAACTGAAGTGCCCCTGCTCTGACAGCCTCACCGCTAGCGCGAAGACCTGCGCCTGCCAGGGCTCAGCGAATACCGGTCCGCCTTCATCGCGAGGAAGCCGTGGCAGCACAGCGAGCTTCTCAGGTCCTTGCAGCGAATTAAGCTGGCTCAAGATACTCGTCCCACAGATCTACATGCACAGAATCTTTCTCCTCGGCCCGAGCGCCCCACAGTTCGCGCGCAGCAAAGCACACCGAATAAACGTGTTGGGGCTTCTCACCAAGGAAATGAGCATTGGTGTCGGGGAAAACAAACACACCGTGGTCGCGGTTGATCGTACCGAATCGGCCTCGTGCGTACCGCGGCAGCCTCGTGTGTCTCACTGGATGCATGTTTCGTGTCCGTACCCGCTGCCCGACTTTGAACCGCGCAGGCACATCCACGTTCCGCTTCGCCGGGATACCCGCTGCAATTCGAGCCATCGCTTGCTCCGCATTTAACGCTGGAACCGCTTTCACGGAGCCCGCCGTAGGTGTTGTGCTCTCGATTTCGCCTCGCGTCACCAGTTCACTTTTCACAATCAGTTCGATCAGCCCCGCTAGCCATTTTTCGTAATAGCTCATCCGCAAATATTCTGCCGGCGGAATCAATTCCCGAGCATGGCGCGAAGCGTCAATATTCCACTTCCGCCACGCCCCCATGGCCAGATTCATCGCGAAGATGCGCCCTTCCCATTCATTGTGAAATACCGGCTCATTTTTTTCCTCAATTATCGGGCCCATACCGTCCATACCGCCCATGTCGTGTACACTGTTCATGACGCACTGACCACCTTCGACAAGGACACCTTCCCCACGCCGACCATCGCGTCGCGTGTAACAAGCGCCGCTAGCGCTTCCTCGTTCATCCCCTCTGTTCCCGCCGGCCTCTCCGGTAACACAAGGTAACGCACTTCCGCAGTACTATCCCACACGCGCACTTCCAGGTCTTCCGGTAACTCGAGTCCAAACTCGCGTAGCACGCCGCGCGGATCGATGACTGCACGAGAACGGTACGGCGCCGACTTGTACCACACCGGCGGCAGCCCCAGCACCGGCCAGGGATAGCAGGAGCATAGCGTGCAAACCACCAAGTTGTGCACCTTTGCCGAATTCTCGACTACCACCATGTGCTCGCCCTGGAACCCGCCGTAGCCCATTTCTGCAATTGCGGCATCGGCATTGCTCAGTAGCCGTTGCTTGTACGCAGGATCGGACCACGCCCGTGCAACGACTCGTGCGCCATTTCGGGGACCGATCTTGTGTTCGTAAGCGTCGACTAACGCATCCAACGCCGTGCGATCCACCAGCCCCTTTTCTACCAGCAAAGATTCCAATGCCTTCACTCGCAGCGCAGCGTCTGAGGGAACCGCTTGGTGGTCGTGCTCGTGCGTGTTGGGCAAATCTGAGTTCATCGCTGCTCCTGCAGCCGGCGCCGCTGCCCTCAGGAATCCCGATGGGTTTGGCCATCAAACTTTACCTCATCTCTGAGGGGTAAGGAAATGCTCGAAGTCGGCTTGATATATGACGTTGCAGCAAGCGCCCGTTGGAGCGCACCGGCCGCTGAATCTACCCTATCCTCGTCGGATTCAATTTGCTTCGATGCCGGCGATAAGCGAAGTAAGATACGAGTCCAATAAACAACCAGACGAAAAACCGAACCCAGTTTTCCAAAGTCAGACGAGCCATCAGCAGTACCTAGGTCAGGACGGCCGACCAGCCTGACGCAGTTACTCTGAACGCATTGCTTGCATAACGTCGACGCGGGCGGCGCGAGCTGCGGGCAGCCACGAGGCGATCACAGCGGCGCAAAGCAGCAGGAAGGCGGACACGATGACCGGCAGTGCGCCAGGCATTTTCAAGCCGCCGAAATAGCTGCCTGCCACACGCGCAACGACGAACCCGAACACCGCTCCTGCGAGGACGCCGACTGCGGCCATCACTGCGCCTTGCGTGATAACGCCTCTCAAGAGCTGTTGAGGCTGCGAGCCAAGCGCGAGGCGAATGCCGAATTCGCGCGTGCGCGTGCTAACCGAAAACGCCAGCACGCCCGCGACCCCTACCACTGCAATCGCCACCGCGACCGCTGCGAAAACTCCAAAGACGAGGGAGTTCAAGCGGTCTGGTGCCAGGACGGTTGCCCGGATATCTTCCAGAGTCGAGGCGTGTTCGACAGGTTGGTCGGCTGAAAGGTTGCGAATGATACGCGTCACGGGCGTAACTAGCCCATACGGATTGCTATTCGTGTGGACAAAGAGGTGGCCTCCGAACAGGAAATTATCGGCAAAGGTGCCGTAAATGGTAGCTGTAGGCTCGGGGACAACGTGTTCATCGTCCACGTCGGCGGCGACGCCAATGATGCGGTGCGGCGCCATGAATCGCAACTTTTCGGCGTCGCTCCCGGGGATGAATTGGAAGACTGGATCCGTCCAGTACACGTGACGACCGAGGGCGTCCTGGCCAGGGAACATGCGCTGCGCGAGCGTCTGGCTGACGATTGCGACAGGTTCTGTGCTCTTGGTGTCGAGGTCGTTGAAATCGCGTCCCTGGAGGATGGGAACGCCAAGGGCCGCGAAAAAGCCAGGAGAGATGGTGCGCCACTGCGCGCGAGGATCATCGTTGCCATGACCATGACCATCGGCAGAGAACTGAGCGCCTGGGCCAAAATTATCGGCATCGCGCCATGGAGCAACGAGGCCAAAGGCAGTGCGAGTGACGCCCGGCAGCGCTTCAATTTGGCGGATCGCTTCCTTGTAGAAATCGAGGACTTGCTGCGGCGTTTTGCCGTACGTCATCGTGGGGACGTCAATGGCGAGCACACGGGGCATATCAAAGCCGGTCTGCACCGCTTGCAGCGAGAGTAGCGTCGTGATTAAGGCGCTTGCGCCCACGAGCAGAACGAAGGAGGCTGCGATTTGGATGACGGCGAAGGCGCGCTGACGGCGGCTTGTGCTGCCGGTAATGCGCACGCTGCCGCTGGCGATGTTGAGTCCGTTGGCCTTGCCGGCCGAAGGCAGGCGCGGCACGAAGGCTAGAATGACGGCCGCGATGAGGGCGAGAGCAGCTCCAACCCAGAGCAAGCTGGAATCGACGGTCAGGTCAAGCGCGCGGATAGAGAAACGAGAGGCGTAGCGAGCCAGAATTGTGACCAACGGTTGCGCGCTCATCACGCCGATAGCGGCGCCGGCGCCGCAGAGCAAAAGGCCTTCGGCCAGCAACATGCGTCGCAGGGCCCACGAACTTGCACCGAGCGTCGCGCGCACGGCCAGTTCGCCTTCGCGGCGAACAGTGCGCGCGAGAATCAGGTTGGCCACATTGCAGCACGCAATGATGAACACCAGACCTGAGGCTGCCTGGAGAACGAGGAGAACCGTACGTGCGCCGGAAGTGATCTGGTCGCGAAGCATCTTCGCGTTAATCGTGAACTGAGCGTTCGTGGGATAGGCGTCGGGATGGTCCTTCTTCATGCTCGCGTAGACAGTGCCCAGTTCGGTGCGGGCCTGGTCGAGAGTGGCGCCGGGAGCCAGTTTGCCGAACAGGTCGGTCATACGATGGATGCGGCCGGTGACCATGGTCGCGGAGAGGTGATGCGGGCTTGTGACGATGTTGGCCATGATATCGGTATCTGCCGGATACGGAATCGAGGGTTCTAGAACGCCGATAACCGTGGCCGTGCGGTCACCAATGCTGCCGAGCCGAACGGTTTTACCGATGACATTCGGATCTTGTCTTAAGACTGTGGACCAGAAGCGATACGCGAGGACGACGACACCGGCCGCGTTGGGACCGTCATCTTGCGGTCCGATAAGGCGCCCGAGAACAGGATGCAGACCCATCACGTCGAAATAGGTGCCGCCTACTACGCCGCCTCGAATTTCGCGCGGCTCGCCGAGCCCGATCATCGTGAAGCCGATAACCGAGAAATCGCCGAACTCTTCAATCGAGTGGACGCTGGATTCGATGTCCTTGACTTCGGGTACGGAGAAGGTCGTGTTTTCGTCGCGAAGACCGGGGGCACTCTGGCGTATGTACATCAGCCGGCCCTCGTCGCGGTTGACGAGCGGCTTGAGCAGCACGCCGCGCACGAGCGTGAAGATGGCGGTGTTGGCGCCGATGCCCAGCGCCAGCGTGAAGATCACGGTCCAAGCCAAGCCCGGAGTGCGCCGTAACGACTGGATTGCAAATTTGAGGTCGCGGACGACTGACATGTTTTCACCCCTGTTACGTCAAAGTGGCAGCCTTCCGGCCAATCTCAGGTCGTTGGATTATAAGCCACTTAGAAGCGTTGATGGCCTAATCCGACTCAGGGCACTGGGCCCCGGCTCGGACATCTCTTTGACGAGTTGCGTCCCCTTTAAACACTCGGGACGGCCTCAACCATCCTCACAAGTTAGTCGCTCAGCTTCCGGCCATTTCGACATCGTTCTTCCTTCTTTGCAAAAATTCTTTCTCCAGCGTTGACAGGCGTTTTCCCCGGAGCCGCTACTGCTCCTTGGGACGTCGTGCTTAACGAGGTCGGCCGTTGCAAGAGTTTTTCTCTGCGGCTGTTGGCCTTCCCGACTCACCAGGATTCAAACTACTCCCGACGGCCTTTCGTATGTTTGATTGCTTAGGAACACCATGAATCCCTTAGAGATTCAGCATGCGGGTGTATAATCCACGCGGCCTTTTTCTCTTTGAGGTGCTGGGTGAATTCAAAGTTCTGTCTTTCCTCCATTTTGTCTCTCTCCATCTTTGTGGTTCTTGGCGGATTCACCACCGCACAGCATCCGTCGTACGATTTCATGATTTCTGGTGCGCATATTGTGGACGGCACCGGCGCTCCCTGGGTTGCCGGTGATATTGGAATCGCTGGTGACCGCATAGTCGCCATCGGCGACCTGAGCAAGGCTTCCTCGAGCAAACGAATCGATGCCATGGGCTTGGTCGTTTCTCCGGGGTTCATCGATGTCCAAGGGCAGTCGGAATTCAATTTGCTGGTAGACAACCGTGCAGCCAGCAAAATCACACAGGGGGTGACCACGGAAATTACGGGAGAGGGCTCTTCCATCGCTCCCCTGAACGACCGCCTGAAGAAGCAACCCGATTTTGATGCTAGTGAAGAATCAGCAAAAAAATATGGTGTCACGCTGGATTGGTCTTCGCTGCAGGAGTATTTCCAACGTCTCGAACGCACGAAGTCCTCTATCAACCTCGGAACGTTCGTCGGTGCAGGCGGCCTCCGCAACTATGTGATTGGATCGGTCAATCGGCCCGTGTCGGTCGCGGAACTGGAGCAGATGCGCCAGCTGGTGGAGCAAGCCATGAAGGACGGCGCGTTTGGCGTCAGTACGGCGCTGGAATACGTTCCCGATACGTTTGCTTCGACGGACGAAATCGTTGAGCTCGCGAAAGTTGCGCGACAGTACGGCGGTGTGTACTTCACCCATCAACGGTCCGAAACAGACGCCATTTTCACATCCCTTGATGAAGTGTTTTCCATTTCCCAGCGCGCGCACATTTCGACCACCATCTGGCACTTGAAAACGGCCTACAGCGAAAACTTCGGTAAAATGCCGGAAGTCCTTCGCCGGATCGAGTCAGCCCGAGCACGCGGCATCGATGTTGCCGCCAGTGTCTACCCCTACACGCGCGCCAGCAACTCTTTGATTTCCTCGTTTCCACCCTGGGTTTCGGAAGGCGGCGCCGAACAGATGATCGCCCGCTTGGAGGATCCCGCTCTGCGCGAGCGCATCAAGAAAGAGATGGACGAACCAAGCATGACCTGGGAAAACGAGTGGCGCGGCTCGGGAGGCGGGGCCGGCATCATGGTCGTCGATATCAGGAATCCGGAACTTACGAAGTACGAGGGCATGACGCTCGAGGAAATCGGACGTCAGATGAACAAGGACCCAAAAGACGCGGCGATGGATATTGCCATCGCGGATCGTGGCCAGACCGGACAGGTGATTTCGATCATGAACGAAGCCGACGTAAGGTTGGCGGTTTCCAATCCGGTGGTCACCTTCGGCTCGGACTCGGAAGAGCATGCGGAGGACGGTCCCCTCAGCCAATCGAAGGTGCATCCGCGCGCTTTCGGGACCTTTGCGCGCATCCTGGGATTCTATGCTCGCGAGCAGAACGCGATGAGACTCGAAGAAGCCGTGCGGAAGATGACGTCCCTGGCGGCCAGCCGCGTGGGTTTGATGGATCGCGGCATACTTCGGCCTGGAATGTTTGCGGACGTTACGGTCTTTGATCCGAATTCAATTAAGGACGTTGCCACGTTCCAAGATCCGATGCACTATTCGGTCGGGGTAAAGTATGTGTTTGTGAATGGACGCCCGGTGATCTGGGATGGCGCCATTACCCAGGAGCGGCCTGGACGCCCGCTGCGTGGCCCGGGGTATCAAGCAAGCCAGCGTTAATTCGCCACCGGCGCCTCGGAATTGTGAAATGCGATGCTCGGCAAAAGGATTGCGACCTGTATCTGCTTATCTCTGACAAGATGTCGGATTACGGTCAGAGGAACAAGCTGATGGGCAAGCATGTGCGAGTGAACGGGATCGTGTTTGAGCGCAACGGGACGCACGCGATCGTCATCACGGAAATGAAGGAAGTGCATGTGACGGTAGAGGAAGAGTAACTCGTCCCGGGATGATTCCGAAAAGAGCTCGGAACTCAGCGGAATGGACATCGTGATTCGTGGGACTCATCCTCTCCTGCGATCCCGTTTGAATAAGTCTTTTCAGATATAATTTGCCAACGTGTCGAGTACCGCCAAACTAGGGTGGAAGAGGTTGCCATGAAGACAACCAGATTTAACTCGAAAAGCGCAAACATCAACAGAACAAGGATCCATTACACGATTGGCGGTTCGGGACCGGCCGTGATCCTCCTTCACGGATTTGCAGAAACTTCCAGGATGTGGGCTCCGATCCTGCCAACCCTTGCCGCAAAATTCACAATCGTCGCGCCAGATCTTCCGGGAATTGGCGATTCGTCAATTCCAATGGACGGAATCGGCATGAGACATGCCGCAATTCAGATGCACGACCTTGTGCGTTCGCTAGGCATTGAGAAAGCACGGATCGTCGGACATGACATAGGACTGATGGTGGCTTACGCCTATGCGGCGCTGTTTCCGTCGGATGCCGAAAAACTGGTGGTGATGGATGCATTTCTTCCGGGGGTTCAGGGCTGGGAGCCAATTTACAACTCGCCGAGCTATTGGCACTTTCGGTTTAACGGACCGACGGCAGAAGCTTTGGTCAAGAAACGCGAAAGCATCTACTTCGCTTATTTCTGGGATGGTCTTGCAGCGGATAAGAATCGGTCGATACCGAAGGCAGATCGGAAGGCGTATATAGCAGCTTATTCGCGGCCGAAGCGGATGCGAGCGTCGTGGGAATATTTTGCTTCCTGGGCGCAGGCCGCCAAAGATTTTGCTGAGATGTCACAAACCAAGTTGACCATGCCAGTTCTGTCCATTGGAGGCGATAAGTCGTTGGGAGAAGCCCTCGGGGCCCAGATGAAACTCGTCGCTGAGAATGTAACCGTTGTGATCGTGAAGAACTCGGGCCACTGGATACTTGAGGAGCAGCCGAAGCAGACCACTGAGGCGCTCGTAAGCTTTCTCTAACACTGGTGGTGAGTCGAGTTTCCGGTAACCGGACCCTGACCAAAATTTCGCGACTTTTATGGCGCCGACTCCTCTGCTTTGGCACACTTGGCTCCCTCTCCGCAGACCTCCAATTCAGCATTGACGGCGGCAACACGTTCAACAAGCTCGTGGCGGGTGCTCTTGTTGCAGCCACACCCTTCAAACTCCAGTCGCCGATCCTGTGGCGGAATCCTGAGGCAGTTGAATATCACCGCGGCTCCCACCGGTGCAGACTTCTACATCGCGATTGACTGAGGCGACAGCGATGCCGTGGAGTCGTCTAGGGTAATTGCTCTTCGTGCTCCGCTCTGTTTTCATCTCGAATATCATTGCGCGATGCGAGTGTCTGCGCACCGTGACGGGTCGCCAGATCCAGTTCCAATGGCTTTGATTTGTTCGGCGGTAATCTCGTATTCTTTGGCTGGAATCATGTCCGCCTCCTTACCAGTCAAATCTTCCGCACGGGGCTAGCAGTTCTCAAGTGCGGGTGTCACTGAAAATCTAAATTGACCAAAACAATTTACACACCCCGTTTTCAAAAATTTGGAAAATTGGTCTGACCACTATCGGCAGCAATGGAGCCGGGATAGACCCTTCCTGGCCCACCCCATGCCACCCCAGGCCTCCTGGCAACAGGTGCCAGCCGCCGATTCGACGCGGGCCGACGCAGGCTGACGCCGATGGCATTTGCATTTCACATTTGCGGGTTTGATATTCGTTTTTGGGATTCGCGAATTCGCGGGCGCGGAGGACTGGGCACGGTGAGCACTGTCACCGACTTGCACTAGCTTTCTTGCATGTTGAGCCGAACTCAAGTCGATATGCCACATCTTTGTCGGAAATGCGGGGAGCGCAGGATGCCGCCGTGCAATCTGCAGAGACACGACTACATGTAGCCGTTGCGGAGATGGTAGGCCCTCCCAGATCCGCGCCGCAGCCCGGTACGGCAGTCGCCACGAGGTCAGGGAACAGCACGGTTGGCGCATGAGAAGTTGGCGCCTAGCATGGCGCATCCGGTGAACTCCCACCGATGAAACGCAATATTACGCTCCCAATTGGAGTCATTTTGAAGTCAGATCTTAGCGGTGGCACCCGAAACCTGTAACCCGCTGATTGGTCAGCAGTGATCAATACAAAGGATTTCAAACGGTTTCCCCGCCTTGCGATGTTCAGAAATCGGCTCTTTGGGGCATGGTCTTTACCTCCGTTGTTAGCAGTCTGATCTTTGATCAAAACGATTGAGATTCCGCCGTGAATTCAGGCACGGCGGGGACTTGTCTCAACACTTCTTTGCCGTCAAAGCTGTACAATACTCATTGCGGTCGTGTCAGGAAGATGGGCAGACCTAGCTTGTGGTCGTATTTGGGGCGGCAGCGATCGGTGTTGTACATCGACGCGATATCGACCTTGCGCGGGCCCAGCTTGGGATCGGGAATCGGCACCATCGCGTAGCGCCCTTCGTTAATCGCGGTCATCAACCCGGATTTGCCTTCTTCCAGAGCGTCCATGGCCATGCCTGCAAAGGTAAACGCTACCAAGCGGTCAACGAAATCGGGACTGCCCGACCGCAAGTCGTAAGTCAGGTCACTCACGACGGTCTCTTCACCGGCTGTTCGCTTAATCTCCTCGCTCAGGTCTTCCGCGACGCTCATCTTTTTGCGATGACCGAACGCGTCAGCTTCACCATACTCCTTAACCGTGTAGCCCTGCCACTCGGCGCCTTCCGAAAGGATTACGAGCGAGTAATTGCTGGGGTTGGCGCGCTTGTCGCCTACGAGCAAGTCGATCAGGTGCTGGAGATCGACCTTGTACTCGGGAATGCAGCAGCGCACTCCGGTCACGTACGCCGTGTAGAGCGCCGTGTACCCGGCATCGCGGCCAAAGACGCGGAAGACACCGATGCGTTCGTGTGAGGCGACGGTCGTACGCTGGCGGTCGATCGCGTCCATAGCACGCGTAATTGCCGTCGAGAAACCGATGCAGTATTCAGTGTTGCGAACATCATTGTCCATTGTCTTCGGCACCGCGATGACCTTCATACCGTGGCGATCGAGTTCGGACGCATAACTCAGCGTGTCATCACCGCCAATCGCGATCAGGCAGTCGAGAGCCAGCCTTTCGATGTTCTTCAGCACCCCCGGTGTGACATCGAATGCGGCGCTGGTCACGCCTTTCTTCGTCACTTCCCTCGCTTCGAATTTCTGGCCCTGCAAAGCGGGAGGTAGTTTCTTCATCTTCGTAGGGTTTGTACGTGAGCTGTGCAAGAAGGTTCCCCCTGTGCGATCGATGGTCCGCGTATTCTCTCGATTCAGAGGCAGGATGTACCTTGCCCTGCTGGCCGGATCGTTTAGATCGACGTGGGTCAATCCTTCCCAGCCCCGACGGACACCAATCACTTCGCATCCCAGTTCTGACCCGCGATAGACCACCGACTTGATCACGGAGTTCAGTCCGGGGACGTCGCCGCCGCCGGTGAGTATCCCTATGCGCTTCTCTGCCATGTATGACTCCTTACCTGATAAGATCGCCGTTGGCTCTCGGAATTGCCAGTCATGTTCTGCGCGGTCCGAATTCCAAACTAGACGATTTCGTTCGGTTCAGAAGGCGATCGTGCTGTACCTAGAGCTCACGCTCCATAAGTTGCTGGTTACAAAGGGGTTGGCCGGGACGAGTGGATTTGAACCACGCTGGCCCCGAACCAAGAACAAAAAACTAAGCTGTTGAATACTGCGGCATTCGACACACCACAACCCATGGCGATGACCAGCGCAAAGCCAGTCTTAAGTTCAGATCTTCGGCTCATATCTCGTGTTCTTCTTTCAGGCCGTCTTCAGCGTGCAGTCTTCTTCCGCCGTCGCTGCTCACTTGCCTTCATCAGTTCGTTCATCTCCGCCACCGGCCGAATCTCGAAAGTGTTGCCGTACTTCAGCGCCGGATGCTGCGCCATGAGTTGTATCGCATGATTCATGTCCCTCGCCTCAAGGACGAGAATGCCACCGAGTTGTTCCTTGGTTTCCGTATAGGGACCGTCCGTGGTTGCGACCTTGCCGTTCTTCCAATACAGGGTCAGCGCGGTTTCCGCAGGCTGAAGCGCTTCTCCACCAGCCCAATGCCCGTTGGCGCGGAGATGGTCGTCGTATTCAAAACATGTGTCGAACATGGCGTTTTGTTCGGCCTCAGTCATGCCGTCAAATTTGCCTTTGTCGTAGTATCCGAAACAGACGTATTTCATTGTTCTTCTCCTCATAGCGGATTGGCGGAACCGGCAGCAGAGCGTTGCGCCGGCTCGTTCATCTCGTCACTACGGCGCGTGTTCTGAGGCCGCAGTGGCCAGGTTGTTTACTTGCTTCCGCCGGGTCCTTGTCTCGGATCCGGGCGGAAAAGAATCTCGCGCACCTCGACCGACGCACGGCAGGCGACGACACCCTTGCGTGCCCACGCGATCACCTCGTCGAGATCAGCGGCTTCGAGTATTAATAGACCGCCGTTGTGCTCCTTGGTTTCGGTGTACGGCCCGTCGGTGACGAGCACCTTGCCTTCGGGCTGCATCCTTAGCGATCTTGCGTTGCCTGCCGGGGAAAGGCCGCAGGCGAACTTCCTCGCGCCGGCAGCAATCAATTCGCGGTTGAGCGCGTATCTCTCCTCGATTGCGGCTTCGGTTTCGACGGACGGGTCGTAGTCGTCGGGGAGGTAGGTAGCAACCAAATACTGTGGCATGACTTTTTCTCCTTGTTTCCTGTGGCTCGTTTCCTGTTAACTCAGGAACCCCAGCTCATCGTTCTGTTATCAGATAGTCGTTCGGGAAGCCGAAGATCGACAGCGGCTCCATTATTTATTTCAACTGGCGAATCCGCTCTTGCAGGAACTGCCGCTCTGGTTCCTGTTGGGTCAGCGCCAGAGCTTTCTCATAAGAGGACTTAGCGTCAGCCGTCCTGCCGAGCCTGCGGTACATATCGGCACGGGCTGAGTGCGCCAGGTAGTAATTCGCCAATCCGCCATGCTCCAACACCGCCTCGATATGCGCCAGACCGGCCTCTGGACCATCGCGCATGGCAATTGCCACGGCACGGTTGAGATGGACAACCGGCGAAGGCTGAATTCGCACCAACTGATTGTAAAGCGCAACAATCTGCCGCCAGTCGGTCGTAGCGGCCGATTCCGCCTCCGCATGGACGGCCGCAATCGCAGCCTGCAGTGTGTAAGGGCCGAAGCGGCGGGATTTCAGGGCTT
>Ga0207862_1000380_pt1 | contig 13444 bp, 11 predicted proteins | sample LuqExpMetageno81_FD_187838 | JGI IMG/M metagenome (GOLD analysis project Ga0207862, IMG submission 187838) | Tropical forest soil microbial communities from Luquillo Experimental Forest, Puerto Rico - Sample 81 (SPAdes) | ecosystem: Environmental > Terrestrial > Soil > Tropical forest ... | reverse complement strand
TGCCCAGCGGATTGAAGAAGATGATGTCATCGACGCGGTTGAGGAACTCCGGCTTGAAGTGCGCGCGCAGGGCTTCCATCACTTGCTCGTGCGCCTCCTCCTGCTTCTCGGGCGCCGCACCGGCCTGCTGCAAGTAGGCTGAGCCGATGTTCGACGTCATGATCAGGATCGTGTTCTTGAAATCCACATGCCGTCCCTTGCCGTCGGTCAGGCGGCCGTCGTCCATGATCTGCAGGAAGACGTTGAACACGTCCGGATGGGCCTTCTCAATCTCATCGAACAGGACCACCGCATACGGACGTCGCCGCACCGCCTCAGTCAACTGTCCGCCCTCGTCGTAGCCCACGTACCCCGGAGGCGCGCCGATGAGCCGCGACACCGAGTGCTTCTCCATGTACTCCGACATGTCGATGCGCACCATGGCGTGCTCGTCATCGAAAAGGAACTCCGCCAGGGCGCGTGCCAGCTCGGTCTTTCCCACGCCGGTCGGCCCTAGAAAAATGAACGAGCCAATGGGCCGCCGCGGGTCGCTCAGGCCAGCGCGCGAGCGGCGGATGGCATTGGCCACGCGCGACAAGGCATCGTCCTGGCCGACGACTCGCTCGCGCAGGCGATCTTCCATGGTCACTAGCTTCTGCACCTCGCCTTCCAGCATCTTCGAGACGGGAATGCCGGTCCACTTGCTCACGATCTTGGCGACGTCTTCCTCGTCCACCTCTTCCTTGAGCATGCGCGACTGTTTGGTGTCCATCTGCGCACTGAGCTTTTTGATCTCGGCTTCGAGCTTCGGCAACTCGCCGTACTGCAATTTCGCGGCGCGCTCGTACTCGCCCTTGCGGGTGGCTTCCTGCACGGCCAACTTGAGCTGCTCCAACTGCTCTTTCCTGGCGCGCACGCTGGCGATGGTTTCCTTCTCCTGTTTCCAGCGCGCCTTCAGTGCGTTCGACTCTTCCTTGATGTGTGCCAGTTCTTTCTCTAAGGCCGCTAGTCGCTCGCGCGAATTCGGATCATCTTCGCGCTTCAGTGCCTGCCGCTCGATTTCGAGCTGCGTTGCGCGACGCTCAAGCTGGTCGATCTCCGTCGGCATCGAGTCAATCTGGATGCGCAACGAAGCTGCGGCCTCGTCGATGAGGTCGATGGCCTTGTCGGGCAGGAAGCGGTCAGAGATGTAGCGGTGCGACAGCGTCGCCGCCGCCACAATTGCCGAGTCCTTGATACGTACGCCGTGATGGACTTCGTACTTCTCGCGCAGCCCGCGCAAAATCGCGATTGTATCTTCGACATTGGGTTCGCCGACGAAGACGATCTGGAAGCGGCGCTCCAGGGCAGCGTCTTTCTCGATGTACTTGCGGTACTCGTTCAGCGTGGTTGCGCCGATTGCCCGCAATTCGCCGCGTGCCAGCGCCGGCTTCAACATGTTCGAGGCGTCGATCGCACCCTCAGCCGCGCCTGCGCCCACCAGCGTATGCAGTTCGTCGATGAACAGAATGATCCGGCCTTCCGACTGCTCAATCTCTTTCAGCACGGCCTTGAGGCGGTCTTCGAACTCGCCGCGATACTTTGCGCCTGCGAGCATCGCGCCCAGGTCGAGCGAGACCACGCGCTTGTTCTTCAATTGCTCAGGTACGTCGCCGGAAACGATCCGCTGGGCGAGGCCTTCGACGATGGCGGTTTTGCCAACGCCGGGTTCGCCTATCAGCACGGGATTGTTCTTGGTTCGGCGCGACAGCACCTGCACCACGCGGCGAACTTCCTCGTCGCGGCCGATCACCGGATCGAGCTTGCCCTTCTTGGCCAGCTCCGTCAGGTCGCGGGCGTAACGCTCCAGCGCCTGGTATTTGGCTTCGGGATTCTGGTCGGTCACTTTCTGATTGCCGCGAACCGCGGTCAACGCGCGCAGGATGTTGTCGTAAGTAGCTCCGGCCTTGCTCAGGATCTCCTGCGCCGAGTCCTTCTTTAGCTTGGTCATCGCCAACAGCAGGTGCTCAGTGGAGACAAATTCGTCCTTAAAGTTCGACGCCTCTTTGAAGGCATTCTCCAGCAGTTGGTTAGCTGCGTTAGAGAGCGACGCCTGGGCTGCACCTCCGCCCGACACTTTAGGCAGGCGCTCGATCGCTGACATTGCTTGCGACTGCACTGACTGCACAGGCAATCCGACGCGCTCCAGGAGGGGAACGACGATGCCTTCGCGGTCCTCCAGCAACGCCGCCAGAATATGCACCGGCTGCAGTTCAGGATTGCCGTGCTCGCTGGCGAGATCGTTCGCCCGCTGCACCGCCTCCTGCGCCTTCACCGTTAGTTTGTCCCAACGAATTGCCATAACCTGCTCCTAAAACTGCGGTGGCCGTTGGACACCATTATGACCCGTATGAAAGGCATGAGTGCCGGTCCGGCACATGAATTTCACCTAAAACGCTCGCACAAAAAGAGGGAGGGGTTGGTTGCTCCACCTCCCTGCAACTTGTGCGAATTCGTGCCGAATTGTGGCTCGGCACGGAGGCCGTTAGGGCCGCTTAGTTCTTGCTGGCCAGAGCGGGGCCGATGTTCACCTTAATCTGCTTGGGCTTGGCTTCAGCGCGCTTGCCCAACTTGATCTTCAGGACGCCGCTGCTGTAATCGGCGCTGACGTCCTCGGTGTTCACCGTGTTCGGCAGGGTGAATGAGCGGACGAAACTACCATAGCGGCGCTCCACCCGGCGGAAGTTCTCTTCCTTCTCTTCCTTTTCGAACTTGCGCTCGCCCCTGACGGTCAGGACGTTGTTCTCGACCTTTACGTCGAGGTCCTTCTCTTCGATGCCGGGAACCTCCAGTTTGAGCTGGATGCCGTGCTCGTCTTCGTAGATGTCCACCGGGGGCACAAACGCACCAGCGGTGAGCGACTCTTCGCGCCCATTGCCGTACTGCTCTTCGAACAGGCGGCTCATGCGGTTCTGCAAGGCACTCAATTCACGGAAGGGGTCCCAACGAGTCAACACAGTCATGATCTTTAACCTCCACTATGGGTAAGGAACTAGGTGGCGGTCTGCCACTCACTCATACAGATGCTATATTAGCACGAAAGAAGCATAAAATATGCGTGTGATGTTATCAACATCAAGCCAAAAGAATCCTACCTTCTGGCTGAAGTAACTCTAAGTTTTGTTTAATCAATAAGTTGATAGATTATGCACTTCAGATAGTGCGTCTCCGGGACACCCAGCAGAATGGGATGGTCGATGGCTGCACCGCGTTTTTCGAGGATTCTCAGGCGGCGGCCGACATCGGCGGCGGCGCCCGCTATCAGATCCAGAAACTCTTCCTCGCTAACGTGGAACGAACAGGAGCAGGTGACCAGCACCCCACCCGGCCGCAGCATCTTTAAAGCCCTTAGGTTCAACTCTTTATAGCCGCGGGTGGCGGTTTCGACGGATTTCTTACTCTTCGCGAAGGCGGGCGGGTCAAGCACGATGGTGTCGTACTGGCGGCCCGCCGCAGAGTAGTCCTTGAGCAGGTCGAAGGCGTTGGCCTCGATCCACTCGATCTCGCCGCAGGTGTGGGCATCGCGGTTGAGTTGCTCGTTCTGCTCGGCGACTTCGAGGGCAGGGCGCGACGAGTCCACCGCCGTCACACTTTTGCACCCGCGGGAAAGGTGCAGAGCGAAGCCGCCCTGGTAGGTGAAGCAGTCGAGTGCCTCGCCGTGGGCGTAGCGCGCCGCAGCAGCGTAGTTCTCGCGCTGATCGAGGAATGCTCCGGTCTTCTGCCCGCCAAGGCCATCGAAGTGAAAGCGGACGCCGTTCAGGGTGAAAACCGTGGCTGACTTTTCCCCAAAGATGAGTTGCGATTCGCGCGCCGGGAGCTGCTCCAGTTCGCGGATGTGTGGATCGACGCGGTCAAGCAGGCTGCTGCCGGGAAAGTGCTCGGACAGCTTCTCGACGACTGCCGCTCGCACATCCTCCCGGTCGAACGCCTGCGTGAGCACCTGCATGACAAGCACGTCGTTATATTTGTCTACGATGAGGCCGGGGAGAAGGTCGGCTTCGCTGAAGATGACGCGGTAGGAATCAGAGTAACGGATGCGCATACGGCGAAACGCCACCGCCTCATCGATACGTCCGCGCAACAGCGGCAGAAGTTCAGTCTCGCTGATGATCCTTGAGGTCAGAAGCCGAATTGCGATTTGCGACGAGCTGCTGTAGACCGCCGTGCCGAGGCTGCCTCCGCGCTCATCGCGGACGTGCACCAGCGAACCCGGCGGGACGCCCTCGGGCTTCAAGATGTCGGAACGATAGACCCAAAGATGCCCGCCCTTCAGGCGAAGCGCGCTGCGATGGCTTACCGTGACGGTGGGAGTGGGATTGTTGCGGGGCACTGCCAGAATCAATCCTCGCCCACTCGCAGCACAGCCAAGAAGGCCTCCTGTGGGATGTCAACCCGCCCGATGCGCTTCATGCGCTTCTTGCCCTCTTTCTGCTTTTCCAATAGCTTGCGCTTGCGGCTGATGTCGCCGCCGTAGCACTTGGCGATGACGTTCTTGCGCATGGCGGCCACAGTTTCGCGGGCGATAACTTTTGCGCCGATGGCGGCCTGGATGGCCACTTCAAACATTTGGCGCGGAATCAGTTGGCGCATCTTGGAGACCAGGGCCCGTCCGCGTTCGTAGGCGAAGTCCTTGTGCACGATGATGGAGAGCGCGTCAACCGGCTCGCCGCCCACCAGAATGTCAAGCTTCAGCATCGGTGAATCCCACGTGCCGGTGAGGTGGTAGTCAAGCGAGGCGTAACCACGGGAGACGGACTTCAGCTTGTCGTAGAAGTCCATCACGATTTCGTTCAGCGGCAGTTCGTAGGTCAACATCACGCGCGTTGGGCTGACATACTCGAACGCTTTTTGTTTGCCGCGCTTGTCTTCCACCAGCTTGAGGATGCCGCCGACGAACTCTTCGTTAGTGAGGATGGTGGCGGTGATAATCGGCTCCTCAATCTTCTCGATCAGCGTGGGATCCGGCCAGCGCGAGGGATTGTCCACCTCGACGACGGTGTCGTCGGTGAGTGTGATCTTGTAGCGCACGCTGGGAGCGGTGGTGATGAGGTCGAGGTCGTACTCGCGCTCCAGGCGCTCCTGGATGATCTCCATATGCAGCAGGCCGAGAAAGCCGCAACGGAAGCCGAAGCCCAGTGCGGCGGAACTTTCCGGCTCGAAGAAGAACGATGCATCGTTGAGCCGCAGCTTTTCCAGCGCTTCGCGCAGCAGCGTGTGCTCATGGGCGTCCACGGTGTAGAGCCCGGCGAAAACCATGGGTTTCAATTCTTCGAAACCCGGCAACGGCTCCAGAGCGGGATGAACATCGTCGGTGATGGTGTCGCCGATGCCGGTGTCTGAGACGTTCTTGATGTTGGCGATGAGGAAGCCGACTTCGCCGGCGCTCAACTCATCGACCTCGACCGGTTTGGGCGTCAACACGCCCAGCGTCTCCACGTCGAAAGTACGCCCATTGGCCATGAGGCGAATACGCTGCCCCTTGCGGATGGTGCCCTCCACAATGCGGGCCAGCACCACTACGCCGCGGTAGGGATCAAACCAGGAATCGAACATCAGCGCCTGCAGCCTATGGCTCGCCCGCCCTTTGGGGGGCGGAACCTTCTGCACGATGGCTTCCAGCACCTCGGGAACGCCCAACCCAGTCTTGGCGCTGATAGGCAAAGCGTGCGAGGCGTCCAGGCCGACGGCGCCTTCGATCATCTCCTTGGTGCGCTCGATGTCGGCGCTGGGCAGGTCAATCTTGTTGATGACGGGAATGATCTCGAGCCGATTGTTGATCGCGATGTAGGAGTTGGCCAGCGTTTGGGCCTCGACACCTTGGGAGGCGTCCACAACCAGCAAAGCGCCTTCGCACGAAGCCAGTGAGCGCGAGACTTCGTAGCTGAAATCCACGTGGCCGGGGGTATCGATCAGGTTTAGCTGGTAGGTCTTGCCGTCCTGCGCCGGATACATCATGCGCACCGAGTGCGCCTTGATGGTGATGCCGCGCTCTCTCTCCAGGTCCATCGCATCCAGCACCTGGGCCTGCATCTCGCGAGCCGTCAGCGAGCCGGTCAGCTCGAGCAGACGGTCGGCGAGCGTGCTCTTCCCATGGTCAATATGGGCGATGATGGCGAAGTTTCGAATGAGTGACGGATCCATGGAGGTGTTCGGGAGCAGTCTCAATTTTATCAGGATACGCGCGGATTCAGCGGCCCGGGCGTCGGATGATGGCGGCTATGAGAGCCGCGGCCAGTGCGCTGCTGACAGCATTGTTCACGCTATTCGTGGATTTCTGCCGGCGCGTCCCGCGGTGGACGAGATGACTACCCCGGAAGTCAAGACGGACCATTATCGCGTTCGCACACCAAGAAGATGCTCGCTGCCTGCACGTCCGCCGGACGCAAAGAAGCCGGAGGACGAACCTCCGGCTTGATCAATCACTACAGTCCAGGTTGCGAGCTGCCAAATACCGGGCAGATATCGGCTCACTTGCGCCGCAACATCTTCGCCAGTCCGAGGAAGCCGGTACCGACGAGGATCAAAGTCCCGGGCTCGGGAACTGTCTGGAACGTGATCGAACCACTGCCGAGTTGAGCGGTAGTCAGATTCGGGCCGACGACGTTGTCGGTGGTCGTGAACGCGTCAGAGCCGTGCGGGTTAAGGGGCGCACCTAGATCGCCGAACCACGCCAGGATTTTAGGGCTTACGTACGTCAGTGTGTAGACGCCGCCCCAGCCACCACCGTCGCCGTTCACGCCGAAGTACATCCCGCCATTAAAGTCGCCTGAGAGACACGGGCCGCCACAAAAAGCCGACGTCACCGAAACCTCAAGCACAGCGCTTCCTTCGAACATGGCGTCCACTTTGCCCGACACATCGTGGTACCAGTCTTCGGTATCGCTTGTGATCGTTACGATGGCGTCAGGAAGCGGTAAAACTGGGTTTCCCTTGCTGTTCTTCGCCACGACGTCAGTGACGGCTGCCATCGAGAGCGTTCCCGCTGGATTGGCCGAGGCAGTGACCGGTACCGGCAGCGTGCCAATCGCAAAGGTGAACGTGATGGAATCCGCCATGGCGGTACTGGTGAAGAGGAATAAAAGAAGAATACTTCCAAATACGAGGGCTACCTTTCGAGTCATTGGTGTGACTCCTCTCTTAGGAAAGTTGGTCTCACTCGCGGGCGCGGGCAGGTGGGTTATCGAGCCCGTGGGACATGACGGAGGAGGGGGTATGTCTCACGCCAACGAGCAATTCCGCACTCATCGTCCATCGGGTCACCAACAGAGTCAACAGCAATTCACAGTATTCGAAAAGTAAAATCAAATTTGTTTCGAATTGGGAATTTGAAGGAACACGCGTGTGTTCTGCAAATATGTTCCGATACGGGAAACCTGCATAAATAGCGGCGACATTTCACGTCTGCAAAGAGACAGTAGCCTCGTTTCGCCATGTCGATAACCCTCGCTTCCGCCTCGCCACGTCGCGCCGAACTGCTGCGCAATGCCGGCATCCCTTTTACTGTCGAGCCGGCCCACGTGCCCGAGCAGGCATTGCCGGATGAACAGCCGTTGATCTATGCGCAGCGTCTGGCACGTGACAAAGCCCTCGCTGTCTTCGGCCGTAACCCCGACAGTGTGGTACTTGGTGCGGACACCATCGTCGTTGTCAACGAGCATCTCCTGGAAAAGCCGCAGAACGACGCCGACGCTGCCCGCATGTTGCGCCTGCTCTCAGGGCGCGTCCACCAGGTCATCACAGGGGTCTGCCTGATCGCGAAGGATTACGAGCAGACCGAGGCGGAGGTCACGGAGGTACGTTTCAGCGCGCTGTCCGTCGCAGAGATCGCGGAGTACGTGGCCACGCGCGAGCCCATGGACAAGGCCGGGGCCTATGCGATCCAGGGCGTGGCATCGCGCTGGGTCGAGCGCATCGATGGCTGCTATTTCAATGTCGTGGGGCTTCCGATGCCGCGGGTGTACCGGATGTTGCGACAACTGGAGACGAAGACGGGGATGCGCCTCGCATGAGTGAAGGGTAGAAACACAATCGCGGAGTTCCGGTCGCCGGGCAACTCCGCGTGAGCGTGAGGTAGTTACTTCTTTTCGTCGGTTGAGCTCGAGGTGCCGGACGCACCTTCGTTCATCGACGACTTGAAGTTTCTGATTCCTTCGCCCAGTCCCTTACCCAGTTCGCCCAACTTCTTGGGGCCGAAAATGAGCAGGGCGATGAACACGATGACCGCCAGCTCGGGCAGACCGATCTTTCCACCAAACATAATTCCTCCGGTCAAACAGCCCGGTCAATCTGCAGCTAGGCACAATCGGTAAGCGGGCTTCTCTTTTAGATTCTAGGCTTTTCAAGAGGGCGAGTCAAAGCAATACAAAGCAAGCAATAGGGCCTTTGAAAAGAGATCGCAGATTGTTCCTCAACAGGCGTACGTGCCCGCTCAGACCGCCCCAATCAGCTCCGCTAGCAGCGCGGCTCTTCGCGGCAGCTCGGCCGCTACGACATGCTCGTGCGCCGCATGCGCGCCATCGCCGACGGCACCCAGGCCGTCGAGGGTGGGAATGCCAATGCCGGCGGTGAAATTGCCATCCGACCCTCCGCCGACGGCGATCTCCTGGAGCGGGAACCCCAATTCGCCCGCGGCCCTTTGCGCGGTGGCAAATAGTGCCGCCACCTCCTTTGTGCGCTCCAGGGGAGGCCGATTGACGCCGCCCGTGATCTCAAGCTTGCAGTTGCGATTGACGGGTTTCAGGGCCTTTACCTTGCGCTCCATGACCGGACCATCGGACTTCCTGGCGACGCGCAGATCGACTTGGGCCACGGCCTCGCCGGCGACCACGTTGGTTCGGGTGCCGCCGCGGATGACGCCTACATTCAGCGTGATGCCGCGCTTCAGATCCGTCAGGCGTGAGATGGCGTGAATCTGGTGCGCCAGTTCCTGGATTGCGCTCTGCCCCTTCTCAAAGTCAAGCCCGGCGTGCGACGCCCTACCGGTGACCTTGACGACGAAATCTCCCACGCCCTTGCGAGCCGTCTTCACCGCTCCGCCCGGGCCGGAGGGTTCGCACACCAGTGCCGCCGTGCACTGCGATGCCAGCTTTTCGGTGAGCGCACGGGAGCTGTCGCTGCCGGTTTCCTCGTCCGACACCAGCCAAACCGTCACCGGACGCGGCAGACCGCCCTTGACCTCGCACAGCGCGCGCAAGGCGAACATCATCTGCACGATGCCGCTCTTCATGTCGAAGACGCCCGGCCCGCAGAGCTTGCCGCCCTGCTCGCGCCAGGGCATAGTCTTCAGCGTGCCAAGGTCATATACCGTGTCGTAGTGGCCGAGCAGCAGAACAGGCTTCTGGCCCTTCGGGCCGGCAAAATCCACCTGCAGATGATTGCCCGCGGTTTCCTGTCGATGCACTTTCGCCCTACCGCCCAAGGCGCGAAACTGGTCGGCGAGGTAGTCGCAGAGCGCGTCGCATGCCGCCTTCTCGTGCGTAGGCGATTCTCGGATAACTAACTCTCGCACCTGTGCCACCATTTCGGGCTGGCGCGCGGTGAGCCACTGCAGGAGGGCGTTCGTCTCAGGTTTCGATGTTGTCTTCTTCATCATGCAATATGTCCCTTGCTGCGCCGCTCTCAGCGTAGGCTACAGCCGCACGTATGGAATGTATAATCGGGAGTCTTGCGAGACAAGCTTATGACCGAAACCGCAAGCTCCGCGCCTGCCGAAATCTCCGCTTCCCCGGGCTTCGATATCAACGAGATCATGAAGATCCTGCCGCACCGTTACCCGTTCCTGCTGATTGACCGGATCACGGAAATCACGCGGGCCAAGCGGATCGTGGCCCTCAAGAACGTCAGCGTGAACGAGCCGTTTTTCGTCGGCCACTTTCCCGCCGGGCCCATCATGCCGGGCGTGCTGGTGGTAGAGGCGATGGCCCAGGCCGGTGGCGTGCTCCTGCTGATCGAGTTCCCGGACCGCGAGCACAAGCTGCTTCTGTTTACCGGCATCGAGCGGGCGAAGTTTCGCCGGCCGGTGACTCCGGGCGACCAGCTTCGCATTGAGGTAGATGTGCTTGTCTGGCGCGGCAATGCAGGACGCATGCAGGGCAAGGCCTACATCGGCGACAAGGTCGCGTGCGAAGCCGTCGTTACCTGCCGTTTGCTCGACCGTCGGACGGCGAAGCCAGCACCAGCGACTGGGGCCGACAAGACGTAGCCCCGCCATGAAGATTCATCCGACAGCCATTGTCGATCCTTCTGCGAAGGTCCCGACCTCGTGCGAAATCGGTGCCTATTGTATTGTCGGCGCCGGGGTCGAGTTGGGCGAGAACTGTACGCTGGATTCGCATGTGGTGCTCGGTGGACCGGCAAGAATCGGCTCCGATAACCGGATTCACGCATTCGCGGCGATTGGTGGCGACCCGCAGGACATCAGCTATCGTGGCGAGCCCACTCAGTTGGAAATTGGCGACCGGAATATCGTCCGGGAATTCGTTACCATCAGCCGTGGTACCACGAAGGGCGGCGGCACGACGCGCATCGGAAACGACATACTGATCATGGCCTACGCACACATAGGACATGACAGCGTCGTCGGCGATCATGCCATGCTCATCAACGGAGCCACCCTCGCCGGGCACGTCACCGTGGAGGAGTGGGCGGTGGTCGGGGCGCTGTGTGCGGTTCACCAGTACGCACGCGTCGGCGCGCACGCTTATGTCGGTGGCGGCACCATCATCACGCAGGATGTGCTTCCCTATTCGATGACCAGCGCTGAGCGTGGCGCCCACGCTTACACGCTGAATAAGATTGGACTGCAGCGCCGGGGCTTCTCTGCAGAGCGCATCGAGCAACTGCATCGTGCTTTTCGGGTGCTTCTGTCGTCGAAGCTGAATACTTCGCAGGCGCTGGAGAAGCTGCGCTCAGAAAGCGGGCTAGGCGAGGATGTCGAGATGCTGGTGCGCTTTATCGAATCGTCACAGCGAGGTGTGATTAAGTAGCTGGCAACTGGCAACTGGTTGCTGGCAACATCTGCACTATGGACAATCCATCCACTGACCGATTAGGCCTTATTGCGGGCAACGGAAAATTCCCGTTCCTCGTGCTTGACGCTGCGCGGTCGCAAGGGATGCAGGTCGTGGTTGCCGCCATCCGAGAGGAGACTTCTCCCGAGATCGAGCGCCACGGTGCTACTTCGGTGCATTGGCTGTCATTGGGCGAGCTTTCCCAGTTGATCGAGACCTTCCAGCGAGAAGGTGTGACCCGCGCCATCATGGCCGGACAAGTTCGGCATAAGCAGATATTCAGCAGCATCAAGCCCGACTGGCGGCTGGCGAAGGTTTTGCTTGGCTTGGCCACCCGCAATACGGATTCGCTCATCGGCGCCATTGCCAAGGTGCTGGAGTCGGAAGGCATCCACCTGATGAGTTCCACGGCTTTGCTTGAGCCCATGCTGGCTGATGATGGCGTGATGACGAGTCGCGGGCCGTCTGACTCGGAGCAAACCAACATCACGTACGGACGCGCGGTGGCGCAGCACCTTTCTCGCTTCGACATCGGGCAAACGGTCGTGATCGCCGAGGCGGCGTGCATCGCCGTCGAAGCCATGGAAGGTACTGATGCGACCATCCTGCGCGCCGGCGAGTTGATGAAATCGCCGTCGCTTGGAAAGGAACCCTCGACGCTCAGCCGGGCTCTGACCGTGATCAAGGTGGCCAAGACCAACCAGGACATGCGCTTCGACGTGCCCGTGGTTGGCATGCGGACGATTGAGACGATGAAGCAGGCCGGTGCAACGTGCCTTGCGCTGGATGCCGGCCGCTGTCTCATCTTCGACAAGCCGGCCGTCATCGCTTCCGCCGATGCTGCCGGCATCTGCATCGTGGCGGAGAAGCCGGTTAGCCACATTCCCGGCCATCCGGCATAAGTACTTTGCATCGCAGCGCGCTCATGCGCGACAATCCCTGCATGCCAGAAATCAGCGGCCCGTTGCGCGTTGGTGTCGTCGGCACCGGCGCCTTCGGCCGCAACCACGCCCGCGTCTATCGCGACCTGCAAGCCGATTCGTCGCTCGATCTGCAGCTTGCCGGCATCGTGGACGTCGACAAAGCCCGTGCCCAATCTGTCGCTACCGAATTCGGCACGCGGGCCTTCCGCTCGGTCGCTGAGCTGATCGACGCCGGAGTCGATGCCGTCTCCGTCGCCGTGCCCACTGTCGCGCATCTCGCCGTGGCGAGCGAGCTGATGCAGGCCGGGGTGGACGTCCTGATCGAGAAGCCCGTCGCCGGAACTCTGGCGGAAGCCGATGAGCTGCAGGCCGTCGCGCGACAATGTGACCGCGTCGTTCAAGTTGGTCACCTGGAGCGCTTCAACCCCGCAGTTCGCGCCACGCTGCCGCTGCTGACTAAGCCGATGTTCTTCGAGGTGCACCGCCTCAGCGTTTTCACCCCGCGCTCGCTCGATGTGGACGTCGTGCTCGACCTGATGATCCACGATATTGACATCGTGCTGACCATGGCTAATTCGCCGGTGAAAGAGGTTCGGGCTGTAGGCTTGCCCATCTTGTCGAAGAAGGTGGACATCGCCAACGTACGCCTCGAGTTCGAATCGGGTTGTGTGGCCAACTTCACGGCCAGCCGCGTGAGCACCGAGCGGGTGCGCAAGCTGCGCTTCTTCCAGCCGCGGCAATATGTCTCGCTCGATTTCTCGCGTCAAGACGTTCTGGTGCTCACTGTGGACAACAGCACTGCAGCCGACGACGATCCCTTCAATCCAGCGAGCTTGGTTACAAACGCCTTACCTGGCATCACGCCGTTCAAACCCGCGATCGAGGCGCAGGAACCGCTGCGCGCGGAACTGCTCAGCTTTCTGCACGCGGTGCGGACCCGCACGACGCCCGAAGTTTCGCTGCAGCAGGGGCGCGCTGCGCTCGCCGTCGCGCTGCAAATCGTCGATGCCATCGCCGCGCACAGCCAACGGGCCAATCTCGAGGCATTGACGGGCGGAGTAAGCTAGTCCTACGCTTCATCTGGCATGTCCCACGACCTGGTCACTATCGCAACGTTTCTGAATATCGGGGAAGCCAAGCTTGCCCAGGGCAAGCTTTCGTCGGCGGGAATCGAAGCCTCGGTGCGCGACGAAAACGCCATGAACCTGCACATCGGAATGGCGATGTGGGGCATCAAGTTACAGGTTCCAGACCGGCAAGTAGTACGCGCCCTTGAGATTCTCGACGACTTCCGTCCTGCGGTCCGTGAGGAAGAGGAAGGCGATTCCGAGACGGAGGTCGTCCGTTGCTGCCCGGAGTGCGAATCGCTGGAAATCCGGCTGGCGGCTGACGCCAATCCTGGGCAGATCTCTTTGTGGTCGTCGGCGATCCCGTTCCCCGAACCCCCGACTGCTCAGGGGCAGCATTGGCGCTGCCTGGCTTGCGGGTATCAGT
>Ga0207862_1000378_pt1 | contig 13446 bp, 13 predicted proteins | sample LuqExpMetageno81_FD_187838 | JGI IMG/M metagenome (GOLD analysis project Ga0207862, IMG submission 187838) | Tropical forest soil microbial communities from Luquillo Experimental Forest, Puerto Rico - Sample 81 (SPAdes) | ecosystem: Environmental > Terrestrial > Soil > Tropical forest ... | reverse complement strand
CGGCACCCGCGGTCCCAATGGTGGGAGGTGAGGAAGAGTCTCTGCATACCGGCCGTCATTTCTTTGCGGCAGTGTCCTTGGGCGGGTTCGCCTCCACATAGGCCTTGGTTGCCAGCGCGCATTCGCCGAGCACGGTGAGGAAACGGTCCACCGTGTCCTCGCCGACCACGAACGGATTTTCCTGATCCGGCTTGCGGTCCTTCAGCGTGCTCATCTTGCCGACGCTGGCGTCATAGGTGACGTGGTTCGACAGCAGTACGTCGACTTTCTCCTCCTTCATGATGCCCCGGTACTTTTCGGTGGTGTCCGCGTAGAGCTGCAGACGTTCCGGCAACGGCCCGAAGCCAAAGCCGGTGCCGCCCCAGGCGACCGCGCGATGCGCCTTGCCATTGTCATGCACGGCGAACGCGGTGGCGAGGGTGCCCAGTGTGTGTCCTGGAATGACGTAGAGCTTGAAGATGGCGTCGCCGAGCTTGATGGTGTCGCCGTCATTGACCGCCATGTCGCGTTTCGGCGGCTCGCCGAACAGCGGGTTTTTCGGGGGCCGGAAGTTTGGATTCTCCAAGGCCTTCCAGTCGATGTCGCTCATCACGATCTTCGCGTTGAATTTCTTCTTCAGGTAACTCGCTCCGCCATAGTGATCGCCATGGGCGTGGCTGACGATGACGTATTTGATGTCGGCAGGATCGAGCTTGAGCTTCTTGAGGCCGTCCTCGATGTAGTGCTGGACCTCGTCGGGATTGTCGAGCGCCTCGATGAGGACGATGCCTTCCGAGGTCTTCACCGCCCACGCACTCGTCCAGTAATTGCCGACAAAATAGAGCTCGTCCATCACCTGCATCGGTTCCAGCGGCGGCTCTTTGACCAGCGTGCCGTATTTATCGACGGCGCGGCTCGGCGCATCGGCGGTTGCGTATTTGCAGAAGGTCAGCGGCCCCAGCAGATCCGCTTTCGCGGCCCTCGCCGCGGCGGCGATGTGCCGATCGACAATGGCGTTGTCCTCTTGCGCGACGGCGTCGGAGATGACGAAGGTCAGGGCCAGAGCGGCCAGCAAAATCGTAAAATATCTTGTCATGGAAATACCCCGGATGAAATAAAAGCGGCCAACATCCGGACCTGCCGGCCCGGAGTCATCCATGCCTGCCCGCCGATGTTACGGCGTCGGGGTTCGGCAGTGGCGTCAATTAGGCGTTACCGCGATCCTCGCGGAACAGGTCGAGCTTCTGCTGCACCGGGCGATCGGAGAATGAGAACAGCACCGAGTCGACCTCGGCCTCATGCGTGACCCAGCGCCAGCTCGGCACCACGAAGAGGTCGCGCGGGCCCCATTCGAAGGTCTGGTCGCCGATCCGCGTCCGTCCCTTGCCCTCGATCGCCGCGAACACCGTGGCGTCCGTCGAGCGGTAACGCGCCGTGCGGAATCCCCCGGGCAGGAGCTGGATGAATGTGCCGATGGTCGGCATCGCGAAATCGCCGGTCTCGGGATTGGAGAATTTCAGTTTCAGCCCGTGGCAGGGATCCCACTCGTTGCGGGCTTTCGCCTGCTACAGCGCCTCGCGGGTGTGGCTGTAGGGGTAATTGAAGATCGGCGAGGTCTTCGACTTGCGGGTCTCGTCGACCGGCAGGAGGTTGTGGCCGTAGCGCGCAAAACTGTCGCCGGCAGGTTTTGTGATCTTCTGCTGGTCCTCGTTCGATCCTTCCGCAAAGGACGCATCGAAGAACTGCACCATCGGGATGTCGAGCCCGTCGAGCCAGAACATCGGCTCGGAAGTCTCGTTGGAATGGTCGTGCCAGGTCATGGCCGGCGTGATCACGAAGTCGCCGGGCGACATCGCGGTACGCTCGCCGTCGACCGAGGTGTAGGCGCCCTTGCCTTCGAGCACGAAGCGCAGCGCCGACTGGCTGTGCCGGTGGGCAGGGGCGACGTCGCCGGGGATCACCATCTGGATGCCCGCAAACAGCGAGGTCGTCACCTTGGACTGCCCGCGCAGGCCCGGATTTTCCAGGATCAGCACCCGCCGCTCGGCCTCCTTGGCCGTGATCAGCTTGCCCGCCTCGGTCATGTAGGCGCGGATATTGTCGAACTTCCACAAATGGGGCCGGCAGGCGCTCTTCGGTTCCGGCGTGATGAGATCGCCCATCACGTTCCACAGCGCGGAGAGATTTTCGCCGTCGATCTTCTTGTAGAACGCCTCGCGTTCCGGCGTTTTCGCTACGGCTTCCATGCGGGCCTCCCGTCGATGTTATCGTTTCCCTCAATTGACAGCATACTGACAATATGGATAGCGTCAACAAAAGCGAAAACCTAAATTTGCAGGGGAGGTGTGCGATGAAGCTGCACGGCTATTTCCGCAGCAGCGCGTCCTACCGGGTCAGAATAGCCTTGAACCTGAAGGGTTTGCGCGTGGACCATCTGCCGCACCATCTGCGCAAGGGCGAGCAGTGCGCGCCGGCCTATCTCGCGATCAACCCGCAGGGTCTGGTGCCGACGCTGGAGAACGATGCCGGGGCGATCCTCACCCAGTCGCTCGCCATCATCGAATGGCTGGACGAGACCCATCCCTCGCCGCCGCTGTTGCCGAAAGATCCGCTGCGCCGCGCCAAGGTGCGCGCCTTTGCGCAAGCGCTCGCCTGCGACACCCATCCCGTTCAGAACCTCAAAGTTCTGGCGCGGCTGCGCGAGCTCGGCCTGCCCGAGGAAAAGGTCACCGCATGGGCCGGATGGGCCAATCGCGAGGGGCTTTCGGCCTGCGAGAAACTGATCGCGACCGAAGCCGGCCCGTTCTGCTTCGGCGACGCCCCGACCATGGCCGATCTCTGCCTGGTACCGCAGCTTGCGAATGCCCGGCGCTTCGGCGTCGACGTCTCGGTTTTCCCGCGGCTGTTGCAGGCGGAGGCCGCGGCGAAAGCCTTGCCGGCATTTGCCGATGCCGCCCCGGACAAACAACCCGATGCCGAGTAGCAAGACGCCGATCACGATGGACGCGGTCTATACCGCGCCGGGATATCTGTTCCGCCGCATGCAGCAGATCGCCGTCGCGATCTTCGTCGAGGAGTGCAGGGCGTTCGACCTGACGCCGGTGCAATATGCGGCGCTGATCGCGATTCACACCCATCCCGGCATAGATGCGACGCGGCTCTCCGCCGTGATCGCATTCGACCGCTCGACGCTTGGCAGTGTGATCGAGCGGCTCGAGGCAAAGGAGCTGATCGAGCGCAAGCCGTCGCCGGACGACAGGCGGATCAAGCTTCTGCATTTGACGAAGGCCGGCGCGGCGTTGCTCCGCGATATCAAACCCTCGGTCGATCGGGCGCAGGTGCGCATGCTGCAACCCCTGAAGTCTGCCGACCGCAAGACATTGATGGCGCTGCTGACGCAGCTCGTCGATCTCAACAACGAAGCCTCGCGCGTGCCGCTTCGCGCAGAAGAGGTGTTGGAGCGGCTGGGGAGGTTGGGCTGAGGGCGAGCCTGGCTAAGATTCTGGATTGTTTCGTTTCGCCTCGAATGACGGGCAAACTCAACTACATCCGCATGATCGCCTGGCGGTCGATCTTGCCGGTCCCGGTCTTCGGCAGTTCGCCGATGAATTTGATCTCGCGCGGATATTTGTAAGGCAGAAGCTTCTCTTTGACGTAATCCTGCAGCCGCCTCGTCGCATCGTCCTCGTCGTATCCGCCCTCGTTCATCACCACCACGGCCTTCAGCGTCATGCGGCGGTCCGGCAATTCGGCGGCGAACACGGCGCATTCCCTGACGTCGGGGTGTTCGATAAGGCAAAGCTCGACCTCGAGCGGATAGACCCACTGGCCGGAGATCTTGACCAGGTCATCGGCACGGCCGCGAAAGAAGTGAAAACCGTCGCTGTCGCGCACAAAACGGTCGCCGGTGTAGATCCAGCCTTCTTCGCGGACCAGTTCCGCGGTCTTGTCCGGCCGGTTCCAGTAAAGCGGCGTCGAGGAATCGCCACGCACCCATAAAATGCCTTCCTCATTGTCGCCGACCTCGCGGCCGTCCTTGTCCCTCAGCGCAATCTCATACCCGGGCACACGAAGCCCGGCTGCGCCCGGCTTCTTCCTGTCCTCGTGGTTGCAGAGATAGATGTGCAGCACCTCGGTCGAGCCCAGCCCTTCGACGATCTCGAGACCGGTCAGTGCTTTCCAGCCGTTGAAGACTTCGCTCGACAGCACCTCGGCCGCGGACACCGAAAGACGCACCGAGGAAAAGTCCGCATCGCTCGCGCCGTCGGCCTTGGTCAGCGTGGTGTAGAGGGTCGGTAGCGCAAAGAACACGCTCGGACGGTAGCGGGCGACTGTCTCGAAGATCGCGGCGGGTTTTGGCTGGCCGGGCAGCAGCAGCGTTGCAGCGCCTGCCGAGAACGGGAAGTTGATGGCGTTGCCGAACCCATAGGCGAAGAAGATTTTTGGCACCGAGAAGCATACGTCGTCCGGCTTCAGCTTCAGCACACTCCTGGCAAAGGCGAGCTCGCTATAGGCCATGTCGTGCTGCAGATGGACGATTCCTTTCGGGCGCCCGGTCGAGCCCGACGAATACATCCAGAACGCCATCTCGTTACGGTGGGTGTCGGCCTCGGCAAGTTCGGCCGGAAAGTCCTTGAGCCACGGTGAGGCTGCGATCGTCCGTGGCGCCGCGGTTGGGCCAGGCTCGCCATTGACCACGATGAGGTTGGCAAGCGCCGTGTCCTTGCAGGCGACGTTGTCGAAGTGCGCGCAGAATTCGGCCTCGGTCACGGCGACGGTTGCGCCGGAATCGGCGAGATAGAATTGCAGCAGATCGGGCGGCGTCAGCGTGTTGATCAATAGCGGTACGAATCCCGCACGCACCGCGCCGAAGAAAGCGGCCGGATAGGCCGGCGTATCGTCCAGGAACAGCAGAATGCGCTCGCCCCGTTTCAACCCCAGCGACAGGAAGCCGTGTCCCCAGCGCGCGGCGTCGGCACATAGTTGCGCATAGCTGCGCGCGCCGGCCGGGCCGGTGAGGGCGAGCTTGTCGCCGAAACCTTTGGCGAGATTGTCGAACAGGACGCGGCCGGCATTGTAGCGCTCGGGAACGGAAAAGCCGATCTCGCGCGCGCCCGGATTGTCCGCAGGCACGTGGTCGACGATCTCAGGCGTCATCATTTGCTCCCGCCTGCTTCGTAGCCTCGTAGCGCGCCATGAAATTCGGCGACATCGACCGCAGGCGCGAATCGTCGATCCGCCCGGAGCGGGTGATGTAGCTATGGGCAAAGTCCATCGGGTCGAGCTTCATGTGCTCGGCGAAATGCTCGTACCAGTCGGCGCTGGTGCGCGCTGCGGTCACCAGTTTCTTCACGACCGGCTTGCGCTCGGCCTCATAGCGGGCGAGCGCAGTTGCGACATGCGCTTCGGTCTCGAGCGCCCTGGCGAGCGCGATTGCGTCTTCGATCGCAAGCCGCGTGCCGGAACCGATCGAGAAATGCGCCGAGTGCAGGGCATCGCCGATCAGCACCATGTTCTTGTATGACCAATGCTCGTTCCAGACCCAGGGGAAATTGCGCCAGACCGATTTGTTCGACACCAGCAGGCGCTCGCCGAGCGCTTCAGCAAAGACGTCTTCGCAAATGGCCTTGGATTCATCGACGGTCTTGTAGGCGAAGCCGTAGGCCTGCCAGGTCGCGCGATCGCATTCGACCAGGAACGTGCTCATCGACGGCGAATAGCGATAGTGATGGGCGTTGAACGCGCCGCGCTCGGTCGCAACAAAGGTCTGCGACAGCGTCTCGAACCGTTTCGAGGTGCCGTACCAGGCGAATTTGTTCGAGGAAAAAGACAGCGAGGTGCCGAAATCACCCTCGAAGCTGCGACGCACCAGCGAGTTCAGTCCGTCGGCCGCGACGATCAGGTCGTAGTCGACCAACTGGTCGACCGATTGCACCATCGTCTCGTAATGCGCCGTGACGCCGGCATCGTGGGCGCGCGCCTGCAGGATCTTCAAAAGCTCGATCCGGCCGATCGAGGAGAAGCCGACGCCGTCGATCTCGACGTTCTCTCCGCGCAAATTCAGGGTGATGTTCTGCCAGCTCTCCATGCGCGGCGTGATCGCATCGACCATTTCGGGATCGTCGGCGCGCAGAAAATCCAGCGCCTCGTCGGAGAACACCACGCCAAAGCCCCAGGTCGCGCCGGCAGCGTTCTGTTCGAACAGGTCAACGTGCGACTCGGGATCGTGTGTCTTCCAGAGATAGGCGAAGTAGAGCCCGCCGGGGCCTCCGCCGAGCACGGCGATGCGCACGATGACCTCCCGCCAAATATATTGACAGTATACTTACAATCCGGCCCAGCCTAAACGACGCGGGCCGGCCGCGCCAGCGGAAACTATCGGCGGCAAGTCAGCCGATCAATAGCAACGCCTCACGCAGGCGCCATTGACCGGACCGGGCGGCAAACCGGAACCGGCCTACACACGCTATTGCGCGAACTGATCCAGCACTCCGCGGCAGGCCGGCGACAGCTTGGCCGATTGCGTCACCAGGCACTCGATGATGCGGCCACCGCCCGGCGCAACGCCGGGACAAAGAGCCTGCACGTCCTCGCCGCAGGCGGAGCGCATGACGAACAACACCTCGCGCGGACGCAACGGCCGCAACGCCAGCACGGGTGCCGCGGCGGCAGCAGCGGCCGGTGTCGTACCGGCCGTAGCGGGAGCAGCGCCACCTGCCGCCGACGGTGCAACGCCGCCGGATACTGCGGCGACGGCTTTCCTGCAGCTCGCCGACAGTCTGGCCTCGTTCTTTTCAAGGCATTGCAATGCCGGCGCGCCGCCGGTCGGCACGCCGGCGCAAACCTTTGGGTAATCGGAACGGCAGGCGCTGCGGATCGCCGAGATCTGTGCGCCGGTCGGTTGCTTGGCCGGTGCGCTCGCAGCCTTTGGTGCAGGCCCGGCGGCCGGCTTGGCTGCCGTGGTCGCAGGCGCCGACTCCGGTTTCGGCTCTTCCTTGGGCGCGGCCTTTGTCTCTTCCTTTGGTTCGGCCTTTGTCCCTTCCTTGGGCTCCGCCTTGGTTTCGGTCGGCGCTTCCACCGCGCGCACCGCGTTGGCGCAGCCCGCCGACAGGCTCGCCATGTTCTTCTGCAGGCATTCCAGCGAGGCCGCACCGCCCGGCGGGATCGAGGAGCAATGCGCGATGTAATCCGAGCGGCATTCGGATTTGATCGCTTCGCGCTGCGCTTCGGTCGGAGCTTGCGCAAAGGCCGACGTGGCGATGCTCACGGCGGTGAAAGCCAGCAACGCCGCGGGCGTCGCAGCACGAATCACGATGGCGATCATTTGAACCTGCCCTTTTTGTTTTGTTGCCACGTTGTTTGATTGTGGCGACGTTGCATGACGAGAGCCTGACGACTTGTCAAACCCTGACCATTCGCTTGCCGCGGTTTTCGCCTGCCAAGAGTCCGATCAACGCCTTTGGGGTGTTTTCCAGGCCTTTGATGACATCCTCCTGGACCTTCAACTTGCCGCCGGCGACCCAGGATTGCAGATCGGCGAGCGCGCGATCCCGCTCCTTCATGAAATCCATCACGATGAAGCCCTGCATGATGAGACGCTTCACAACGATCAGTCCGGGCACGCCGCGTGGCCCATGCTCCGCCGGCACGCCGTCATATTGCGAAATCGCGCCGCAGCAGGCGATGCGGCCATAATTGTTCATCTGCGGCAGACAAGCTTCCAGAATGTCGCCGCCGACGTTGTCGAAATAGACGTCGATGCCTTTCGGCGCCGCCGCGCGCAATGCCTTGAACACCGCGCCGTCCTTGTAATCGACGGCGGCGTCGAAACCGAGCTCGGATGTCAGCCAGTGGCACTTGTCCTTGCCGCCCGCGATCCCCACCGCGTGGCAGCCCTTGATCTTCGCGATCTGGCCGACGATCGAGCCGACCGAGCCTGCGGCGGCGGATACCACGACGGTCTCGCCGGCCTTCGGCTTGCCGATCTCCAGCAGTCCGAAATAGGCGGTCAGTCCCGCAATGCCGTACACGCTCAACAGATGCGTCATCGGTTCCAGCTTCGGCAATTTGGTGAGATGTTTTGCCGGAATGGCCGCATAGTCCTGCCAGCCGGTATCGCCGAACACGATGTCGCCCGGCGCAAGGCCTGGCGATTTGGAGGCAACGACCTCGGCAATACCGCCGCCCGCCATCACCGTGTTGGCCTCGACGGCCGAGCGATAGGTCGCGCCGTGCATCCACGCGCGGTTGGCCGCATCGAGCGAGATGTAGCGCACGCGCAGCAGCGCTTCGCCATCCTTCAGCTCGGGGATCGGACCATCCGTGAGCTTGAAATGTTCGGGCCCCAGTTTTCCGCTCGGCTTCTCCACCAGCAGAATCTGCCGATTGACGCTCGCATTCATGGTGTTCCCTCCCATGGATTCTGGCGGTTATTGATGCAGCCGGCGCGCAGCAAACGAGCAGCCGCATTCATTGTGCGTTGCGTTCAACGCTAACCAGTGTGTCTTCAAACCACAACGGGGAATGTGCTGGCACACCACGCTTTCACGGGAAGCGTGTTGCGTCGCCCCTGAAATCTGCCAAACTCCTCGCCTGCCGGTTGATCGGACTCACGGGGGTTAGCAAATGTCGAACAGGTTCACGCAATACATCCTGATCGCGATGGCGCTCGGTATCGTGATGGGTGCGCTCATCTACAATTTCATGCCCGACAGCCGGGCAGAGCTCGCGGCCGACATCAACCTGATTGCTTTGCTGTTCCTGCGCCTGATCAAGATGATCATCGCACCTCTGGTGTTTGCAACGCTCGTCGGCGGTATCGCTCATATGGGAAGCGGCGCCAAGCTCGGGCGCATCTTTGCGAAGACCATGGGCTGGTTCGTCAGTGCTTCTTTCGTCTCGCTGTTGCTCGGGCTGCTGATGGTCAACCTGCTGCAGCCCGGCGCCAACTTCCCCGGTACCTTGCCCGACAAGACCCAGTCGACGGGTCTTCCGGTGTCCGCCTTCTCGGTTGAGAAGTTCCTGACCCACCTGGTCCCGACCTCGATCGCGGATGCGATGGCGCAGAACGAAATCCTGCAGATCGTGGTGTTTGCGGTGTTCTTTTCAGTGGCGCTTGGGTCGATGCCGGAACGCGCCAAGCCCATTCTGTCGATGATCGATGACCTCGCCCACGTCATGCTGAAAGTGACCGCTTACGTGATGATGTTCGCGCCGCTTGCGGTGTGGGCGGCGATCACGGCAACGGTAGCGAAGAACGGCCTCCTCGTGCTGTGGAAGCTCGTGGTCTTCATGGGTGGATTCTATCTGTCGCTGATGATCCTGTGGGCGATCCTGGTCGCGGTCGGCTTCGTCGTGATCGGCCCGCGCTACAGCCATCTCCTGAGGCTGATCCGCGAGCCGCTGATGATCGCGTTCTCCACCGCATCGTCGGAAGCCGCCTATCCGAAGACGCTGGAAGGGCTCAACCGCTTCGGCGCCAGCGCGCGAATCTCGTCCTTCGTGCTGCCGCTCGGCTATTCGTTCAATCTCGACGGCACGATGATGTATTGCACCTTTGCCAGCATCTTCATCGCCCAGACCTATCATATCGACATGTCGCTCGCGACGCAGCTTGCGATGCTCGCGACATTGATGGTGACCTCGAAAGGCGTCGCCGGCGTGCCGCGCGCCTCGCTGGTGGTGATCGCCTCCACGCTGGCACAGTTCGGCATCCCGGAAGCGGGGCTCTTGATGATCATGGGCATCGATACCTTCCTCGACATGGGGCGCAGCGCGACCAACGTGATCGGCAATTCGCTCGCGACCGCCGTCGTGGCGAAATGGGAGGGCGAGTTGAAGGCCGAGCACGAGCTCGGACCGGACGAGGTCGTTCCGCCCGATACGGTGCCCGGAGAAGCCGTGCTGGCCGGCCATTGATGGAGGCAAGCCATGCATCGAGTCCTCAGGCCCGGCCTGCTGCTGGCGCTTTGGTTGCCGGCAGCGGCAGCATTCGCCCAGTCGAGCGGGGAGGGGCTTAGCCCGACGTTGACCGCGATCAAGAACGCGCATGCCGTGCGCCTCGGCTACCGCGAAAGCTCGCCGCCGTTCTCGTTCCTCGATCAGGCCAACCGGCCGATCGGCTACAGCCTCGAGCTCTGCGAGGCCGTGGTCGACGAGATCGGCGTCGAGGTCGACGATCCCGACCTCAAGATCGAATACGTCAAAGTGACGTCCGACGACCGCATTCAGGCGGTCCTGCAGAACAAGATCGATCTCGAATGCGGATCGACCACGGCGAACTCCGATCGCGCGCGGCAGGTCGCGTTCTCGCCGTTGATGTTCGTGGCCGGCACCAAGCTGATGGTGCCGAAGGCCTCGCCTGTGCAATCGGTGACCGATCTGAAGGGCAAGACCGTGGTCGTGACCAAGGGCACCACCAACGAGCAGGCCATGCACAATGCGGACAAGAAATTCTCGCTCTCGCTGAACATCGTCACCGCGCCGGACCACGAGCAGTCCTATCAGATGCTGGTGGACGGCAAGGCCGACGCGTTCGCGACCGACGACATCCTCTTGTATGGCCTGATCGTGCGGCACAAATCGCAGGACAAGTTCCGCGTCACCGGCGACTATTTGTCCTACGATCCCTACGGCATCATGTTCCGCAAGGGCGACCCGCAGCTTTCAGCCGTGGTCGAGCGCGCCTTCCGCAAGCTGGGTTCGAACCACGATTTGATTCCGCTCTACAACAAATGGTTCGTCTCGCGCCTGCCGACCGGCGAGCGGCTCAACGTGCCGATTTCGCCGCAGCTCGAGGAGGCCTTCCATGCGCTCGACGATTCCCCGGGCGCGAATAACTGACGGTGTGATGCACGACGACTGAACGCGATAGCTCTGGGTCGAATGGCCATCGCGCCGGCGTTTCCTGATCCTGCACTAGCCGAACACCTTGTCCAGCGCGGCGCCATAAATCGCATAAACCAGCTCCGGATGGAGCTTGCCCAGCGTCTCCATCATCACGCCCGAATTGATTTCGAGCACCTGCCAGCGTCCTCCGACGCGGACGACATCGATGGAGGAAAAACGGATATCGATCGCCTTTGCGGCCTCGATAGCAATGGCGACGGAGGCCTCGCGGGCCTCGCCCTGCTCCAGAAGAACCGGGCGCGCGCCAAATTCGAGATTATGGCGCCAGTCCTTGTCGCGAGTCTTGCTGTAGACCGCGAGCGCATCCTCATCGAGCAGGACCACACGAACTTCATCGTCGATGTCCAGATATGGCGAGATCACAAGACTCATGTGCGAGCCAAAGATCTCCATGACCGCAAGCTCCAGCGCCGATGCGGTCGTCACCCGAAAAACCGATCTGCCCGACGTGCCCTCGTTCGGCTTGACGACGAGTCCTTGTGGATTCTGCTCCAGCAGCGCGAGCATCGATCGCCACGACCCCGTTGCGGCGGCAGGCACGTTCAGTTTCGGGTTGAGGAAGATGGTATGAGGGACGCAGGCGATCCCGTAAAGCTGCAGCATCTCCGATGTCGCAGCCTTGTCGTTGGCGATGCGATGCGCGATGGCGCTGTTGAGCCCGAGATCGTAGCCGAATGCAACGTGCCTGGTCCCGCCGCGCTGCATGACGATCAACCAGCCGTCGGATCTGACGTCGACGGCAATACCGCGCGCCGTACAATATTTTTTGGTTGCGTCGACAAAAATGCGCTGGCTGCTGGGCATCGTTAACTCTTGGCAATTTATTGCCTGATCGACAGCAATTTCGGAAAGTTTATTACGCGATCATGCACGTCTGCATCAACTTGCGTCGAACCCTTTTTCGCCATCGAACGGCATGCATTCAGGGTGCCCCGCCTGCACGTCATTGAGGCTTGATTCCTGCGGCAAGTTGCGTAGATCAAACCCCGAAATATTCAGATTTATCAGGGGTTTTCGTGATTTCGGCCGCGAGAAGCCTGATCCTTCCAACACCGACACAATTGGAAAAATAAAACGGTATGAGCGCGTTCTATCGAGAGAAAGTTCTTTCCGTGCGGCACTGGACCGACACGCTGTTCAGCTTCCGAGCGACCCGCGATTCGGGCTTTCGCTTCCAGAACGGACAATTCGCCATGATCGGTCTCGAGATCGAGGGCCGTCCATTGATGCGCGCTTACAGCATGGCGAGCGCCAATCACGAGGAAGAGCTCGAGTTCTTCTCGATCAAGGTTGCCGATGGCCCGCTGACGTCGCGCCTGCAGAAGATCAGGGAAGGCGACACTATCCTGGTCGGGCGCAAGGCGACCGGCACACTCGTCGCCGACAATCTGCTTCCGGGCGAGCGGCTGCTTCTGCTGTCGACCGGCACCGGGCTTGCGCCCTTCGCGAGCCTGATCAAGGACCCCGACGTCTATGATCGCTTCAGCAGCATCGTGCTGGTGCATGGCTGCCGGCAGGTGTCCGAGCTCGCCTATGGCGAGGAACTGGTGGCGAAGCTGCGCGACGACGAGTTGTTCGGATCGCTGCTCTCCGACAAGCTTGTCTATTATCCGACTGTCACCCGCGAGCCGTTCCGCAACCGCGGCCGCATCACCGACCTGATCGCTTCCGAGCAGCTTTTCAACGATATCGGCCAGGAGCCGCTCGACATCGCGACCGACCGCGTCATGATGTGCGGCAGCCCCGCGATGCTGGAAGAGTTGAAGCAGATGTTCGAGGCGCGCAGCTTTCGCGAAGGCTCCAACAACGAGCCCGGCCATTTCGTGATCGAGAAGGCCTTCGTCGAGCGCTGAATTGTAGTGGATCAAGTCCCGGCTCGCTGCTCGCGGAGCTCGTCTGGCCGGGATGACGCTGGGAGGGTAGCACCTCCCTCTCCACCGCTGATATAAGCTCTCCCAACGGCGCGCTGCGACGCGCCGCTTCGGGGAGAGGTTAGGGTCTTGGAAATCCCAGAGCATTCCGGTCGCGCGACGACCGCCCTCGTGCTCGCGGGCGGTGGCAGTTTCGGCGCGATCCAGGTCGGCATGATGCACTCGCTCGCCAAGCACGGCGTCACCGCCGACATGGTGGTCGGTTCCAGCGTCGGCGCGCTGAACGGCGCCTATTATGCGGGCGATCCCACGCTGAAAGGGATGCTGCAGCTCGCGACCATCTGGCGCGGCCTCACGCGGCGCGACGTATTCCCGGTCACGCTGCGGACGCTGCTCGGTTTTCTGTGGCGGCGCGACTTCCTGATTTCTCATGACGGCATACGCAAGCTGATCGACGATCATCTGCCCTATCGCAACTTGGAAGAAGCCAAGCTTCCGGTGCACATCGTCACGACCGACATCGTCACGGGCGACAGCGTGGTGCTGTCGGACGGTTCGGCGGCAGACGCGATCGTCGCCTCGACTGCGATTCCGGGGGCGTTCACGCCGATCCATTACAAGAATCTTTTTCTCGCAGATGGCGCAATCTCGGCCAACACGCCGATCAGGATCGCGGTGAAGAAGGGTG
>Ga0207862_1000377_pt1 | contig 13463 bp, 14 predicted proteins | sample LuqExpMetageno81_FD_187838 | JGI IMG/M metagenome (GOLD analysis project Ga0207862, IMG submission 187838) | Tropical forest soil microbial communities from Luquillo Experimental Forest, Puerto Rico - Sample 81 (SPAdes) | ecosystem: Environmental > Terrestrial > Soil > Tropical forest ... | reverse complement strand
CCAAAGCGATCACGAACGCTATTTGGACAGCTGCGTTCGGGGCGCTGAGTGAGTGCCGCTCCCACCAGCAGGCCGCCGTTGCTACCACCGACAATCGACAGCTTTTCTGGCCGGGTGTACTTGGCTCCAACCAAGTAGTCCGCTGCCGCTTCGAAATCGTCAAAGACGTTCTGTTTCTTTTCGAGCATGCCAGCCTTGTGCCAGTTCTCGCCGAACTCTCCTCCTCCGCGGAGATTGGGAACCGCCACAATCCCGCCGCTTTCTGCGAACACCAGGGCCTGCTGGCCGAACGAGGGTGTCTCACTGCTGTCAAATCCGCCATAGGCGGTGAGGAAGACGGGATTGTTGCCGTTTTTCGTCATGCTTTTCTGATAGAACAGGAACATGGGTACCTTGGTTCCGTCCTTCGATGAGTACCACACTTGATCAACCTGGAACTTTTCCGGTTGTAGGGGCGCGCTGCTCTTCGCCCACACGGTCGACTGTTTTGTTGGGAGGTTGTATTCGAAGATCGTCGGAGCGTAATTAAAGCTCGTGAACTCGTAGCGAAATAGCGGAGAAGTCCAGCGACCCGTGACATCTGCTGTGCCAAGAGTGGGCAGCGAGATGGCGTAACTATTCTTGCCATCGGGCTCGTACACCTTAACCTCAGAGTTCGCATTGCGAAGGTAGGTGGCAACAAGCTTTCCTCCCGCTGGCGTCAGATCCTCCAGCTTGATGTCCGCCTCGGGCACGACTTCTCTCCAATTTTCGCGTGAAAGATTTTTCAGATCGACAGCGTAGACATGCCAAAGAGGGGCCTTCCAGTTGGTTTGGAGGAACAGCGCGTCTCCGCCCCAGGAAGGAAAGAACAGGGAATTCTGATCGTTCACGACGGGGATGATCGGACCATGCTCCTTGAGGTTCTGGACGTACACCTCCGTTCTTTCCGAGCCCGATCCGTAAAAAACGACGAAGCACAAATAGTTGTCACCTTCGGAAGGCTGCACCAGGAGAATCATTTCTTTTCCGAGCTTCTGGCCGAACAGCAACGTATCTTTGGCCGGATCTGTTCCCATCGCATGGTAATAGGCGCGCGGGCCTTCCGCGGTTGTTTTCGTGTAATAGATCGCGGCGTTATCTTTCGTGGGCTCGACGGAAAAGTACACCGCCCGCGACAGCACATCAGGCAAGTCCCTTCGCGCGTCGGCATCCATGACGTGAACCGTTATCTCATCCTGGCCTCCTTCTCGCCGGCCGTAAAAAAGATATCTTCCGTCCTTGCTGACGTTCAGGATATTTGCGCTTGCGGAATGATCCGCGGACCAGGGAAGGGGGTCAACGAGAACCTCGTCGGGCGCGCTCGAACTTTTCCGCATGCAAAGCAGACTCAGGTCTTGCCCGGCCAATCGCTTGGGGAAGAAATATCGCCCGTTCTCCACCCGGGGCATGCCGTAGGAATCGATGCGGTAAAGCTCCGTGAGCCGTTTGGTGATTGCTGCGCGCCCCGGCAGTTTCGAAAGCGCGGCCTCCGTGCATTTGTCCTGCGCATCGATCCACGCGCGCGTCTCCTTGCTCTCCTGGTCCTCGAGCCAGCGATAAGGGTCGGCCACGACGGTCGCTCCGTAGGTATCCTTCGCGTCATCTACTCGCGTAGCCGGTGGACACTTCGAGGCAGTCTCCTGGGCGGTTAAGAATGCAGGGATAGCGATGAATAGAACCACGCCAAAAACCCGGCAGATGTCTCTCGCGATCTTCATGCGTCTCCTCCCAATGGCCGTTGGACAGGCCTTGAGTATGTGGTTCAATGCGCGAGCACCCGGTGAATGGACGTTCCCGCCATTCTGTCCACGGAAGTTTGCCAAGTGAAATTGATTCCCGGGAGCGGGAATTCGGGACGAGCGGTAGAATACTCGAAAATGGTCACCGCGACGAAGGCAAAGTTACCAGCCTCAGCTGTCAGTTCCGAAGGCTCTCGGACGCCGTCTGAAAATGCCCTTTATGGCTGGTGGAATCGCGCCGTCGTACTTGCGGTGTCGGTTTTGCTGCTCCTTCCTTGTTTCTGGCACCAAAGGATTGAAGCAGGCGACCTTGGCAGCCACGTTTATAACGCCTGGCTTGCGCAGTTGGTCCAGGAGGGGAGGGCTCCAGGTGTTTATATCGTGTGGCAGTGGGACAACATTTTGTTTGACCTGCTGCTTTTTTATTCCGCCAAAGCCTTCGGGCTTGCGGTTGCACAGAAAATGGTTGTGTCGCTGAGCGTGCTGATTTTTTTTTGGGGCGTTTTCGCGCTCATGAGAGCGTCAAGCGGCCGAGCGCCGTGGAAGCTCGTGCCTTGCATCGCGATGCTGACGTACAGCTATATCTTTCATATGGGGTTCATGAACTATTACCTTTCTCTCGGATTGGCCAGCCTTGGATTGGCGCTGGTGTGGCCGGCGAGGAGAAATGGCCTGATCACCGCAGCTATCTTGGCGCCGTTTATTCTGCTGGCGCATCCTCTCGGATTCCTGTGGTTCCTGGGCGCGGGTGCGTACCGTTGGCTTTGGTTACGGCTGCCGGGTTCGATGAGACTTCTTCTGCCGGCGGTGGCGCTCGCGGTTCTGCTTGGGGCACGCTGGTTTGTTGGCCATCATCCTGGGTACGAAGTGGAATGGCGTCAGAGTCCCTTCTGGCAGTTGAACGGCACAGACCAATTCCACGTATTTGGCGAGCGGTACCGCTATTTCTCGATTGCGATCGGCGCTTTTGTCTTAGCGGCGACAACGGCTGCCTGGCTGCAGTCGCCAGGGCGCCGAAGCTTTTGGAAGGATCGGTACTTGATTATGGAACTCTACGTCATTTGTTTCTGCGCCACGGCGCTGCTACCGGAGAATCTGCATACCGATCCGACCGGTGGGTGGATTGGCGCACTCGTAACGCGCCTCACCCTTGTCAGCGCTATTTTGGGCCTGTGTTGGCTGGCGTCGCTTCCGGCGCGGCGCTGGTACCTGCCGACGGCGGTTCCGATAGCAGTGGTATTTTTTATTTTCCTTTACCAGGACACCGGACTTCTGAATCGCATGGAAGCCAGTGCTGAACGAGTCACGCGCCAGCTTCCTTTTGGCACCCGGACGCTCGCGACGATATTTGCGCCCAATAACTATCGCACGATCTATTTGCATGTTCCGGACCGCGCGTGCGTCGGGCACTGTTTTCTGGTCTCGAATTACGAACCCTCGACGAGGCAATTTCGCATCCGGGTGCAGCAAGGAAGTCCGGTTGTGACCGCTTCGGTTGATGACAGCGAAGACATGCAGTCGGGAACCTATGATGTCCAGGAAGAGGATCTGCCGCTGAAGCAGATGTACCAATGCACGGCAACCGACCTGACGAGGATCTGCATTCGCGACCTGGCCGAGGACGAAAAGAACGGCCGCCTAGGCTATCACCCTGTGACCAACCCGTTCTTCGCCGAGAACCCCTAACGGATTCGGACGCATGAGAGCGTGGTCTTGCCCGAAGACAAATTGGCTCTTGCAACAGTCCAATTCCTGCTAAAATGGCGGTAGGGTGAGAGACAATGTTGCCATTACACCTTCAGCCCGAAAGCCACATTCCCCTGTACATTCAGCTTCGCGACCAACTGCGGTCCCTGGTTCATGCCGGTGACCTGCGGCCCGGCGACCGCATTCCGGCGAGCCGAGAGCTCGCGGCGATACTCGGCGTTCATCGAACAACGGTTGCCAACGCCTATGCCGAGCTTGAGTCCGAGGGGCTGATTCAGGGGCACGTCGGCCGCGGCACCTTCATCCGGGGAAACGGCAATGGCTTGAAGATCACCCCGCCCCCACCGCCGACGCTTAGTGGCAACGGCGATGGGCTTCGCTGGGAGCTTCTGTTTGCCGACGAACGCAGTGAGGAAATTCTGACCCGGCTGACGGCGTCGGCGCCCGCCAATGCTATGTCGTTCGTCATGGCTCGCCCCGCGGAAGAATTTTTTCCACTCGAGGAACTGCAAGCTTGTTCGCAGGCGGCGTTACGCCGGGAAGGCCGCGAAATCCTCAACCTCGGGGCCTCGGATGGTTATGCACCTCTGAAAGAAGCGGTTCTCGAACTGCTCCGGAGTGACGGCATTCCCGCCAAGGACGAGACCCTTCTGATTACGGACGGCTGCCAGCAAGCACTGGATCTGATCGCCAAGGCCTTTGTTCGAACGGGGGACACGGTCGTGCTGGAAAATCCGACCTACCCTGGCGCGTCAGCCGTGTTCAATGGCGTCCATGCCCGGTGCCTCGGGGTCCCGGTCCGAACTTATGCGGAACCGAGCGGCGCGCTCGGGATCGATCTAGAGGCACTCGAGTCGACGCTGGCGTCTAACCGCGTGAAGCTTCTGATTCTCACGCCAGACTTCCATAACCCAACAGGTACGTCCATGCCGGTCGCGTCACGGCGCCGCGTGCTCGAATTAGCCGGCCGATATCAGATTCCAGTGGTCGAAGACCATATCTACGCGCGGCTGCACGCTGGCGGAGAACGCGTTCCGTGCCTCAAGCAATTGGACCGCTCGAATCTGGTGATTCATATCGACAGCTTCGCGAAAGTGGCATTTCCGGGATTGCGCGTGGGCTGGATCGTCGCGCCCGCAGCGGCGATCGAGCGGCTGCGCCTTGTGAAGCAGATGACCGACCTTCATACCGACCAATTGGCGCAGGCTACGCTCGCGGAATTTCTGAAGCGCGGCTATTTCCAGAAGCATCTTGTACGCATGCGGAAGATCTACGCCGAGCGCCTGAACGCGCTGGACGAAGCGCTGCGCAAGAGTATGCCCGAAGGCGTGCGGTGGAACCGGCCGGAAGGCGGCATGGCTTTCTGGCTGGAACTTCCTCCCGGTTTCGACGCGAGCGAACTGATGATCCACGCGCGTGAACGCGGGGTGCTTTTTGCTCCGGGCCGCTATTTCTATGTGCAGTCGCCGCTGCCGAATACGCTGCGCCTGGGGTTCGCCAACCTAAATGAAAAGCAGATCGCGCGGGGTGTGGCAACACTAGCGGAGCTTCTGCGGGTCGAGATGCGCAAGCGCCTGCGTGGTTCGCGGCGCGCCGAGCGGGCGCACATGGCGTTGGTGTAACAAATGGGGCAGGTTCTTAAGCTCGATCCGAAGGAAACGAACCGCTGTTTCGGTTGCGGCGCGGCCAATGATGCCGGAATGAAGCTGACCTTCGAACTGGATTTCGACGATAGGCGCACGCGCGGCAGATTTATTCTCGGTCCGAACTATGCGGGTGGCGGCGGCTTCGCGCATGGCGGGATCATCGCGGTGGTGCTGGACGAGGCCATGGGCAAGCTTTCGCGCCTAGTCGAGGAGAAAGCTGTCACCGCGGAGATGAACATTGAGTACCGCAAACCTGTTCCGGTGGACAAAGAGATTGTCGTGGAAGGCTGGCAGGAAGAAGAAAGGGGCCGCGACCGTTTCCGGGTGGCAGAGATCCGCGATCCGCGAGGGAATCTACTCGCGCGCGGCAAGGGCCGCTTTGTGGTTGTGACGCAGGCTCACGTTACCGAGGCGAACGCCGCGAAACCGATTTCCTGAATTCCGATATTCGAGAGGAGAAGTGTTATGGCAACAAAGAAACCAAATGGGAACGCTCACCACAATGGGGCGAAGGGCTCTAATGAATGGCGCGTGAAGGTTGGCCTGGCCGAAATGCTGAAAGGCGGCGTGATCATGGATGTGACGAACGCCGAGCAGGCGCGTATCGCCGAAAAGGCCGGCGCTTGCGCTGTTATGGCGCTTGAACGTGTTCCATCGGACATTCGCAAGGAAGGCGGCGTGGCGCGGATGGCCGCCATCAAAGTAATTCGCGAAATCATGAAGACGGTGACCATCCCCGTGATGGCCAAGGTACGCATCGGGCACTTCAGCGAAGCGGAAGTTCTGCAGGCGCTGGAGGTGGACTTCATCGACGAAAGCGAAGTGCTGACCCCGGCGGATGAGGAGAACCATATCTGGAAGCACGGCTTCCGCGTGCCGTTTGTTTGTGGCGCGCGAAATCTGGGCGAGGCGCTTCGGCGGATCGCGGAAGGCGCGGCGATGATCCGCACGAAAGGTGAGGCGGGCTCGGGCAATGTAGTCGAGGCTGTGCGCCACATGCGCACGATCATGAGCGAGATGAAAGCGCTGACAACAATGCGTGACGATGAGCTGATGCGAAAAGCCAAGGAGCATGGCGCCCCGCTCGACTTGATCCGGGAAGTGGCGCGCGCGGGGAAACTGCCTGTTCCGAATTTTTCGGCTGGCGGCATTGCCACGCCTGCTGATGCGGCGCTGGTACGTAAACTCGGCGCCGAGGCTGTTTTTGTCGGCTCCGGCATTTTCAAGAGCAGCGATCCCGAGGCGCGCGCCAAGGCTATTGTGAAGGCTACGACGCACTTTGAAGACCCGAAGGCGATTCTCGAAGCGCACGAAGAGCTTGGCGAAGCGATGCCCGGTATTGATGTTCGGCAGCTTGAGGAAAAAGACCTGTTGGCGACGCGAGGCTGGTGAAGTCCAAAGATGGATACCGCCTGAAGGCGAGGTGTGGCCGGGGGAAGCGGGCAGGATGCCCGTTTCACGAGTGCGGGGGATTGAAGCCGGCGCCACAAAGGCGGGGGGTCAGATAGGCAGCGAAGATGAAGATCGGGATTTTGGCAGTGCAAGGTGATTTCGAGGCTCACGCAGCGATGCTGCATAAACTTGGTGCAGAGACGGTGGAAGTGCGCACGGTGGCGGACCTCGAGGGATGCGACGGCCTGGTACTTCCGGGCGGCGAAAGCACGACGCAGTTGCAATTCCTCGAAGAAGAAGGGCTCCACGACGCGATCCGGAAATTTTCGGCGAAGGGTGGTGCAATCTTTGGCACTTGCGCCGGGGCGATTCTGCTGGCGACTCAAGTGAAGAGCCCTCAGCAGGACTCCCTGAAGCTTCTCGACATGACGGTTTTGCGCAACGGGTACGGCCGTCAGCTTGCGAGTGATGTGTTTTTTGGCTTGTCGACGCTAAAGAAAGAACCACTCGAAATGGTGTTCATCCGCGGTCCGATCATTGAAAGGGTCGCACCAGGCGTCGACGTTCTTGCAAAGCACGCAGGGAAGCCGGCCTTGGTTCAGAAAGGTAAGACCCTGGCGGCTACATTTCACCCGGAACTCACCAACGATACGACGGTCCACGAACATTTTCTGAAGCTCGCGGCAAACGGCTCGGGCGCGCACAAGGTTCAGGGCCGCCGCTCATCCTAGGTAGAGATCCTTCGGGAGGCAGGCGTGTTTCGAGGGATGACAGACGATGTATGAGCCGGAGACAGGCGAACTTTGAGAGGGCAGATCAAGAGGCGCAGAGGTTGTGATGGACGAGCGCTTGCTCGCCGGCTTGCAGACGATTCTTCGTGCAAATCCTGAACGCGCACGCGCAGCGAAGGGAATTGCGGAGTGGATTGCGGGTGTGCGCCGGTATCGTTGGGTCGGGCTTTACGACGTGACGCCCCACAGAAATAGGCATGATTGCCTGCACCGGCACAACGCCGCCAGCGTTCCCACGATTTCCGAGCTCCCAGGGGCTTTGCGGGGCAGCCGTCTCGGCCGGGGCAGTCCTGAATGTTGGAAACGTTCAGGAAGACGCGCGGTGGCTTACCACGTTTGGAACAACGCGGTCGGAGATCATCGTTCCTGTGCTTTCGGATAGTGGTGTCGTGGGCTGATCGATGTGGAAAGTGATCAACTGCATGCCTTCGGCACTGAGGACGAGCACTTCCTTGAGCAATGCGTCGCGCACATCACGCCACTGTTTCTGAAGCCAAGTCACTCTTGATTGAGAAGCTAGGCTAGCGATGACGGCGGCGGATGAGGGCTGGCGCTACTAGCCGATTGCAGTTGTCGCGATACAATACTTTCATGCCCCCCAGGACAAAGTCGCGCGTTCTGTTTGTGTGCATCGGCAATGCGTGCCGGAGCCCAATGGCCGAAGCTGTTGCGAGGCGGGACGCTGGCGACGTGATCGAGCCGGCGAGCGCGGGCTTGTACCCGTTAGGGCGCATCGCGGAGCCGACGATTGAGACCCTTGTCGCGAACGGCTACTCGGTGGACGGTCTGTCGTCGAAACCCATTTTGCGCGGAGCTGTCCGAGAGTCCAACCTCATCGTGAACCTGTCAGGCGCACCGATCGACTATCTCTTTTCGTCGGCGCCGTCCAACCTTCGCAATGGCCAGCAACTCGAAAACTGGGAGGTTGCGGATCCTTATGGCGAAGACGCGGTCACTTATCAGAGAATTCTCGAAGAGATCGAAGCCAGGGTCCGGCAGCTTGCCAGCCGCTTACGAGCCGCCGAAAACCGATCGGCCAAGGTTTAGTTCCACGGAGAGTCATTGCGCCGCGATAAAACCAGCGTTTCGCAGGAAGATTACCTCAAAGCGATTTGGGAAATGCTGGAGGAGCAGCAGGTACCCATCAGCGCGCGGCTGGCCGAAGAACTCGCCGTCACGCCGCCAGCGGTTACGGCGGCGGTGAAACGCATGGCGCGTGACGGGCACGTTACGGTAAGGCGCGGCGGACACATCCTGCTCACGGCCAAAGGACGCAAGTTGGCGCAGCGGCTGATGCTTCGCCACCAGCTTGCTGAGATGCTGCTGACCGAGGTTATCGGGCTTTCATGGGCCAAGGCTCACGCCGAAGCCGAGCGCATGGAGCACGCCATTTCGCCCGAAGTCGAGGCGCTGCTGCTGAAGCGGTTTGGGAACCACAAAACGTGTCCGCACGGCGTTCCGGTTAACGGCGGGCTCGCCAAGTTGCGCAGGCAAGGCGGCGTACTGCTTTCAGAATTACGCCCGAACGACTCTGCGGAAATTCTGTGTGTCTATGAGAAGGATGAAGGCTTCCTCGAATTTCTGGAGAATCTTCGGCTGCGGCCAGGCACGAAGCTTCAAGTGCTCAAGCGCGAATACGATGAAACGATGACGGTGCGCGCCTCAGCGCACACGATGCATCTTGGTAAGCCGGCCACGTCGCGCATCTGGGTCCGGCCGACTAATCATTAGGCCCGTCTTGTGTTGTGTTACGGTTCCCGTATCGCTACGCTTTGCTTCGCAAGCACCCTCGATGAACGCCCACCAAGCGACTTTCAAGCCGTTCTGCCAGGTCTTGCTTGGGTGTCGTTTGCCAGGGCGGGCTCTCATTCTGGTCGGAGGACGAGGCATCAGCGAGTTTGCCAGGATGGAGCGGGTGCTGGCAGAGACGGAGCTCGTCGGTCAAGCAATGTTTTTCGGGGGTCTCGGCGCCATAACGCGACATGTGGCCGATGGTTTTGAGGAATCCGGGGAAAATGGCAGCTTGATGTCCGACGGTAACTCTGTTCGAACATAGTTCGCCAAAGTAAGAAATCCGATCGGTTTGATCGGTTCCTAGTTCTTTTCTTCGAGGAGGGTTTTGAGGCGGGCGTAGCCAGCGCGGCTGACGGGGAGGCGGACGCCGTTCGTGAGGATGGCGACCTTGCTGTCTTTGCCGTACGGCTCGATGCGCGTGACGCGCTCGAGGTTCACAAGGTAGGAGCGGTGGATGCGCACGAAGAGCTTTGGGTCGAGCGCCAGTTCGAGGCCTGAAAGTGTTTGCTGCTTCAGATGCTTCCTGCCTTCGGTAACGAGCGACACGTAATCGTCCAGGGCCTCGACATAGTCGAGCTTCAGCACGGGGATCAGGGTTACCTTGGTGCCGTCCTTCACAACGATGCGTTCCGCGTATTCGCCGGCAGGCCTTGCGGCCGCGGCAAGTTCACCCGCGTCGACTTCTTTCTGCGGCTTTTGATGCTTTGCGCGTTCTAGTGCGGCTTCAAAGCGCTCGCGGCTGAAAGGTTTCAACAAGTAGTCGACCGCATGAACTTCGAAGGCTTTCATCGCATACTGGTCGTAGGCGGTCACAAAAATCACGCCTACATTGTCGCGGTCAATCAGTTCGAGCACGTCAAATCCGGTCAGTTTTGGCATTTGGACGTCGAGGAACAGGAGATCGGGCCTGTGCTCGCCAGCCGCCTTCACCGCTTCCATGCCGTTTCCGCATTCGGCGGCGATTTCAACTTCCGGATGGCTGCCGAGCATCTCGCGAAGAAGTTTACGCGCGAGCTCCTCGTCATCCACAATCAGGGCCTTCCATTTCTGCCGCGAGGCGCTCAAGTCTTGTCCTCCGTTTCGGCGGGGAATACCAGGCGCACCCGGAAAACGTCGTCTTCTGCCTGTGCTTGCAGATTTGAGGCTTTTCCGTAACGCGCTTCCAAACGACGCTGCACATTTTTCAATCCGAGGCCGTTTCGCCGGGAACTCCCCGCCTCCGGATCCCAGGAATTCTCAACGGTGAGCGAAAGGCGGTCCGCCTGGCGAACGGCGCTCAAGCGGATCCAGCCACCTTCTGGGACTTGCGCGATGCCGTGAACGACCGCGTTTTCGAACAGCGGCTGCAGCAGCAGGGGAGGCAAGAGGCACGCCTTTACGTCATCTGCAATTTCTTCCTTTATCGTGAGACGATCCCCGAACCTGACCTTCTCGATTGCGCAGTATTTTTCGAGCAGGCTGACCTCTTCGCCGAGAGGGATGACGCGCTTTTCACCCATGCCGAGAGTGAGGCGCAGAAAATCCGCGAGTGCCACGCACATTTCTCTCGCGCGTGCAGGGTCAATGCTGGTCAGCGCACTGATCGAGTTCAAACTGTTATACAAAAAATGCGGATTGATCTGGGCTTTCAGTGCGCTGAGTTCCGCTTCACGCGCCCGCGCAACGGATTCGAGAGCACGCTCCTGGGCTTCCTGCGATGTTTTTTGCGCGAACAGCATGTAGTGAAACGCGACGCCGAGGAGGTAATAGGCAAGGCCAACACCGTATAAATGAGTGTGCATGGCCAGAAATTGCTTGTAAGTGCCGGTCAGGCCCAGGCCAGAATCGATCCATTGGGCAAGAATCCTGCTGACACCAACCCACAAGTAGCTCAGGATAAGGGCGGCGGTAATGTGTGTAAGGGCGATGCGCCACGGGTCTGTCCGGCCGAGCGGATTGGTTCGGCAGGGATAGCGAGCGGACCACGCAATGCCTTGAGCCAGTGCGGACATCGGGAGCGCGAGGGCTATTGCCGCGCGCCAGTCAAATCCCCAATTCGTGACCAGGAGTGTTGCCAGAATCGTCGCGAAGAGCACTGCGGCAATCGCGAGCGCGGCGAGCCCCGTTTTTCTGATGCTCGATCCGTCCATGGAAGCCTAGTTTTTCACCGAAATTCCGCCAAAGACGGCGCGCCCGCGCAAAATGAGCCGTTTTTTTGGGGGGGCGCCGGGCACTTCCGGCAGGGGCGGGCGAGTCTCGTCGCTGAACCCGCCGAAGATAGACTGGCCTTCATAGACCACGGCCCAACGATCGGGAACGGTTATTTCGATTCCCCCGAAGATAGCCTCAAGGTACAGGATGGCTTGCTCGCCTTCGATGTCTGCGGAGCGGAAGTCCAATTCGACTCCTCCGAAAGTTGCGCTGGCGGTGCCGCCGGTAAAATTGCCGACAGTGATGCGGCGCTCCACTGCCCCGAATAGGGCAAACTCGTTGATGTCGTTCGGTCCAGCCGAGGAAGTCATGGGAGGCAATTTGGGTAATTTGGGGATTTCGAACCGGTTCCAGATCAGCATCAGGCCCGCACAGATGAGCGCGATCGGCCACATGTCCCACCAGGAAAGGTGCGTGTAACCGAGGTTATTCAGCAGGAAGAGAGCGCCGACCAGCGTGAGTACGGCGCCGAAAACGCGATTATACGGCTCCACCAATTTGATCACGCCTAAGACAAGAAGCAGCACGGGCCAGAACTTCCAGAGGCGATCGGAGGAAATCAGGCCCATGTGGTCGAGCAGCACCACAGTCCCGACAATCACCAAAATGAGACCAGGCCACAGACCACTGGATCTGCCTCCCAAGTGCACGTGAACATTACCCGGTGTGGCTTTGCGGAACTGGCTTTGAACATCCTCGTGGATGCGATCATGGATGTCCCGGTGGATCTTATTGTGCAGGTCCTGGCTGAACTTGTCCGCGTCGAATTTGTCTTCGCTGCTCACGGCATGCTCCAGTTAACTGTTAGCCGTCGTCTCCTCACGCGTTCACTTCGCTGGGCCTTGTTTCTCGGCCGCACGACCCCTGATTGCCCAGCCAGCCAAGGCCAGTCCTACCGGAATCGCTGTAAAGAGCGCCACGCGGGCGAGCGACTGCACACCAAGAGGCGCCGGGACGAAGGTTCCCACGAACCGGCACATTAGCGTTCCAACCATCGGAAGCCAATCGGCCATCGTCCGCGCGTGCGCTACCACCCTTGTCTGAACATAATCCATGCCCACCTGCATTTCTACAAGCACGATGCTGATTCCCGCCATCCAACCTGCCCCAATCAGCCAACGATTGCGATCCGCCAGGTTCTTTGCTGCGTCAGCCATGACCGCCTCCGGGTTGCTACTTGGCCGCCCGCAGCCAGACTAGGGTGGTGGGGCATGGGAGCGCAGTGAGAAATCGGCGAATGGCGGTGCCGAACCGGCGAACGCCGTACCGGGACGGCCGTCACCGCGTGGTGCGGGAACTTGCGCTTGCGTATTTTGGGGAATGTGTCTAAGGTAGGGGCACTCAATTCAAGCCTGTCCCGTATTTCAGATAGCGGCGTAACTCAAGTTGCGAGGTGCTCATGTCCAGGAATTCGCTGGCGTACGGTCGCGAGGCTGGCCCGCGTCACCACTGGTCCATTTATGTTTTGCTCGCCCTGTTTGGAGGATTGTTGACGTTTGCCGGAGCGCGGGCTCAACAAAAGGCCAGCGACGAAGCGACGTTTCGAAAGTTGATCGATGACTACTGCGCCGCGTGGAGTTCCGGGAACACCACGAACGCCGGCAAATTCTACGCCAAGGACGATGGACTGATCTTCTACGACCTCGCCCCGTTCTCCTACCAGGGCTGGAAAGAATATGAGCCGGGAGTTCATAAGAATCTGCTTGACAACGCCGCGTCCGCATCGCTGACGGCGGGTAAGGAGTTGAAGGTAACGCGGCACGGCAACATCGCGTGGACGACCGTGCCGATGCACTTCACGGCGAAAATGAAAGACGGGAAAAACATCGACGTGGCGGTCCGCTACACAGGTATTTGGGAAAAGCGCGGCAAGTCGTGGGTACTGGTACATGAGCATCTGTCGGTGCCGCTCGGCGGATAGGGCGCGCTCGTAGTATTCTGAATCCAGTTCATTTCGATTTTCATGTGGGCAACGTTGCGATACTACTGGATCGCCGCGCGCGGCTACCGCCTGCAACCCTGGAGGAGCCCGTATCTTCAGTGGCGGTTCGAAACATTTCTTGGCAAAGAAGCCGCCAACCTTGATGCGAGGAAGTTCGTTCAACTTTCGTGGAAATACCGTGATCGCCTGAAGTCCTTCGCACAATGGGCAGCAGTACGGCGGCGGGCGCAGCAGCGGCATT
>Ga0207862_1000376_pt1 | contig 13464 bp, 13 predicted proteins | sample LuqExpMetageno81_FD_187838 | JGI IMG/M metagenome (GOLD analysis project Ga0207862, IMG submission 187838) | Tropical forest soil microbial communities from Luquillo Experimental Forest, Puerto Rico - Sample 81 (SPAdes) | ecosystem: Environmental > Terrestrial > Soil > Tropical forest ... | reverse complement strand
ACACCCGCACCGCCCCGGGCCACGCCACCATCGCCACCGGTACCTACACCTCTGGCCATGGGATTCTCGCCAACGAGTGGTGGGTTCCGTCCAGCAAGAAGGTTCTAAGCAGTGTTGACGACGAGTCCACCAAGCTCCTCGGCATCGAAGGCGATGCCATGGGCGCGTCGCCTCACAACCTGCTCGCCGACACGCTGGGTGACGAACTTCGCCTGGCGACACATGGCAACTCTCGCGTCTTCGGCATCGCACTGAAAGACCGGGCCGCGATTCTGACCACAGGATTCAGCGCCAACGGCGCCTACTGGATCGACCACGCCAGCGGAGCCTGGGTGACTTCCACGTATTACGTGAACGAGGCGCCGCGCTGGGTGACGAACTTCAACAGCCAGAAGCACGCGCAGAAATACCTGAACCTCGAATGGAAGGACGCCAACGGCGAAGTGCTGGGTTCCACCGCCCCGCATGATGACGCTGGCGGCAAGCCGATTGACTACTACGAACTGGTCGGCCGCACTCCCTACGCCAACGAGTACCAGATCGAGTTCGCGCGCGAGCTGATCCTGCAGGAAAAGCTTGGCCAGGGTACAGTGACCGACCTCTTGGTGCTGAGCCTTTCAGCCAACGACCTGGTCGGCCATGCTTACGGGCCCGATTCGCCGCAGATCCACGCCATGGCACTGGCGCTCGACCGCCAGATCGGCGAATTCCTGGCCTTCCTCCAACAGCAATACGGCAACAAGTTCTGGGTCGTGCTGACCTCCGACCACGGCGTGGCCCCCACCAACGCGACCAGCCTGAGTTTGCGCATTCCCAGCGTGGTGAAGGCCAACAAAGACACCAGGACCGAGTTGAACAAGGAGCTGGCCGCAAGGTTGCACAAACCCGGCGACTACGTGCGCTCCGTGTCGTTTCCCATCGTCTACGTCAACAACGACGCGTTTGGCGAGAAGATCGGCGAAGCGGACGCCGAAGGCTATGTTGCCGAAGCCATGCGCACGATGGGCTACGTCAGCGCCTACACCAAGGAGCAGCTCGCGTCCGGCGAGGTTGCGCCCACTCCGGTGGGACGCATGTACGCCAACAGTTACTCGCCGTACGGTGGATGGTGGGTGATGGGCTTCCCGCCGCCGTTTGCGCTCTCGACCAAAGACATCGCCGAGCACGGCGTAGCTTACAGTTACGACCAGCACATCCCTCTTGCGTTTTACGGCCCGGCGTTCAAGACCGGTGTCTATCGCGATCAGGTTGAGCCCACCGACCTCGCACCCACCCTCGCCGTGCTGCTGGGCATCAACAAGCCGACCAACTCGACGGGTCATGTTCTCACGCAGGCGCTGACTACGCGAAGCGAAGTTTCGGCCCCACCACCCCCGGCCACGAGGCCGCGCCCATGACGCCCGCACCCAAGCCCTCACTCGACATGAGCGTGTCCGTGGCCGGCATCGAAATGAAGAATCCGGTCATGGCGGCCAGCGGAACCTTCGGCTACGGCGTCGAATTCGAGGACGTGGTGACGCTGGAGCGATTGGGCGGCTTCGTGACCAAGGGCCTGTCCCGCGAGCCCATGCCGGGCAATCCCCCGCCGCGTTTGTTTGAAACAGCAGCCGGCATGTTGAACGCCATCGGGCTCCAGAACGTGGGGGTCCAGGCGTTTGTCAGCGAAAAGCTGCCCCTGTTGCGCAAGATCAAGAACATCGTTTTCTTTTGCAACGTCTTCGGACACACGCAGCAGGAGTACGAAGAAGTGGTGCGCGTGCTGAACGACGGTGAGGGCATCGCCGGCTACGAACTCAACGTGTCGTGTCCGAATACCGCATGCGGAGGGATCGCGTTCGGCACTGATCCGCGCATGCTGTCGGATGTGGTCAGTGCGGTGAAGAAGATTGCCACGCGTCCGGTCATCGTGAAGCTGTCGCCCAACGTGACCAGCATTCCGCAGATGGCGCGGGTGGCCGAGGAGGCCGGCGCCGACGCCATCTCACTGGTGAACACGTTTGTGGCCATGGCGATTGACGCGGAGACACGCAAGCCGCGGATTTCCAACGTGACCGCCGGGCTGTCGGGCCCGGCCATCAAGCCCATCGCCCTGCGCATGGTCTGGGAAGCCGCCAAAACGGTGAAGGTTCCCGTGATCGGGATTGGCGGCATCGGCACGGCCGAAGACGTGATCGAGTTTCTGCTGGCGGGAGCCACGGCGATTGAAGTGGGGACCGTGAATTACTGGGACCCGTGCGCCTGTGAGTCACTGGTGGATTCACTTGCCAAGTGGTGCCTCGAGCACCGCATCGAAAAGCTAAGCAGCTTGACGGGCGGCCTGCAACTCGGCTGAGTTCGCTTCTCGTGGGGGACTACGCCTCGTCGCCTTTCAGCTTCTTCACGCTGGTCATCAGGTCGGGGTCGAGCGCCAGGATTCCGTTCGTGTGGGTCACCTGGAACATGTTTGCGACCCTCTGGTTGGCGCCGGCAATCCGCATGTTCCCGCCCATCTGCTCCAGCTCTCCAAAGACGTGCATGAGCACGCCCAGCCCGGCGCTGTCCACGATTTCAGCGTGAGTGAGATCAATGACGAGCTTGCGCGTGCCTTTCTGGATCAGCGTGTTGATCATCGACTCGGTCAGGCGAAGTTGCGTGCCCAGGGTGAAGCGGCCGGCGCAGGACACGACGGTGACGTCGGGCTCAACTTCGAACACCTCAGTTTCCAGCATCATGGCGACAGTCCCCATTCACAAATTGGAGTGACCTAAGCTAACACGATTTCACCGGAATTGCGCACCGGAGTCTCTCCTGCACGAGCCATCTGATTCTTGGTAGCATCAAACTATTCCGGCTGCGCGGTTCATCTATGCCAGAGTCCATCGTTCGTCCTCCCGGGCCGGAGGGTCGCCGCTTCCTTCGTTCCCCGCTGTTGAGCGGCGCGGGGCCGCTGGTCAACCTGCCGCGCATGTTTGCCCGCTACGGCGACGCCTCCTTCTGGCAGTTTCTGCACATCTCGACTTACTTCTTCGAGCATCCTGACTATGTTGAGTCTGTGCTGGTCACGCGCCATCGCAGCTTCACCAAAGGCCTGGGAACGCGCGCTAATCCCGAACTCTTCGGCAACGGACTGCTGACCAGCGAAGGCGATTTCTGGCTGCGCCAGCGAAGGCTGAGCCAACCGGCGTTTCATCGCACCCGTATCGCCGCCTATGCCGACATCATGGCGCGCGAGGCCGACCGCATGCTCGGCACGTGGCGCGACGGTCAGCGACTCGACATCCATCGCGAGATGATGCAAACCACGCTCGCGATTGCCACCCGCACCCTGTTTGGTGTCGATCTCGGGACGAAGATGCCGATCGTGGCTGACGCGATGAACGCGTTCATCCGCCAGAACGCCGGGCTCAGCGTCTGGCGCCTGTTCTTCAAGCTGCCCACGCCCCGGCGAATGCGGTTCCTTCGCGGCGTGCGCGAACTCGACGAGATTGTCTACGGCATCATTCGCGAGCGGCGGTCGGGCGGAATGGGCGAAGACCTGCTCTCCGATTTCCTGCGCGCCCAGGATGAGGACGGCAGTTCCATGACCGACAAGCAACTGCGCGACGAGGTGATGACCATGCTGCTGGCCGGACACGAAACCACGGCCTTGGCGCTGTCATGGGCATGGTTCCTGTTGGCGACGCACCTCGACGAGCAGGCCAAACTTTACGAGGAGTTGGACCGAGTGCTCGGCGGACGACTGCCAAGTGCGTTGGACGTTCCGCAACTGGCGTTCACCAATCGCATAGTGCGCGAAACCCTGCGTTTGTATCCACCGGCTTGGGTAATGAGCCGGCGCGCCGCGGAAGACGTGGAGATTGGCGGCTACACCGTACCCGCTGGATCAAACGTCATCGTCAGTCAATGGGTGACACACCGCGACGGCCGCTTCTTCCCGAATCCCCAGTCGTTTGATCCGGAGCGGTGGACCCCCGACAACGAACAGGCACTGCCTAAGTTTGCCTATTTTCCCTTCGGTGGCGGGCCGCGCGTATGCATCGGCAATCAATTTGCATTGATGGAAGCAGCGATTCTCCTGGCGTCGGTGGCGCAGCGCTACCAGATCACAATGGCTTCCGACAGCACGGTCGAGCCCATGCCCAGCATCACGCTGCGCCCGGCCAACGGCGTGCACGTCCAGCTGCGACGCCGGTGAACTCATGCGGCATCACGGAATAGAGAACAGCTTCCACCCGCCTTGGTGGTAGTTGAAGATGAAATCGATCAGCACCGCCCCGCCGCACTTCTGGTTTTGTACCTGTGCCACCAGAATCGCCTGACGAACGCCGTTGCGGGTCGTCTCCGTGGAGGCTGTGCGTACTTTCTCTGATTGCGTCAGCAGTTCTCGATCCGAGCAGGCCGCCGGCCCGCCGGTCATGCAGGCCGAATCAAACAGCTTGCAGTAGAGACCGGCGCGATGCGTGAGCTGCTCTTCGATCTCGGCCCGGGTCGTGTGCTGCGCCTCCCGGCCCAGGTTGACGCCGTCTTCAGGAATGTACGACAGCAACTTCAACGCGTCGCCGGTGCGGATGACGGCGAAGAAGTCACGCTCCAGAGCTGACGGAGACGTCGTCGCAGAAGCACTGTTTACAGCACCATTCGTCGGGGCCTGTGCCAAGGAACCAGCCACCATCACGAGCAGCAACAACCCACCGCTCGGCCAGTGCGCCGTAAGTTTGCGAATTAGTCGCACCAGCATCCTCACGTTTCGTTCTCTTGCGCTTCCGGCCAGTTTCGCACCATCACGACCTTGGTGTAGGCCACCCGAAACCCGCGCCGTTCCATGTTCCGCTGCGATCCGCTTCCCGGCAGAGTCATCACCACGGCGTACTCGCAGCCGGCTTGACGCGCTTCCCACAGCCGCCAGTTGATCAAGGCCGTCTGCACTCCGCGGCGGCGCCATGCCGCGATCGTTGCGCTGCCGTATAACGCGGCGATTCGCTCCTTGTGCAGGATCGCCCCCATGCTGCCGCCCGCAGCCACCCCGTCGACGCGCGCCAGGAAATTCATGCTGCCGGTCAGGGTGGCAAAGGGCAGGAAGAGTCCCTCCGGCAACGCCGCTATTTCGGCATAACCTTGCGCGATGACGCGGTCCCAAATTGCCGCATTGCTTTCCGTAACCCGCTCGAGAGTGACTCCCGCCGCCGGTTCCACCAGCGGGCTATCGTCCAGTCGGCGGATCAACACCGAATTGAACTCGGTTATGCCGTAGCACCCGGCGGCGAGCAGTTTCATTAGTGAGTGGTCCGTCAGCGGCGAGACGACGATCCTGCACGGTACCCCTCGCGAGCGATAGAAGTCCTCGACGCGATTTACATCAGCTTGCGAAACAGCGCCATACAGGCCCATTCCGACAATCTGGTTGGAAGGATAGTTTGCTCCGCCAAAGATGGCGGTGCCCCCGGCGATCACTTCTGACCTCGCTTCGGGCGCGAAGCGTTGCAAAGCCTTCACATGGTCGGCGGTGACAGTCTCCGCCATTTCGAGGCGACGGGCGAAGTTCAAGTCTACGAAATCGCAGAGCTCGGTTGTGGACAATGATCGAGACGCAGTCATGGGAAACTCCTCAAGATACACGATGGCATGTTGTCGGATGAGCTGCAGGAAGCGGCCCAGGTCATCGTTGAGTTTCGTTAGCGGACGGCGTTGGTCACAGGCGACTCGCCGCGAGTGTAATCCAAATCGGCCGATGCGCAAACAGGAATATGCTAATTTCGTTGTTTCGCCATGACATCCCCCGTGACTTTATCGCTTGACGGAAAGGTCGCCCTCATCACCGGGGGCTCCCGCGGCATCGGGGCCGCCACTGTGCGCCTCTTCGTTCGTGCAGGCGCGAAGATCGTCTTCAATTACGTACGAGCCGCGGCCGACGCAGGGAGGCTCGTCGCGGAGTGCGGAGCCGACTGCTGCTACGCGGTTCAGGCCGACCTGACCGGCACCACGACCGCCGCCGCCCTCATCACCGCTACCATGCAGCGTTTCGGCGCACTCGACATTCTCATCGGCAACCACGGCATCTGGACGCCGCCCGACGTTGCCATCGATGCCATGACCGATGGCCAATGGAGCGAGACCGTGGCCGTGAATTTGGACAGCATGTTCGCCATCGTCAAACATTCCGTGGCGCAAATGAAGCGGCAGCAGCGGGGCGGGCATATCGTGCTGGTTAGTTCAACTGCCGGTCAGCGCGGCGAAGCCGGGCACGCCGACTACGCCGCCACCAAGGGCGCGCTCATCAGCATGGTGAAGGGTCTCTCGACCGAGCTGGCGCCCTTCGATATCCGCGTCAACTGCGTTGCGCCCGGCTGGGTAGATACGGACATGTCGGCTGACGCAATTCGCGATGCGCAACGCAGTGGCGCGATCTTCGCCACCATTCCGCTGGGACGCGTCGGTACCCCGGATGAGATTGCCGGGCCTATCCTGTTTCTATGCACAAAATACGCGGGCTTCGTCACGGGAGAGGTGTTCAACGTAAACGGCGGCGCGGTGTTGGCGGGATAGAGTGCTCTTAGTTGCAGTGCGGCGGATTGAAGAGGTGCGACGATGCGGCGGCGTACAACAACGGGCGAAAGGCGAAGAGCGAATGGCGAAAAGCGGCTATACCGCTACGGCCGAAGCGTCCGGGAAGCGCAGCTTGCTTTTCGTCAGTGCCCGGTCCAGCAGGTCCTCGATCACCGACTCCTCCACATTCTTCGACATCGCCAGTTCGCTCACCAGCAGGTAGCGTGTGCGCTCCAGCATCTTCTTCTCGCGGAAGCTGAGCGACTTGGTCTGCCCCAGTAAAAGCAGGCCCTTCAGGACAATCGCCACATCGAGCAGGGAGCCGGTCCGCATCTTGTCGGAATTGTCTTTGAAGCGGTCCTTCCAGTCGGCGGCATTCTCGCACTTGCCGTCACTCAGGAACTCGATGATCTTCTGCACTTCACCGTTGCGCACCACTCGCCGTAGCCCTACGGTCTCCACGTTGTGAAACGGGACCATCACCTTAAGGCTGCTGGCTTTGATCTTCAAGAGGTAGAACTTCTCGACGTGGTTGTCGATGGTGCGGCTGCTGATTTGTTCGATGATTCCTACCCCGTGGTTCGGGTAGACGACTTTGTCGCCGATGCTGAAAGTGAGGTTATTCATGTAGGCCGAGCCGCTCCCCAGCGGCGACTATGAGGCGAATGACAGGTCCCACACTGTTGCAACCACTATACGCCCGGTCGCCGGAAACCGTCAATGGACGCGGGCTTTCACGAATTGTCCTTCCACGGGTTGCGCCTACTCAAGGAGGGCCGCCAGGATTCGCGTATAATTACTGGATGCCTCCGGGTACCTTTCGGCACGCGGAGCCAGCGTAGAAGTATGCCTGAACACATCAAGCGAAAGCTCGAAGAGGAAATCCAAGTCCTCGAATACGAGCTCAATCATGAATTGCCGAAGGAACTGAAGAAGGCCGTGGCCATGGGCGACCTCAGCGAAAACGCTGAGTACCACATGGCCAAGCAGCGCCAGGAGTTCGTCCGCGCCCGTCTCGGCCAGCTCAAAAAGCGCATGGCCGACCTGTCGCTGGTCAACATGGCCAACATTCCCAGGGACAAGGCCGCGATTGGTTCGACCATCGTGGTCTTCGACTCCTTCAAGGGCGAGGAGATCGCGTACAAGCTGGTGACCAGCGAGGAATCCGACGTGACGAAGGGCCTGATCTCGACCACCTCACCCATCGGCCGCGCGCTGCTGGGCAAGAAGGTCGGCGACGTCAGCGAAGTCGTTACCCCCAACGGCAAGCGCGAATTGGAAGTCCTCAAGCTGACCACCATCCACGACGAGGCGTAATGACCTGGACGAGCGCAGTCGGACGGTCCTGCAAGTGGCTGCTCTACAAGATTGTCCACGGCTTGGCGCTCACCCGGATCTCGCCCAACGCTCTCACCTTCATCGGCTTGTTGATCAACGTCGTCGCAGCCTTCCTGTTTGGCTTTGCCAACGCCGACAACCAGCAGCGCATGTTTCTCTACGCCGGACTGGTAATCATCGGCGCTGGCATCTTCGACATGGTAGACGGCCGCGTGGCCCGGGCCACCAACCAGGTCACGCAATTCGGCGGCTTCTTCGATTCCGTTATCGACCGCTACAGTGACGTAGCCCTGTTCTTCGGTCTCTTGGTGTACTATGCCCGCGCCAATCGATTCTTCTACGTGGTAATGGCGGCGTTTGTCATGGTCAGCTCCGTGATGGTGAGCTACACCCGCGCCCGCGCCGAATCGCTCATTCCCAGTTGCAAGGCCGGATTCATGGAACGTCCCGAGCGCATCGTGCTCATCATCATCGGGGCGCTGTTCAATCGCATGGGGCCCGTCCTGTGGGTGATTGCCGTGCTCAGCACCATCACTGTCATCCACCGCATCCGTTACACCTACCAGCAACTGGCTCTGATTGAGCCTCCTCCGGTGCCCATGCGTCCCGACCCCATGAAGTTCGAAGAAATCGTCGGCTAGTCGAGCCGCTTAGTCGGCGTGAGCGCAGCGGGAGCCGGCTGGCGAGATCCTGAGCGAGGCGCGAAGCGACGAGTCGAAGGACCCCTTTTGTCGAGGTAAATGTCTGGGTTGCTTTACGCCCTCTGAGTTGTCAGCGCCTTCCCGCAATACGGACAGCAAACAAAGTCCTGTTGCACCGTCTGCCCGCAATGGCTGCAGGTCGGAGCCAACCCGCCGCCGCATTTCGGACAATAATGGAAGCCCCTCTCCACTCGTTCGCCGCACTTCGGGCAGGCCTCCAGAATCGGCTTGCGCAGCAGGAAGTACGCCAGGAAGCCGATGCCGTTGGGAATCAGGATGACTAGAAACGTCCACAGCACCTGGCCCATGTCTCGTCGCTTGGCATCCTGGTTCACGTAGCCGACCAGCAGCAGGTACGCCGCCACCACGAGACCCAGCAGGACGCCCAGGAACAGCCGCGCCGGATAGGGCGGGGCATGCGGGTCGTGCAGCGGCATGTAATTCAGGAACAGAAACATGATGCAGGCAAATCCGACAATGGCTACCGGCACCATGAAACCCGGGATGATTGCGAATTCATCTTGAAAGTGGCTCTTACGTTGCGTCATTGCATTCCTCGTTGACGTTCGCTCATGAATCGCTGCATGAGGCTTCCTTCAGATAGCGACGGCGGAAAAACCACCATCAAAACCGCGATAACGATCGCCGGCAGCAGCCAGAACAACAGCACGCCCGGCTCCACAATCCCCACCGGCAGCCCCAGCCGTTCAGCCACCCACGCGCCGCACTTCCACCACACCCACGCCGTCAGGGTTGATGTCAAAACGCCCAGGCAGAACGAAACCCCAATCAGCACCATGCGCGACTGTTGTTCGCGCAGCTGCTCGGCCCGCGCCTTCACTCGCGCTTGCGTCGCCGCCACCAGCGCCGCCGAGGCCATCACCGTCACCGAGCGCACCGCCTGTTCCGCGCCGCTCATCGCCAGTGCAAAGCCCGCGCACTCCTGGCACTCATCAAGGTGCGACGCCAGCCACCGCGCGTCGTTCTCCGTGATGCCTTCCACATCGCGCAAAGTAATCAACTCCATCGCGCGCTCGTGCTCATGACCGTTCATTGCGCGCCTCCTCCCAACGCCGGACGCAGCGCCTGCACGCCGCGGTACAGCCGCGTCTTGACCGTGGCCAGCGGAATGCCGACCAGCTTCGCAATCTCTTCCAATTTCATTTGTTCCTGAAAACGCAGTACTAGCACCTCGCGAAAGATCGGTGCCAGCAGCTCGAGTGCTGCTTGAATTCGCGTCTTATCTTCGGACGCCGCCGCCAACTCAAACGGAGACAGCCCGCCGGCCACCGGTTCGAACGGCGCGGCATCTTCCGGGTCGCGCATCTCATCCAGGCTGGCGGGGGTGCGTCTCCGCAGGTGGTCGATGGCCACGTTGTGTGCAATGGTCATCAGCCAGGTCGAGAAGCGGCTCTTCCCGTCATACTGGTGGCCCTTCTCCAGCACCCGGATCCAGGTTTCCTGGAACAGGTCTTCCGCCGTGGCTTGGTTGTGCGTCATGTGCGCCAGGTAGCGCAGCAGCCGGTGCTGATACTGTTCGATCAGTGCGTCCAGCACCTCCGGATCGCGCCGGCGCAGGCCACTGGCGATTTGGGCCTCTTCGGTTTCCATCGTGACCAACGTACTGAAGGCTGCGGCGACCATACTACCGGGATATACGGACCGGGGCGGGAAAAAGACTCATGGCAGGGGGAATAGACGGACGCCTCGCGGCAAGAATTTCGTCGGATTCCTCGAATCGCGTGAGCTGGAGCTGGCGCCCGAACCGAAACCTGCAGGATGGTATTTGCGCCTGACCGTCGGCGACGAGCCGGGGATCATCGCGCGCGTGGCAGAAGTGTTGGCCCGCGAAGGCATGAACATCGACTCGGCGAATGGCCCACATTTGCCCCGTTCTCGCAAATGTGGGGCTTCCTCTGCCTGTTCGCCCGTGGTTACTTTAGTTTTTTCTCACCGCTGATTTCTCTTGCGTGCCTCCGCCGAACCCACTACAAACAGCTCAGGGACGAGGCGGCGCATTGCCTTGCCCACCCGCGGCCAGCCCGCGAACTGCATACTGCTCTTTTACAAATTTCCGGAAAGCTCCCAAAGAGTTGACAAGCGTCGTCCGGGTCAACGAGGGAGCGTTATTGTGTTGTAGCACACCAGTTGCGTATATCCACTACAATTATTTTGTGATGTTTATACAACTACTTTATTATGAATAACTTATAATTTTAGATATAGTGTTGTAGTGACGCATTACGCATTTTAACGAAAGGCTTTTAGGCGCAGGAATTAAAACTTGGGAGCAAATCTGGCATCGAGCGTTTAGCCTCACGCCCCTGTCCCTCGTTTGGTGAATTTCGTTTTTTGCCCAGTCTTTCTCCGTGTCCTCCGTGCCTCCGTGGTGAAAGGGCCTTCGCCCAGAGGCCGCTTCCTTCCTGATTTACAATCATCTGTTTCCCTATAGGCACAAATCATTTTCCTGTAGAACGGAGCATTTCTGTGGCTGACACACTCTACGATGTAGCCATCATCGGCAGCGGGCCTGCCGGATACACCGCCGCCATTCGCGCCGGGCAACTCGGCCTTTCCACCGCCCTCATCGAGAAGGACCCTTACCTCGGCGGAACCTGCCTCCACGTCGGCTGCATACCCACTAAGTCCTTGCTTTTCAATGCCGAAGTCTATGACCACGTGAAAGACGGCGATGCTCTCGGCATCGAGAACCTCACCCCGAAGCTGAATTGGGGCACCATCATGAAGCGCAAGCAGGGCATCGTGGACAAGCACGCCAAGGGCCTTCAGTTCCTCATGAAGAAGAACAAGGTCACGGTCATCGAGGGCTATGGCAAGCTCACTGGCCCGGCCAAGGGCGGCGTTCATACCGTCGAGGTCGAAGGCAAGAACGGCAAGTCCACCGTGAGCGCGAAGAACCTGATTCTCTCTACCGGCTCGGTGGCGCGCATGCTGCCGGGGACGAAGGCGGATGACCGCATCCTGACCAACATCGAGGTGCTCAGCCTCAACGACATCCCGAAGTCGCTGATCGTGATTGGCTCCGGAGCAGTAGGAGTCGAGTTCGCCAGCATCTACAAGTCGTTCGGGGCCGACGTGACCATCCTCGAGATGCTGCCGCGCTATGTGCCCGTCGAAGACGAGGAGATCTCGAAAGAACTGGCGCGGGTGTACCGTAAACGCGGCATCAACGGCTTCGTCAACGCCAAGGTCGAGACCGTCGAGCGCACCAAAGGCGGTGTTGCCGTCACCTTCACCGTGGACGGCAAGCAACAGAAGATCGAAGCCGACAAGGTGCTGATCGCCGTCGGTCGCGCCCCGCGCACCGAGAACGTCGGCATCGAGAAGACCAAGATCGAAGTCGAGCGCGACTTCGTCAAGGTTGACGAGTATATGCGAACCGCCGAGCCCGGCATCTACGCCATCGGCGACATCGCTATGGGCTATCCGCAACTGGCGCACTCCGGCGCGATGGAAGGCATCGTGGCCGTCACCCACATCGCCGGCAAGCCGGTGAAGCCGATCAACAAGCTGCGAATTCCCAACGCGACCTACTGTCATCCCGAGATCGGCAGCGTAGGCCTCACCGAAGCCAAGGCGAAGGAACTCGGCTACGACGTTAAGGTGGGCAAGTTCCCCTTCACCGCTAACTCGCGCGCCAGCATCGTGGGTTCGCACGACGGCTTCGTCAAGATCGTCACCGACAAGAAGTACGGCGAGATTTTGGGCGTCCACATCATCGGTCCCAACGCCACCGAGTTGATTGCCGAGTCGGTGGTCGCCCTGGAGCTGGAGTGCACGGCGGAGCATCTGGCCAATATCATCCACGCCCATCCCACATTGTCAGAGGCGATGCTGGATGCCGCGAACGCCGTGTTCGGCATGCCGATCAACGCGTAAGTCCACTTTTTGGACGGGCTTCCCATAACGGGAAGCCCGACGTGTCTGTGAACGGCCGGGGGCATTCCTGACATATTAGACCGGGCACATCCCTGACACTTTTTCGACCCGTTACTGAGCAACACGGTCAACCTGCACCGGGCCTTCGTGAAGGCGGGCGTCAATGCCCAGCTTGTGGTCTTCGACGGCCTTGCACACGCTTTCTGGAACCAGTGGGAATGGCCGGAGTCGAAGGAAGCGCACCGCATGATGGCGGAGTTTTTCAATCGGGAGTTGGGAAAATAATGAAGGTTGCGAGTGCTGTCGCGGCCCGGTTTGATTCCCAAAGATAACCCGGCGCTCTCGCGCCGGGCTCACTTGATTCCGCCGCTGCGCAATGCAGCGTGCCAGCTAAGCCGGCTTCTGCTGCGCCGAGTTCTTCCGCACGTCGATGGCCTTCGGTGCGCCGATTATTTGCGAGGCGACGTCTTCGACTTCGGCTTGGCTTGAGCAGGCGCTGGAACGTGCGCCCAGAAGGTGATGGACTCCTCTTCTGTTGGGATACCGGGCGGAGGACAAATGCAATTCACCACCGCATACCAGACAGTCTTACCGTCACGCAACTTCGTTTTGAAGAAAAGGCCGGTCCGCTCACAGCCGAGCGCGCCCTGACACTTACTAACGGGGCTGCAAGGCCAATCATTTACTTTTTTCATCCATTTCAGCGCTTCGCTTTTTGTCTTCCAATAGCCAGAAACTCCGCCTGGACACGGGATAGATGGCATCGCGATCCTCCGTCAAATGGATTTCCGGGTTGCCTGCCCCTGACCGGGCAGCATGGTAAACCAAACGGGGTTTCCATGTCACCGACATTCTGCTGGCGTGTCGTTAGCACATGATATGTCCGGTTGAATTAGCACATGAAATGTCCGCTTGGCGGGCGGCGAGGATAGGCGACCATGGAAGGTATGGAAGCATATCCGAGGGCCGCGGTGGAGCGGGCGATGAAAGTGCAGGAAGTCAT
>Ga0207862_1000375_pt1 | contig 13473 bp, 15 predicted proteins | sample LuqExpMetageno81_FD_187838 | JGI IMG/M metagenome (GOLD analysis project Ga0207862, IMG submission 187838) | Tropical forest soil microbial communities from Luquillo Experimental Forest, Puerto Rico - Sample 81 (SPAdes) | ecosystem: Environmental > Terrestrial > Soil > Tropical forest ... | reverse complement strand
ATGGCGGACTCTATGTTCGCGGATTTGGGCAAGCATTCGAGGTCAGTCCCGATATGAAGAATTCAAAACATGTGACTGGCAATAGTTCAGTACGAGAACCGAGGTGAGCTGCTAACCAAGTTTGAGCTTGCGGATCAATCTCTGCTCGCACTGCGCCCACGAAGTGATCGAGAAGGCTGCAATTTGCGGCACTGCAATAATGCCACCTTTGGCACAAAGCGGACGTTCCAGCCGTTCTCTGTGATGTCCGCTTTCGGGGGTAAGGCGGGCATGTTGCGGGCGTGCGCTTATGTCTGCGTTTGACCCAAGGCAGACATTCGCTGTGCGAAGGCAACATTGGCGGGATATTTGCGCTTTTGAACAGTGACTGAATTGCGTGTCCTACGAGCATCCACGCCGTACATTTGCCGCCGCAGTCGCTGCATCCGACAAACGTCAACAACTTACTCTCATTGGTTTGTTTCTAAATCTGTAGTTTGGAATCAAACAAAACTACCAATTAAGAACCGTTCTAATTATCATATCGGATTCGCTTTTTGCGTTGACACCAAGGCCGATAGCATGTCGTTTTGTCAGCGACACCAATATTTGCGGATCGCTCATCAGTGCGCATCAATAAACATACCAGTTCAGCCGTAGGTTACCGCATGTTGCAACGCGGTGCGTTAAGCGCAACAGCGATGCTTGTCGGATTGAGCACTTTTATTTGCTTCGGCGGTGTAGCGCGGGCGCAAGACGCCGATGCATTCCACGAAGTAGAGACCAAATACATCTTCGGGAATTTCACCGTCGGATCGTCGACCGGCATCGAAGGGGAAAAGGCGTTCGAGCCGGAAACAGAAGCCAACTTTGGCAAGGGTGGCGGCGGGCATTATGGTGTCAGCCAAACCACGCTTGAATATGAATATACGCCAACGCAATACATGCAGATCGTATTTGGTCCGACCGTGTCCTATTACAACATCCACGGCGTTCCAGGTCTCGACGACCGCAACATGGCGGCAATTAACGGCTTCGAGGCTGAGTTTCGCTCTGTCTTGATTGATCGCAATCCATCGCCAATCGCGGTCACGCTGTCGCTCGAACCGGAATTTCACAGCCGTGACGAGACGAGCGGCGCGAAAGTCGTGAACTACGGCCTGGAAGCCAAGCTCGAAGCCGACGCTGAACTCATCAAGAATCGCCTGTTCTGGGGCTTCAATCTGCTTTACGAGCCGGAGACCACCCGCGCCGACCTGGGCCAATGGGAGAACGAATCGACATTCGGTATCTCTTCGGCGCTGGCCTATCAGATCGTGCCCAATGTCGTGATCGGCGCCGATCTTTGGTACCTGCGCCATTATGATGGCGCGGCGTTCAATTCATTTACCGGCGACGCTGTCTATCTCGGTCCGACTTTCTATTGGAAAATCGCTCCCAAGGTGCTCATGAGTGCCGCATGGGAAACGCAGATCACTGGCCACGAGCCCGGCGTTAGCGCTAGGCTCGATTTCACAGATTTTTCCCGACAGCGCGCGCGATTGCTGCTCGAATTCGAGTTCTGATGCAGCGGCTCGATTGACCAGGAGGATTTCGTGCAAGTGAATCTGTTTCCACGCAGCGCGAAGCGTCCGGTGAGGGCTTTCTTCGCGTTCACGCTGCTCGGCGTCGCCGTCCTATACGCGAGCGAGCACGCCAACGCGCAGCAGAGCGCCAGCGTCGCGATCTCAGTCAAGGACCATCGCTTCCAACCGAGCCAAATAACCGCGCCCGCCAATCGTCCGATCAGCATAAAAGTGAAGAATCTCGACACTGCGCCTATGGAATTCGAGAGCGCTTCGCTGCGCGTGGAAAAGGTCATCGCCCCCGGCAGTGAAGGCGTCGTCAATGTCAGGGCGCTGGCGCCCGGCCGTTATGAATTCTTCGACGATTTCCATCAACAGACGCGCGGTACTCTCGTCGTGCAGTGATCGGATGTTCAGGAACACGGGTTTGCGAGAGACGAAATGGGGTTCAGGGGTCAGCTTTGCATGGCATCAATCCTGAGCCGCTAATTTCCACTTTGCGTCATTACTTAGGACCAAATGTTCGCTTTACCCTTGAAAGCGGACATTCGAAGCATCGATCAGAATACGCCTCTCATCGCTTGCCAACGCTGTGAAGATTGAGCACGACGCGCCGGATGCCCGATCCAATGTCCTCGGCGTGAAAACCAAGTTCCTCGGTCATCTGCAGCATGCTCGTGTTTCCGGCCAAGACATCGCCGTAGACCCGCCGCAGGCCTTTCTCCTTGGCGTAATCGATGACGCGCTGCATCAACAGCCAACCCAGGCCGTGGCCTTTGAGTCGCGAGCGCACCAAGATCGCGAATTCCGCGGTTTGTTCATCAAGCTCATCTTTCAAGCGCACCAGGCCCAGCATTTGGCCCGTGTTTTCGTCGAGCGCGACAAATACCATCTCGTGGCTGTAGTCGAGGTGGCTGAGCTTGTCGCCTTCTGCGGCACTAAGTTCGCCAACGCGTGCAAAGAATCGTAGCCGCAGGTCTTCTGCACTGACGTCGCGTAAAAATTCGGAATATAGCGCTTTGTCTTCGGGCAGGGCCCCACGGATCACGATATGCTCGCCGCCGCGAGTGGCTTCATGCTGTTCACTTGGGCCAGTGTCTTTGTCCGGCATGTTTAACTGATGCGAATCGGTCAATCGACTTTGCTTACGATATCACGGTCGCGTCTCCAGCGATCGAACGGCGTATAATTGATTGCCTGGCCTGTCAGTCGTTTTTGCCATTGGATCGTCTGGATCCGCCTGCTCATCGGGCACTTTCTGCGCCCGTTTTTTAGTTTTGATCCGGCCTGACCGTGCCTGGCAACGGATGTGTCTTCAGCCATAAGGCGCGCGCTGCGCCGCTCGGATCAATTTCCATCACTGCGATGCACTTTGTCTGAAAATGGCACTAAGCGGACTGCGTCAGGTGACAGTTCCTGCGTGGCGCGACCGGCGCGTACGGATCGCTTCCTCGCGCTCCATCATTTCAAGCTGCTCGTCGATTATCTTAATCGCCTGTTCCAATTCCGGCAGCAGTACTCTTTCCAGTGCACGGGCGCGACGCTCGGTACGGCGATACTCGCGCGCCAAGCGATTGAGATTGCCCGCGCGCGCCGCCAGATCGGCCGACGCCCATAGGAGCTTCTCGAATGCGGCGCGGCAGGCTTTCGCTTCCGGCGATGAATCAATGGCGTCCTGAGCCGCCGGCTCGGCCTGCGACGGCGGCCCGGCCGACAACATCACTAGACCAAGAAACAGGCTGCGCTCAGACACAGGGATTACCGGCGACGGCGGCTTCGGGTAAAGCTGAAGCTGGTCGAGCCCGTGCCGCTCGACCGCCCCGGTGAGCGCAGCGGCTGCCTGTTTAGTAGCCGTAACCAATTCGTCACTGCGTTGCTGATAGATCTTCAGTTGTCTGAGAATTTCTGTCGCCAACAGCATGCGCTTTTCGTCGAGAAACTCGTAGCCCTGACGCATCAGCTGGCGCTCATCGGCAAACTCGATGGCCGTGCTGCGCGTCGGCGTCACCTCACGCATTTGCATCTCCATGCCGCCCGATATATTGCGCGATCTTGGCATCCGAGAGCCGGCTCAATTCTCTGTTCGGCAGCACCGACAGCACCTTCCAGCCCGCTTCCATGCTCTGCTCGAGTGTGCGGCGGCCTTGCTGGCAGATCAGCGCGATCTCGAACTGATCCGCGAAATCGAGATATTTAAGGTCAAGCGGCGTCAGCCCGTCGCGCCCGACGACGCTCGCCAGAACGCGCACGCGTATGGCTTTGGCGTACGAGGCGTAAAGCTGGTTCGCAAGCGGCGGATGATCGGCATGCGAATATTCCTCGCCGATGCCCTGTCCCATCAGCCGCGATAGGCTGGGCAGCACGTTGATCGGCGGAAACACGCCTTTGTGCTCGAGCGCACGGTCGAGCACGATTTGCCCTTCGGTGATGTAGCCGGTGAGATCGGGGATCGGATGACTGATGTCCTCGGCTGGCATCGTTAGAATCGGCAATTGCGTTACCGTGCCTCGCGCGCCGCGGATACAGCCGGCGCGCTCGTAAATTGAGGCGAGATCGGAATACATGTAGCCGGGATAGCCCTTGCGGCTCGGCACTTCGCCGTGGCTCGCCGAGACTTCACGCAGCGCCTCGCAGTAATTGGTCATGTCCGTCATGATCACCAGCACATGATGGCCCTCCTCCGCGGCGAGATATTCGGCCGCGGTGAGCGCGAAGCGCGGCGTCAAGAGCCGCTGGATCGAGGATTCGCTCGCCAGATTGAGGAACATGACCGTGTGGCCGAGCGCGCCGGAATCCTGCATGGCGTGACGGAAGGTGTCCGCGGTGTCGTGGGCGATGCCGATGCCGACGAAGACGATAGCGAAGGAGGAGGCACCCTCCTTACGCAGTCGCGCGTTCTGCGCAATTTCACTTGCCAGCCGATCGTGCGGCATGCCGCCAGCCGAAAATAGGGGCAGCTTTTGCCCGCGTACCAAGCTGTTCATCAAGTCGATAGCGGTGACGCCGGTCTCGATGAAGTCGCGCGGCAATTCGCGTAGCGTCGGATTGATTGGGATGCCGTCGATACGCAAGCGTTTATGCGCGGAGACCGGCGGGCCGCCGTCTGCCGGCTCGCCGACGCCGTTGAAGACGCGGCCGAGCAGTCCGGGCCCGACCGCGAAGTGCAAGGGCTCGCCGAGGAAGCGCACGCGCACATCGGCAAGACCAATGCCGATGGTCGATTCCAACACTTCGACGATCATGGCATCCTTGTCGAGGGAGGCGATGCGGCCGAGCTTGGGCGGCAGGCCCTCGCTGAGGATTTCGACCGCCTCATTGAGGCCGACCTCGACATTGCGCCGCAGGAACAACAGCGGGCCTTCGATCGCCGTTGCAGTGCCGTGGGCAGAAAGTTCAGGGCGCATGGGCCGTCGCCACCTTTGCCAAACCCGCCATCGCAGCTTCGACGCTTTCGCCGAGTTCTGCGAATTTGCTCAACTCGCTCTCGCCGATCTCCTCGCCCATGCGTTGCAAACGGCGCAGCACGTCGAGATCGGCAATGCGCTGCGGTGGGATGCCGTCATCGAGCTTAGCTTCCGCCAGCGTGATAAAACGCAGTATGAGCTTGAGCATTGCGGTCTGTCGCTGCGGCGAGCAATAGCGGTCGACCTCAGAGAATGCCGACTGGCGTAGGAAAGCTTCGTTCACCAGTTCGGCGCAAAGTAGCGTCAACTGCTGCGCCGGCGGCAGCGCATCCTTGCCAACGATGCGCGCCATGCGTTCGAGATCGGCTTGGCGCTCAAGCAGCGTGAGCAGCCGTTCGCGATGCGCACGCCATTCGGAATTGCCGCGCGCCGTCCACCAGGCAGAAAAGCGCTGCGCATTCTCAGAATAGGATTGCAGCGGGTGGATGGCGGGAAAGAAGCGGGCTTGCGCGCGCTCGCGGTCGAGGCCCCAGAATGAGCGCACGTAGCGCTTGGTGTGGCTGGTCACCGGCTCGGAAAAATCCCCGGCTGGCGGCGACACGGCGCCGATGATGGTGAGCGAGCCATCGGCGCCGGCAAGCGTTTTTACTTTCGCCGCTCGCTCGTAGAATTCGGCGAGACGGGAACCGAGATAGGCGGGGTATGCCGCCTCGCCCGGCAGTTCGCCGAGCCGACCTGACACTTCGCGAAGCGCCTCCGCCCAGCGGCTGGTCGAGTCGGCCATCAAAGCGACATTGAGGCCCTGGTCGCGGAAATATTCGCCGACGGTGACCGCGGTATAGATGCTCGCCTCCCGCGCGGCGACCGGCATGTTGGAGGTGTTGGCGATGATGATGGTCCGTTCCATCAAGCCTCGGCCACTGCGCGGATCGGCGAGCTGTGGAAATTCGTCCAGTACCTCCGACATTTCATTGCCGCGCTCGCCGCAGCCGACATAGACGATGACGTCGGCGTCGCACCATTTCGCCAAGGTTTCCTGCAGGATGGTCTTGCCGGTGCCGAAACCGCCCGGGATCGCCGCCTGTCCGCCCCGCGCGACCGGAAACAGCGTGTCGAGAATGCGCTGCCCCGTGATCATCGGCTCGTCGGCCGGAAGCCTTCGTGTGATCGGCCGCGCCTGCCGCACCGGCCAGCGATGAAAAAAACCGATGTCGTGAGTATTTCCTGCGGCGTCGCGGATCGTGCACACCATGGCGTCCGGTTCATAGACGCCTTCATCAGCGATTTTTTCCACGGCGCCACCAAGCTGCGGCGGCAGAAGGCACAATTGCTTCACTCCGCCGCCGGGCAATTCGCCGAGCGGCGCGCCCGGCGCGACGCGGTCGCCGGCTTTGACCAGTGGGCGTAATTCGATCTTGTCACCCGCGCCCACATTCTGATCGAGCGGCCGCAGCAGGCCGTCGAAGATGTGGCCGAGCAGGCCGGGGCCAAGCTTGACCGACAGCGCGCCTCCCGAACCATGCACGGCGTCACCGGGCCGCAGGCCAGTAGTGTCCTCGTAAACTTGGCCGACGATTTCACCGCTTTTGAGGCGGATCACCTCACCCGGTCGGCGTTGGCTGCCCACCTCGATCGCCTCGCCGAGGCGGAACTCGCCTTCGGTAACATGTGCATGCAGCACCGGACCGCCAATCCAGCGAATGACCGCTTCGCTCATGACCGTGATTCGATCTCGTCGAGCAGCAGCGCAGTAATCATCATCGAATCGACGAGCAAGCCCTGCGGGGTGGCGTCGAGCAGGGCCTGATCGGCACTTACGCGCAGGCCGGCGGCGATATCGGCGGCTGCAAAACGCAGCTGCACCGGCTTGCCGATGGCGGTAAAAAACTGCTGCTGCTCCGTCTCATTCCAGTCACACGGATGTTCGACGCGCCAAGCGCCGGGCGGCAGACGATCGGCGCAAGCGCGGGCGACCGCCTCACTCCAAAGCCTGCGGCCGTCGCGGTCGCGCCATCGCGCATTGAGCGCCTCACGCAGCAGCGGCATCGCATCGCGCACCGCTTGCGCCGCCTGCTGCTGGGCACGCACGCGCAATTCGGTGTCGAGCTGCGCCTTGGCACGGGTCAGCCGACGCGCGCGCTCCTCGCGCAGTTTTTCAATCGCTGCATGCACCTGCGCGCGCGTCACCGCTCGCGCCTGCGCCATGATAGCGCGCGCTTCGCGCTCAGCCCCGGCGGCGATGACGCCGCTCTCCTGCGCGAGCTGCTGCTCGATTTCGCGCGCCAGCGCGTTCGACTGCAGGGAAAAAATGAGGCTCACCGGGCTCATTCTTCGATTCCCAGTGTGCGCCGCAACCGTTTCGCCAGGTCGGGCAGTGGCGCGCCCATGCGCACGTCCGGAACGATGGCGAACGCCCGCGCTTCGGCAGTGAGCGCCGCCTCGATCTCGCGCGCGGGCACTCGACGGGCAAGCTCGGCGGTCATGATCACCAGCGCTGCGTCTTTGCATGCCGCACGCAGGGTCTCGGCTGCGGCTTCGGCTACGGGCACCTGAGTCTCGATGCCGGTCAATCGGTAACCCGCGGCGGAAAGTTCATCTCCGATAAAGACGGCGTGACGCATGTCAGCCGGCCCGGTTGAGGATAAGGACGGCGACGATCAGGCCGTAGATGGCGATTCCTTCGGCAAGGCCGACCAAGATCAACACCCGGCCGAGCAATTCCGGCTTCTCCGCCAGCGCGCCGACTGCGGCACTGCCAACCGAACCAACCGCGTAGCCTGCGGCGAGCGCGGCAAGACCGGCGGCGATTGCGGCAGCGATCATCGCCCAGGGGGCGACGCCGGCGTTGGCGGCAGGCGCGCCTTGCGCTGCCGCCGGCGCGATCTGGAGCAGCAGAAGTGTGACGCCAACGGCGAGCACCGCAGCCAGTGCCGCAAGCAGTGCAGGAATTTTCAGGCTGGTTTTCATACTGGGCCCCTCAGGTTTGGCTCGGCAATCGCGGTTTGCGTGGTGAGCGGCGGCGGCAGCGGCTTGAACTCGCGGCCGGCGCCGGTCAGGAAGCGGATGAAGAATTCAAACAGCAGCAGGCGGGTGGTTTGGATGCTGACTACCAGGCCTTCGAGCGCGATCATCACGACGTTGCCGACGATGAGCACGAGCCAGTAGCCATAGCGCCCGCTCGTCGCGGCGATTTGTAGCACGGCGACCGAAAGCCCGGCATGAGCAAGCGCGAAGGCGCCGACGCGCGCAAAGGACACGGTGTTGACCAGGAGCCGCAGCGCCTCTTCGACAAATTCGGCCGCAGCGCCGGCCAGCGCCGAGAACCGCGCCTGCTTCGCAAGCAGCGCCTCACCAAACACGAACCAGACAGCGCCTAAGCCTGCGATTAGCAGCGCCTCGCGGTAGAACGCCGCGCCTAGCAAACCGGCATAGGCGACCAGCAGCCCGGCGCGATGCGCCCACCAATGCGCCGCCTCGCCGCGCCAATGCATCTGAATGGCGTCGAGCAGGAGCCCGATAGTTATGACCACGACGCCCGCGGCAATGCCGGCCGCGAGGATGGTAATCGGCTCGGTGAGCGGCCGCATCCACAACGCCGGGATGATGTCCTCGCGGCAAAATACGCTGCCGAACAGGACACCGAACACCATGGCCATAAGGCCCCCGGGAATAAGCAGCCGCGTGAGCGGCACGCGCCGCGCCAGCGCTAGGCCGGCAACGAAGACAACGGCGCCCTGTCCGACGTCGCCGAACATGAAACCGAAAATCAACGACGCGATGACGGCGAGGATTTGGCTCGGATCGCTCTCGTTGCGGCCGGGCGTGCCAAGCATGCGGGCGAAGATTTCAAAGGCGCGCGCCCAGCCGGGATTGTGCAGCACCAGCGGCGGTGACATGCCGGCCGGCGGCTCGGTATAGCGCAGGATGTAACGCACGCCGCTCGCATCGAGCGTGCGGCGCAGCGCGGTACCCGTGATGTCGCTGGTCCAGCCCGTCACCCAGGCAAGCCGTTCGCTGCCGCTTAAGTCCTTGGCGTGCTCGTTCAACCATTCGATCAGCGCGATGTCGCCGAGCGCCGAGGCGATCGCATGCTGCTGCGACAGCGCCGCCAGCTGCGCGGTCACTTGGGTGCGCTCTTTGACGAGCGCGGTGAACCGCTTGTCGATCGCGGCACGCGCCTCTTTGACCTTGGGCGGCAGCCAGGCCGGCAACGGCACGATGTGACCCTTCAAGCCGGCGAGCTGCGCCTCGATTTCGGCGACGTCGCCGGGGCGGCCGACGACCAGCTCGTAATTAGTTTGCGGCGTCAGCCACGATTTGAACAGCACCAGCGCCGGGATTTCGCGCAGCGGCGTCCCGGTAGGCAGCGCCAGCAGGCGCACCTGCAGTTTCGGCCCGGCGCCACAGAGCAAATGCAAATCGGGCCAGGAATCCGGCGTAGCGGCGAGCGCCGTGCGCAGCTCGCCGAGATCCGCCATCTCGCGCGCAAGCTTTTCGCTCGTGACAATGAGCGGATCGGCCGCGGTGGCCCAGGCGTCCAGCCGCTTGCGCGCGGATTTCATCGTCTCGCTCAGCTGCTCTGGCTGGCGGCGGTCCGCCAGCGCCGGCGCCGGCCAGTAACTCTGATAGTGGCGGGCAAGCTCGCGATGCGCTTTAAGCTCGTCCGTGATGCCAGGGAACAGCAGCCGGTCGGTTGCGCGGCTGCTCGTCTCCAGTTCGACTGCCCCAGTGCGTGACAGACATTCCAGCACCCCAGCCAGTTCCTTGTGCACGGTGACGAGCTCGAACCATTGCGTTGCGATGGGACGAAGGCTCATGCGGCCTCCCTTGGCGCCGCGAACAGCGCCCGGCGCACGAGGCCGCCACGCAGCCGCTCGAGATCGAGAGCGACCAGTGCAAGATGGCAGAACACCGCGATGGGCGAAGCGTCATGGCGGCGGAACATGCGGCTCATGGCTTGCGCCAACGCGCGGCGGTAAGCGACGCTTGTGTCCTGCGGACTAGCAAGATCAAGACGCGCGACATGCGCTTTGACGGTGTCGGCCAGCGCGGTCAGCATGCGGCATTCGCGTGCTCCTTGCGGCCACAGCGAACGCCAATGGGCATACCAGCGCCCGGCGAGTGTCGGCTCGCGCTTGGGCCCTGGCAACAAGACGACGAGCGACGATCTCATCGTTGCGCCTTGCGCCAGCTCGAGGAACGCCGCCAGCGCGGCGTCCTCTTGCACCCAGCGCGGCGCTTCACCGCGAAGCGAGGCAGCAAATGACGGCAAATCGGGGAGCGGCGCGCACCACAGGACCGCCGGCCGCCAATCCGGCGGGCACCAGGAGGCAACCTCCGCCACATAGTCGCGCCACGCGTTGCGCAACTCGCGCTCAATCGCATGGCTCGACATGCCAATATTGAGCCGCTCGCTGAAACGGCGCAACGCCGTCGCGCGCGAGCGGTCAATGAAGTGGTCGGGCGAACGCACGGCCTCAAGCATCCGCCAGTCGCCTTCGGTGAGACGCTCGCCGTGTCGGGCCTGCAACCGCGCCTGCACATAACTCCAGGACGGACGCAGGCTCATGCGCGCCCCGTCAGCTTCGCAGCAAGGCGGTGCGCGGCAGCCGCGAGTTCCGCGGCATCGTAGGGCGCTTCGGCCTGGCGCCCCCGTGCAGCATGCGCCTGCTTGAGCGCGCTGATATCGCGTTCGATCTTCTGCTGGTAAGCGGTGTGCAGCTTGGAGATGCAGGCATCTGCCCGACGCGCTAGCACCGCCCCACGTGCCCGCGTTTCAGTCAACAGGCGCTGGGCGTCGTCGCCGCTTCGGCGTAGCATTTCGGCGCCCTCGCGCTCGACCTTGAGCACACGCTCGATGGCGGCAACCACGGGATCGTCCGGATGATCCGTGTCTCGCTGTTCGCCGGCCATCGCCATCGCCTGCTCCGCGCGAAACCGATTGAGGGGCAGACCCCAATAAAATTAGATTAATACTTGCCGGCACAGCAATCATTGCTCAAAATCAAGTCCTTTATCATATGGAAATACTTCGCGAACGGGCGCACGGTGGCGAACAGGACCCTTTGCTGAAGCCCACCTGCACGCAGCGTTCAAGGTCATATTGGCGAGCTTTCTCCAAAAAGCTGATCCGGCCGAACTCCTGCGTATTCAAGACCGCATTGGCAGCACCTGCACAGAACCGGGTTAGTAACGGCCGTTACTGCGGATTTTTGTGTCCGTCATCGATGGTTCGGCCGCTGGCCGGGTCGACCAGATGTATGCCGCCGCACGCAAGACAAGTCACGGCCTCATAGGTTTGCTTCTCCGGCTGCTTCGGTTCGTCGGCGATCCAGCCTTGCACCCGCAGGCGGGTCTTAGGGCAGCGGTAAAGGAATGTAGCCATGGCCTCATCACAGAAAACGGCCGAGATCAGAACCGCACAGGCGCCTAGGAGCTGCAAGTTCGGTCAGGGCCGCTCGCCCATTGGTTACTTCTCCTTGGGCGACCTCGAGTCTATAGGCCTTCGTGGCTTGGTCCGCGTTGATCCAAATCAATGGCCCCAGCTTCGGGTATTTTTTTGGTGCGCGGGAAAAAGGCGCGGTCGATCTTGGAATACTCGATCTTAGTCGGTATCGGTGGGATCCAGGGCTATCTCGCGCCGTTGTTCAACGGGGAGATTGCTGACCTCCCGTTCGAGACGCGCTGCCTCATCGTCAAGGCCGATCCAGCGCAGCTTTTGGATCAGGCGCGCCCAGTCACGCGGCAATGGTTGCAAATGGCTGGCAATTTCATCCGCTGCAAAAATCACAGGTTTCCTCCTCTGGCATAATTCTTCTTACCCGATCGCCTCCAGCGACGATCCAGCTTTTGTTTTCTACTTAATCTCGAATTGTCCAAACCGATTTGACCAACATCAATACGAAAGTCTCTCCCTAGCGCTGGCAGCGACGCAGCGTTTTGATTTGAATGAAAGGGGAACCAGCGCGGTGCTAGCGTTTCTGCCAGTTACTCCCGATTTTGATGTAAGAACGCTTTACTGCCGCCCAGGCGATGCGATGGGCGGCCTCTTCCTGACGATCCTCGCCCGCATGTGCCGCAAAGGCGTGATTGAAGGCTTCCCGGTAAATGTCTTGCGCGTGCGGCGGCAGGTGTGATCGCACCGATGCCGGCAAGTCATCATTTGTCGGATAGGGCATATCTCCTCGATTGTATAAACCGATGAAACATTGCGCTCATCACGCCGCCGGCTGTATTTCACCCGCCGGTTTGTTCCGAGCCCTCGGGCCAGGCTTGATGAGCCAGTCGACGATGTCGGGCCACACCTCGCGCAGAATCCGCTTGCCCATGAATAGTCCGAGATGACGGCAGTCCGCAGTCAGTTTGCGGATATGATGCGGCGGCGTGCCCACCAGACCCTCGACCGCGAAGAGCTGCGGCGGCGTGACCAATTCGTCACGACGGGCCGCAAGGAGAAAAAGCGGTGACTCGATCTTTCTGAGATCAATCCGCTTTCCCAGCGCCTCGAACGTCCCGGCGGCGATCTCGTTGCGCTTATAAAGTTTCTCCACGGTTTGGAGAAAGTAAGGTCCCGGCAGATCGACGGTCCACGCATACCAATCGCGGAACGCGGCTTCGAGACGAGTAAAGGCCGAGGAACCGTGGGCTTCCTCGCTTTCGAGCAGCTGTCGGATCTCTTCGGCTTCCACCGCCCCGGGGCCCCACAGCTTGAGCACTTTGTTGCCGATAACGAGCCCGTCGCCGAGCCGGACCATCTCGCGGAAGACCTCCATTGCGGTGCCGTCGGCAAGCGTCGACAGCACGGAGGGGGTGGCCTTGGTGTCGACCGGCGCCGCGGCAAGCACCAGTTTGCGAACCTTGCCGGGAAAGCGCGCGGCATAGACGAGTGCCATCCATCCGCCCTGGCACAGGCCGATCAGGTCGACCGGCGCGCCAATCTGATCGACGAGCACATTGAGGTCGGCCAGGTAATCGTCGATCCCGAGAAAGCGCATGTCGGGCGAGGCCGACTGCCAGTCGGTAACAAACAGGTTCGTCATGCCGGCATCACGAAGCGCGGCAACAAGGCTATGGCCTGTGGCGAGATCGCTCACCGTCGAACCGTGCAGTGCAAAGGGCGTGCACACCAGGCAAGGCGGCCCGTCCGATGACCTTGTGAAATCGCGCAATCGTACGGTCTTAAGCTTGAGCGCGACGCGGTGCGGCGTCGCCCATTGCGGTGGCGGCGACTTCTCCCCTTCCAACCCGATAGCGAGGCTGGTGAACTGTTTAGCAAAATGCGCCGCCATCTCGCTTGCCGATGCCGCAAATAATGCCGGCAACAGAAACGCGGTGTTCGGAGCGTGGCGGCTTGCCGGGTCGTACATGACATTTCCCAGGATGAACGACGATATTTTAGGGTGCGCCAGACCCGCCCCGATTGATCCAGATCAACCCACTTTGCGGTGAAAGCGGTATTATTTTCACGATTTGCAGAAGGCGCTCGTGATGACCAAGCCGATCACCGACCAAGCCGAAGTCGCGGT
>Ga0207862_1000373_pt1 | contig 13501 bp, 8 predicted proteins | sample LuqExpMetageno81_FD_187838 | JGI IMG/M metagenome (GOLD analysis project Ga0207862, IMG submission 187838) | Tropical forest soil microbial communities from Luquillo Experimental Forest, Puerto Rico - Sample 81 (SPAdes) | ecosystem: Environmental > Terrestrial > Soil > Tropical forest ... | reverse complement strand
GCTCACGGTGTACCAAACCTCCGAATTCGACCGCGATTCGATTCCTGCGTCGGAGTTGACAGCGGCCATGGCCGACCAGGGCAAGCAGCTGTTTTACTCGAAGTTCGGTTGCCAGGGCTGCCATATCGCTGACTTCAAGAACGACAAGGGCTACATCGGTCCGGCACTGGCGGGGACCGGCAAGCGCTTCAACGCTGCCTGGGTCTATCACTGGCTGAAAGACCCGCAGGCGCTGCGTCCTGGGACCACGGAGCCCAACCAGCACATGACCGACGAGGAAGCCCGCTCGTTGACCGCATTCCTGATGTCGTTGAAAGCGGAAGGAGCAAAGAAATGAAGCATACACTCATCGCCCTTTGCTCGCTCATCCTGCTGATGGCCGGCTGCTCGCACAGGAGCAAGCCACCGGAAGCGCTGAAGCCCACCGCCAACGGCGCGGCCATTGTCGCCTCGAGCGGCGACAAGCAGATTGGCTACATCGGCATGCCGCTCGACCAACCTGTGGTAGTGCAGGTGAATGACGCCAACGGCAGCGGTGTGGCGGGCGCGGCCGTGTATTTCAGCGGCCCCGCTGGGGTGGTGTTTACACCGGCAGCGGCGCTCACCGATTCCAGCGGACAGGTCACCAGCAACGTCGCGCTCGGTGGGCAGTCTGGACGGTACAAGCTGACCGCATCCACTCGCGATGCCACGGGAAAGAACGTCGAGCTCAAGATTGACGAGATCGCTTTGGGCTACCAGCAGACGCTCGGTGCGCAACTCAACGCGCAATACTGCATTCGCTGCCACGATCCTGAATCCACGCCGCAGCGCGTTTCCAACATGGACAACCTGGCGGTCAAGCCGCACCCATTTAGCGAGGGTGAGACGCTGAACAAAATGAGCGATGCCGACCTGGTGGCGATCATCAGCCACGGCGGGTCGGCGCTCAACAAGTCAGCGCTCATGCCGCCATGGGGCTACACGCTTTCGAAGAGCGACATCGCGGCGCTGATATCGTATATTCGGGCCGTCGCCGATCCTCCGTACCAGGCCGGCGGCTTGGTGTACGCTCAGAAATAGTCCCGCGCAGCGCGACCTTGCAGGCGGGGCGGAGAATACTCGCACAATGAAGTTTCGCGTCCTGGCTTTCCTGGTGACGGCGCTCGGGCTGCTCACGCCCGCTCTCGCCCAGGTGGTTACCCCGGTTGAGTTGAACGACCCCAAGCTGCAGCGCCTGCAGCAGCGCCACTTCCGCACGCTGGTCGACATTGGCGGCGAAATCCAGCGCTACAAGTTTCCCTATCCGTTCTATCTGACCCGCGTCCTCGACGTAGACATTGCCAAGATGAAGGACGTCGATCAGCGTTCCATCCGCTTCGACTCCTACAAGGGAGAAACGGTACTCGAGATCACCGGCAACTACTATGCTTCGTACAACGCCGAGACCATGAACTCAGAGCAGCGCCTCAAGACCACCTTCGATCAGGTGATCGTGCCCATCCTCAAGATCGAGGTGCCGCACTTTCCCGACGATTCCGAGTTTGCGTCGTTCGCCATCGAGGTGTCGCATCACGTGCGCGAGAAGATCCTCGGCGTAAAGCAAGAGCACGCCGAGAACGTAACGGTGATCATCCCAATTCCGGCGGCGCAGAAGCTGGTGGACGCCAAGTCCGACGACCAGAAGCAGGCCGCCGTGCTGGAGGCCCGCATCTACCTCAACGGGCAGCCATATGCGTTGTGGGTGCACGAAGGTCCCGCGCCTGAGGACTGGCAGGACCGGTACGGGCCGCCGGCTGGCAAGAAGCAACCGGTTGAGACCGCGGCTGCGTCTGCCTCTAGCCAACCTGTGGCGCCCAGCAGCGGCGTGTCGCCGAATCTGCTGAAACAGGCTCCGACACCGATGAGGATTCTGACGCCCGAGGCCCTGGCGAAGCTGCAGACTAAGTATCAGGACGTGATCGATCGCATGGTCAAGAGCCTCGACAAAGAGGCGCACTTCGTTCCCTACGCTCCCCCGAGCTTTATCGGCTTTCGCCAGGGTGCGTACCTGCAGCTCTCTATCAACACTCAGCTCGACGCTCCTGCTGGGACATCGCGCTACAAGCAGGCAGCGCTGGCCTTTGACGACCACATCTCGCACCTGATTCGCCCCCTGCTCGAGTTCTTCCCGGGCGATGTCGACTTCGACGGCATCGACTTCAGCACGGTCATTCATTTGAAGAGCGGCGAGGGCAAGACCGAATCGGTGGAGTTCTTTTTTCCTGTGCGCGTGATGCGCTGCTTCGGCAGCTACGACTGCACCGGCCAGCAACTCATCAACTCTGGTACCGTGCTCATCAACGGGGAGCGGTCGGAACTCGACCTGCAAGTTGCCGAAGGTAAGAACTAGACCTGTTTAGTTTTTCCTGTTGTCTCCGCGCTCGCCCTGGCCTTGCGCCTGTGAGACTTGGCTGCTGGCGGTTTCGTATCAGGGCACGACTTCACAGGTTGCGGAAAAACTGGCTTTGGCGATCGACTCGTATCAGGGTGCGGCTTCAGCCGCACCGTAAACGATTGAAAATACGACGGGGCTTTAGCCCCTGAAGTTCTTCTCGCAGCGATAGTGAGTTTCTCAGTAACCTCTTCAGTCCGCGCGCCCAACGCGAATACGACTCTTTCCGCTGCCTTTTCAGCCCCGGGGTTAAGTGGAAAATATGCCCGAGCCGCGGAGCGGCGTTGTTGGTTTCATAACACCCTCTTCAGCCCCGCGTTCCAGGCTTAATTCTGAGACGTCCGCCAGTTGTCATCCCGGCGGCACGTTCGATTGCCATGGCTACTCCAATTTCGCATTTTCCCGAGGTTCCTCTAAGCTTCGATGACGATATGCTCCGGGCTGGGTGCAGGGCGTCCCGTACGGAACCGATTCCCATTTTGGTTCGCCGTGGTTACTTTAGTTTTTTTGCCCTGCTGAATTTTCTGGCGCCGTCTTTCCCCAGCCATTACAACTTAATCGATGGGGCTAGGGGATAGGTGTCTCTGGCCACTCCGCGCCCAGTGCGTGCTGCAAGGATGCTATTTGACAATTCCAAAATTCGGACTGACCGTACCGTCCAGCCCTAAAAAATGGCCGCTAACTCCAACGGGCAGAAATGGATACGTATAACTAGCTGATGAATCAATGAGATGCGAACAATTTTCCGCTAAACCATTGATTCTAAACAGTCGTGATATTTATTTATTTCGTTATTGTGTTATACACCACCAACACACATGTCGAACCCGTCCTCCCCGCTCCAGACCGTTTCCATGAGTACCGTCGCCGACGGGCGCATGGGTAGAGCCCGGCTTCAGCGCACCGTCCCGGCGTCACTGGTTGCGCTGCTGCAGGCGTCCGCGTCGGATGTTCTGGCCGACACGCCAAACGTGTACCTCGAATACTCGATGCGGAGCTTGGCTGTGCCGCCGAGACGGACTTTGGTGACACTGGTGTTGCGTACCGGCAACCAGAAGTCGCCAAATTTCCTGTACTCGTGGTCGATCTCAGTGCGGCTGATCCAAATCGAGGGGTTCTTGGCTGGCTCGGCCGTGATGCGCGAGACCGCATAATCGGCGGTATCGACCCAGATTTTGCCGCGGTACAAAAACTTGTTCTTGGTTCGGGGAGCCACTTTCAGCACGTACTGCGGGCGACCATTAATCACCTCGGTTCCGATAAGCTGAAACTCGTAGTTTTCCGGCGTCAAAGCCGTCTTTTTCCGATTCTGTTCGTCGACCGCTTGTTTCTCGTTTTCGAGCAACTCTTTCAGGACCCTACTGATTAGTACTCGTGAGCCATCCTCACGCACCACTCGGAATTGCTTCTGTGCAGGGGCGTCGAATCTGACGTTGACGACCATTTCCGCAGACTTACTCGACGGAAAACCGCTGTAGTCGAGTGCGTAATTGCGGCAGCCTTCAAAATGATGCAACAGTGCAGACCGGTTTTCGTTCTTCTGCATCAGTTGTTCCACAATCTGGGTAGCATCCATCGAGCTAGGGCGGCCTGCGTTGCCCGACTGTGCCAGCGTTGCGGATGCTGCCAAGAGCGTTGCCAGCAAGAAGCCCAGCACCCTGACTCGGCATATGCTGAACGTGGAAACGGCCGCCGCGAGAGGGTTCCTCAACAAGTTGCATTCCTGTAACAATTTTCGCTCTCCGTCCGTGCCCGGCGCCTGCAGCGCGGCTCTGGCACGAAAAAGTGCGCAAAACGAGGAAACAGCTGGATCACGGGGGTATCCAACGGTAGGGTGCGAACTTCCGTTTCCGGAATCGCCACGTGGAGTCATGTGCCTCGGAGTATAGGGGAGTTTACTAAGCAGATTCTGTTAAATCTTAACAAAGAAATCTTCTATACCTCATAACCTGTTTACCTTGCTGCGACCTACTTCCGCCAGGCACGCAGGATCGAAATCGAGAATGTAGCTTCTCTTGGCGCATTTCTTGCGGGAGTCCCGTAGTATGGACCTATCCGCGTGGACCAGGCGAAGACTGTGCCCAACGTATCCTGGCGGAGTTAACGCGTGAACGAGACCTTGTTTCACTCTCTCGGGCAATCGCAAACTGCTGATGCAGAGCGGCCGCTGCGCATTGCGTTCTTCACCGAAACGTTTCTCCCCAAGATCGACGGTGTCGTGACCCGTCTTTGCCAGACCGTGCGCCATCTGCAGGCATTCGGGCACACGGTTTTGGTCGTCGCTCCCGACGGCAAGATCGCGGAGTACGAAGGCGCTCGTATTCACGGCGTTCCGGGTCCACCATTTCCGCTCTATCCCGACCTGAAGATGGCCTTTCCCCGCCCGTCCATCGGCGAGGCGCTGGCGGAGTTTCGTCCGGACCTGATCCACACTGCGCAACCGATGCTGTTGGGCTCGTCGGCGTTCTATTACAGCTCGCAGTACCGCGTACCGCTGGTGATTTCGTATCACGCACAGGTAGACCGATACCTGCATTATTACGGTATCGGAATGCTGGAGCCGTTATTCTGGAAGGCGCATAAGACCGCCTACAACGGGGCCGACCTGGTGCTGTGCACCTCACAGGTCATGGTGGACCTGCTGAAGCGTCAGGGCATTCGGCGCGTCGAACTTTGGCAGCGAGGCGTAGACACCGAGACGTTTCGGCCCGAACTGGCCTCGCCAGCGATGCGAGTTCGCCTCACCGAGGGGCATCCCGAGGAAAAGCTGCTCCTCTACGTCGGGCGTCTGTCGGCAGAGAAGGGTCTCGAGGCGGCGAGGCCAATTCTGGCGGCGGTTCCCGGATTGCGGCTGGCATTGGTGGGTGACGGACCGCACCGGGAGAAATTGCAGCGGCATTTTGTCGGTACGCCCACCTATTTTGCGGGCTACCTGACGGGCGCGGAACTGGCAGCGGCGTATGCCTCGGCTGACATCTTCTTCATGCCATCCCGCACCGAAACGCTGGGGCTAGTCGCATTGGAGGCGATGGCGGCAGGCACTCCAGTTGTAGCTGCAGCCGAAGGCGGCCTTCTCGACATCGTGCGCGATGGAGTCACCGGTCATCTTTATGCTTATGGCAGCCAGACAGCTGCCGTCGGCGCTGTCCAGAAACTGTTGTCTGACCCGGTCCATTACCACCAGATGCGCCGCGCTGCCCGGCTTGATGCCGAACAGTGGAGCTGGAGCGCCGCAACCCGCCAGTTGGAAGGCTTTTACCGTGGAGTACTCAGCAGGGAGCGGGGACTGCCGAGTCGCATCGCGGAGCGCAATGCCGCTGGCGCTTCGACCGACGACATCTGCGATGCACTGCAAATCTCGAAAGCTACCTTTCGCAGACAGTCACGCCTGGCCGCGGCGAGTAACGCCAGGCATTAAGAAGCGAATACATGTCGGACAGTTATCATCTGCTACCAAACCGATCACGGAAACCTTTCAGCGGATTCCAGATCACATTGAGTACTTGCGCAGAACAGAGCCTAATGCCCGTGACCTGGATCACAGCGGCGGCAGATCAACGATGCGTATCCTAAATTGCAAGAGTCCTGATCCGCCCAGGAACTTGCAACTGACTGCTTAGCAGAAATAGGAGAATCGTCATGCCGGAGACCGCAATGCGTGAACCGGTCGAGGTAGGGACAGAAACCCGACCGGCGGCACCTGGGCAACCCAGGAGAACCAGAGCATTCAATTCCTTTCAGATCGCACAAGCACAGTTCGACAGAGTAGCTGAGTTGTTGGACCTCGACCCGGCCACCCGCGACCTTCTGCGCTACCCGTTGCGTGAGTATCACTTTGCCATCCCGGTGCGAATGGATGACGGGACGGTGAAGATTTTTCGCGGCTTCCGGGTGCAGCACAACGATGCGCGTGGGCCGGGCAAGGGTGGCATCCGCTTTCATCCCCAGGAAACGATCGATACCGTACGCGCCCTGGCGATGTGGATGACCTGGAAATGTGCCGTGGTGGATATCCCACTGGGTGGCGCCAAGGGCGGAGTCATTTGCGATCCCCACAATCTGAGTGCCCGCGAACAGGAGCAGATTTCCCGAGGCTGGGTACGGCAGATCGCGAAGAACATTGGCCCGATCTCCGATGTGCCGGCGCCGGACGTCATGACAAATGCACAGCACATGCTGTGGATCCTCGATGAGTTTGAGCACATCCACGGCGGCCGCTATCCCGGCTTTATCACCGGCAAGCCGGTGGAACTGGGCGGTTCGCAAGGCAGAACTGAGGCCACCGGCTATGGCGTAGTATTCACCCTGCGCGAGGCGCTGAAGGAGTTGGACATCCGCCCAGAAAATACCACGGCGAGCGTTCAGGGGTTCGGGAACGTGGCCCAATATGCCATCGAACTCTACGATCGGCTGGGCGGCCGAGTGATTGCTGTTTCCTGCTGGGACCAGGGCGACAACTGCTCCTACACCTATCGCAAGCGCGAGGGGATCGATCTGCAACAACTCCTGGCGATTACCGACAGATTTGGCGGCATCAACAAAAGCAAAGCGACAGAGCTGGGATACGAACTTTTACCGGGCGAAGCCTGGATCGAGCAGCGGGTGGACATCCTGATTCCGGCAGCGATTGAAAATCAGATCACCGAGGACAATGTTGGTAAGATCAGCCCCAGTGTCCGGATCATCGCTGAGGGAGCGAACGGTCCGACGACTCCAGAGGCAGATGCTCGGATTCGCGAGCGCGGCATTCTGCTGATCCCGGACTTCCTGGCCAACGCCGGCGGCGTTACCTGCAGCTACTTTGAGCAGGTACAAAGCAACATGAACTACTTCTGGGAGAAGGACGAGGTGCTGGGCAAGCTCGATGTCAAGATGACGTCGGCGTATTTCGCCGTATCGGAACTGGCCCGCCGGGAGAACCTTTATATGCGGGATGCAGCTTACGCTATTGCCATAGGTCGGGTGGCCAAGGCTTGTCACGAGCGCGGCTGGGTGTAATGCCCCGTTCCCAAAGCCCTGCCGAGTGAGCCGCAATGATGGCTGCGGGAGGCAGCGATGATCGAGACTAAGCCGCCTTTGGCTGATCTTCCGGTGTTCGACCGGAACTTCTGGGATGGGTCCTTTTCCTTTACCCGCATTGGAACAGGCTCCCTTGGAGGTAAAGCCGGCGGCCTGGCGTTCATCAAGGACCTGCTGACACAAGCGATTGATCCTGCCGTTTACCCCAATGTCGAAGTCAATGTCCCCACGATGGCGGTCATCGCGACCGACTGCTTCGACCAATTCATCCAGCGCAACCGTCTTCGGGAGTTGCGGTTCGAGCAGCTGACAGACGACCGCATCGGGCATGCTTTTCAGCGAGCCGATCTTCCCGTCGAGTTACTCGGCGATCTCCGCGCCTTGAGCCAGCAGGTCAGAACGCCTCTTGCCATACGGTCGTCCAGTCTGCTGGAGGATGCGCTGGATCGTCCGTTCGCCGGAGTTTACGCCACCAAGATGATTCCCAACAACCAGTTCGACGCGGACACGCGGTTCCGCAGGCTGGTGGAAGCCATCAAGTTCGTTTATGCCTCGACCTTCTTCCGCGAGGCGCGCGATTACATTCGGACGACTGGCCGCGATCCCGCGGAAGAGAAGATGGCCGTCATCCTCCAGGAGGTCGTGGGCCGGAGGCATGGCGTTCGCTATTATCCCGACGTGTCGGGAGTTAGCTGTTCGTACAACTTCTACGCCATTCCTCCGGCGCGGCCCGAAGACGGCGTAGCAAGTCTTGCTCTCGGACTAGGAAAGACCATTGTCGATGGTGGCGTGGCCTGGACATTCTCTCCGGCTTACCCTAAGAAGCCGCCACCCTTTGGCAGCGTGACAGAGCTGCTTGGCGCGACGCAAACGGATTTCTGGGCGGTAAACATGGGCAAGCCGCCGGCCTACGATCCGGTGAGCGAGGTCGAATATCTCACACGTGCCAACATGAAGGACGCCGAAGCAGACGATGTCTTCCGGTTTGTTGCCTCAACCTACGATCCCACACGTGACCGGGTCATTCCGGGCGTAGGAGCGCGGGGAGCGCGAATTCTGGACTTCGCGCCGCTGCTCGTGCTGGAGTACTTTCCGCTCAATGGTTTGATACGGGCGCTTCTCCACGCAGCCGAGGATGCGCTGGAGGCCAAGGTCGAGATCGAGTTTGCCGTCACCATCGAACAATCCCGTGGTGAAGCGGCCAAGCTCCGGCTGGGCTTCTTGCAGGTCCGCCCTATGGTGGTGTCGGAAGATATTGTGGAGCTGACCGCCGAAGCTCTTTGCGACCCTGCTGCGATTGTTTCCTCGGACATGGTCATGGGCAATGGCATTGAGGAAGGTATTCAAGACGTTGTGTTTGTGCGGCCCGAAGTTTTCTCTCCGCTGCGGACTCCCGACATCGCTCAACAACTGGAGACAATTAACCGCGAGCTGATCGTTGTGCGCCGCCCTTACCTGCTGATTGGATTTGGCCGGTGGGGCAGTTCCCATGCGTCACTCGGGATTCCAGTGGATTGGAGCCAGGTTTCCGGAGCGAAGACCATTGTGGAGGCCACGCTGCCGGCCATGAACGTGGAGCTCAGCCAGGGCTCGCACTTCTTCCACAATCTGTCGAGCTTTCGGGCCAGCTACTTCATGGTGCGGCATGACGGGCCCTTCCCCATAAACTGGGACTGGCTGAACCGGCAGCCCGTGGTACGTGAAACCGAATTCGTGCGCCATGTGCGACCCTCCGTTCCGCTTTCCATTCGCGTGGACGGACGCAGCGCGCGCGGCATAGTCTTGGCACACGACACAGAGCTGTCTCACGAGAAGCAGTTATGAACCGAGACGAACCCCAGGTTGCGGACATCCTGCACGAATTGCAGGAGCGGGCAAAGGAACTGAACTGTCTTTATCGTGCCGATGAGCTGCTGAATCAGTGCGAGTTACCGCTGGAACAGGTGCTGCGCGGCATCGTGGAGATTCTTCCCCCGGGCTGGCAGTACCCCCATGACTGCCAGGCCCGAATCACCTTTGAAAACACGACGGTTGAGTCGGCCAACTTCAAGCCCACTCCGTGGGTACAGAGCGCCAACATCGTTGTGCAAGGGGCGACCGTAGGCGCCGTTGAGGTCTCGTATCGCGAGCAGATGCCGCACTCGGACGAAGGGCCTTTTCTGAAAGAAGAGCGCAAGCTCATCGAAACCATCGCCGACCGCATCGCCAGCCACGTTCTGCAACGGCGGCTCAAGGCGGCGTTTGAGGGCTTGACCGCAGCCGCCACCGGCCACGCGCCGGCCAAGGGCGAGTGGCGCATCGTCCTCGAGTTCCTGCGCGATACCGACCCGGTGCTGCTGCAGCGGATCTCGCGCAAGCTCATCAACCACCTGAGTTGGAACGGCATTCAGGAGGCCAAGGAACTGTTGCAGCGAGGCAGTGCGGCCCCAGTCGTCGGCGCCACCGTGCCGGGCGGTGAAAACCGGCCTTTACGCCTGGAGTCTCTGCCCACGTCTGCTGACCTGACCGCCGAGACCTTCCGCATCGCAAGCCGGCACCTCAGCGAAAACGAGATCCTGACCTGCGTGACTTCCTGGATCAAGGAAGAGAAGTCTGGCTTTCTGGTTCGCGCTCTGGAGCAACTGGACACTCCCCTGGGCGAGATCATCGAGGCTGTGGAGCGCTACCGCCACGCCGGCGTTGACGAGACCGAACTCTCCATGGCGACTCAGCAAGGGCTGCGGGTATCGCTCATCCGCCGCTTCTTTTCCGAAAGCCTGGCGTTCATCAATATCGCCAAAAATATCATTACCGTTAAGGATTTCTACGATCTTCTGGGAAAGGTCATTTTTCCCCCGCGGTGCCACGGCAAACTGGGAGGCAAAAGCGCCGGCCTTTTTCTGGCTAAGAAGATTGTGGATAAGTATGCAGTGCCGGACAGTGTCCTGCACCGGGTGAAAGTCCCCAGGACTTGGTACGTCACCTCGGATTGGATCCTCAATTTCGTGCATCACAACGAACTGGAGGACGTGCTCAACTGGAAGTACAGAGAAATTGACCAGGTGCGTCTGGAGTATCCCCGCCTGGTGTCCTTATTCAAGGATTCATCGTTTCCCTCCGAACTGGCCCAGGGCTTGTCGCTGGCCCTCGACGACCTGGGCGACCGACCGATCATCGTGCGCAGCTCCAGTCTGCTGGAGGACCGCGCGGGCTCGGCGTTCTCCGGCAAGTACAAGAGCCTCTTTCTGGGGAACCGCGGCTCCAAGGAGGAGCGCCTGGCCGCGCTGATGGATGCGATTGCGGAAGTTTACGCTTCTATCTTCGGACCCGATCCCACCGAATACCGGGCCGAGAGGGGCCTGCTCGATGTCCATGAGGAGATGGGAATCCTCATCCAGGAAGTCGTTGGCCAGACGATTGGGAAGTACTTCCTGCCCGCTTGTTCCGGAGTTGCCTTCAGCAACAACGAGTTTCGCTGGTCAGCGCGAATCAGACGGGGTGACGGATTAATTCGGCTGGTGCCCGGCCTGGGTACCCGCGCGGTCGATCGTATGGCAGACGACTACCCGGTTCTGATTGCTCCAGGTCAACCCAATCTGCGGGCCAACGTCACGGTGGACGAGGTTCTAAGATACTCGCCCAAGAAGGTTGATGTTATCAACCTGGAGACCAACTCCTTCGAAACCGTTGAGGCTAAGGAGCTGCTACGAAGCTGTGGAACGCGATATCCGCAAGTCCGGCTGCTCGTCTCGCTGGTTGACCATGACCGGATTGAGCAGCCGACTGGACTCCTGGACTTCGGCAAGCGTGATGTCATCTTTACCTTTGAAGGCCTCATTCAGAAAACGCCATTCGTCAGCTACGTCCGCGAGCTGCTGACCCTGCTGCAAGAAAAACTGGGAGAACCGATTGACATCGAGTTTGCCTATGACGGCAGCGACTTCTATCTGTTGCAGTGCCGGCCGCAGAGCTACAGCGGCGATGCCGTGCCCATCCCCATTCCCCAGGACCTCCCGGCGGAACGCATGCTGTTTTCCGCCAGCCGCTTCATCTCCAACGGCCGGGTTCCCGAGATCACCCACATCGTTTACGTGGATCCCGAGGGCTACAGAAACCTGCCCGATGAGCACGCTATGCGCGAGGTCGGCCGCGTCGTGGGGCGCCTGAACAAACTGCTCCCCAAGCGGCAATTCATCCTCATGGGCCCCGGACGCTGGGGCAGCCGGGGCGACATCAAGTTGGGCGTTCCGGTCACCTACTCCGACATCAACAACAGTGCGATGCTGATCGAAGTTGCCCGGCAAAAGGGAAACTACTTGCCCGATCTGTCGTTCGGGACGCACTTCTTTCAAGACCTGGTGGAGGCTTCGATTCGCTACCTGCCCCTGTATCCCGATGATCCGAAGAATGTGTTTAAGGAGCCATTCTTCCGAGGGTCGCGCAGCATACTTGATGAATTGCTGCCCGAATTTGCATACCTGTCAGACACCGTCAGAGTCATCGACGTGCCGCGGGCGGCTGGCGGGCAGGTTCTGCGCGTGCTGATGAACGCGGACCTGGATCAGGCCGTTGCCTTGCTGGCAGCTCCCCAGAATGAGGTGAAGCAGATCGAAGCAGAGCTTGCAGCCCGTGGCCGAGCAGGAGACGATCACTGGCGCTGGCGTTTTCGTATGGCGGAGAGGATTGCGGCTGAGTTGGATCCACGGCAATTCGGCGTTAAGGCGTTTTACCTGATTGGTAGCACCAAGAATGCCACGGCAGGTCCGGCAAGCGATGTCGATCTGCTGATCCACTTTGGGGGCACGGAAGACCAGCAGAGGGAATTGATGTTGTGGCTGGAAGGCTGGAGCCGCTGCCTGGCGGAAATGAACTTCCTGCGCACCGGCTATCGTTGCCAGGGCCTGCTCGACGTGCACTTGATCACCGACGCCGACATCGCTGAACGCTCCCGCTATGCGGTCAAGATCGACGCCGTTACCGATCCGGCGCGCAAGCTGCCGATGAAGCAGGTCTGACGCTGTCAGATCAGCTCGCGTGCAGCCTCGTCAGGCGATTCCGGGTCGAAGCGAACCAGGGCCAGCTCGGGCCCGTCGTGGGCGGCATTGATGCAAACCGTGCGGCCGATTTTGGTCTTCCATTCACCCGTCAGGCGCGCCGACTCATGCACGTGACCGTGTAACATCAGCAAGGGCTGGCGCTGCTCGATAAAACGCCTCACCGCAATACTTCCGATATGCACGTCCAATGGAACATGGTCATGTTTCCTGCTGTCCAGGGCGGCGCAGTCGAGTGGTGTGTCGTACGGCGGAGTATGGATGAGAAAAATTGCACGTTCTATCGGGTCGTCGTCCACTAGAGTGGCGAGGTCCTGTGCAATCGTGCCCCATTTCACCTCGCTCGGATTTGCCGTCACGCTACGCCGCCCTTCTTCTGGTGAAACGCAGCCAGGATCAACATAACGGGAGACGTCGTACCGCTCCCAATCTTTCAGCAGGAACGGCGTCGGTGGCACGCAGGCGTAACCATAAAGGCGGAAGCCAGCGAACGTGACTTTGCGTCCGTGGATGTACTGCCACAATCCATCCTTGGCGGCATCGAGGAACGATGGTTCTTCGGACTTAGGATCATCATTTCCCAAAATCAAGAACACGGCGGGATACTGTACACCCAGCCTCTCCCGGACTCGCCTCACGCCCGGCCCGAGGTAGTCCCGGACAAAATCTTCCTGCCGACGTTCCGATCGCCTCGCGTAGTAAGACATTCGCGGCAGCAAGTCACCCCCAAGAAACACCGCCGCCGGGCGCTCTGCTTCCATCAATGCGAACAGCCTTTCATAACGCTCAATGTGTCCGTGCAGGTCTGTGGCGAAGAAGCAGGATGGCAAGTCCGACATCTCCTTTCCACTCCAGTGTGATCGAACTATCTCAGGATGGCAACGCAACACAAACGGCAACCCTTCACAAGACGTGCAGTATTTATGCGGGTCGGAAGGGTGGAGCACCAGCGAAATCTGGGACAAAACCAGCGGGTCGGTCCTGGGGGCGGCTGCTGTAAGTAGCTGAAAACAATGGTCGGGGAGAGAGGATTTGA
>Ga0207862_1000371_pt1 | contig 13520 bp, 7 predicted proteins | sample LuqExpMetageno81_FD_187838 | JGI IMG/M metagenome (GOLD analysis project Ga0207862, IMG submission 187838) | Tropical forest soil microbial communities from Luquillo Experimental Forest, Puerto Rico - Sample 81 (SPAdes) | ecosystem: Environmental > Terrestrial > Soil > Tropical forest ... | reverse complement strand
CGAGCAGGACGAGCAATCCGCAGGCCAGCGGTCGAAGCGATGATTTCGCATGCAGGAAGTTCCCTGGGACGCGGATGGGTATTCGGGTTCAATGAGGCGCTCGACCAAGCAGGTGCCACGATTGGTCCTTTGATTACAGCCTTCGTCCTGTATCAGCGAGGGGGCTATCACCACGCATTCGCCGTCCTGCTGATTTCTGCGGTGCTCTGCTTGCTTACCCTGTGTGTGGCGCGGACGCTGCATCAGCGGCCTGAGGAATTGGAGGAGAGGTCCGCTCATCTTACGCTTGGGAAGGGATTTCCGAGGTCGTATTGGTTATATCTGACTGCCGGGGCGCTCATCGCGGCCGGTTATGCTGATTTTGCACTGATCTCTTTTCATTTCCAACGAACTTCCACGGTTTCTCAGAATCTTATTCCAGTTTTCTATGCGGTGGCGATGGCGGCTGGAGCGGTTGCATCTCTGATCGTCGGCAAGTTGTTCGACAGGCTCGGCCTGCGAACAGTTATGGTTGCGGTCGTGCTGGCGGCATTGTTTGCGCCTCTGGCGTTTTTCGGTGGCGCGAGCCTGGCGCTGATAGGGACCGCCCTTTGGGGGATCGGCATGGGAGTCCAAGATTCCGCCCTGAAGGCGATTCTTTCGGGAGTCGTTGCTCCGGAAAAGCGCAGCACGGCTTTTGGTGTTTTCGATACGGCTTTTGGGATTGCCTGGTTTGCTGGAAGCGCCGTGATGGGCCTTCTTTACGGAAAGTCGATTCTCGCGCTGGTTTTGTTTTCGCTTGTGCTGCAGTTTGCCGCGCTGCCGGTTCTGTTCTTTGCGGATAAACGCAAATCGGCGAATTAGAGGATGCTCCGAGAAGCAAAGGATTCAGGAAGGGGTTGATTTTCTAAGATCGAGTTGGAGAGCCGCACGGAGGGAATTGGATGAACTTTAGTTATGCCTTGCTTGACCTTGCCTAATTCGGTGGCCTTGGTGCTCGGCATGACTCTGGCGATGTCGCTGCTAGGAGTGGTGGCAGCACTCGCGGGAAGAATCACTTCCGCCGGCAGTCTGCTGGGTTATGCCGTTGCAATCGTTCCCTGGGCGATGGGAATGCAAGTACTCGGATCGGTTTTGGGAGCGGGAATCCCTCTGTGGGCGCCGTTTCCTACGAGGCTGGATCGGCTATTTCGGCAATTGTGGAAACACCGAGTGTGTTGCGAAGCTTTGAGAAATGGACCAGACGTCGACTACGGTTGACGTAGGTAAGCGGTCGCCCGCTGTCCCCGTCACATCACCGTAGGTACGGTCCGTATACGGCGAGTCGGTAGGTTGAGCTAGCGGCGCACGGTCAATGGCGGAATCCCAAGCGAGGCGAAGTAAGCATTAGGCTGCGCGAGAGCTAGGGCCGAGCTGGTCGCCAACTGCCAAGGACCGTGGGCGCTACCCGCCGCAGTTGCGGCAAGGTCCTTATCCACGCCCCGTTTCTGGCAGTTCCGCAAAACGCGTCGTGCCTCGCTTCAACTGCTTCCAGATCGATTGGAGCCGGTGGAAATAGCTTGATCGCGAGCGGTTACCACTGATCGTTGTCGCCGCGCCCGAACAGGTCGGACATCACGTCAACGCCAGAATCGCACGCGTGGTTCAAGCAAGGAAGCCTCAAACCCGCTTCGATGGATTTCAGCAGCGAAAAGCTGGTGTAGAAATTGCCGCTTTGGACGCCGTGCGAACCTTTGCTGAGTTCGACAGTGAGAACGACTGTGTTTTGATTCTGTGGGAGAAAAACTCCTTGTGTATCGTTTGCCGTCCCGCTGTAGTCGTTTTCATCCCACACGATGATGATCGCATTGCGGCCTTCATCCCAAACGCTCGAGGCCTTGATGGCCTCGACCACACGCTGGATGGTAACGTCACCTTGCTGAATCAAGCCAGGATTCAGGCCGACCTGTGTACCAATGGTGCTCCCGTTGGCGGCGTCGACTCCGGGGTCAAACGCACAAAACATGTCGGCGTCCTCGCCCGTCGCTTTTGGGCTGCGGCCGTGTTGGTCATCGCATTGATTCGGCGCGATGAAGGAAAACGTCGGAACGTCCCCGGAAGCCAGGTCTGCATACAAGCCACGAGGACCATCAAAACCAACTACGTTGCGAAGACTATTGTCGCGAGAATAGCCCTCTTGCACGTTCTTGAAGTAAGCGAACGGGTTGTGTTTCACGGCATAGGCTTGCACAACATTGGACGTCGTTATGGGAGCCAAGTCAGTGAAGTCAGTAAGGTTGCTGACTGTACCGTTGCTGAAGTTCACGCCAAATGGCGAGCCAAGAGGAAGACTTTCCTGGTAGCTCTTCCAACTAAGGCCGGCCTGAACGAGCTGGTCGCCAATCGTTTTCCCCACGGTGGGCGCCGCGGACACGAACTTCTTGCCATCAATGTCGGCGAGGAAATTGAACACGGGAGGATTTACTTCGTTCCAGGTGTCAACGGCGGGGGTAGCGGCGTCCATACCTGATCCGGCGATCGGGCAGACGTGACCCGTTTCTATGTTAACGCCTGTGGGAGGCGGGAGTGTGGCATCGGCATTGATCAGGCCGCTCTCCAGGTTCGGAGTGCAGCTCGTGTTGCCCCAATCCGGAGCATTGTCGCTTCGGACGCCGAAATTCGAGCCGCCGACTATTTCAAGGTAGTTGGTCAGACTGGGATGCCCTACGGCGAAATAATTCGTCGCGAGGTTGACTTTACCTTCTTTGATCAATTTGTTCAGATATGGCTCGTTGGGATTGCGAAAGATTTGTTGAAAGCCATGGTTCTCCATCATGATCACGAAGATATGGTCCAGATGCGGTATGCCCTTCCGAGCATCTCCTTCCTGAGCAGATGCTGTGCCCACCAGCACGAGATTGAACAGACACAAACCGACGATCTTCTTAATCATTGCGAATCCCTTTCCTGGAGATAGCTAGTGTCGCCCTTACGCGGGGACGGGCGAAAGCTCAAGACGTCATAGGCTGGCGATGAATTGTTACGGTGGGGTAACAGCTGAGTGAATTTTAATGGTGCTTCTGAGGGAATCTCAATTTCTTGGGCGGGATCATTTGAAACGCATACCCAAGACCGCGAACACTCTTGATGTAAATGGGTTGATTGGGGTCATCTTCGATTTTCTCGCGTACGTGCCGAATACAGGTGTCAATTGTCCGCGGCGTGGTGTGTAGGTCGCGCCAAACGTCCTTGAGCAGCTGATCGCGCCTACATATCGTTTCGGGTCGTGACGCAAGGTAGTGGAGCAGACGGAACTCCAAAAAGCTGAGCGCCACAGATTTTCCAGAGCGCAGAACGCGAAGGGGGACGGGGTCGATTGTCAGGCTCCCTGCCGTAATCGGCTTGCTGGGCGCAGTCAATTCCCGGCTGTCCTGAATTAAGGATTCGATCAGAGTAATAAGCTTGCCAGGGTCGATGGGTCGCTTTAAGAAGGCGTTCACACCTGTGCTAAAACGACAAGTATCGACGCTCTCTCCAGCCCCTATCAAAACCAGAATCGGCAGAGCCGCCACGGACTTGTCACTTCTGAGTCGCGAATAAATGTCTTTCTTTGAAAGGGTTGGCACCTTTGAATCGATGATGAGGAGGTCTGGAAGCAAGAGCCTGATCTGTCGAACACTCGATGAAGGCTTAAGGATGGGTGCTACTTGGAAACCCTCTTGGCTCAAGATGTGGCGCAATAACGCAAAGACTTCGTCTTTCTCCGCAATGATCAAGATTCTTGGCATTCCTTGTCCTTATCGGTCCTTATCGCGCCACATAACTGGGGTGAATCAGAAAGCCGAATAGCACTTTCTGATCGTTCCGTAATGATATCGTGGGTGGCCCTAGAGGAATCTGGTTTCATCGATCTCGCCGTAATTGAAGTCACACAATCGAAACCTGAACATCACACAACCGAAATAAACTGTAACTAAGCTGCAGCCCGCGATTACTGCGAAAAGTAATCCGGGGAGGTGAAATTCCGTATGAGCACACACCGGCGAGAATTTTTGAAACTCTTGACCGCAGCTGCAGCAGCGGGCTCGTTTCCCGCAAGCATCGCTCGCGCCCTGGCTATTCCAGCGAACAACCGGACGGGCACGATACAGGATGTCGAGCACGTAGTTTTCATGATGCAGGAAAATCGCGCGTTCGATCACTATTTCGGAACGCTTCGCGGTGTGCGCGGCTTCGGAGACCCCCGAGCAGTGAAGCTGCCCTCGGGTAAGAGTGTGTTTCATCAGCCCGACCCGATCAATCCCGACGGGTTCCTTTTGCCGTTCCATCCGGATACACCCGATTTTGGTCTGAAGTTCCTGGTGGACCTGCCACACGATTGGAACGGGACGCACGCAGCGTGGAATGGTGGTAAGTATGACCAGTGGGTCCCGCAAAAGAGCGAGGCCTGCATGGTGCACTACAATCGACTGGATATTCCTTTCCATTACGCGCTAGCCGATGCGTTCACGATTTGCGACGCGTACCACTGCTCGGTCCTGGGACCGACCGACCCCAACCGCTATCACATGTGGACCGGATGGGTCGGGAACGATGGAGACCACAAGGCACCTCACGGCCCGGTAATCGACAACGCCGAGGTTGGCTATAACTGGTCGACTTACCCCGAGCTGTTAGAGCAGGCGGGGATCTCTTGGAAGATTTATCAAGACGCCGGCACCGGTCTGGATGCCGCCAATTTCTGGGGCTTCACCGCTAATGCCTTCATCGGCAACTATGGTGACAATTCGCTGCTATATTTCCTCCAATATCAAAACGCGCCGGATGGCAGCGCGCTCGCCCAGAAAGCGAGGACTGGCACTGACATTTTGAACACCGGATTCACCGGGCTTTTCGACATCCTCCGAGCAGACATTCAAAACGGGAATTTGCCGCAGGTATCCTGGGTCGTCGCGCCTGAGGCGTACACTGAGCACGGGAATTGGCCGCCGAATTTTGGGGCGTGGTATGTCTCGCAGGTGCTCGATGCGCTGACGGCCAATCCCGATGTGTGGAGCAAGACCGTCCTCTTCTACACGTGGGACGAGAACGACGGCTTCTTCGATCACATCGTGCCGCCCACTCCGCCACGCTCGCGAACCGAAGGCATTTCCACCGTGGGCACAACCAATGAACTGTTCGAGGGCGTGCCAAATTCAGATTACCCGCCCGACAAGTTTGTTGCAGGGCCATACGGGCTTGGCGTGCGGGTGCCCATGATCGCCATCTCGCCATGGAGCAAGGGCGGCTGGGTGAACTCCGAAGTTTTCGACCACAGCTCACTCATCCGGTTTATCGAGCAACGCTTCGACGTCACGGAGCCGAACATCACGCGCTGGCGTCGCTCGATTACTGGCGATTTGACTTCGGCGTTCAACTTCGAGTCGCCAAACGCCGCGATCGTGTCTTTGCCCAGCACGGACGCCTATCAGCCGGCACAGAGCGATATCATTGCCGGCACACGGTTCCCGGATTACAAGCCGACGGTGCCGGCCAACCAGGCACTGCCGACACAGGAGCCCGGCACGCGGCCGGCACGCGCACTGCCCTACGAACTCCACGTCCATGGAAAAGTCGATGCCTCACAAGGGGGCGTCGAACTTTTTTTCAAGAATCGCGGTAGGGCTGGAGCCGTGTTTCAAGTGCGTTCCGGCGACGGCCAGACTGGCCCCTGGACCTACACCTTGGGTCCAGGAGACGAAGCTTCCGACACCCTTGGAACCAATGGCGCCGCTTCTTACGCCTTCTCTGTCTATGGACCGAACGGCTTCCTGCGCACTTTTATGGGCAGCCTCGCAGACAACAGCGCCAACCTCACGGTCAATGCGGTTTACGATTGTGATGAGGAAGGTATTGCCCTGGCTATCCGAAACCATGGCTCAACTGCGGTCAAAGTGAGCATCTTTGACGCGTACAGCGGAAGGACTCACAAACGCGAGCTGCAACCGCACGAGAGTATTACGTTCGCAGCAGACTTACACGAATCTTTTGGCTGGTACGACTTCAGGGTGAGCGTCGAGTCCGACGCTAGTTTCCAGCGGCAACTCGCTGGACACGTCGAAACCGGGCGGCACAGCAAGAGCGATCCCGCTATCGGAGCCCCTTTGCCGCAAGCGGTGGAAGTGAGCCAAAACGGATAGAAGGCAAATGCGAAGTCAGCGTTTTGTCTTTCCCTAGTAATAGCCGTGCCAGAAGATCTAGTCGTTGTGTATTCGCACTTGGCAGCGTGGGATTTTACACGGCGTGCATCTGGAGTTCACGCAGTTCTAATCTCACCACAATAAAGTTCCGCGCGTTTGGCTGGCTGACCCCGAGCTCTGCGCGGTCGTTCCATTTTTCCTCGCCCCCCAAGTCGACTACATTCGATCCCCGGCGGGTCGAGAGAAATGCTGTTCGGGTTCGGAATCAATAACGAAAGCGAGGTATGAAATGAGGGAAGTAAAGCAGTGGACGCGATTGACAGCAGCGTCGATCTTGGCAGTGGTTTTGAGTCTGTCGCTGCCGGTAGGGACAAGAGGAGGTGGCGATGACGATTCTAACGGCACGACCGCCACACCCATCAAACACGTAGTCGTTATTTTCCAGGAAAATGTCTCCTTTGACCATTATTTCGGGACCTATCCGCACGCGCAGCCGAACGCCGACAATTCCGCGTACTTCAGACCTGCGGATGATACTCCACGCGTCAACGGACTCGAATCATCGGGCCTGCTGACCAGCAATCCTAACGCCAAGAACTCCGCCAACGGCGCCAACGCGATCAACCCGTTCCGCCTTGACCGCTCTCAAGCGTCGACCTGCGACCAGAACCACAATTACGGTCCCGAGCAGCAATCTTTCGACGCGGGCCTGATGGACTTGTTTCCCGCGACCGTCGGGGTCGGCGAAAGCGCGTTCTGCCTTCCCGCGTTTTCCTACGGCAAAGACAAAGGCTTAGTGATGGGCTATTTCGACGGCAACACCGTCACGGCGCTGTGGAACTACGCGCAGCACTTCGCCATGAGCGACAATTTCTTCAACACAACCTTCGGACCATCGACGCCAGGCCTGCTCAACCTCGTTTCAGGCAACACCAATCTTGCGACGGTGACGGGATCGAGTCCAAAGGTCGTCCCCAGTTCGCCAGGTACGATCGTCGGCGATCTTGATCCGACCGGGGATGTGTGCTCTGCTGGCGCCACCGTACAACTGAGTGGGCCGAGCGTCGGCGACCTGCTGACTAGCAAGGGAATCACGTGGGGCGCATTCATGGGCGGCTTCGATCTGACGGTCCAGAATGCTAATGGCACGACTGGCTGCAAGCGATCCAGCCCGGCGACACCGGCCAATGGCGGGCCAACAGCGGATTACATTGCCCATCACGCCTTTTTCCAGTACTTCGCATCCACTGTCAATCCGACACACGCGCGGCCCGCATCGGTCTCGGAGATCGGTAATGCTGGCCCAGCGAACCACGAATATGACATCAACGACTTTTTTGCAGCGCTGAGGGCCGGCAATCTTCCTGCGGTCAGCTTCCTCAAAGCGATTGCAGCTCAGGACGGACATGCCGGCTATTCCGATCCGCTGATGGAACAGCCATTTATCGTTGGCACAGTGAGTAAAATAATGGCCTCTCCATACTGGAAAGATACAGCGATCTTCATTCTCTACGATGATTCCGACGGCTGGTATGATCACCAGATGCCGCCGATTGTAAATCCGTCGGCCGTCAACACCGGTGTGGTGAATGATAGTGACCAGCTAAACGGGGTTGGCGTGTGCGGCCATGGCACGCCGCTGGCCGGCATTGAGGGGCGCTGCGGCTATGGCCCGCGACTACCGCTTCTCGTGGTTTCGCCTTGGGCAAAGAAAAACTACGTGGACCACCTAGTGACCGATCAATCCTCCATTCTTCGGTTCATCGAGGACAACTGGAGGTTGGGCAGGATTGGCAATGGCTCTTTCGACGCGATAGCGGGAACCCTTAACGGCATGTTCGATTTCGACGACCATGACGGAGACCGCGGAGACTGTGAACTCTTCCTTGATCCGGGCACCGGGAGGGTTCTGCCCAGTCATTGATATTTGGAGTGCAGTCGTATCTGTTCCTTTGTTGATGTTAGCGAACCCGCTCGGTCTTCGCCGAGCGGGTTTGTTCCTTCGCGTGTCGAACTGGAAACCATGTAATTCAGCGAGGGCCGCACTAAAATGCCTTTGGACTAACCGCCTCGAGTGATGCCAACCGCGGGGTTACCACGAGTTGTTTCAAACCGACATCCTCGCGAACGCAAAATACGGATTAGATACAAACCTTCGGAATTGAGTTCGATCTTCGTTTTGAGACTCCGAAGAACAGAATCGATATAGAATCGCAGCGCCCAGGGATCTGTTCGTAATATTTCGATCAATTCGTCCCGGCTGCAGATTTCGTTGGGACGGGACACCAAATGATGCAGCAGGCGAAATTCTTGCCTAGTAAGCCTTAGCGCCTTGCCACCTCTCGTGACCTTGAACGACACCGGATTTATCGTCAGGCCCTGGATCTTGATTTTTCCTTCGAATCGGGTACTTGCGCTGCTCACGAGCGCTTGGCGTACCCGCCTCATAAAGGTACGAGGACGAAGAGGGTGCTCAAGGACCTTGGCAGCGGCTAATGCCAAGGGCAAATCGCATTTAAGACCAGCGGGCTTAACAATCAAAATACGACAGCGACGCGTCCGAGGGTTAGTTCGAATACGCTCACACAACTGCTCAACGGCGGAGAGTGATTTTTGCCCAGCGTCCGCGAGTAGAAGGTCTGGTGCTAATTCATTAAGCGTGGGCGTGGGAATAAAGGCATTACGCTGCAGGTGCACGCGATGTCCCTCGCGCTCTAGATTGTATTGGATAAATTCGAACAGCTCGCCGGGTTCCGCAACGATCAAAATATGAGCCATGCTCGCTCATCCTCCAACCGGTGACCGGTTTAGCACCTCCCACACTTCCATGGCTAGACCTTTTTGCAAGCTAACTGGGCAAAATACTCTAAAGCGTACGCAGTCAATCGAGTAGCGTCCCCGCGGCGGGAGCAGCGGGGAACGATACTCTAGCACGGTCCATGCCCCTAGGCGGTGCAGTCGCCTTGTCACAATTCTTACAATTGAATTTGGCCATTGGGCTCTTGAGATGACAGTTGGGCAGGGCGAACCGGCTTCGGTGCCAACCCGGATTCCGAGCCAAATGGCCAAGGTCAAAAGCTTAAGGAAAGGGAAACAGGCTTTGCACTGCAAGATTACAGGTGCTTCCGCTGGGAGGTAACAATTTCTTAACAGAGTGTCGCGTTCTAACTGCGTCTGCGAATACGTCGATGCGCGGTCCGACGCGGATTGTAACGGTGGATTCGTCAGGAATTCACAGATTCCTCATCACCATGTAGCCGAAAGCGTTGAAATTTGTCGCCGTCGTTGCAGCCCAGAGAGACGGCGCATCCGTGCGTGTCGGAATGCCCTAGCCTCGTTATGCTTGTTCATCGTCCTCAGGACGCACTTCAGACAATGGCGCACTCCCTGCCCTTGTGGCAAGCGGTGTTGTCCGAGAAATCCAGACGGGAAGACATAGCGCGAGGTGGAGAACTCAGGCTGCTCGGAGGGTGCACATGAGGAAATGGAATTACGTCTTTAGAATCACAATCGGTTTGGCCTTGCTCGCGGTTGGGCTTAGTACTACGCCTGCTGCGCGCATGCAGTTTCACGATGACGATGACGACAAGAAATCGCCGACGCCGCCGGGTCTGTTTATAACCCCAACGGTTCTGCCTGACGCCATCCAGCAAGATTTAAACCCAGGCCTGGGCCTCCCGTATTTCGCGATGAATTATCCAAACTTTGTCGCCGGTCAGGCCGTAAAGGCCGTCGTCAGTCCGGATGGCAAAACCCTTGCGATCTTGACGGCCGGGATGAACTCGCTGTATTTCCCTAACAATTGTGAGCCCGGGACCACTGGTTGCAATGTCGGTAAGGTCGACACCACCGCTTCCACGCAATTCCTCTTCCTGTACGACATAGCAGGTGCAAATAAGACCAGCCCTGTCCTGAAACAAGTCATCCAGCAGCCCAACGCTCACGTTGGTCTAGTTTGGTCGCCAGACAGCAAAACGCTGTATGCCGCTGGTGGCTGTGACGACGCGGTGTACGCCTACGCCAACAATGGCGGCAGCTTCGCTCTGAGCGGCAAGATCAGCCTGGGCCACACTCCGTGTCCTTTTCCTTTTACTAGTCCCGCGAATCAGAATACGTCCGGCTTGGGCCTCAGCGGCGCTGTGGCACCCAACGTGGCGGGGCTTGCCATTTCTGCCGACGGCAAAACACTTGTCGCCGCCAACAACTACAACGATTCGATCAGTGTGATCGACACCGCCACCCAAACGGTGCGCTACGAATACGATTTGCGGCCCTTTGCGACTTCACACGCGCCGGGTGGCACCAAGGGCGGCACCTTCCCCTACTCCGTTGCTCTGCACGGCACGATCGCCTATGTAGGCTGCGACCGCGACCGTGAAGTCGTCGCTGTCAACGTGGGCGTCCCTGGCGGTTCCTTGGTCGCTCGCATCCAACTCGACGGCAATCCCAACGGCATGACGCTCAGCGCCGACGGCTCCAAGCTTTATGTTGCGGAGGACAATCAGGACCAGGTCGCGGTCATCGACACGGCCTCAAATACCATCCTCCACAAAATCGACACCCGTGGTCCTGATTATCTCGGTTTTCCGCCCAACACCACTGGCGCGGCGCCCACGTCAGTCGCCATCAATCAGGCCAACAAAACCCTCTATGCCGTCAACGCCGGCTCGAACTCCATTGGGGTTATACCTCTATCCGGTCCCGGCGCGTTTCGCACCGTTGCCCTCATTCCGACTGCATACGATCCGACCGATGTAGCCTTCAGTGCCGATGGCAGCTGGATGTATATCGTCAACGGCAAGAACGATACGGGCCCGAACCCCTTGTATGGATACGGCAACATGGCCGTAATCCAGTTCAAACAGATCGACCCTCCGGAAACGAATGCGCAAGAGTCCGCCGAGCTGACCTCGAACAATCAGTATCAATTTCAACTGGAGCACGCTTCGCTGGTCAGCGCCGAGGTTCCGGAGTCCGACGAGCTCTGGGATTTGACCTCGCACGTGGCGGCCAACAACGGATACTCGCGCCGGGCTTCTGACCGTGATGAAGACGTGATGGAATTCCTGCACAAGAAAATCAAGCACATCATCTACGTCGTGAAGGAAAACCGCACCTTCGACCAGATCCTCGGCGATTTGAACAATGGTTCGAACGGCGAGCCTTCACTGGCTCTTTTCGGCGAACCTGTCACGCCGAGCTTCCATCGTTTGGCGCGCAACTTCGTGACCCTCGACAACTTCATGGACCCTGGCGACGGCTCGATGGACGGCTGGTCCTGGTCCATGCGTGGCCGCGTCACAAATACCGAGACGATCACACAGCAAGAAAACTATGCGCGCGTGAACCGCGGCCTGTCCTACGAGGGTGAAGGTCAGAATCGGAATATTCCGGCGAACTTGAATACGACCGCCGCACGCGACTTCTTTTTTGATCCCACCGGCGCGACCACTCCCTACACCAACAAAACCTCCTCGCTGAGCGGCGGTACCCCCAACATCTTGGCGGGCGACGGTGACCATGCTGCAACCGACGGCCCGACGGGTTATCAGCAAGGGTACATCTTCAATGCGGTGCTGAACGTCGGCGGAACGATTCGCAACTACGGCTGGATGGCCAACACCCCGGGCAACACTACCGACAGCGGAGATCCTATCAACGGGAACCCTATCTCCGATCCTTTCGCTTCCAAAGTCGTCCAGACCACCGCGGCCAATCAACTCATCTTTGAAAACAAATTTTACGATCCATACTTCCGTGCTTACGATCAGCCGTACCCGGACGTGTGGCGCTTCAACGAATGGAACCGGGAGTTCCAGCAATTCGTGGCCAACGGCAATTTGCCGACGCTAGAAATGATTCGTGGCCTCAGCCATGATCACACCGGCAGCTTTGGTGTGGCACTAGGCGGAGTGAACACCCCGGAACTCCAGCAGGCGGACAACGACTACGCAGTCGGCTTGCTAGTCGAAACCGTCGCTCATAGCCCGTACGCGAAGGACACGCTCATCATCATCATCGAAGATGACTCTCAGGACGGGGCCGACCACGTCGATTCCCATCGGACGACCACGTACTTCGTTGGCCCCTACGTGAAGAAGCACGCCGTCGTAAGTACCCGCTATAGCCAGCCCAACGTGCTCCGCACCATCGAGGACATCCTGGGCACAGAGCACATCAACTTGAACACGTACTACGCGCGGCCGATGGCAGATGTGTTCGACACCGGCTCCTCCGGCAAGTGGACCTTCAAGGCTGTGGCATCCACGCTTCTGACTCCTATTCTGACCAAGCCCATCGCTCCCATCGCCCAGGGAGGAGGGTTGGGATTCGACCCGAACAAGGTTGTGTTCGCCAAGGGTCCAATTCTCCAGCCCACTCACGACGCGCAATACTGGGCAGCGAAAACCCGGGGCTTCGACTTCTCGGGAGAAGACCGCGTCCCTAAGGAGCTTTACAACAAGATTCTTTGGGAAGGTATCAAAGGAACCAAGGCGCCCGTCGCCACCACGCGCTTCACGAAAGCCGACGCCGACAACGACAAAGACGGCGACGGAAAGTAATCCACGTTCACGTGTGACTCGATTGGGGGCGGGAGCCAATCCCGCCCCGAAGTGTAGGGCGACTCTGGGTCGCGCTGCTGGTGGACCGACCGGCAGTGCTCCTGAGCATTTTTTTCATTGGGTTCGGGCGACCAGAGCTCTGAAATGAAAGATTAACCGGCCATTCTCCTAAGCGTCACAAAACCCGCGTATCAACCTTAGGTTCCCATCCCGCGTTCGGAACGAAAAACCCACAGGAGGAATCGCAGTATGTCTTGTGCTGTAGGATTTCGTCGCTCGCTTGTGCCCATTCTTGGTGGCGCAGTACTTGCCCTCGGCCTTGCCCTATCGGCTCAGGCGCAATGTCAATTGAACGGCAAGATCAAACATGTCGTCTACGTCGAATTCGACAACGTGCACTTCACTCGCGATAACCCCAATGTCCCCTCGGACCTCGAACAAATGCCCAACCTGCTCAACTTCATCAAGCACAACGGAACTCTCGACGCCGGTGACCACACCGTTCTTATCTCCCACACTGCCAATGACATCCTCACCACCGAAATCGGCCTGTATTCCGACAATCACGGCGTCTTCGTGGCCAACAGCTTCGGCGTCTTCCGGCCAGGCAACCAAAAGATCGATATGCCCTCCTCGTTCTTTTACTGGACCGACTTGGTTTCCGACATCACCCCGTCTACGGGGGACAACAACTTCGCGCTTGTCACTCCCGCGGGCAAAAACGTGCCCGCACCGTGGGTGCCCTTCACCCGCGCCGGTTGCGATGTCGCCGCCTTCTCTACCGCCAACATCGTCCTCGAACGCACACCCTTCGATGTCG
>Ga0207862_1000370_pt1 | contig 13522 bp, 9 predicted proteins | sample LuqExpMetageno81_FD_187838 | JGI IMG/M metagenome (GOLD analysis project Ga0207862, IMG submission 187838) | Tropical forest soil microbial communities from Luquillo Experimental Forest, Puerto Rico - Sample 81 (SPAdes) | ecosystem: Environmental > Terrestrial > Soil > Tropical forest ... | reverse complement strand
CGGCGGGAGTGGGCGCCGCCGCAGGTTCAGGCGCTGACTCCTCATGCGACGCGGGCGGTTTGCCGCCCGCCATGGCGGACATGTCCATGACATGGCAGCCCGGCGGCATTTCGAAGAGCGGCGGGTCGAGAGTTGTAGTGGAAATCTCGACGACCTCCGTCGTCATGGTGAAAGTGCCCTGATCGGAGATCATGGTGGTGGTTTGCTTCATGGGGTAGCCGAGTGGTGTGCCTCCGCCGCCCTTCATCACGATGCGGTCACTGCAGCCGGGCTTGCTGCCGGGACTGTTGCAGGCCATCGAACGATACATCTCCTCGCCGCAGGAGAACTGGGCAGAGAGGTCGGCGTACCAGCCATCGATTTCCATCTTCATGTGAGACTGGTTGCAAGCGTCGGGCGAGGACTCCATGACCATGGACGACTTGATGTGACGGGCCTTGTAACCGAACATGTCCTGTTTTTCGCCGGTGTCGTTGGCGGTGCGGGCGATGGTGACGACGCCGCCCTTGCGCGGGGCTGGAGGCTCGCCTCCGGCCATGCCGCGCATCATGCCGGTCATAGACGGCCGGGCCGGGCAGGCGCTCTCGCCGCCCATCGACATCACCATGCACTGATCGCCCATGACCGTGACGATGCGCTTCTGGTCGCACTGCGTAATGGTGGCCGAGGCGCCGCGGCCGCCGTAGGACATCTCGTTGCGCTCGCGTGCACCCTTGATGTACACGGTGCCTTCGGAGGTGTGTCCCTGCACGGTGGTACGGGTTTTGATCTTCAGGTCGGCGGCTGCGAAAGAGGAAAAAGCGATTAGGACGATAAGTGTGTAACACGACTGGCGCACCATCAGGGGCCTCCTCGGGCAAACAGCGGACGTTCACACGGATGATACGACTTCGGCGGGCGGACGAGAACAGTAAAACGCCTGCAGCGAGGGGAGGATTCCCGTTTTTGACTGCTTGGCAAGGTGGCCGTTGAGCACGGGAGGCGCGGATGGTTTGACAGTCCGTTGGCGGGTTCTCTAACCTTACTGGATTACAGTAAGGTTTGGGTGAACATGCCACACGACGATGAGATGAGCAACCCGGGCCGCGATCGTGAGCTGGGCATGAGTCGGCGCATCACGCGGCGGGACTTCCTGAATGGCGTGAGCGTGGGCGTGGGCGGCGCTATGCTGGCGTCGCAGGCGAAGCTGCTGGCGGCGCTGGAGGGCGCGGCGCTCGACCATGAAACGATTTCCCAAGGAGCCAAGGGCTACTATCCTCCGGCGCTGACGGGCATGCGGGGCAGCTACGACGCAACCTATCAGTACGCGCATCAACTGCGCGATAAGACGTTCTGGGATTCGGCGCCCAAGCCCTCGGAGATCAACGAGTCCTACGACCTGGTCGTAGTGGGCGGCGGCATCAGCGGCTTGGCGGCGGCGTATTTCTATCGCCAGCAGGCAGGCAGCAAGGCCCGCATCCTGATTCTCGACAATCACGACGACTTCGGCGGGCACGCCAAGCGCAACGAGTTCACCGCGGGCGGGCGCATGCTGCTAAGCAACGGCGGCACACAGTCGATCGAGAGCCCGGGTAAGTACAGCAAGGTGGCCAAAGGACTGCTGAAGGACCTCGGCATCGACACGTCGGTGTTTTACAAGGCGTTCGAGCAAAAACTGTACTCGAAACTCGGTACCGGATACTTCTTCAGTAAAGAAAGTTTTGGGCAGGACCGCCTAGTCACGGGCCTGAATCAGAAACCCTGGCCGGAGTTCCTGGCACAGGCCCCGCTGAGCGAGGCGGCGAAGCGTGACATTGCGCGGGTGTACACCGAAAAGGTGGATTACCTGCCGGGCCTCACGCGGGAGCAGAAGCGCGACAAGTTGGAGACCATCAGCTACGCCGATTTTCTGACGAAGTACTGCAAGGTCACGCCCAAGGCGCTGCCGTTCTTCCAGACATTTCCGCACGATTTGTTCGGCGTTGGCATTGACGCGGTGTCAGCGCTGGATTGCTTTCAGGCGGGCGACGACTACGAGGCGGTCCGCTATCCCGGCTTCGAGGGAGTGAATCTGGGCCTCGAGAGCAGGGGAGAGCCTTACATCTTCCACTTCCCCGACGGCAATGCGTCCATCGCACGGCTGCTGGTGCGGGCGCTGATCCCGTCGGCAATGCCGGGCCACGACATGTTCGATGTGGTGACGGCGCGCGCCGACTACAGCCAGCTTGATCGCGCCAGTTCGCCAGTGCGCATCCGGCTGAACAGCACGGTGGTGAAGGTGCAGCACGACGGGCCGCCAGCGGGCGCCAAGCAGGTGCATGTGCTCTATATGGGCGAGGGCAAGCTGCAGGGTGTGCGTGCCGGGCACGTGGTAATGGCGTGCTACAACTCGATGGTGCCGTATTTGTGTCCGGAGTTGCCGGCGCCGCAGCAGGAGGCGTTGAAGTACGGCGTGAAGGTCCCGCTGGTGTACACGCACGTGGCCATCGACAAGTGGGAGCCCTTCGCCAAGCTAGGCGTGCGAGACATCGTTTCGCCGGGCAGCTACCACTCGTATTCGTCGCTGGATTTCCCCGTGAGCCTCGGCGAGTACAAGTTTCCCAGTCGGCCGAGCGAGCCTGCGGTGCTGTTCATGCTGCGCACGCCGTGCCAGCCGGGACTGCCGGCGCGCGACCAACACCGCATGGGCCATCTCGAGTTGTACCAAACGCCGTACGAGACCTTTGAGCGCAACATCCGCGACCAATTGGGACGAATGCTCGGCGTGCAGGGTTTCGATCCGGCGCACGACATCGCGGGCATCACGGTAAACCGCTGGACGCACGGCTACGCCTATGAATACACGACCCTCTGGGACCCGCCATTCGCACCTAACGAGCGTCCGTGCGTGATCGGCCGCCAGCCGTTCGGGAGGATCACCATTGCGAACTCCGACGCCGGCGCCCAGGCGTACACCGACGTCGCGATCGACCAGGCCTGGCGGGCAGTGGGCGAGATCAAAAGCTAACGGGTTGAGGCTCTGTTCCCTGAGTGTTTGCGGGATGTTGATTTTGACCGGAGCCTTACCGAAGGGTCTCATTGCAGTCTCTTCTTCCCATGCCAGCAGGTCGTCATCCGCCTGCTGAACGGGCCGGAAGAAGGTCTCACCGGGCGGCGAAACCTTTTGTATTCGCGGTACGTAAACGGTTGTGGGCTGCTGTAAATCATTTACATTGGCGATGCGGAATCCCGCGAGGTGAAACCATGAGCAGGTTTTTACGTGTCTGCGCCGGTCTTGCAATGTGCGCCGTTCTGTTGATGAGTGCCGGCGCCGTGGCCCAGCCTGCGCCGGAGGTACCGGATATCACCAAGGTCCCGGCAGCGGCACAGCCGTCGGATCACTTTGACGTAAACGCGGCCACGGATGCTTATCTGGCCTTGATGCCGGCCAGCGCCAAAGCGCGCTCCGACGCTTATTTCGAGGGCGGCTACTGGCTCATTTTGTGGGACTTTCTGCTGGGCGCCGCGATCGCCCTGTTGCTGCTGAATCTGGGCTGGTCGGCATGGATGCGCGATTCGGCGGAGCGCATCACTCGCTGGCGGTGGCTGCAGACCTTCATCTATTGGGTTGAGTACTTGTTGCTCACCAGCGTACTCGGCTTCCCCATGGCAGTGTATGAAGGCTATTCCCGCGAGTGGAAGTACGGACTGGCCACCCAGACGTTTGGTCCCTGGATGTGGGACCAGGTGAAAGGACTGCTGCTTGGCGTCGTGCTGGGAGGCGTCATCGTCGTGTTGCTGTTCTGGGTAGTGCGCAAGCTGCCGCGTACGTGGTGGATCTGGGGCGCGGCAGTGACGCTTGTGTTCGTGATATTTGTCATCATGATCGGACCGGTCTTCCTGCAGCCCATCTTCAACAAGGTCACGCGACTGGATGATGCGCGAGTGACGCAGCCCATCCTGCAGATGGCAAGGGCCAACGGGATTCCAGCCAAGGACGTGTGGCAGATTGACGCCTCGAAGCAGACCACGCGCATGAGCGCCAATGTAAGCGGCTTCGGCCAGACCATGCGCATTACCATGAGCGATAACCTGCTGCGACGAGGTTCGCTGGAGGAGATAGAGGAGGTCATGGGCCACGAGATGGGCCATTACATCCTTAATCACATTCCCAAGTCGATGATCTTCTTCCTGGTGGTGATCGTTGCTGCGTTCGCCTACTTGCGCTGGTCGTTGGATTGGTGCCTCGGACGCTGGGGCGCCAAGTGGGGAATTCCCAGCGTCAGCGATCCGGCGGTATTGCCACTGGTGGTGCTGCTAGGGTCGATTTTCTTCTTCGTTTTGACGCCCATCCTGAACACCGAGATTCGCAGCCAGGAGGCGGAAGCCGACTCATTCGGCATCAATGCCAGCCGCCAACCTGACGGCATGGCGCAAGCGGCCATCCACCTCGGCGAGTACCGCAAGATGAAGCCCGGGCCGATCGAAGAGTGGATCTTCTTCGACCATCCCAGCGGGTATAACCGCATCCACAAGGCGATGCAGTGGAAGGCGGAAAACCTGCAGTTGTACAAGACGCAGCCGGAATAGCTGTGGGTGCTCAGCCTTGTCACCGTCCGCTGGCGGCCAGGCGCGGAAGCAGTGTGCGCTACCCTTCTGTCTGCTTGAGCTTCAAGCTGGGCTTGTTCTCTTCCAGGAACTCGCGCAACTGGGTTGCGTGGTCGAGCAGGCGAATCCATTGTTCGTAATAGAGCGTGACTGGGAAACGCCCGAGGCCATAGACGCTGACTCCGCCCTTTTCGCTGACCTTGAAGTCGATGGCGCGGCGCTCGCGTGTCTTGACCTTCTCCTGCAATGCCGCCAGTTGTGCCTTGAGCTCTTCGTAGCTGGGCTCGGACATAGTTGTTCCTCTCGATGGATTTAGGGGGTCAGCTTACCGCAACACCCGCCGTGCAGTCTACACAAGTATGGTTTCGATTCCGGCTTTCTTCAAGGCACGCAGGTGCTGGCGCGGAAGTTCCTTGTCGGTAATGACGCCGTGAATGTTCGACAGCGGCACAATTGACGACAAACTGGAGCGCCCGAATTTGCTGGAATCGCACACCGCGATCACGCGCGCGGCGATCTGCACCATCAGCCGGTTGAGTTGGGCCTCGAGCAAATTCGGAGTGGAGACGCCCGTCTGCGTGTCGAAGCCGTCCACGCCGAGAAAGAGAACGTCGGCCTTCAGTCGGCGCAGGCTCTCCTCCGCGATGGGGCCGACCAGCGAGAACGAATTGGCGCGCAGCATGCCGCCGGTGAGAATCACGTCCAGGCCGGTGCCCGAGAGTTCGCTCGCGATGTTGATCGCGTTGGTAATCACCGTCAGGTGCTGGAAGTCGCGCAGGGCGCGGGCGATGGCCGTCGTCGTGCTGCCTGAGTCGAGCACCACGGCCTGCCCCTCGCGCACCATTTTGGCCGCGGCGGCCGCGATGCGTTGCTTTTCGCGCGGGTGTTGCATCTCGCGCTCCGTGAGGTTGCGGTCGCTCTCGGCGCCGGCGCGAATGGGCAGCGCACCGCCATGCGTGCGATAGACCAAACCGCGGTTGTGCAGCAGTTCCAGGTCCCGGCGGATGGTGATTTCCGAACTGCCATACTTTTTGGCCAGTTCTCTCACCAGGGCCCGGCCGTTCTGGTTGACGAAATCAATGATGGAGCGGCGCCGCTCCTCGTTCAGCACGGACGTGCGTCGGTTGACCATGGTCGCATACGAGCATATTCGAGCAAAAACATAAAGGCAATCACAGAATTGCGCATGTCAGCTAGTCCACCGTGACCGACTTCACCAGGTTGCGCGGGCGGTCCACGTTGAGCCCGTTGCGCACCGCGATGTGGTAGGCGAGGAACTGCAGGGGCACAATCTCCATGATGGGCAGCAGCAATTCCTCGATGTGCGGCAGGGTAAACGTCGCCACGCCCATCGCCCGCACCGTCTCGTCGCCTTCGGAGGCGACTAGGATCTGGCGCTTCGAGATCTGGCGGATGTCTTCCAGCAGCGCCATGGATTTCTCATAACGCACCACCGACTCCGGATCGCGACGGTCGCAGGTCACAATGGCGACGACCGGCAGCGTCTCGGTGATGAGCGCCGTGGGGCCGTGGCGGAATTCACCCGTCGGATAACCCTCGGCGTGAACGTAAGAGATTTCCTTCAGCTTGAGCGCGCCTTCCAGTGCGATAGGATAGTGCACGCCGCGCCCAAGAAACACGAACGTCTGGTCCTCATAGAAATCGGCGGAGATGGTTTCTGCTTCGGCGTTGAAGCGATCCAGTGAGCGCTCGATCAGGTCAGGCAGCGCAGCCAGCGCCTGTACCCGCGCCATGACTTCGGCGGCGGAGAGGGTATCTTTCTGCGCCGCAAGATAAAGTGCCAACATGTACAGCGCAGTCAGTTGCGTCGTGAAGCTCTTGGTCGCTGGGATCGCCACTTCCCTGCCTGCACAGGTGAAGAAGTTGGCGTCGGCCTCGTGCGAGATGGTGGAATCCACCACGTTGGAGATGGAGAGCGTCTTCATTCCGTTTTCTTTGGCGGTGCGCTGCGCGGCGGTGGTGTCCGCGGTCTCGCCCGACTGCGTAATCGCGATGACCAGCGAGCCCTTGCCGTTCGTCGGCTTGCGGTAGCCGTATTCGCTGGCGTGTTCCACTTCCACCGGAATTCCGGCCAGGTCTTCGATCATCAGCTTGCCGCACAGTCCGGCATGACGGCTGGCGCCGCTGGCCACGATGGTGACGCGGCGCAGGGCGGCGACTTCAGCGGCCGTCCAGGGGAAACGGTCCGGCCGCACCATGCGGGTGACCGGGTCAATATGCTGGGCGATCGTCTGCCGGATGGCCTCGGGCTGCTCATAAATCTCTTTGAGCATGTGGGAGGGGAAGGTGCGGGCGGAGATTTCTGGCTGCGACATGACTTATGCTCCCGCGAACATCATAGCACAAACGAACATAAACGGTCATATAAATGGTCATAAACAATCATGCGGCGAATGGCCCCCGAACAGTGTAAATTTCTAAATATGATCCTGCGTCTTGGTGCTGTGATGTTCTTACTGCCGATTCTAGTCTTTGCCGGAACGCAACCCGACGGAAATGGTGTGTCTCCGATCAATGTGATGCCGCTGCCGGCGTCCAGGCAAGTCACGCCTGGCAGGTTGAAGTTGGATGCATCCTCTACGGTTGCGGTTAACGGTTACAGCGATGCGCGGCTGGAGCGGGCGATTGCGCGCATGTTGCAGCGATTGCGCAGGCGCACCGGCCTAGTGCTGCCGCTCACCGTGAATGTCGGCGCGAACCAATCGGCGGCGCTGATAGTCAGCGTAAAGGAAGGATTGGCCACCTATCCCAAGTTTGGCGAGGACGAATCGTACTCGCTGGTGATTAACGGCGGCAGCGCGACACTGCAGGCCAATACAACCTTGGGCGCGATGCGCGGACTTGAGACATTCTTTCAACTCGTGAGCGGCGACGCCGATGGGTATTACGTCCCGTTCGTGAATATTCAGGACAAACCGCGCTTCGGCTGGCGCGGCCTGATGATCGACGTGGGCCGCCACTTCGAGCCGGTGGACGTTATCAAGCACAACCTTGACGGAACGGCCATGGTGAAGATGAACGTCTTCCACTGGCACCTGAGCGACGACCAGGGCTTCCGCATCGAGAGCAAGAAGTATCCCAAGCTGCAGGAGAAGGGCTCCAACGGCCAGTACTACACGCAGGAGCAGGTGCGTGAAGTGATCGAGTACGCGGCCGACCGCGGAGTGCGCGTCGTCCCCGAGTTCGATATGCCGGGACACACCACCGCATGGATGCCCGGCTATCCGGAGCTAGCGAGCTTGCCCGGGCCGTACGAGATTGAGACACGCTGGGGAGTTTTCGATCCGACGATGGATCCGACGAAAGAGGAGACCTACGAGTTCCTCGACAACTTTATCGGCGAGATGGCGGCGCTGTTTCCCGACGAGTACTTCCATATCGGCGGCGACGAGAACAACGGCAAGCAGTGGCGTGCCAATCCGCAGATTCAGGAATTCATGAAGGCGCACAACTTCCACACGACTGCCGAACTGCAGACGTACTTTAATCAGCGCATTTTGAAGATCGTCCAGAAGTACGGCAAGAAGATGGTGGGCTGGGACGAAATTCTGACGCCCGATCTTCCGAAGGAAACCGTGGTGCAGTCGTGGCGCGGGTACAAGTCGCTCGACAAGTCGGCCCGCGAGGGGTACAACGCCATCTGGTCCACCGACTACTACCTCGACCACATGGGGCCGGCGGAATATCACTACCTGTCAGACCCGCTCCCCGCTGACGCCGACCTGACTTCGGAGCAGGCGTCCCACGTTGTGGGAGGCGAAGTGTGCATGTGGAGCGAGTTCGTCTCCGAGGAGAACATTGACAGCCGCATCTGGCCGCGCACCGCGGCGGTGGCGGAGCGCTTCTGGTCGCCGCGCGACGTCAACAATGTGGCCGACATGTACCGCCGCCTCGACGTGATGAGCGTGTGGCTGGAACAGGCCGGCTTGCAGCATCTCTCCAGTACCAACCGTATGCTGCGGCAAATATCCGGCACCGAGAACCTCGGCCCGCTGGGGACATTGGGCAGGATCGCTTCGCCCGAAGGCGCAGGCACACGCGAAAAGATGAATCATCACGGCACGCCCAGCACGCAACTGGTTCCGCTGGTGAAGCCGGTGGACGCCGTCGTACCAGATCCTCCTTACCGGCGACAGTTTGCGGCGCTGGTGGACGCACTGCTCAGTGACGCGCCTAAGTTCGTGGCTGGCTCGGATGAGTTGGCGAGGAACTTCCAACAATGGCGCGACTTGGGGCCAGGCTTCGCCGCGCTGATTGCCAGGGCGCCCGTACTTGACACCGCCGGCGGTCGGGTCGCGTTGTTGCAGCAACTGGGCAACGGCGGGTTGGAGGCGCTGCAGTACCTGCACTCCCGCAAGTCGGCCCCTGCTGACTGGAAAGCGGCGCAACTGGAACTGGTGAAGCAAGCCGAGAAGCCGGACCCATCGCTGCTCAAGCTGCCCTGGCTCGGTTCCTATCGTGCGCTGGTTCTCGCCGCCGCAGACGCCGCTGCGGCCAAGTCGGGCAACGCCCATGAATGGAAGCAGCGGGTGATCGACGAGGCCGCGAAAGACGAGCCCAAACAGAAATACACGTGGTAAGAAGAAGCCCTGTCGCGTGCGCGAAGCGTAGCGAACAGGGCCATCGAGCGCATTCTATCGTGTGGTACTGCGGTTTACTTGCCCGTCTGGAAGCGGTTATTAACTTCCGTCCAGTTCACTACGTTCCACCATTCTTTTAGGTAGTCCGCGCGACGATTCTGGTACTTCAGGTAGTAGGCATGTTCCCACACGTCGTTGCCCATGACGGGATATAAGCCCTGCGAGAGCGGGCTGTCCTGGTTCGGAGTGGCCATGATGCGTAGCTTGCCGCCGCCGTCGCGCACCAGCCAGGCCCAACCGCTGCCAAACTGCTTCACGCCGGCATCGTTGAACTTCTCCTTGAAGCTGGCGAAGTCGCCGAAGGTGTCTTTAATGGCGGCTGCAATAGCGCCGCTGGGATCGCCGCCGGCATTGGGGGCCATGATGGTCCAGAACATCGAGTGGTTCACGTGGCCTCCGCCGTGGTTGCGTACGGCGGTGCGCACCGCTTCGGGCACTTTCTCCAGGCTCTTGATCAGATCTTCGGCGCTGAGGCTGGCCAGTTCTGGAGCTTTCTCGATGGCCGCGTTCAAGTTGGTCACGTAAGCCTGGTGGTGCTTGTCGTGGTGCAGGTGCATGGTCTGCGTATCGATGTACGGCTCAAGTGCCGCGTAGTCGTAGGGCAGGGGCGGAACTTCATGTGCCATTCTGGTTCTTTCCTCCAAAAGTTTGTGATGCAAGGGAAACTGGGTGGATGCAAAAGGACGCCGGCGCGCGGCCTCCGGTGCAAACATTATATCTGTAAGGCGGAGGGCCCACGCACGCCCGCCATTCAGGCTATTGCCGCATCCATGATCCGCTCCGGGTGAAGAGTTTTCAACAGCGTCTGCCGGTGCCGTTCTACGAATCCGTTCCGCGCTCGCAGCAAGCGCTCCAGAAACCGTTCTTGTCTTGCGTTCAGAAGCTCATTGGTCCACGTCTGTCGGCCACCACCCTCGGCCAGTGCCAGCAATTCCTCAATCACGTCGAACAGCACCTCGTTGCTCTCACGCGTAATGGCAGCCAGGACTTCGCGATATCCAGCGAAACCCGCCAGGGCCGGGAACAGTCGCGCCAGGATGGCAACTTCGTTCCACGCCCAGTTCAGTCGCGGCGACAAGCCCTGGTAGCCGTGGACCCATCCCCACACATCGACGGTGTTAGACAGCGAATGGTAGAGCTCAGTCACTTCGGGATACAGGAAGTCGTAATCGGGATGCACGACATCGCCGCGCAACCTTCCCGTCCGTTGCAATTCGTCCTTGATCGGCGTGCCGTCGTAAGGCAACATCCGGCAGAATACCGCCGCAGCACAGCCATCCCCGACGACAGCGCGCAGGAAATTTAAGTTTGCTCGGACGGACTCGAGGCTACTGGAAGGGTCGAACAGCATGAATCCGAATTCAAACAGCAAGCCGATGGACTTCAGGACCTCCACTGCGCGCAAATTTTGCGCAACCGTGATTTGCTTGTGAAGCACTTTCAGCCCCTCTTCGTTGCCTGACTCCAGGCCCATGTAAACCAAATACAGCCCGGCCTCGCGCATGGCGGCGAAGATTTCCGGCTCGACCGCGTCAGCACGGCAGTTCATCTTCCAGATGACGCGCCGCGACAAGCCGCTGGCGTGCATCTCGTCCACAAACTCGTAGGCCCAACGGCGCCACACCGGGCCAAATAGCGGAAAATCGTCATCCTGAAACAGAAAGATCGTTATGCCGCGCTCTTCATGCAGCATGCGCATCTCGTCCACCACTTTGGCGGGCTTGCGCGTGCGCACAATCTTGCCCGGCGCTGTGCGGTAGAAGGTCTGGATGGAGCAGAATGAACAGGTGCGGGCGCATCCGCGGCTGGCCACGATGGGAAGTGCCTTGCGGCCCAACGCGGCTTCGGGTTCGAAGTTGCGCTCGGGATACGGTAGGCGGTCCAGGTCATCAACCAGCGCTCGCATCGGAGTCGTCACCACTTCGTCGCCCTCGCAGTAGGCGATGCCGTGGATGCCGCGCCAGTCGTGTCCCGCACCGATAACGTCCGCAAGTTCCAATAGCGTCATCTCGCCTTCGAAGCGGACGACCGAGTTCAGTTCGGGGATGAGTTCCAGCGTCTCGCGGTAGCTCAGGCTGGGGAAATGACCGCCCATCGTGAAATGGCAGTCGACACCGGCGTCGCGAAGCTCGCGGATCAGGCTGCGAAACTGTTTGACATAGAACTGAAAGATGAGCGAGAAGCCGATGATCATCGGGTCGCCTTCCAGCGCGGTTCTTACGATTTCCGCTCGCGACGCTTCGAAGTCGCACGTCATCACGCTATAACCAGCCTGCCGCAGGGTCGATGCCAGATAGCCCAGGCCGAGATTTCCCTGATGTTGAAAGCCGACCAGCATCACGGGGCGCGCCGAGTTACGCCGTTTAGTGGCAACGGAGTCGCAGGGCAGGACATTCAGCAAGTCGGCCTCAGACATAAAAGCTCCTTCTGGCCCACGCTTGTACTTGAGCCACGGTCCCTCTCTTGATTGCCCAGGACAGGGCGGCCTCCTCTGCGAAGGCCGCCACTTGGTTTATCGGCTAGCTTTTAGCTTTGGCGCTGGGGGCGGCGCCACGAAGTTTTCCCCCTCCAATGGCCGCGCTGATCCTTTCCAAGCCCGCAATTTGGGCTTGCAGAACAGTGACCTGAGTGTGTATTGCGATCTGGAAGATCTCCTTTTGGACTGCCTCTTCCAGGTCTTTCAATATCCATGGCGGAGGAGGGTCCCACCACCAAATACGATTTGCAGGGAATGCCAGTTCGTCAGCCATGTGTGGTCTCCTTGTGATCTTTCCGAGGTAGGAACGCGTAAGTTCTTGGCCAGAACTTGGATGCTGCCGTACAGCATGCATGCTGTATGGCGTGAATGCGAAGCGGCTGGAAGCCGGGCTGGACCTCCCGCATGAGTTTCCAACAGCGCAGACACTATACACTCATTCCGCAAAAACCAACCAGAATTTTTCGGAGTGTTCTTGCCGGTGTCAGCGGTATTTTTGCGCCTCGGCGCGTTCGGCTGGCGTCATCTGGTTCCACACCGCCTCGCGGCTTTCCTTGGCCCATTCGCTGGTCGGATCAGCCTGCAGCGCCGACGACATCAACTGGTAAGCCTTCACCCGGTCGCGCTGAACGCATGTGCCGTTGGCGTAGAGCGCAGCCAGACGGTTGCGTGCCGGAGCGTTCTCTCTGGTCGCTGCCGAGCGCAGCAACACCATGGCCTGCTCGCAGCTTCTGGGCACGCCGTTGCCCTTCAGGTACATGTCCGCCAGGCGTACCGGTGCTTCCGGGTTTCCCCGAGAGGTCGCCTTCCATAGCCAGGCCGCTGCGGCCGTGGCATCGCTGGCGCTCGCCGCTTTCTCGAGTTCCTCCTGGCCAGGTTGCGGCTTGGCGGACGGCTTGGGTGGCGGAGGCGCCTGCAGGGGCTTCGTCGGCTCAGTCTTCGCATTCACATCTGTTGCGGCCACGCTGATTGTGGGCTTCGGTGAGGACTCCGGCGGCGGCTCCTGTGCTGTGGCGTTCGCATCGGGAGGTGCTCCGCCAGAGGCAGTGGTTTGCGCTGTCGTGTCGGGCTGAGTCTTCGCCGCCGGCTCCGATGCGGCAGGCTGCGGCGGTGCCTCGGGCTGCTTTACGTTACCGGCGGCACTTTCAGATGCGGGTGCCGCTGGTTTTTCCAGCAGCGCCATCTGCTGTCTCAGATGATCGTACGCATCGCGCGCTATTTCGACTGGCCCGCGGAACGAGTGCGTGCTCTGTGCGCGCCCTTCCCAGAATCCCAGCCCTCCGCACACAACCACGAGCGCCGCGAGTGTGGTCCACAGCCAGGCGCGGCTCTTCACGGGCGGTATTTCCGCGGCGAAGAGAATCGCCGGGTACGCGCCTTCCTCCCAGTGCGGCTTGGTGTCGCTGATCTCCAGGAAGTGCGGGCGTTCTAGCGTATGGCCCTCTTCGTAGTACTCCTCGCCCGTGGGATGCGGCCCCGCCTCGGGCGGCGGCGGCACGTCATCGTCAAACGATGGATGATGAAATTCCGCTGGTGCCGCTTCGTCAATGACCGGCATTTCGCTACGCATGGTCAACTCGTCGGCGGTCTCGGCCGGAGGCGTGTAGCTGAAACTGGCTATGTACTCCTGCAACTCGCGGTCTTCGTCGGCATGCTTCTCCGGCGGGGGCTCGAACGGACTGATCGGCGGCGGCCCGGCTGCCTCCACCACCTCCTGGAATGTCGGCATCCCCGCGGAAGCCGGTGGCAGGTTAATCGGCAGTGTGTCTGGCGAGGGATGGATAACCCCCGGTTTCGCCGCTGGGGCCTCGCCGGCGGG
>Ga0207862_1000369_pt1 | contig 13524 bp, 13 predicted proteins | sample LuqExpMetageno81_FD_187838 | JGI IMG/M metagenome (GOLD analysis project Ga0207862, IMG submission 187838) | Tropical forest soil microbial communities from Luquillo Experimental Forest, Puerto Rico - Sample 81 (SPAdes) | ecosystem: Environmental > Terrestrial > Soil > Tropical forest ... | reverse complement strand
TTTCCACGGGCTGGAAGCCCGTCTACCAGGGCCGGTAGGTCCTTACCCTCTCCCCCAATCCCCTGACGCTAAAATTTTCCCCGGGGAAGTCGGAGCCTCAGGCTCCGCTTTCCCGGGGACTCAAGCGGGCCGAAAGGGGGGTGTGGGGGGAGGGCAGGGACCTCAGGTCCCTGCCCTCCCCCCACTGCTCATACCCCTTTCAAACCCACATACGCGAGGGGGATGAGGGCGAGGGAGGTGAGTCCCGAGACAATGAATGGCACCTGGTAGCCGAAAGAGGCTCCCACAGGGCCGTAAAGGAGGGAGCCGATAAGGACTCCCAGGGTGGTGGCGAGGGAAATCAGGCCGGCATTGCCACCGATGCGGTCCACGTGGAAGAGTTGGGCGATGGTGGTATAGGTGATCATCATGATGAGGCCATCCCCAAAACCGTGAACCATGCGCCAGGTAAAGGACCAGGCCAGGTTTGGATAGGTCATGAAGATATGGCCCAGCCCGGAGGTGGCCAGGCCCAGGGCCAGCAGGGCAAAGGGGCTTAGAATCCCGGCCCCGTAACGGCCGTAAAGATAGGCGGTGAAGGCGATGACGCTGAACTCCCCTGCCAGGTACAGTCCTACCCCCAGGGGTCCCAATCCCAGATCCTTTTTCAAAAACAGGCCCATGCTGGTGCCCTCCGCGCCCCAATGCATGGTGAACAGAAAGAGCCAGGTGGCGAAAAACAGGACCGGACCGCTTAAGAAATCCCGGCCATACTGGAGAAGCGGGCTTTGCTGTCCCAGGGTCCGGGGCAGCCGCCAGGTGAGGGCCAGGAGCAGGAGCATCAGTACGGCCAGGAGCTGGAAGGTTTTCGGATAATCAAGAAAATACAGGGAGATGCCGCCCAAGAGAATCCCCACGGTCATGCCGCCCATGCGCCAGGCGTTGTAAACCCCGAAACGCCTGGTGTTGTCGGCCACGTTATTTTCCTTGAAGAGCATGATGTCCAGGGATTGGCGGTACAGCTGCAGGCTCAAACCAAAGGCGAAAAACACCAGGAGAAAGGGCCAGAAGCGCTTTGCCCAGGACAGCCACCAGAGACTGACCGCAATGCCAACCAGTCCCAGGCGGGTGAGGATACGGGCCGGGTGGCGGTCACCCATCACCCCCACCGGGAAAGTCACCAGGAGGGAATTTAGGCCCAGGACCCCATAGAGCAAGCCGATCTGGGCCCCGGAAAAGGCGAGGGAGCCCGACAGATAGATGGGGAGGAAGAAATACAGGGCCGCAATAACTACGGCATGAGTGCTGATAAAAAAAGAGAGCAGCAAAACCCGTTAAGACTATAAGGCCTGATGGTTGATCCTGACCATCATGGCCCGGGCTGGGCACACCACACAGCACAGCTCACAGGCGCTGCACTTGCTGGCGTCAAAGCTGACGCCCATCTCCGGACGCTCCACGGCCAGGGCCCCGGTGGGGCATAACGCCGTGCAGGCTCCGCACTGGAAGCAAAGCTCCTCGTTGCGCGCTACTTCGTGAGCCACCCGCTGCACCTTGACCCCTGCATCCTTGAGATATTTGATGCCCTGGCGGAAGTTTTTGGGGTGGCCCTTGAGCTCCATGACGATGAGCCCTTCTTTCCGGGGGTAGATGGTGGCCTTGAGCAGGTTAAACTCCAGGTCGTAGTCCTTGACCAGCCGGTAGATGATGGGCTCGTCCACCACATCCTTGGAGAACCGCAATATAAGCATTTCAGCGTGCATGGAAGTCCTCTTAATTTTGTAGCCTTGTATCAATTATCTCATACGGTCAGAATAACTCAATAGTGAAGCCGGTTAGCGCGCAATCCGGAGGCATGCCAAGCGTTATGAGAAGACCTGTAATGTCACGGGGAGCGAAGTGGACTGTATTTTGCTCAAATCAACTTCCCAAAAGGACGGGTCCAGGCCTCCTTGAGCTCATCCAGTGTTACGGTGAGCAGGGTGCGCCCCTGACTTTTGAGGCTGAAGGTTCGCTCAGGACGAACTTCCCCCAGGAGATGAATGGGCTGCCCCTGGAGGATCTCTTCAAATTGCCGCCGTTGGGACGGGGCCACCGTTACCAGGAAGCGCCCAGCGGATTCCGAATACAGGGTCGCGTGGGTGGGAAAAGCCGCCAGCATCTCCCCCAGGTCCGCCTCCACTCCGAGGCCCCCGGCCAGGCTGCATAAGGCCAGGTGCACGCCGAGGCCGCCCCGGTAAATGCCATGGCAGGAGGCCAGGATTTGGTCGCTGATGGCCCGGGACATTGCCCGGTAGCAGGACAAAAACTCCTGGGAGTGGACCTGTGGGACGCTTAAGCCTACATATCCTAACAGTTCATAAAATTCCGAACCGCCCAACTCTGGAAGGGTCGCGCCCACCAGATACACCAGGTCCCCCGGTTTTTTAAAGTCCAGGTTCACCACCCGCCGCAGGTCGGGAATGACGCTCACCGCGGTGAAAAACAAGGTGGGCAGGCCCGACACCCGGTGGGTCTCGCCGAAGCGCCCGGGCAGGACACCGTCCACGTACATGCTGTCCTTGCCGGACAGGAGTGGCATCTCATAAGCCAGGCACAGGTCTTTAAGGGCCCAGCAGGCCCGCACCAGTTGGGCCGCCTTGAATTTGCCGTCTGGATTTTTTTCGGGGTGATACTCGACGCTGGGCCAGCAGAAGTTGTCCACGCCGCCCAGGTTGCCTAAGTCGCCACCCACCGCCACCAGGCGCCGCACCGCCTCGTCGATGGTTACCGCGGCCATATGGTAGGCGTCGATTTGGGCATAGGCCGGGTTCAGGGCCAGGGCCACGCTCAGCCCCCGGGAGCCATCCAACCGAGGCCGCAGCACCGCGGCATCCACGGGCACCGGGCACTCCCGGCCGGTAAGGGGCTTTAACACACTGGCGCCCTGAACTTCGTGGTCGTACTGGCGAGTAATCCACTCCCGGGAACAGATATTGGGTCGGGCCAACATGGTGAGCAGCACTTCCCGGTGATCCTCGACTTCCCCCAGAACGGGCTCCGTCAGGCGCATTTCGGGGGGCAGCCATTCCGCTTCAAATTCCCAGGGCGGAAAGTCCTCCTCCAGAAAAGACAGGTCGATTACGGCGCAGGGACGCCCGTCAAAGCTCACCTCCAGCAACCCCCGGTCAGTGAAGCGGGCAATGACGCTGACCTCTACTTCGTGGCGCCGGGCCAGGCCTGCGAAGGCCTCCAGATTGGCAGGATCCAGTCCCACCACCATGCGCTCCTGGGATTCGGACACCCAGATTTCCCAGGGGTCCAGGCCGGCGTATTTCAGGGGGATTTTTTCCAGCCAGACCTCCACCCCGCCTGCTTGTTGGGCCGACTCGCCCACCGCCGAGGAAAGACCGCCGCCGCCACAGTCGGTGATAAAGTTGATATATCCCAGGTCCCGGGCCTCGAGCAAAAAGTCGTGCATCTTCTTCTGAGTGTAAGGGTCGCCGATCTGGACGTGGCCTGCCGGGGTGCCGGCGCTGGAGACTTCCGACGAGGCCGTGACCCCGTGAATCCCATCCATGCCCACCCGGCCGCCGCACATCAGCACAAGGTTTCCGGGGCAGGCCATTTTACCGGCACTGGACGCGCCCGCCACCTCTTTGGGCATCAAACCCAGAGCCCCCACGAACACCAGGCACTTTCCCAGGTAACTCTCGTCGAAATAAAGCGCGCCGTCGATGGTGGGGACGCCACTCTTGTTGCCGCCGTCCTTGACGCCCTCGATGACGCCGTCCAGGAGCCGCCGGGGATGGAGCCGGGGTTTCAGGGGACCGGCGTAATCCCTGGGCCCCACACAGTAGCCGTAAAGTCCAGCGATGAGCCGGGAGCCCCGGCCCGTGCCCAGAGGGTCCCGGTAAACCCCCACGATGCCGGTGAGAGACCCGCCGTAAGCCTCTAAATTCGATGGAGAATTATGAGTTTCTCCTTTTATCACAAAACAAGAATTTTCATCGAACAACCCCACTCCGGCATTATCCTTCAGAACCGAGACCACCCAGGGCTTTTTTCGGACAATTTCCCTGGTGGTGGCTTCGATGCACACCTTGAAGGGGTTGTCCAGGGTAAGGCTTTCCCCGGTGGCCACATCCCGGTAATAAAACCGGCCCCGGAAGGTGTTGTGGTTGCAGTGGTCGCTCCTCGCCTGGGCCAGGTATTCCAACTCCACGTCCGTGGGTGGCCCCAAGCCGATCTCAGCCCGGCGGGCCAGGACCGCGGGCCTCTTAAAATAATCCTGGATGATGGGCAGGTCCTGGTCTCGTAAATACAGGTGGCGCTCGGTACTGAGGCGGCGCAGCGTTTCCAGGGAATCAATGGGAAAAACCGCCACGGTGGGTTGGTGAGCCAGGTGCACCCGGGGCAGAATGAGCCCCACCCCCGTTTCCTGGTCCCATTCATCCCGGGAAAAAAGGCGAAACTCCTGGATAAGATCGTTGGCCAACAATTCCCGGGCCACCCGGGCCGCCTGGTCCCGGCTGAGTTGAGGGCTGAAAAGCAGGTACAGTTTGGAAGTGAACACCGCGGCTGCCGGGGGAAGATTGCGGCCCAAGAAGGCCTCGATGGCCTCCCGGGCTGTGGCCCCGGCATTGTCCCTGACACCTGGCCGGAAGCCCACCCAGAGGGCCCAGTCAAACTCTCGGGCCAGGGGATTGAAGCTGGAAACCTGGGTCACGGGATTGGTGAAAACCTCGGTGCGCGCAGCCTCCAATTCGGCCGGGGGCAAGTCCATGTCCAACATGAGCAAGCGCAGGACCTGGACCCGGTCGAGGGCCAGCCCGCAATATTCCTGGGCCTTGCGGCGCAAGGCTTCCCCTTCGGCGTCGCTCAGTTCCGGACGCCAGCCGATCTCGAGACGGACTGCCATATGGACCCTTTCGTGCGGGCGAACTTATAAAAGGGAATATATCTTAAAGGCGAGGCGCGGCAAAGTTAAAGATGCCGCACGGGAGAGGAAAATGCTTCGGCACCCGGTTCACCGGGGAAAGCCACCCTTGGGGTAACGCCTCTAATTGGGTAACGCCTCTAATTAATGAATGAGGGTCGAAGCAGGGGCATAGAAATTATTCATCACAACCTGCCCTATGCCCATAATGGCGCTAAGGACCGCGAGGGCAATACCGGCTAGCAAAAGACCATATTCGACGCTGCTGGCGGCGGTGTCATCCAGAATTAACGCATGTACCCGTTCCATGGTGCTCTCCTTTTCCTGTGGTATGATCGGCGGTGAACAAGGCCAAGCCTGATGGTCTTCCCTGACGCAGGATCGGCTGTCAAGACGGCAGAAATCCCTTTGACAGTGTCTCGACAATATTTCCTGAAGACCTGTGGAAGAAAAATCCCAGCCTCAGGTTAATTGGTGTCTGCTTGTTTATCGGCAAATGGGAGGGATTTCTTTAATGAATTAAGAAAGCAGGCAAGCTCTGAAAAATAGGAGAAAATTCCGGTCAGATATCAGAAGCGCGAATACGTTCCACCAGGAGGCTGGTGGAATACCCCGCCCGAAAGGGAAGAATCAGCACCGTGCCACCCCTGGCCAGGACCACTTCCCGGCCCACCACCTCAGACATCTGGTAGTCCCCGCCCTTTACCAAAACATCGGGCTGAAGCTCGGTGAGGAGCGTGAGGGGCGTATCTTCGTCGAACAAGGCCACCCGGTCCACCGCAGCCAGGGCCGCCAACACCCGGGCCCGGTCAGCCTCGGGGTTCACCGGCCTGAGCCCTCCCTTTCCCAACCGGCGCACCGAAGCGTCCGTATTCACCGCCACCACCAGAGCATCACCCAACGACCGGGCTTCCTCCAGATATGCTACATGCCCCACATGCAACAGGTCAAAACAGCCGTTGGTGAAGACCACCTTGAGATCCTGGGCCTGAAGCTCCCGCACCCAACGGGCCGCCTCGTCCCGGCTGATTAGCTTGTGTTCGGTGCTGTGAGTCATGTTGTGGTGAACAGTGAGCAGTGAGCGGTAAAGGACAGGGTGCTTTTACTGCCTACCTACTGTTTACGATAACTGATTAGTCATACCGTACCCGGGCCACGGTGAGGACATCGATCTCACGGGCGCCGGCCCGGCGCAGGACCCTGGCGCATTCCTTTACGGTAGCCCCGGTGGTAAAGACGTCGTCGATTAACAGGATTCTCTTGCCCTTGACCAGGTCCGGCCGGGGAACTCCGAAGGCCCCCTTGACATTGTCCCGGCGCTCCTTGGGGTTGAGGCCGGCCTGGGGGGGCGTGTGGCGCTGCCGGGCCAGAAGTTCCCTTTCCAGGGGAACTTTGGGGAAGGCCTGGGCCAACAGCAAGGCCTGGTTAAATCCTCGCTGCCTGAGGCGGCTGGGGTGGAGCGGCACCGGCGCCACCAAGTCAGCATCATGGACCAACTCCAGGCACAGGGGGCTTCTCAACCAATGGTGCATCACCGGCAGCATGTCCAGCCGGCGGCTGTATTTGAAGCGCTTGATGGCCTGGCCGGAAGGGCCGTCATCATCATACAGGGTGGCGGCCCGTGCCCGGGCGAAGGGGGGCGCATCGGTCTGGCAGGGGCCACAGAGATGGTCGGCACCATCCCGGTTGGGAAAAACCCGGCCGCAGCAGGGGCACAGGGGGCTTGCCACCCACTCGATTTTGCCTTCGCAGGTCGTGCACACCGCGGCCGGCGCTTCTCCCCTGGCCACTTCCCCACAGAAAACGCACAGGCGGGGCAGGAAGAAATCCAATAAGGTTACCCCTGCTTTTTGCCACCACGGACGGGTCTGGATCACCAGCAACCTTTCAGAATTTAAGAAAAGCAATTTTTTGTGCAGGGTCACCCCCTCCCGGCTATCCAGTGAGGGAGGGGAGGTCGCCTGGCCTTTGCATCAGGCTACCTTTCGCAACAAGCTCATCTTGTACCTAAAGGGATTAGCCGCGGTTTGTCAAGTGCTGACTGCAAATAGTGTTACACAATCAAACGGAGCCTGACAGGTCGGCTGGTTGGCTCTTTACCGGACCCTTGAAGGGATAGCGAATCGTCAGGGCCAGGCCGAGGCCCAGGAGGGGCAGAATCAGGATGGTTTTCAAGGCGGGCAAGACCCCGAAATGGTCGGCGACTATCCCCAGGAGAGTGACGCCAAAGCCGCCGGCGCCGATGGCGAACCCCACCATGAGCCCGGAGGCCACTCCCAATCTGTGGGGCAGGAGACGCTGGGCCATGACGATGGTGACGGTGAAGGAGGAAATCAGGGCCATGCCCACCAGGGTGAGCACGACAAATAAGAGGGGGCCGGTGGCCAGGAGAATAAGGGGAGACAGAAGGCTCGTCATGAGCAGGGAATAAACCAGGTATTCCTTGTGCCCCAGACGGTCGGCCAGCATGGAGCCGAAGATGGTCCCCGCCGCCCCCCCCAGGAGAAAAGCGGATACCAGCTTGCCGGAATAAAGGGGGTCCCCCTTGAGGTGCTCGATGAAATAAAACGGGATGTAGGTCATGAGTCCCAGTTGCATCCACGACCGCATCACCACGGTGGCGATAACCAGAAACAGGGCGAGGTAAGCGCCCGGAGCGGCGGGGGCAGCACTGGACCGGCTTTGGCCGGCCAAGGGTTTGGCATTCCGCAAATATCCCCATTGAAAAAACAGCAACAACAGGAATAACAGGGCGAAGATTAGCATCAGGGGGAGATTGGCAAAGCCGAGATAGGCAATCAACCCCAGGGAGAATAGAGGTCCTAAAGCCATCCCGAGGTTCCCCCCTACAGAGAACACCGACATGCCGGTGGCCGCATTTTGGCCGGTGAAAAAGGAGGCGGTTTTGTAACCCTCAGGGTGGTACGCAGCCACTCCGAGGCCGCTCACCACCACCAGGAGGAGCAGAACGCCGTAAGAGTTGGGAAGAGAGGCCAGGGACAGGCCCAGCCCGGCGGCCAGGCAGCCCAGGGGCAGCAGTAGAGCCTTCTCCTTTTTGTCCGAGAAATGACCGAACAGCGGTTGCACAATGGAAGAAGTGAAGTTGGCGGCCATGAGCAAGACTCCCGCCATAGTGTAGGACAGGGAAAGTTTATCCTTTAAAAAAGGCAGGATGGCCGGCAGGGAACCCTGATAAATATCCGTGACCAGGTGTCCAAAAGACAGGAGGAGGAGAATTTTCAGGTTGAAGGTGTCCGGGCGTGAGGGGATTTCGTCAGGTGGCGCCAGGCTCATGAAATTCTGGCCAGGCGGCGGGCAAAGGCTTCAGCGTTGGCGAGGAGGAGAGCGACCTCGGTGTCCAAGAGACCGGCGCCCCGGGCCACCCGCCCGGCCTGCTCCCGGCTGATGAGGTCGGAGGGCTCGTGGGCATCGGTGTTAACGACGAGAAGGGCTCCCACCTCCCGGGCGAGCGCGGCCACGTGGCCGTTGGCCAGACTGTGGCCTTTGCGGGCGGAAAGTTCGAGGTGAATCCCCCGCTTCTTGGCCAGGGCCACCTCTTCCCGGGTGATTAAACCGGGGTGGGCCAGGATATCGATGTCCGCCTCCAGGGCCGCCCGGTTAGTGCCCAGGGCCACGGGCTCGGCCAGGGTTTCCCCATGGATAACGATGAGGGGGACCCCCAGGGCCCGGGCCTTGGCTGTGAGCGGACCGATCAGATCCGGAGGCAGGTGGGTGAACTCGAGGCCGGGAATGAGGTAGGGCGGGGCGCCGCCGTTCAAGCTGTCTGCGGCAGTCTTGATCCGGGCAAAGACCTCCTCGAAGTTGGAGGCGTCCACGTGGTCGGTGATGCCGAGATAGCGGTACCCCTTCACCTGGGCCCGGCGCCAGAGCTCCGTGGGAATGAGGACGCCGTCTGAGTTCAGGGTGTGGGTGTGCAGATCGATCATGGAAGAGCAGTCAGCAGTTAGCAGTCAGCAGTCAGTTGCTGGTGGTCGGGGTCAGTCAGCAATGATGATAAAAATGCTGTCTCCTGACCGCTGGCTGCTCCTGCTACATCTTATACTTGCCGAAATCAGAGGGGTCCAGGCCCTCGAGGATTTCGGTCCACTTCTTGGCATCTTCGGAGGTGATGGCCTCCTGGGCCGAGAGGTCTACCCGCCGGGCCTTCTGAATGACCCCTTCGGCCACGAAGATGGGGCATTTGGCCCTTAAGGCCAGGGCAATGGCGTCGCTGGGACGGGCGTCAATGCTGATGTCTTTGCCTTCCCGGTGAAGATGAATCAAGGCGAAGTAGGTGTTGTCCCGCAGATCACAGACCTCCACCCGGAGCACCTGGATCTCCATGCTTTCCATGATGTTGCGCAGGAGATCATGGGTCATGGGGCGGGAAAATTTGATGTTTTCCAACTCGCTGGCGATGGCCGTGGCCTCCAGCAAGCCGATCCAAATGGGCACCGCCTTGTCCGAGTCCACATCCTTGAGGATCATGATGGGGCTGTTGGTGAAGGGGTCGATGGTCAACCCCGAAACCACCATCTGTCTTAACATGACAACCTCCTTGGCGTGCCCTCGGCCACGGGCCGACGGCTTGCGGGCGAGAGCTCTGCCACCCATCGCCCCTTGAGGGAGTGGGGATGGGCCTCGGTTATCTCCACAGAGACCAGCTGGCCGACAAGTTTCGGCGGTCCGGAGAAATTTACCACCTGATTGGTTCTGAGCCGGCCGGAAAGTTCCTGGTCTGAGCGTTTGCTTACCCCTTCCACCAGGACTTCCCAGGCTTGCCCCACCAGGCGCTGGAGGGCTGCCAGGGTGATGCTGTCCTGAAGGTCCAGCAGCCTGGCCAGGCGCTCGGCTTTAACCTCCTCCGTGACCTGGTCCGGCAAAGACGCTGCCCTGGTCTGGGGACGGGGAGAATATTTGAAGCAAAAGGCCTGCTGGAAGGTGGCCTCCTGCGCCAGGGTCAAAGTTTCTTGAAAATCTGCCTCGGTCTCCCCGGGAAAGCCCACGATAATATCGGTGGACAGGCTGACCCCCGGTAGACAGCGGCGGAGTCTTGCCACCTTCTCCAGGTAGTGCTCCCGGGTATAGGCCCGGTTCATGGCCGCTAGCACCCGGTTTGATCCGGACTGCACCGGCAGGTGCAGGTGCTCGCACAGTGGTGTTAATTCACCGAAAAGCCCGATGAGCTCATCGGATAAATCCTTGGGGTGCGAGGTGGCAAAACGCAAGCGCTCCAGGCCCTGAAGCTCTGCCAGTTTGCAGAGCAACTGGGGAAAGGCTAGGGGTTCAGAAAGCCCCCGGCCATAGGAATTCACGTTCTGGCCCAGCAAGGTCACCTCTTTGCCGCCTGCCGCGAGAAACTCCTGCACTTCGGCCACGATCTCGGCCGGCGGGCGGCTGTACTCCCGACCCCGGACATAGGGCACCACACAAAAACTGCAGAAATTGTTGCACCCCTGCATGATGGTGACCAGCGCCTGGGCTGAGCCCGGCCGCCAACGGCGAGGCAGGGCAGGGGGAAAGCCCTCCATCAAAGCCACATCAACCTGGCGCTTTGAGAAAGCCCGGCGTACCAACTCGGGGAGACGATAAATCCCGTGAGTACCAAAAACCAGATCCAGATGGGGCACAGCCGCGAGGAGACGCTCGCCTTCCTGCTGGGCGACGCAGCCCCCCACACCCAGGAGCATCTGGGGGCGTTTCTGCTTCAGGGCCTTGAGGCTGCCCAACAGACTCCGCACTTTTTCTTCCGACTTCTTGCGGATGGCGCAGGTGTTGATGAGGTAGAGGTCGGCCTCCTCGGGCCGGTCGGTCAGGGCATACTCCTGGGCCAGCACTTGAGCCATGTGTTCCGAGTCGGCCACGTTCATCTGGCAGCCGAAGGTCTTTATGTATACCTTTTTCTTCGGCCTGGACATGGGTTTTATTTAATCTGAATCTCCCCTGCTTGTCAACTGAGGGGCTTTTGCCTTCTCCTGGACACTTCCCGGCAGATGCGTTAGAATGCCCCTGGGGGAAAGGAGAAAACCAGGCCCGGGCAAGCCTTTTGCCCGTCCCCAGGAGGAGCTTATCCCGGGGACAATCCTTACAATCACCCTAGTACATGATTCCCATCCGCGGCGCCTCGACAAGAAACGGGTGGCCCTGGGTCACCCTGGGGTTGATTGTCGTTAATGTCCTGATCTTTCTTTATACCTTGAGGATCGGCCCTGAAGCCGCTTTGGCCCTGTTCTGGAAAGGGGGGGCGGTGCCGGCCAAATTGAGCAAGGTGAAGCTGATCACTTCCCTCACCTCGTTTTGGCTGATGGCTACGGTGTTCATTTCGCTGTTTCTGCACGCCGGCTGGGCGCATCTCCTCGGCAATATGTGGTTTTTGTGGCTCTTTGGCGAGGGTCTGGAAGACGACCTGGGGCACTTACGCTACCTGGCCTTTTACCTGTTTGCCGGGTTTTTCGCCTGTTTGTTCCATGTACTCGCGGCCAGCACCATTACTGCGCCTCTCATCGGGGCCAGCGGCGCCATTGCCGGGGTCATGGGGGCGTACCTGGTGCGGCTGCCCCAAAGTCCCATCCGGACGTTGGCCTTCTGGCGTCTCCGGGTGGAAATCGTGCACATTCCCGCCTTCGTCTGGCTGGGATTATGGCTGGCCCTGCAGTTCTACGGCCTGCAACAGGGCGGCCCGGTGGCCTGGGTGGCACACCTGGGGGGGTTCGCCATCGGCATCTTTGGGGTTACCCTGTTCGCCCCTTTTTCCCCCCAACCCGTCAGGGTCGCAGTGAACCATAAGCCCCGAAGCCGCAATACTCCGAAAAAACGCCGGAGCCCGGGAAAAAGAACATGAACCACCATCTAGACCTGGATCGGGTCAGGCACGTGGCGCGGCAGGCTGCCCTGGCGGCCGGGGCCCTGCTTAAACAGAACTACGAAAAACCTCACGACATCAAGCTGAAAAGCGCCATCGACCCGGTCACCGAAAGCGATATTGCCTCCCAGGAAACCATTATCAACCTCATCCACCAAAACTTCCCGGACCACGGCATCCTGGCGGAGGAAGAAGATGTAAATGCGGGGGAGGGGGCGGATGAGTTGAATGCGGGGAAGGGGGCTAAGGGTCGCGGACCCTTACCCTCTCCCCTATACCCCCTCGCAGGGACCTCAGGTCCCTGGCCCTCCCCCCAGGAAACTATTCCGCCTACCCATCGCTGGATCATTGATCCGTTGGATGGCACGGTGAATTTTGCCCATGGCTTTCCCCTGTTTTGTGTGTCCATCGCCTTTGAGGCGGCGGGGGTGATGGAGTATGGCGTGGTGTATGATCCGCTGCGGGAAGAGGTGTTCGAGGCCAGCAGGGGTGCGGGGGCTTTTGTAAACAGCCGGCCCCTCAAGGTATCCCGGGTGGACCGGCTAGGCGCGGCCCTGTTGGCCACGGGTTTCCCCTATGACATTCGGGAGCGCCTGCCCGAGACCCTGACCCGAATAGGCCGATTGCTAGGGGTATCCCAGGGGTTGCGCCGGGCCGGTTCCGCGGCCCTGGACCTGGCTTATGTCGCCGCCGGCCGCCTGGACGGCTTCTGGGAGGAGAACCTGAAACCCTGGGACACCGCAGCCGGGGTGCTCCTGGTCACCGAAGCCGGGGGAGCGGTCACTACCTTTACCGGCAGTTCCTACGACCTTTCTTCACCCAACATCCTGGCCAGCAATGGTCTTCTCCACCAGGATCTCGTGGAATTTATTGCCGCACCTTAAGATTTAACCTCATCTCCCACGTCTCCACTTGGGGAATTCTTCACCCCAACCGAAAATTGGTTGACAACGATTTGTAATAATCGTGAAATAAAGGTATCCAGTTAACATTATTTTTCTTTTCCTGATGGTTCCCCATGGGCAAGCTCCGCAATATCTGGAACTGGCTGTCCATACCCAAAAACCAGAAAACGGTGGCCTTTATCGGCTCTGGGGTGGTAGTAATAGCCGCCGCCTTCTGGACCGTCTTCACGTTTTTTTATAAACCTAGCCCTGCGCCAACAACAGGCATTCACATCGAAGGCGGCGTGAGAGCCGGAAGAGATGTGACCATTCAGCAGATCCAGACCACCCCGGAGCAGTTCGACGCTCTGCTCAAAAAACGGCTGAAAGAGGTGATGGCGGAATTGCCCACCGCCGAGGCCGAGCGTCGGGCCGTCCTCCTCAAAGAACTGGATGCCATCAAGGCCAAGTATGACAACCTGCAAAAGGCCCATGAGGAGCAGCAGGCCAAGCTCGCTGAAGCCTACAAGGCCCTGGACGACTTTAAAAAGGACTTTGCGCCGGACCAGATAAAGCAGGCCCAGAAGGCCCTGGCCCAGGGGGAGACCGTCAACGCCGAAGCTTTATTCCAGAAGGCCCTGGACCAGAGCACCGCCTAGGCCGCGGAGGCCGCCTACCAGTTGGGGGTGCTGGCCGAAAGCCGCATCAACTACCTGAAAGCACAGGAATATTACGCCAAGGCCGTCCAGCTCCAGCCCGACAACCCCCAGTATCTAGACGCACTGGGAAATCTGCAACGCACCCTGGGCCTTTACTCGGAAGCCCAACCGCGCCTGGAACAAGCCTTAAAAATCAGAGAAAAGAACTTGGGGCCGGACCAC
>Ga0207862_1000368_pt1 | contig 13533 bp, 19 predicted proteins | sample LuqExpMetageno81_FD_187838 | JGI IMG/M metagenome (GOLD analysis project Ga0207862, IMG submission 187838) | Tropical forest soil microbial communities from Luquillo Experimental Forest, Puerto Rico - Sample 81 (SPAdes) | ecosystem: Environmental > Terrestrial > Soil > Tropical forest ... | reverse complement strand
CGGGAACCAGGAAGACAACGCCTTTCGCCGGGTCGATCCCATGTGCGCAGCCCGACCGATTTCAGATCACGACATGGAGCGAGCCATTGAGGGACGGCGGCTCTCCGATTCGATGAACGAGGAGCCTGAATGAAAACAGAGGATGAGTTGGACGCTGAGATAGCGAAACTGTTCGACGAAGTTACGACCACTAGAGTCGAGATGGTGAATGGCAAACCACGCATCTCGGATCAGGCGACACTTGACCAAATGGAACGGGAAGAGGCAGCACGGCGCATGGAAGAGGCGTGCGGATGTTTTTGTCCGCAGAAAGACGGTTTCAAAGGCTTTGCGCTCACCCCGACAAAGTGACCGATCCAAAGGTGAATGTGGCGTGGTGGGAAAGTCTGGAGCAAGTCTACGAGCGCGAGAAAGTCGTCTGGCGGCTGTTCGTCGGCCCACAGCCGACCATGGCGGACAACAAGCTCTACGCCAAGTTCCGAAAGCTCTTGCTGGAAGGTAGCAAGCTGAAGGCTGACGCATGATCCCGCGCAACAAAACTGAGTACATTAGATATGGGGATCGTTACGATTCGCCTGACAGCTTCTGATTTCGCTTCATGCCATCGCCCCCTATTGCTTATGCTCCGGGCGCTGTGGTTGAGAAGATCAGAACCAACAACGCGACAAAGCTCCACGATTACGCGCATCGGCGGCCTCCTGACTCTCATCAAGCTCATATTTGTCGCTGCATCGATTCAAGTTCAACCGGCAAATGTCGCTGAAATCCCGCAAAGGATCTACTCCGCTCAGGGCGCGCGATTGGATTTGTTCGGGTGTGATATTGGGTTTTGGGTAAGTATCCAAAATGTGCTTTATGACCTTTTCTGCTTTTTCCAGAACACCTGACGACGAACTGAGTCGAATCCGACTGAGCAAGCCGTAGATCGGTATGAGTTTCTGAAGGTCGGGAATGTTGTGGGACTCCGCATCAACCATGAGTCGCGCGCCCTCGGTAATGAAATCGGAGTACAGGGCCTCGCGGCTGACAATTTTTCTGCCTAGCATCTCACGCCGATCATGGTGCCTTTGAGCTACCCATGTAGCCACACCGGATCCCAACGCCCCCACGATCGAACCAGAGACAGCAGAAAGACCGGCAATCAGTCCGGGGTTCATAGTGAGCAACCCATCCCGCAGGCAGCCAGCACTGACGGCCACGGCGTTATTCGTTCAGCGAACAGATTCTGGAGACTCATTTGTGTATTCCCACGGGCATTAGATTCGCAACGATCAGGCACGTTGCCTGCACTGTCAGTTCGGGTAACGAAACGTGGCGTGGCCTCGATTATACGACCAGATACCGGGGGGGGAGGTAAATAGTGGCTGAATTAAAATCTCATTGACGGATAGTGCTTGATTAATGTTAGCGCTGTATCGGATGCGCGTCCGCGCGCAGGAGTGCGTCTTTCAGGAAAGGGCGCATGGTTGTGCCACGCGCCCTCCTTTTGAACGAAGAGTTAATCATGAAGGCTGACTGGGCTAGTGGTTGCCCTCGTCGCGAAGCAAAGGATGATACCTGGTTTGGCCCGCATGTGGAAGCGTTCGTCGCTGGAATTGATGGGGACACGATGCGTCCCATTTTCCTGGTGAGCAGGGCAAACGACTGAAAAGATGTGTCAGCTGCAGGGCAACTAGGCGTGAGTTTTGCAAGTTCTGCTACAGCGGGCTTGGCGACTTTTTCCTGGGCAGATTCCGCCACGCGTGGTAAGGCCATTCACTTGAGTAGCGCTTTGGCGGATTTTCTCTTTGGCCTCTTAGGTTTCATGCAACTCCATCGAAAAAGCAGTTGTACCGAACCCGGTTCGCGGTTCACTGAGAATTCTCTCTATTGCGTTTTCTGCGTTCCAGCAGTCTCCTCGTGCTGTTCCTCACTGCTGCGCCAACTGGAGGTGGGGTTGTATTCCTTGATGGCCTTGGCTACAACGCCGGTCTTCTTTCCAAGATCCTTCTCGTACACCGCTCCATCTTCGCCAACCATAAATGTCATCACGCCGGATGAGCGGTATTCCGCCGGATAGGCTATGAACGCGAAACCCCCGGTCATTTTGCCGTTTACGATGTAACTCTTAGCACCGCCTGGGCCATTTTTCCCTTGGCGTGTAACAATGCGGTAATAGTAACCGCGGTAGGGAGTCGGAGAGCCGTCTTGGTGCCCGGCATATCCTTCCGCGACGGCGGATGCCACCAAAGGTCCGATGGGGCTCTGGGGTTCGCCTTCCGCAATCTTCCAATAAAGACCATTGTGTTGCCCCTCGTCACTGAATATCTTCGGTGTATACTCCGTGGAATTCAAGGAATAGTATTCCTTTTCCGCCGCAACCAGCTCCTGGCAAACGCGGATGGCCGACATCTCATTCCGGCCGATTCGGCGGGACAATATTTCTTGCTTTCCCGCTTCGGTCTCGAAGTACCACAAATCGCCTTTCTGCACGAGTGGTATGGGCGTCGGCCAATTTTTCGCGCCGATATACAACGTGACCGTTCCATCTGGCTCTCTCACCAGACGACGCATTTCCTGATATTTCTGTACAAAATTGGCGCGGCTCTCTGTGTCCTCGACTTTGTCGCCCGACGAGACGATTTCCTTTCCATCTGGTCCAAAGATTTCGAGCATGGCCTTTTCGTCATTGTTCTGCACTGCCGTGACCAGGGCCAGGCTTGCTGCTTCCGGCGACGAAAATGTTTTCTGGCCGGGTTGCTGCGCCAGCAAGAGATCTGGTACCCATCCCATCAAAAGGAGCGCTAGCCCGGTCATTCCAGCAAGATTGGCCCAATGAAAGTTTTCGAAGTTCAGATTCGTTCTTCGCATCGTGCTACTCTCCATTTCTGAATTTCACGGTCCATCAGGGACATGCCGAAATCTCGATTAATGGGGATGGCCGCCGCCACCGCCGCCATGCGGTGCTCCTCCGCCGCGTGGTGCTCCGCCGCCGAGGCTGGCGCTGCCGCGGGACGAATAACTTCTTGTCTGACCGCCATGGTCGTAACCACTGTAGGCTCCCGAATGGACGCTCTTCGGGCTGCCGGGTACCGGATATCCTCGAGCGGCATTGCTGTTTCCCTCGAACGGCTTGCTCGTTGCTCCAGGACGGTTGTACACGTTTCCTGGTCGCCCGACATTCCCACTACCTTGCCCGTTGCCTTGCGGCGGTCTGTTCCCTGACTGGTTGGAAGCAGCAACTCCCCCGCGCGCGTTTCCGCCTCGGTAGTAGACGTTCCGGTTATAAAAGGTTCTGCTCTGCGAGTAATATCTGGAGTGGTTATAGGTTGCGTAGTGGTTATGCCAATCGTATCCCCAATGGTTCCAGCCCCACCCATATCCTCCGTAGAAGCCGATTCCGAAACCGATTCCGAACGAAAGGTACGGACCGCCGTACCAGATTCCGGGATACGGGTACCATCCCGGCCACGCTACGATTGGACCGCCATAAACAAGCCACGGATTATAGGCGGGGACATAAACCACATCCGGTGCAGCCGGCTGAATGATGACCGTTGATCCTTGTGTGGTCACCGTTTGTTGCTGCGTGGTCTTTAGATTACCGGCCGCTTCCGCTTTCTGACGCATCACCTGAACGGCATCCATCACATCCCGTTCCTGGTTGTAGTAAGCGTCGCCGAGCGTTGACGTCCAGGAGATGTTCTTGTCCATATTTCCAAGCACAGAGGGAAAGGCAGTAAGCGCCTTGACGCTTGGGTCCCAGGGTTGTTGATCGACGGCTTGAGCTAAGGCGTCGCCCTTCAAATCGGGATGCGCTTGCACCCATCGATCCGCTTCGACCACTTGCTCGGGAAATGTGGACGCCGCAAGAATTTGCGCGACAAGCGAGTCCGGGTACAACGCTATCGGCGCAACTAACTGCTGCAACTGATCCGGCGTCTGCGGGGCGTATTGTGGCCCTTGCTGGGGCGCCGGTGTTTGCGCATCTTGAAAGGCCGGAAGGTTCTGAGGCCAGGCTGCGAACAAAAGGGCCAGCGACAACACGGAAACCAATCGCGGTCCACCTGCGGCCCGAGGCCTTGCTATACCTGGCAATCCTGGAATGTTAGTCATATTCTTAAACCTCCGCGGCGCAATCGTCGCGCAGAGCCTCTTACAGGCTTAGATGAACTAGATAGAAAGAAAGTTTCTAGCACCCGAAGTAATCAATCACATTCGTGCACCCCTTGTGGAAGTGGTTCGGGGCAACAGCGGCAACGTGCGAGGCGACTCGGCGACCAAGCGGAGCCGCCTCGGAGAAACGTTCGATCTGCATAAATTGCTAAGAAAACATAAGAAATTGCGAGACGCTGCGCTGTACAATTCTAAACAGACCTGCAGAAATTTCCGAGGAGTCGGTCAACTCCTTCCACGAGTTGACTGGCCAATGTGCACTCATTCTTGGGCGATGTGATCAAGAACATGACTGAGCGTGAGGAGGCGTTGGGAGAGTCGGCGAAGTTTGCGGCGCGCGTTGGGATCTTGTAGTTCCAGACGGAACAACTGGAGGAGATGACGAACAACAGCTATAGCGTTGCGAATGGCGGGGAGGTCAACGCGCTGCGGCGTGGTTGCTTGCGGCAGAGGCAGCTTAGGGATGGGATGGAGAGAAGCAGCTTTTTGTCGAGCGGAGTGAAATTCGCGTTGCAAGTCTTGCTGCGTGACGTCGAGATATAGCAGGGTCATGTGGATATCTTTGTGCCCCAGCAATTGCATGAGGGCGGGCAAACTGACACCGAGGCGCAGCATGGTGGTTGCGAAGGTGTGTCTCAGGCGGTGGGGAGTAACCGAGGTTGTGCAGACCGCGGTGCGAGCAGCGTTGGCTAAGGTTTTGCGGAGAATCGCAATCCAATCCATTCGCTAAGATAAAGCGTGCAGTTCAAACTCACGTTCAGGAATGAGGACGTTAAAGTCATCTCGGGCGTCGAACCGTCGCTAAGCGAGCAACCTTGATCGGCGATGGAGTGGTTCGAACTTTGTATCTTTCGGGTTGCACAATAGTTGCACAGAGGCGCCAAACAGGGGTGCGTTGCACCAAGATAGGGCAACTCACCCGAGCACAAGTCTTTTGTTCCGAACAGCATGCTGTGAAACGGGGAATTTGCTAAACCGTTGGATTGAAACAAGCACGGTTAGAGTCAGGCACTCAAACCAGGGCAGAAAACTGGCAAACAAAGCGAGGAGCGGCGCAGTCTGGCAGCACGTTTGCCTTGGGCGCACGCCAATCGACTCCAACGCCTCCATTCATTTCTTCTAACTACTAACTAATGTTTCCAACAAATCGGGGAATCTGCTTTTCGCTCAAAGCTAACTCCAATCTATTGAAAACGATGCGCGTATCTGCTGCACCGGCGCCAATCTCGAACCTTGTCGCGCACGATCACTACGAGCGCGCTCCCCACTATCGCCACCTGAACCGCGTCACCGACACGTGCATCCCCGAGGAAGAAACCATGCGGCGCATCGAACTCATCGTCATGGAAGACTGGTACGCCGCCGACCGCTCCGGCCAGCTCTTTCCGCACGAGTTTCTCTACAAGATTTTGCGCAAAGGAAAGCTCCAGCAATTTCAGCAGATTGATCCGAAAGACAGTTGGATGATTGTTACTGCGGAAAAGAACGCTCTTCGTTCCCGGTTGGGAGGATTCCACACTCGGCAATATGTATGCCGCACAGGTAATCAGCGGCAAAGTGAAAAACGTAACCACGATGCGCAGCGGCGTTGAATATATGATTGAGCTTGCCCGCTGGTACATAGAGCTGACGGCCCAATCTTCGCTAGGTTTTTTTCAGATCGGCAATGACCCAGAGTACCAACCACTCAAGGCGCTGAGACAGCGGGTGGCGGAATCCGAGATCGTCGCAGTTGCCTGCACTAGTTGCGTCTTAGTTAGGGACGGAGAGGCTCGGACCGGACGCCAGGGAACGGTTCCCTATGCTGGGCAAGTTAACTTGCTGGTGATTTTTTTCCGCGCGGAGTAGAATCGCAGTCTAGTGACCGAGCATCTAAAAAAAAGTGGCGTCCGTCTGGGTACAAATATCTCGCCTAAGAGAACTGGAGTTCTCTGACAGGCCAGAATGGCGCCAGTTGCGGCAGTTTGATTCACGGAGGATGAGGATGATCATGCCACCCACATTGAAGACGGGACCTGGCCTTCACGAAGGCTAGTTGTAGTTCGCCCATGCACGAAAATCTCGTGAACGCCAGTAGTGCTCCGAGTCTAGCTCTTGGACAACCAAGTGCCATCGGGCGAACTGTGTCTGTGCCAACCGGTCCCTTGCTGCCGCTGGTAATCGACCTGGATGGCACGCTGATAAAGACGGATTTGTTAGTGGAGTCTGTCTGTAGTTTGCTCCGGCAAGAGCCTCTCGCGCTTTTCGCGTTACCTGTCTGGCTGCTCAAGGGACGAGCCCATCTGAAGCGGGAGATTGCCCAGCGTGTCCAACTCGACCCGGCTCTGCTTCCGTATCGAACTGAGCTGGTTGACTACCTCCGTGCCGAACACGACAAGGGCCGATCGATCATTCTCGCAACGGCAAGCGACGAGCACTTTGCCAGGCAAGTCGCGGATCACCTGAAGCTTTTTGACAAGGTTCTGGCAAGTGATGGCATTACTAATCTTGCCGCAGAACGCAAACGAGCGCGCCTCGTTGCCCAATTCGGCGAAAAGGGCTTCGACTACGTGGGCAACGAATCTCGCGACTTGGCAGTGTGGTCTTCCGCAAGGAAAGCCATCGTCGTCAGTCCGAATCCACGGTTGAAGCAAGCCGTGGTGAAGGTCGCGCAGTTTGAAAGCAGATTCGAAGAACGCAGCGCCAGCCTTGGCGAATACATAACGGCATTACGGCCTCAGCAGTGGCTGAAAAACATCTTGGTGTTTGTTCCCCTTTTTGCGGCGCACCTCTTCACCGAACCGGTTCTGTTCGCAAGAACAATTATAGCTTTCGTGGCGTTCTGTTGCTGTGCATCGAGCGGTTACCTCATCAATGATCTGTGCGATTTGCCGGCCGATCGCCATCATCCTTCGAAACGCTTGCGACCATTTGCCTCTGGACGATTGCCGCTTGCCTATGGGCTGGTGATGGCGCCTGCCCTGGTCGTTCTCGGCGGCCTTCTGGCTTGGCTGCTTTCGTGGGTGGCGGTAGGATTCTTGCTGCTTTATCTCACGCTGACGGTCGCCTATTCGCTTCGGCTTAAGAAAGTAGTGCTTCTGGACGTATTCCTGCTCGCCACTTTCTATACGCTGCGGATCATTGCGGGAGGGATAGCGGCCGCGGTGCCGCTGTCGGTGTGGCTGTTGGCATTTTCCATGTTTTTGTTTCTTAGCCTGGCGTTTATAAAGCGCTATGCGGAACTTGTCATCATGCGTAGCGTTGATGGGGATCGCGCCAAGGCTCGAAGCTATGAATTGAGCGACGCAGAGTTACTGGCCTTCAAGGGGACCGCCAGCGGATACGCAGCGGTTTTGGTTCTCTCGCTTTATATCGCTAGTGGGTCAGTCAAAGTGCTTTATTCCACCCATCAGGTTTTGTGGTTGGTCTGTCCGTTGTTGCTATATTGGATAGGATACCTGTGGCTGGTCGCGCATCGCGGGAAGATGTATCACGATCCCCTGATATTTGCCGTGCGCGACCGGACCAGTCGCATCCTGATACTGCTTATGCTAGCCGCGGCGCTCATCGCGATCTAGTGTTCCAACGACGAAACGACGAGGTTCCTCAAATCCGTGACAAAGCACTGTCTGCGAATGAATCGCGAACTCCTCCCGTTCGGGATTGGCATTTTCATCCTTGCCTGTGCCGGGATGCTGGCGATGACAAAAAGCTGGGAGAGTCGTGCCCAAGGAATGGCGGCGCCAAAATCCCGGACTATAGAACCTGAAACAAAGTCAATCTTGGATCTGCAGCCCTTTCGGCAGGTGACTTCAAACCGAATCAAGTCAAACACAGGCACTCAGGGAACGGCCACGCTCGTTAACCTCAATCCCGCAGTCAATTCCTGGTACCTCTTGGAGGTTGACTGGCACGACGGTTCCCAGTCCTCTTACCACCTGGAAAACCGTCAGCCGCGTTCTGAAAAATTGTTTCTGGACCCCAAATATCCATTGGGAATAGAAATCTCACAGGGAAACTCTCAGCAGCCCTGTAACCTCTTTGAAAGCCGCGCAAACGGTCCCCTGGACCAGGCGAGGAATTCGCAAGCGCCCTATGCCTCACTGTGTGAGGGGCGGCTATTTCTGAGGAACCCAGTCAAGGGGCATCGCACAAAATTGGAAGCGGAGGCCGAATATTTTCGCACTCAAGTGTGGGGCGGAGAAAAAGTCGCCGTAATCTTCCACCATCTTCTCGAAGACAGCCACCGTGAAACTGCGAAGTTAACGGATGCGAGCGGTCCAGGAGGCGCGGCTGCTGGCAGTGGCAAAGTAGAGGATGCTCCGCCTCCCGCACTCATTGATCCGAAATATGCTGGCCGGGTTCTGACTCCCAGCGGACTTGGGATCACCTTGGAAAATGTCCATAACGGGGTGACACCTGGAGCCTGGTATTCCGCAAGCGGTAATCCCGGCGTTTACGTAAGCCTCATCGAACCGCGGCTAATCGATAGAACGATCCTGGAAAGTTATAAGGCGATGGTCAATCCACTCGACAACGTCGAGGCCTCGTCCCTTTGCTACCTGGTCGCCTTTGACCTTGACCGCTTTGATTTGGGCTATGAGCTGGGGACGGAACATCCTTCTATCGAGTGGTCCGACCACATCCAGCCCGGAATGAAGGACCCTAAAGTTCCGGGTCCGGATGGCATTGGAGCGATTGTCCCGCTAGTTCCGACTGGCCTGGTGAGCCCGGAATTTGTCAGCAAAACAGTGGCCACATTCACCGGTGGGTTTAAACGCACGCATGGAGCCTTCAAGTCCGGTGAGCTTGCTTCAAAAAACCACGGCAGCCATTACGGTTTTGCGGAGGACGGCGTTGTGTTCAGTAAGCTTCAGCCCGGTTTGGCGACGATCTTTGTGCTGGATGATGGTTTGGTGCAGATGAAGACCTGGGATGCGCAGGACGACGGCATCCTGCCCAAAATCAAGCACGCGCGACAGAACGGGGTTCCCGTGGTTGAATTCGATGAGAAATCACAAGCAACCGTTCCCGGACGGCTAGTAAACCAGTGGGGTCCGGGAAACTGGTCGGGTTCCGAAGAGATGAAACTGCGCACAATCCGTGCGGGTGCAGCGTTGCAATCGAACGGAAGAAAGCGCTTCATCATTTACGCCGTGTTCTCCGATGCGACGCCTTCGGCGATGGCTCGTGTATTTCAGGCCTACCGCTGCCGCTACGCCATGCACCTGGATATGAACGCACTCGAGCACACCTATCTCGCACTCTATCGCCGGGCTGGGTCGCAGCTGTTCGTCGATTACCTCCTCTCGGGTATGAGCGAGGTGGACAAAATGGATTCCGGCGGGGAAGTTCCGCGATTTCTGGGTTACCCCGATAACCGGGATTTTTTCTATGTGATGAGACGCGATCGGTAACAGGAGGGACAAGATGCGAGCGGTCCGCCTATTGTCTTTGGGACTGTTGGTTCTCTTGGGGCTCGTCCGTTTCGACTCGTTTTTCGCCGTATCGCAATCGCTCCAACAACAAAATGAAATCTTGCTGCAGCAGTTACAGCGTGAGCATGTGCTTAGCGATGACCAAGTCAACCAGATCCGGAAAATATTCGCTAACTCACGGTATATCGGGCAGGGGAATCCGGTAGTCACTCAGCACCCCGTGACGCCCGACGAATGTAAGGTGAAGTCGAATAACTTGGGTATCCACTACGAGAACCCGCGATTTGAGAGAATCTGCAGGGCCAAGTACATGTCCCCTTTGTACGATCCTTCGAAGGAAAAACCCGAGGACGCCAAGGCGTGCATTGACCAGTTCGAATTCCCCGACATTCCTTGCACATATCCGGTGGTTTGGGTCAAAGCCCGCGAGGCCGCGGAGATTTGCTGGGCCATGGGAAAGCGCCTTTGTGACGCCCACGAATGGGAAGGCGCTTGCGCCGGGGCTCTGGAACCCCCGGACTACCACTTTGATCTTCTGAAAGGATTAGCTCGTGAAGACGCGATTCATCGTATGCGCGCAATGCACAACCGGGAAGATAGCCCGACCAAATCCTGGAGTTACGGCCCGACCTATCAAAAAGGCATCTGCGCCACGGGGAGCAAGAAGACGTCCGATTGCAACGGAGGAAGTTGGACCGGATGCGGCTCCAACACTTATCCGACCGGCGATTTTCCCGCGTGCAAGAGCTCGCTGGACGTCTACGACCTGAATGGCAATGCCGCGGAGCACATGAATCTGCCTCTGAATGAGAGTCAAATGTCGAGCCTCGGCAGCAAGGAGCTGGGCTACACGGAGATGAAAGGCAGCTGGTTCATATTCGACACTATTCATGCTCATGAAGACTGGTGCCGCTGGCGCGCTCCGTTTTGGCATGGCACTCGGATCATGGACGAGCGGAGCCATGCCAATTACCACTTGAGTTTTCGGTGCTGCAGGAGCTTGAACTAAGGGAAGAATCAGGGGCGTCTAGGAAGCAGCCGCTGCGTTGCAACCGGCCCGCAGAAGTTCCTCACGCAGAACGGGCGCGACTGGGAGCACGGAGATCCTCGGATCACGGATATTCGCGCAAGCGGGAACCGTGTCTGTGCAAAAAATGTGCTTCACGGGAAGAGACCACAGGTTGCGCCACTCCTGTCCGGTGAACAATCCGTGCGTCACGCAGATATAGAGTTCTTCCGCACCTGCCGCTACCAGTTTTTCACAAGCAGACACAAGAGTTGCCCCGGTGTCGAGTATGTCGTCGACAATCACGACGCGCCGCTCCACCTTTCCAACCGGCGCCTGGTGTACAATTCCGCTCTCGGTTCGGTGTTTTTCGAAATAAACCACATTTCCTGATTTAATTCCCGCAGCCGACTTCATCGCCTGGCAGCGCGGAATTGCACCTTGGTCGGGGGAAACGAAGCTCGCGCCGTCCAACGCCAGCCTTCCCAGGCTTTCGCGGAATGCAGCGCAGGGATGAAGGGATCCCAGGGGCAGAGGAAACAACTTCTTGTCATTTTCGCTGTGCAGGTCAACGGTCCATATCTCGTCAAAACCCGAAGCCTTCAAGACAGCTCCGGTCCAAGCCGTCGCGAGACTTTGCCCCGGCTTCTGCTTGTCTTCGCGAGAGTAAGCGAGGTAAGGGAGGATACCCGTGACTCGAGTTGCGCCTTCCTTCTCAAGCGTGTGAGCCAGCAATAACAAGGAGACCATCTGGGATTCCGGCGGAGTGAGGCTGCCGAGTATGAAGCAATGCTCATCGGAGACTCTGCTCTCGATTGTGGCGTGCAATTCCTGATTTTCGTAACGCACAACTGAGAATTGCCCTGTTTTTAAACCGGGGAGATCACAGAAAGATTTGCTGGTCTGCGAATACTCAGAAAAGGTAAAGAGTAGGGGCATGGCTTAACCTGGCGTGAGATTGTGCCGCTGCAGTTTAGATGATTACGGAAGCCCGCTCGGCCCTACCAGTTGTTTGTTCCTGAGAGGCCTAGTTGGCCCCGGGCACTGCGATCGCCGAACCATACTGTGCTGTCAGAAGATCCAAATTCAGGTGGATGGGTCCTTCATCGCTAAAAACTTTTGCTGTCGCGGGGTCCTGAAGAAGCTGGCGGATCGATTGAAGCTTTCCGTTGACCAGCACCCACTCGCTGATCAGGCGGATACCGTGACTGTAATCCGCATAGTTTGCCCCGTGGACGGTGCTCAGAGGTTGGATGGGCTGCCCTGGCCCACGATGCCAACCGTAAATCGCGATGCGCCCAATGTTCGCGGCCAACCGATTCGACATCACAACATCCTTTTTATCCCCGGAGACCAGCGCCCCCAACGGGGCTCCCATGGCGTGCACTTGACTTTCAATCATCTGGTTATGTGTTGAATAGTATTCCGTAGACCTCATCTGCGGACCAGCCGGCAGAGGCTGCGGCATCAGGTGGTAGCTCGACTGAAGGTAGATAGCATCCACCATTTTCCGGGTGGGGAGCATGAATCCAAAGCGCTCCGCAACGGTGACCGCCGTGCGCAAATTCATCGGTATGCGCAGGAAGTCGGAGTCGGATCCGATGGCGAGGTAGTCCGGGGTGACGAATATCGTGGCCGTGAGGCTCTGGCCATTCGCCAACTCGCCATGAAGTTCAACCGCGACCAACTTCCGGAGAAACTCCGGAAGGTTACCCTTGGAAATCTCCTCCAGAATGGCTTCTTCCCGGTCTGGGCTACTCAGCTTGGAGACATACTGCGCAAACTGCGAGCCGGTCAGATCCTCGGACGATCTCGAAGGAATTTCTCGCGTCAGTTGTTCCGTCTTTACAGTCTTACCGCTGCGGTCGCCTGGACTTGCGCTGAGGGAAAAGACAACTAAACAAAGAAAAACGCCAAAAAGGCCACGCCGAATATTGCCCTTTTTCACGGCAAAACCTGCCCGCCTTAATGACATCAAAAGCATAAGCATCATCTTACCGCTTCTGCTGGTAGCCTTGCAATTCTTCTAGGCCGCATTCCTCGAACCGAAGTACCTGCCCAGGAAAAACTTCGTCAACCCCTTGCTCGGTTTCATCTATATAGTATAGGCGTTGTAGTTCGCGACCAGCCAGGACCGGGCGCGGCGCTAGAATGAGCTCTCCTACTCCATCCTTTTGCAGCGCGCCTGAAGGACAGTCGCAATCCTCCACGACTTTGTCCGAAGGCGAACCTCCTCTAGTCCCGCTTCAAACCGAGCGTGTTCTTTCCTGGGGCCGGTATCCAAGGACCGAGCATCGTCAGGTATACAAACCGTCTTGGAATGACCAGATAGCTGAGATCCTCAACACCGCTGAGCCTGGCTCTTTGCTTCCTTTTGGCCTGGGCCGGAGTTACGGGGACTCTTGCCTCAACGCAGGCCGCGACCTGGTCCAATGTCATCGCCTCAACCGAATTCTCGCTTTCGATGAATCCACGGGGGTAGTCCGCTGCGAGAGCGGTGTCGCTCTCTGCGATATTGTCGACGTATTTCTCCCCAAAGGATGGTTTCTCCCGGTCACGCCTGGAACAAGCTTCGTGACGGTTGGCGGGGCCATCGCAAATGACGTGCACGGCAAGAACCATCACTGTGCGGGGACCTTTGGCGCTCACGTTCACCGGATTGCGCTTCATCGCTCCGACAAAGGTCTGTTATTTTGCGGTCCCCACCAAAATCCGGAGATGCTACGCGCCACCATCGGGGGTCTCGGCCTGACCGGCATCATCGCCTGGGCCGACGTCCAACTGAAACGTGTCGCGGGGCCCTGGATCGATGCTGAGTCCATACCCTTTCGAACGCTAAAAACTTTTCTTGATCTGAGTCACGACAGCAACGACCTCTTTGAATACACCGTAGCATGGATCGATTGCTTCGCCGGGAGGAACGTCCGAGGCATTTTTTTTCGCGGGAACCACGCC
>Ga0207862_1000367_pt1 | contig 13534 bp, 12 predicted proteins | sample LuqExpMetageno81_FD_187838 | JGI IMG/M metagenome (GOLD analysis project Ga0207862, IMG submission 187838) | Tropical forest soil microbial communities from Luquillo Experimental Forest, Puerto Rico - Sample 81 (SPAdes) | ecosystem: Environmental > Terrestrial > Soil > Tropical forest ... | reverse complement strand
AGAGACCACCCGGGCTTTCTGCTGTTTGCCCTCGCCCGCCATCTCCATGGCCTGAAACGGACAGGCCGCGGCGCACTCCCCGCAGCCCACGCAGACTTCCTGTTTTACCTGGGCCACCAGGCCGTCCAGGGTTATGGTCTCATGGGCAAACAGTGCCATGACCTTGGCCGCGGCGCCGCTCCCCTGGGTGAGGGATTCGGCCAGGTCCTTGGGACCCTGGCAGGCACCCGCCAGGAAAATGCCGTCCAATACCGTCTCCAGGGGCTTGAGCTTGGGGTGGGCCTCCAGGAAAAAGCCGTCCGGCCCCACCGGCAGTTTCAGGATCTCCCGGAGATGGGCGCCGTTCCCAGGGGTCAGGCCCACGGCCAGAACGGCCAGGTCCACCCGATCCAGGGTTTGGACCTGGAAGGTCTCGTCAAAGGCCTTGATGATGAGGCCGCCCTCCGGGGAAGCCGCCATTTCCTGTACCTTCCCCCGCAAAAACAGCACTCCCGCCTCCCGGGCCCTGGTGTAGAGGGCCTCCCAGTCCTTTTTGGTGGTGCGGATGTCCCGGTAATAGATGCGGATGCGGGCCAGGGGGTGGCGCTCCTTCAACTCCAGGGCCTGCTTTAAGGCCGTGGGGCAGCACACCCGGGAGCAGTAGCGGTTGCCTTCCTCCTCCCTTGAGCCCACGCAGAGAAGGAAGGCCACGTCCCGGACGCTGCCTGTGGCACCTGGCACGGTGAGGTTTCCCCGGGTCGGCCCGTGAGGGGCCAGGAAGCGCTCCAGGTCCACGGTGGTGATCACCCCCGGCAGGGCCGCCCAGGCCTCATAGCGGCTGCCCGCCGGGTCAAAGGGAGTAAAGCCCGTGGCCACCACGATGCTGCCTACGTTCAGGTGATGCTGCCGTTCCCCCTCCACGAGGCTGATGGCCTGGGGCGGACAGACCTCCACACACTCGCCGCAACGGTTGCAGTTCTCCCGGTCAACCACGTAGCGGCCGGGGAAGGCATGAGGGGCCGGGAGATAGATGGCCGTCCGGGGTTCCAAGCCCATTACCGTGGCCTCGGGAACCGCCACGGGACAGACCGTGGCGCAATGGCCGCAGCGGTCACAGTTCTCCCCCACCCATGGCCGGGCCTCCCGCACCGTCACGGCAAAATTTCCCAGGTGGCCGCTCACCCCGGTGACCTCGCTCTCGGTGAGCACCTGGATGCCGGGATGGAGCGACACTGCCGCCATGAGGGGGTTGACGAGGGCCACGGCACTCTCCCCCCATGGGAAGGTGCGGTGCAAACGGTTGGCCATGCCCCCGAGGACCGGCTGGCGCTCCACCAGGGTCACCGGAAAGCCGGAGTTGGCAATGTCGAGCGCCGCCCGAAGGCCCGCCGGGCCCCCGCCAATGACCAGGGCGTGCCGGGTCATGGGCACTTCCCGGTCCTGCAGGGGCAGGGCCAGCCGCGCCTTGGCGAGCCCCATGCGGACGAGGTCCAGGGCCTTGTCCTGGGCCGCGGCGGGTTCGGAGCCGTGCACCCAGGTGCAGTGCTCCCGAATATTCACCATCTCCAGGAGATACGGGTTCAGGCCCGACTCCTTCAGGAGCCGGCGGAAAGTGACTTCATGGAACTTGGGCGAACACGCGGCAATCACCACCCGATCAAGCTGCAGGTGCTGGATGTCTTTTATGATTTCGGCCTGGCCGGCCTCGGAGCAGGTGTACAGGTGGTGACGGCAAACCGCCACTGCGGGGAGCTCCTGGCCCTGGGCCACGAGGGCCTCAGGACTGATAACCCCGGCGATGTTGAGGCCGCAGTGGCAAACATACAGGCCGATGCGAAGTTCCGGTTTCATGAAGTTCAATCAGTTTAGAAAGTCAGGTCAGGTTGAGGGAGGGGGCCAGGAGTCGCAGACCCCTGCCCCCTCCCCCCTAAATTCTATCCCGGGAGAGCAGCCGGTTCACCGCCTCTACCCAGCCGTGGCAGTACTCTCCCGGCGCGGCCACCACCTCGGTGCGGCTTAAGGTCACGGCCCCGTGGTCGCAAATGTTGGCGCACACCCCGCAGTAGCTGCAGGTGTCCGTCTTCCGGTAAACCCGCTCGCCTTCCCGCACGATGGCCTTCACCGGGCAGGCCTCGACGCACAGCATACAGTCCGGCGGGCACCTGGCGTCGTCGATGGTAAGATCGCCCACGAACTGGGGATTGACCACCAGGGCCTCCTGTTCGCACACCGTGAGACACTGGCGGCAGCGCAGGCACAGGTCGGGCAAAGGCCCGGTGTGCAGGCCCTCCTGGTCCAGCACGATGGCCTGGCGGGGACAGACATCCAGGCACTTGTGGCAGTGCTTGGGGCACTCCGTGAGCTCTCCCCCGACCAGTTTCAGCTGTTGGCGGCACCAGTGCTCCTGCCCCGCCTCATCCCGGGGGCAGGGCTCGGGGCATTTCTCCTTGTCCATGCCAATCTTGGGATAGAAAGGCGCCAGCCCCTGATGGTCGGCAAAAATCGTCTTGGCTACACCATTCACCCTGAGGGTTACGGCGCCGGTGGGACAGAAGTGGGCGCAGATTTCACAGAGCACGCAGCGACGGGGGTCAATGGTGATGTCCAGGCCCGCGTCGCCAGAAGTGACCGCCACCGCACCCCGGGGGCAGACCAGGGAGCAGACTTCGCACTTGAGGCAGGCTGTTTTGTCCAGGCGCAGGTCCGCCCGCTCCTGGTACATCCGGAGGGTCAGTTCGATGGCGCTTTTGGACTCCCGTTTCTGGACCGATGCTTTCACCTGAAGACCTTTCCGAAGACCCCTTCATCAATCAAAAAATCGCTTAACAAATCAATAGGTTGTAGAGCAGGCGCCCTCGCCTGCAATATAAAGCCGGGGGCGGCTGTTCTCCATATTTTTCGCAGTGGCCTCACCATTGTAGCCAAGCCGCTAACCTTCGGTTTTCTCAGCGGCCAGTTGCTGGTGAAGGCGCTTGGCCTTGATCTTCAACTGTCGGCGGCGCAGGTTGGCCTTGACATCGGGGAACTGGACGATGAGCACCTCGAACTTGTCGCAGGCCTTCAAATCCGGGCACAAGGAGCAGTGCTCCAGGCCTCGTTCTTGGGCGCAGGCCCGGATGGGGCAAAGGTCCATGCCCTTGCCGCCCTTGCAGCCCGGGCACTCCGTGTGCTCTAAAAACCAGTCCAGCCCCTGCCGGAAATCCTCAAAGCTGAAACCCTCTTTCTCCGGAAAGCAATGGACCCACCAGTTGGCCCGGAAGTGGTCCAGGTAATTCTTCAAGCGGGTCACGGTCTCCAGAAAATCCGGGTGGCCCAACTGGCAGTCATCGCACAGACCGCAGTAGCTCTCTCTCACCATATTCCTCTCCTTGGCAATGCGTCAGCGCAGCCCTGATCTGGGCGGTCAACTCGGCGTCGGTAAAACGGCTCATGCGGATGGCGCCGGCCGGACACTCGGCGGCGCAGATCCCGCAGCCCCGGCAGAGTTCGCCGTGAATTTCGGGCACCCCATCCTCACCCACAGAAATGGCCCCGAAGGGACAATTTTTTATACAACTGAGACAGCGGTGGCAGTGGCCGCTGGTGATGGCCGCAGAAATCTCGCTCTGCTGAATGGTTTCCTGGAAAAGCAGGGCACAAGCCCGGATGGCCGCCGCCTGAGCCTGGGCCACCGCCTCTCCCAGGCTTTTGGGGTAATGGGCCAAGCCGCAAAGGAAGATCCCCTCTACCACGGTGTCCACGGGCTTGAGCTTCTGATGGGCCTCGAGGAAAAAGCCCCCCGTGGCCAGGGGCACTTTGAGAAGGCGGGCGAGATCGCGGCTTTGCTCCGCGGGTTCGATGCCGGCGCTGAGCACCAGGAAATCCGCCGGCAGTCTCACCGTTTTCTCCAGGAGTTCATCCCAGACCTGCACCGTCAAAGGCCGCCGCCGGATTGCAGCAACTTCCGGGGGGCGCCCCTGTTCGTAGGGAATAAAAACCACCCCAAGTTCCTTGGCCTCCTGGTAGGCCAGCTCCCTGAAGCCAAAGGCCCGGATGTCCCTGTAGAGCACGACAACATCCGCCAGGGGGTAACGTTTTTTGAGGAGAAGGGCGTTTTTCAGGGCCTCGGCGCAGCACAGGCGGCTGCAGTAGGGGTGTTCCGGAGAACGGGAGCCCACGCATTGAATCATCACGATCCGGCGGGCCCTCTCCAGGTCTTCGCCGCCGATAACGATCTTATCTTCCAACTGCAGTTGGGTGAGGACTCGGGGGTCCTGCCCGTACAAAAAACTCCCTTCGGGACGCATTTCCCGGCCACCGGTGGCCACCAGCACCACGCCGTGCTCCAGGCGCCGCTCCACCCGCTCCCCGTCGATCTCCTGACTCACCCTGGACCGGAAGTGCCCCACCGCCCCGGTCAGGGACACCAGTTCGGCCCTCGTCAGGACTTCCACATTGGGGTGCTGGCCGATCTCGGCCTCGAGTTCCCGAACGAGTTTCTGGGGGTCCAGCCCTTCCAGGGTGAAACGCAGCTCCCGGGCCAGTCCTCCCAGCCGGGAAGTCCGTTCCACCAGATAGGTGTGAAAACCCTGGTCGGCCAGGGCCAGAGCGGCGCTCAGGCCAGCCACCCCACCCCCCAGGACCAGGGCCCGGGGCACTACGGCATACCGGGCCGGAGCAATGAGGTCCAGTTCCAGGGCCCGGCTCGCCGCCATGGCCACCAGTTCTCCGGCCTTGGCCAGGGCCTCCCCGGGGTCGTCCGGGTGCACCCAGGCGCATTGCTCCCGGATGTTGGCAAAGGCCAGATATCCCGGGTTCAGGCCAGCCGAGGCCAACACCTCCCGAAAAACTGCCTCGTGGGTGCGGGGACTGCAGGCGGCCACCACGATACGGTTCAACCCCTGCTCCTTGATCACGGCCGCCATTTTCCGGGTGGCGTCTGCCGAGCAGCTGAACAGAAAGTCTTCCACGTGGGCCACCTGCGGGAGTTCCCGGACGATCCCGGCCAGTGCCTGGGGGTCAATGGTGCGGGCGATGTTGGTGCCGCAATGGCAGAGAAACACCCCGATTTTCGGCGGGCGGCCATCCCCGGGAAGCGTTTTTTCCCTGGCCACCCCGGACAGAGCGGGCTTCGGGCCCACAGCCAGGAGTTGGGCCGCGGCCTCGGCCGCCGAGCCGGCGCTGGCCACGGCCATGGTGATATCCATGGGTTCCTGGGCGCTGCCGCAGGCAAACACCCCATCTTTTGCCGTAGTCGGAAAGAAGGGCTGCCCTTCCTTGATGAATCCCTGGGCGTTCACGGCCAGGCCCAACTGGCCGGCCCAATCCCTGAGATGCGGTCCCGGCCTTAAGCCCACCGCCAGGACCGCCAGGTCAAAGGTCCGCTCCCGGGGCCGCCCCTGTTGGTCGGTGTACCGCACCATAAGCCCGCCCTCCCCGTTCGGGTGGACCGCGGTCACCCGGGACCTGATGAGCTCCACCCCCCGGGCCCGCGCCGTTTCCAGGTAGCGCTCCTGCTCTTTGCCCTGGGCCCTTAGGTCCATATAAAAAATGGCGGTGCGAGCCTTCCCCTGGGTGAGCTCCTGGGCCACCAGGGCCTCTTTGAGACTGGCCAGGCAGCACATATTGGAACAATAGGCCGCGCCGGCTTCCTGGTCCCTCGACCCCACGCACTGGATGAAGGCCAGGGAACGGGGCTCCTGCCGGTCGGAGGGCCGGAGCAGCTTACCCTCGTGGGGGCCGGTGGCGCTGAGCAGCCGCTCGAATTCCAGGCTGGTGACCACATCCGGGTGATAAGCCCCGGGAAACCCCTCCGCCGGCGCCGGCCGGGCCCCGGGCGCCAGAATGACGGCCCCGGCCTCCACCACCAGGGTCTCCGGCTGCTCGGTGAAATCGATGGCCTCGGCCGGGCAGACCCTGGCACAAACCTTTTGCTTGCTCCCACCTAAATGGCGGCAGGCCTCCGGGGTGATATAGGCCGCCTGAGGCACCGCCTGGGGGAAGGGCAGATGGATGGCCTTGGTCACACTCAGCCCCAGGTTGAAGGGGTCCGGCAGGCGTTCGGGGCAGACCCGGACACACTCGCCGCAGCCGGTGCATTTGGCCGTGTCCACGTATCGGGGCCGGCGGGCCAGAAGCACCCGAAAGTCCCCGGGCACCCCCGCCATTCCCGCCACCCGGGTCAAGGTGTGAAGGTCGATGAGGGGATGGCGGGCCGCCTCCAGAAGCCGGGGTGCCAGGATGCACATGGCGCAATCGTTGGTGGGAAAGGTCTTGTCCAACTGGGCCATCAGACCCCCGAGCGACGGCCCTTCCTCCACCAGGCTGACCGGATATCCCAGCGCGGCCAAGTCCAGGGCTGCGGTGAGCCCGGCAATACCCCCGCCCACCACCACCACCCGGGAACTGACCACGCGCGACAGGGGCCGGACGAGCACCATGCCTGGCTAATCCTCCTTTGCGGGCGGGATTTGCACCTTATCCAGCGCTCGGGCCAGTTCCGCCCTGAGGTCGAGGCCATCCGGGGCTGCCAGGAGTTCAGCCAGAAGTTGGCGGCGCAGGTCCTGGATCAACATCTCTGCCTCGGCCAGGCGGGCCGCCAGCGACGGACTCACGGCCCCTTCCCGCACGGCCAGGTTTCTCAGGCCCTGGACAATGTCCAGAAAACGCACGTCCTGGGGGCAGGAAAACGAGCATTGGGCACAGCGGGCGCAGTACCAGAGGGTTGGCGAGGCCAGCAACCGGTCCCGCATGCCATAAAGAACCTGGCGGATAATGCGGCTGGGGCTGAACTCCGGCTCGATCTCGGCCACCGGACAGGTGGCGGTGCAGACCCCGCAGGCAAAACAGCGCAGCAGGTGCTGGCAACCCGGCTCCCGGGCCAGCTCTTCCTTGAAGAGAGGATCGAGTTCCTGGATCCTGAGCGTGTCGTCCATAGTCATTGAAAGTCATTTTGGGGGGAGGGGGCCGCGACCCCTGGCCCCCTCTCCCAAAAACTATTTCCAATATTTCACCTCACCCAAAGGTTATGGCCCCCGTGGGGCAGTGCTCGGCGCACTTGCTGCACTTCTCCGCGGCCTGGACCATGCGGACGCAAAGTTCCTGGCGCAGCACCACCACCGTGCCATTCACTACCTGAAAGACCACCTGGTCCTGGAGGCGGGGCCCACGGCCCAGGCGGGCCTCCGGGCAATTTCCCAGGTGGTGTTCGCACATGGCCACGCAGATGCCGCAGCCGTTGCACTTCTCCAAATCGACGTGCATGGGCGGGGCCAGGGCCGGCACCACCCCCAAAAGCTCATTCAAGGCCTCGATGTAGCCGGCATAATCCGGGGTGTGGAGGACCGGGCAGTCTTCCGGGGCCGCCTCCCGGCCCAGCAACCGGGCCGCGAAGTCCCCGCAGGTGCTGCCGCACTCCCCGCAATCCGTGCCGGGCAGGAATTCCTGGAGTTCCGCCACGGTGGCCACGCCCTAAACCTCCCTCCAGGCTGCGGCCGTGAGATCAGCCGGCACCCAGAGATTTTCCGGCCGCAAACTGCGGTACCGGCAGAGTTCGTCCACGAGAATGGTGGGTTGGGCGCCGGTGCGGCTATACCAGGTGGCCTTGGGGACCTCGGGGCGGACCAGGTGAAAGTTTTCCACCACCACCGTCCCCGCCTTGATGAGGGTCCGGCAGCGCCTGACCTGGTCCGGCCAGTGGCCCTCGGCCCCGGCAGGCCAATCGAAGAGGGCCACATCAGCCCGGGCCCCGGGAGATAGCCTGCCCCGGTCGGCCAGGCCCAGGAGCCGGGCCGGGAGGGTGCGGGTGGCCCATACCCACTGGGAAAAAGAATACCGGTGCGGGCTCACCCCTTCCCCCCAGAATTCCTGGCGGGCTCCGCCATCCCCGAGCCAGGAAAAGAAATCAACGTAATGCCCTACCGGAGCCGTGCCGGCACCGGCTCCGGAAAAGGCTACGGGCAATCCCCTGGCGGCCAGGGCCAAAGCCAGCGCCCGCCGGGCCTGATCCTTCTCTACCGGGGGCGCTAGCCCTAGGGGCTTTTCCAGGCCGAGATCAACGTTCACCGGAACCCCATTTTTTCCCGGCGCCGATAGAAACCAGAGCAATCCCAGGTCGGCGCTCGTCCCCCGCTCCAGGTGAGCCAGGGCGGCTTCGGCAAGAGCATCATTAGCCAGGGCCGCCCCCAGGGCCGACAGGTGGAAGGCCCGGGGCTCCGGCAAGTCAGCCTGCAGCACCTCCGGGGAGGCCTCCAGCATCAGGGTGGTTTGCAGCTCCCCGGCCAGCCGGGCCAAGACCTCCAGGGCGGCCTCCAGGGGGAGGCTGCGGTGCGCATAGACCTCCTGGCGGTGGCGCACCCAGGGCTCCATCACCCTGAAGTTCAGGGCCCGGGTCTTCTCCCGGAAAAACTGCAGGGTTTCCGCCACCTCGGGAAGCCTCTCGCCGTCCCGCAGCCACAGGTCCAGGTCCCGGAGGTTGACCACCAGGGAGGCCGAGACGTCCACCACCGGCAAGGCCGCCAGCTCCCGATGGACATAAGCGGCCGTGGCCAGGGTCAGGAAGGGCTCATGAACGTGAGTGTAGCCCAGGGCGGCATAGGTCTCCCCCAGCTTTTGAGGGCTGGGAATCACTCCCCAGAGGCGCAGGAAATTCAGGCCATAGGTGGCCACCTGCCCCCTCAAGTCAATGCCCCCGGCGACCACCGCCTGGCCCCGGGCGTCAATGATCACCTCCACTTTGGGGAGATGGGGGACGAGGCGGTCGTCGTCGAGGTACAGGTCCCGGACCTCTCCCTCCCAGCCCTGGGCGGGGTCAAACACGCGGCCGCCGGCGATTTTGCAACGCATGCCCGGGCTCCGGGGAGGCCTCAATCCTCCACAACGCTGGCCTTGATGATGGTGATGTTCTCCTGGGGCACGTTCCGATGGTCTCCCACCGGCCCGGTGGGGATCCAGGTCATTTTGTCCACCACGTCCATGCCTTCGGTGACCCGCCCGAACACGGCGTAACCGAACTCTAGGGGGTCGGGACCCCGGTAATCGAGGGTGGGGTTATCCACCACGTTGAGGTAAAACTGGGTGGCGGCGCTGTCGACGGGATAGGCCCGGGCCATGGCAATGGTGCCCCGGACGTTTTGAAGGCCGTTTTGGGCTTCATTGACGATGGCCGGGTGGGTCGGCTCCCGGCAAACCATCCCCGGAGCAAAGCCTCCCCCCTGCACAATGGCATTGGAGATAATCCGGTGAAAGAGGAGGCCGTCATAAAAGCCTTCCCGGACATAGGTGAGGAAATTGGCCACCGTCACCGGGGCCTGGTCGGGGAAGAGTTCCAGTTTGATGAAACCCAGGCTGGTTTCCAGGATCACCTCGGGTTTTTTTGCCGCCGGCTGGGTCATAGTCCCGCTCCATCAGGTAAGAATCCCATATGCTTAGCCATCAACGGAAGAGGGCCAGGTCATCCAGAATTTGGCGGGCTGCCGGCCAGGGCGCAGGCGTTACGGCCGCCAGCGGCACCGGCAAGCCGTCCAGGCGGTAGGCTTCCTCAGCCGCCTCCACCCCATCCAGGGCCACCGGGAATAGTACGCTGGCCTGGGCCGTGGTGCGGTTGCTATAGGGGCTCAGCACCACCAGGGGCACCTGGCGGTGCAACAAGCCCTGGACCTGCTCATCCCGCAAAAACCATAAAAGGTCGGCACCGGCCACGACAATGGCGTCAACCTCCTCAAAATTCACCGGCGTAAAGTGGCTTACCACCTCTTTCCCCGCCTGGAAATCCGGGGCGCCGGGACTGCCCAGCTCTCTCAGCAGCAGGTGGTAGAGGCCGGCGCTGTTGAAATCGCCGGGAAGGGGCAGGAGGGCAAATGGCCGCTCCCGGTTGAGGCCGGCCACCAAGGCTGCCAGGCGCTCTGCCAGTTCCCGGCCGGGGCCGTAGCTCACCCCCCGGCCCACAAACATCACCCCGTAGGTTGATTGGGCCAGGATCTCAGCCAGCTCCGGGGCGCCGGCAATACTGGCTTCTTCAAGGGCCCCCCCGGCCAGCCGGGTAACGAGCTCAGCGGTCAGGGCCAGCTCCTGGCCGGGCTGTATGTGCACAAAGGGACGGCAGAGGTGGGCCAACTCCGTGGGATAAATGTCCACCGCGGCCACCCGCCGGTCCTCGACTCCCAGCTCGGTGAAGCGGCCCCGGGCAAAAACGGCATAGCGCACCAGGTGCCGGGGCGCGGCATGGATGGGATTGGCCCCCCAGAAGATCACCGTGTCGGCTTCGTCCCGGATGACTTCCAGAGGTGCCCAGAAGAGGCCGTGGGCCTTGACGGCCGCATAAAAAGGGGCCATAAAATTGAGGTCGCCAGGCTCCAGGCGGGCCCTGAGGCCCCGGGCCAACTTCAGGGCTGCCTTCTGGGCCCCCGTCCCTGAGTTGGTAAGGCCGAAAACCAAGGGGCGGCGAGCCTGGGCGAGGAGGGCCGCGGCTTCCTCCAGGGCCTCCTCATAGCACACCTCCTGTTTCCGGCCCCGGCGTTGCACCTGGCAAGCCGTCACCCGGCCCCGGGGGCTTTTGGTGCGGAACTTCTTGGTGGAAAGGAATTTGCCCGTACCCCAGAGGCAGACGTTGGCCACGGCAATGATTTGGCCATCCTCCAGGGTTACGTCCAGGTCGTCGCACAAACAACTGCATCCGGGGCAGACTAGAGACTCCCTGGTCATACTTACACCTGATCTGGTTTAAACAATTCTCATAATATCAAACCTGGGGCGGGGATGCCCAGCATTATTTCGGCTGGCCCGGGCCGTTGGCCAAACCTGTTGGCCGAGCCGGGTTCATTAAACGGATTTAGAAGAAACCCAAGCTTTAGTTCACTTTCATAAACAAAGTATTTACTTTTTTGAACTCGGCAGCCAGGCATATATTATAAATACCGTGAAATTTCATATAGATATATTTTGGCATATTTCTTGATGTGATACCTCGAAAGGAGCCCATCATGAAACCCAGACTCATCGACCGGCTTCTCACGATCTGTTTTTGTCTTGACCTGGTCATGGTCTTCTGGTGCTTATTCTTGACCTATGCCCATTATGACTGCATGTTGGCCACCATTCTCTGACCAGAGCTTCAGCCCTCTGCAGACGTCTCCGTTGCCGCCGCGGCTGGCAGGCAAGGCGGCATAGTCTGGGTGAGCTTATCCGGCCAGGAGTAACAGCAGTAATAGTAAAACGGGGCCTCACAGAAGCACACCTGCGACTCTTCGTAAGCCAAGTACCAGCAACGGCAACAGCATTCCGGCAGCTCATCGGCGCAGGAGAAAGGCACTCCGAAACTCCCGGCCCGAAAGTCCTCCAGGTTAACCATATACCTTCATCCCTCCCCTGCCTTTCTGGCCTGGGGCGTCTCTTTTGGTCTCAAAATTTTTTCCAGACCCTGGCACTGTGCTTTTCTTGTGGTTAATTATAAAGAAGGTGCGCCGGATATTGCCACAATTCCTCCGGGCATGATATTTACATCGACTGGCGCGGGGCGGACTTAGTCTGACCCCTTCCGAAAGGCACGGATTTGAAAGCGGTTGCCATCGTCAATCCGGTCGCGGGGTCCCATAAAGCCGGCAGAGTCTGGCCCCAACTCCTTAAAGGCCTGGAGTCTCGTCCCGTCGCTTTGAAGACCTGGTGGACCGAAGCCCCCGGACATGGGGAAGTTCTGGCCGCCAGGGCCCGGCAGCAAGGATACGAGCGGGTTTTGGCCGTAGGGGGGGATGGCACGACCCATGAAGTGGCCAACGGCTTGTGGTGGGAACCCCGGGGCCGTCTTCCCAGCCTGGGCATCGTTCCCCTGGGCACGGGCTGTGATTATGTGCGAAGTTTTTGTAAAAGAGCCACCCTGGGAGACCACTTGACCCAGGCGCTGGGCACGAGCACGGTTCCCGTAAATGTGGCCCTTCTGCGCGCTGAGGCCTTCCACGGCAAAGCCATTACCAGAATCTGTCTCAACGTTCTGGGGTTGGGTTTCGACGCCCGGGTGGTGGCGCGCATGCGCCGGCAAAAGCTCCCCCTGGCGGGAAAGGCCCCCTATATTATTAGCCTCCTCCAGGAACTCCTGGTGCTCAAGCATTTCCGTCTCACCGGCCTCATAGACAGGGAGCCTTTCGCCGCCCGCTCCACCCTGCTGGTGGCGGCTCTGGGGCGGTTCTTCGGCGGCGGCATCATGATCGCGCCGCTGGCCTCCCCTCAGTCCGGGCGCTTTGAGCTGGTGTGGGATGAGAACCTGAGCCGGCTAACCCTTTTGTTTTTGTTGGGCAAAACAATGAGGGGTGACCATCTCTCTCATCCAAGGGTGCACAGCCGCTTTGCCCGGCGGCTGGAAGTGTCCGCTGACCCCCCTGCCGTGGTGCAGGTTGAGGGGGAACCGGTGGGACGAACACCCCTGGAAGTGATGCTCTCCCCGGAAAAACTCCACGTGGCAGCAATGTAAGGACAATGTCAACCTCCCTCGCCGATTTTGACTACCACCTGCCTCAGGAGCTCATCGCCCAGCACCCTGCGCCCCGCCGCCAGGACTCCCGCCTGCTGGTGGTGGACCGGGCCTCCCAAAGCTGGCGTCACCACACCTTCTCGGAACTGCCGGAAATCCTGCACCAGCGCGATTTTCTGGTAATAAACGACACCCGGGTTTTCCCTGCCCGCTTGCAGGGCCGCAAGGCCAGCGGCGGCAGGGCCGAACTCCTCCTGCACCATCTGCCCGAACCGGTTAATCAAGACAGCACGACAGAGGCCCGGGCCCGGGCCAATTACCGCGGCCGTCTCAAGGTGGGCCAGGTGCTCCATTTTGGCCCCGATCTGGAAGGGGAAATCACGGCAATTTTGGGGTCCGGGATAGCCGAGGTGCAATTGCGGAGCGCCAGGGAAGATGTCTTGCGGGCTATCTTGGCTACCGGGGAGGTGCCTCTGCCCCCTTATATCCGGCGGGCCCCGGAAGTCCAAGACCAGGAGCGTTACCAGACCGTGTACGCCGCCCAACCCGGGGCGGTCGCCGCGCCCACAGCCGGGCTGCACTTCACCCCGGAGGTCATGGCCGCCTTAAAGAATCGGGGCATCGATACCGCCACCCTCACCCTCCACGTGGGTCCCGGCACCTTTCTGCCGGTGCGCACCACGGACTACACCTGCCACCAGATTCATCCGGAATATTTCATCATGCCGGCCGCCACTGCAAAGCAATTGAACCAGGCTAAGGCCGCCGGCAAACACCTGGTGGCCGTGGGGACCACCAGCGTCAGAGTCCTGGAACACTCATCAGGACCTCAGGGATTTACCCCCCAGGAGGGCTGGTGCGGCCTTTACATTTACCCCGGCTACCACTTCCGGGCCGTGGACCACCTCCTCACCAACTTTCACCTGCCGCGCTCCACCCTGCTGCTGCTGGTCGCCGCCTTCGCCGGCCGGGACTTCATCCTGGCCGCCTACGAGGACGCCGTCCACCACCACTACCGCTTCTACAGCTACGGCGACTGCATGCTGATTGTGTGAGGGGAAATATGTATGTGGGGGGAGGGCCAGGGAGCGGCGGCTCCCTGCCCTCCCCCCACAC
>Ga0207862_1000364_pt1 | contig 13565 bp, 14 predicted proteins | sample LuqExpMetageno81_FD_187838 | JGI IMG/M metagenome (GOLD analysis project Ga0207862, IMG submission 187838) | Tropical forest soil microbial communities from Luquillo Experimental Forest, Puerto Rico - Sample 81 (SPAdes) | ecosystem: Environmental > Terrestrial > Soil > Tropical forest ... | reverse complement strand
ATCATTATCTTTGCACCGCGGGACTCGTTTTTAAGCTCTGTCACGCCCTGTTACGCACACGTCGGCTTCCAGAGTTTGATTTGAAGAAATACCTCGATTTGGTTGCCGTTGCCACGATCGCGGATCTGGTTCCGCTCGTTGATGAGAACCGGACCTTCGTACACTACGGTTTGCGCCAGCTTGAGCAAACTGAGTGGATCGGCTTAGGAGCTTTAATGCAAGTCGCCGGCGTGACTCCCCCGATCCGCCCCGTGCACGTTGGCTTTCGGATCGGTCCGCGGTTGAATGCTGCCGGACGCGTTGGAGTGGCTCAGGACGCGCTCGAACTTTTGCTCGCTGAGGACGCGGAAAAGGCATTTCTATTGGCACGTAGCCTGGACTGGCAGAATCGCGATCGACAATCAGTCGAACAAAAGACTCTCGAAGAAGCTTTGCAGCAGCTGGCGAAGACGTTTGTTCCGGATCGAGACGCCGCGATCGTTGTGGCCTCCCGCGGCTGGCATCCAGGAGTGATCGGCATTGTAGCCTCGCGTCTGACGAAACAATTCCATCGCCCAACCATGGTGATCGGCTTTGACGATTCGGGTGAAGGGAAAGGGAGCGGCCGGAGCGTTGCTGGTCTATCGCTTGTGAAGGCATTAGAAGAATGCGGTGACTACCTGGTGCAATTCGGTGGCCACGAGATGGCTGCCGGTGTGCGGATCGAGTTTGATCAGCTCGAGTTGTTTTCGGCGGCGTTCCGGGCGGCCGCGAGAAAGACACTCACGCCGGATTTGTTGCAGCCCCGGCTTGAGCTTGACGCAGAACTCACCGGGCAAGACATCACGCTCAAATTTCTCACTTGCCACGATTTGTTACAACCGTTCGGGATCGGAAACCCGCAACCGCTCTTTTTCATTCGACGAGTTGCGCCCGCCAGTGAGCCGCGACTACTCAAGGAGAAACATCGTTTGTTCACGCTACGGCATGGTGGTTGCCTTTTGAGCGCAATTCACTTTAACGGCGCGAGATTTCCGCTACCGGACCCGCCCTGGGATGTAGCGTTCCACCTCGAAGCAAATCATTACCAGAGCCGGGTGCAACTGCAGCTCCACGTCGAAGCAATAAGGCAGAGTGGTGGTAGTGGTAGTGGTAGTGAGAGGTGAAAGTAAGGCGTGTGCGGATCAAAATTCTTAGCAACTAACACTGACACTCGCCTGTGAATGCGCTCGACGAGCCTCTTGAAGAACTCGCCTGGGTACAGCAGCCGCAGCGAAAACTGATCCGGCGGCTCGGTATCGAGACATGGCGGCAGTTACTGGAGCATTATCCGAGGCGGTACGAGGACCGCACTCGGTTTGCCGTGTTCCCAACGGACGGGTCCGAAGAGCCGATCTGTCTTCGTGGAATCGTCCAGACGGTATCCGCTCGCTATTTCGGAGGTCGGAAAATCATGGAGGTGATTGTGGAGGATGTTTTCAGCACAGTTCTGAGCGGCCGTGTCGTTTGCCGGTGGTTCAACCAGCATTATCTGCAGCGAATGTTAGCTGCGGGTCAGGAGTTGATCGTCTTTGGCCGTCCTAAGCGATACAAAAATCGGATCTATCTGGATCATCCGGAGTTTGAAATTGTTGAGGAGGAAGGAGAAGAGAATATTCACATGGGTCGGATCGCGCCGATTTACCCGCTGACCGAAGGGGTGCGCCAACGAGCGTTGCGTGCGGTGATGTTCCGGGCCACACAAGAACTAAAGGCGCTGCGACTAAATTTCTCTGCCAGTTCGGACCCACTGTCCGAGGAGGAAGCGCTAAGTCAAATTCATTTCCCGGACAGTTTGTCAGCTCAGGAGGAGGCGAGAAAGACCCTGGCGTTGGCCGAATTTGTGACAATGCAGATTGTAGTGGAACGGCGGAAACGTTCGGTTGTGGCACTTGCGGGGGACCGTCACGTGGCTTCCGGAGAGCTGACGGAACGCTTTCTTCATGCGCTCCCTTACAGGCCAACGGCGGCCCAGGAGCGTGCGATTGGAGAGATCCGGCAGGATATGGCAAAAGAGGTCCCGATGAGTCGTTTGCTTCAGGGAGATGTCGGCGCAGGTAAGACCATAGTGGCGGCAGGCGCGATGCTTTACGCGGTTGAAGCTGGTTACCAAGCGGTACTTATGGCGCCCACCCAGGTTCTAGCCGAACAACATTTCGAAAACTTCCGGCTCTGGTTGTCTGGGCTGGATGTTCGAATCGCTCTTCGGACCGGGACGCGCCAGGCGGTTTCCCATCTCGAGCTCTGCGGCGATTCCCAGATTCTGATCGGAACGCACGCTTTACTTTACGATCCTGACCAGTTCCGACGTCTCGGCCTCGTTGTGATCGATGAACAGCATAAATTTGGCGTCTTGCAGCGCACGAAGTTGTTAGAGAGAAGACCTGTTCCGGATCTGCTCGTGATGACCGCGACACCCATTCCTCGGACCCTGGCGATGACAGTTTACGGCGACTTGGAGGTTTCGATTTTGGATGAAAAACCGGCGAATCGCCGCCCGATTGTTACTCGCATTCGACCATCCGCAAAAATCCCGGAGGCGGCTTCCTTTATTCGAGAACGTGTTGATGCCGGACGCCAAGCATACATTATTTACCCTGTGATCGAGGAATCAGATACGCTGAGCCTGAAGGCTGCGACGACTGAACATTCCAAGTGGGAAAAATTGCTCGCACCGATTCGGTGCGGGCTTTTGCACGGCCGACTGACTCCAGATGAAAAGGAGCAGGTGATGGAAGCATTTCGGAAAGGTCAAATTGATGTCCTCGTCTCTACGACAGTGATTGAAGTGGGCGTCGATGTCCCGAATGCGACTGTCATGTTGATAGAGAACTCCGAACGGTTCGGATTAGCTCAACTCCACCAGTTGCGAGGGAGGATCGGCCGCAGTCAACATCAGAGCTATTGCGTTCTTCTCACAGATCGGGAGGATCCCGACGCCCTCGATAAACTTGCTATTTTGGAGCGGAGCGAAAACGGGTTCGAAATCGCGGAGGCGGACTTAAGAATGAGAGGTCCTGGGGATATGCTGGGAACGGTGCAGAGCGGTTTGCCGCCATTGCGCCTTGCAAATCTGGTCAAGGATGAAGGGTTATTATTTCGGGCCAAGGATATCGCCAGAAAGATCCTGGATGAGGATCCTGAACTGCAACAGCCTCAACATCAACGTTTTGCTCGAATCGCTGTCCAAAGTGGTGAAAATGGAACAAATTTAGCTAATTAACACGGCATCAATGAAGAGCTTCCTGAAGTTTTTGGTATTCGTTTTACTCCTGGCCCTTGCCATTTCGCTTATTTACGTATGGCAAGCCAAGCAGCCGGGCCAAGCTCAAGTGAAGGTGGAGAAGTTTACGCCGGCGGACAAGCCCAGCCTCGACCTGAACTCCGTAGACGTGTTGCAACGCCTGGATGACGAGTACACGAAGGTGGTCACCGCCGTGGTACCCAGCGTGGTGAGCATTACGACGACAAAAACGCTGACTCGCCGGATGCCGATCGATCCTCTGGAACTTTTTTTTGGGCGGCGTTTTTCCGATGAGAGCCCGGCTCAGCAGAAAGTCACCTCACTCGGATCGGGAGTGATTGTCTCCAAGGAGGGGCACATCGTGACGAATAACCATGTTTTGAACGGGACCGACGATGTCACTGTGCAGCTGAGTGATGGGCGCGAAGAAAAGGCGAAGATAGTCGGAACCGATGGACAGATCGACCTTGCCGTATTGAAGATTGATCTTCCGAATCTGATTCCTTTGCCAATTGGTGACTCGGACAAAGTGAGAGTCGGTCAGATTGTGATGGCGATTGGTAACCCGTTCGGTCTGGACGAGAGTGTGAGTCAAGGAATTATAAGTGCCAAAGATCGCCGAGCGATGAACGACAGTCAGGTAGAGTTTTTCCAAACCGATACGGCGATTAACCCTGGCAATTCGGGTGGACCGCTCGTGAATATCCGAGGCGAGGTCATTGGAATTAATACAGCGATTTATTCTGAGTCTGGTGGGAATCAGGGTATTGGATTTGCAATTCCATCGAACGTGGTGCAGGCCGCAATGAAGAGTATCATCTCCAAGGGTCGAGTGATCCGGGGCTACCTCGGAGTTGGGATACAGCCAGTGACGAAGGATATTGCCGAACAATTTAGGCTCGACAGCGCTCGAGGCGCCCTGGTGACTGACGTCACTCCTGGTTCTCCCGCTGAAAAAGCTGGAATCATCCGTGGAGACGTGATTCGAAAGGTGAATGGTTACGACGTCAAGGACACGATTGCCCTTGTGAACCGGATAGCCGAAGCTGATATCGGCTCAAATCTGACAATCGACCTGATACGGGATGGTGGGGCCAAGAGTGTCACCGCCCAAATCACGGAGCAACCGGCCGATCTCGTCGCGCGCATGAATCGCAACCAGAACAGCCCTGGTCAGTCAGGGACGTCGGAGAATGCTTTGTTTGCCGGAATCGAAGTTCGGAATCTGACTCAACAGCTCCGAGCGGAGGCAAATGTTCCAGCGAACGTGAATGGGGTGATCGTGACGAGTGTAGACCCTGGTTCGCCTGTCGCACAGCAAGTCAGGCCGGGAGATGTCATTGAACAGATTAATCGGCAGCCCGTTTCCAACGTGGATGAATTTCAGCGTGTTGTCGGCCAACTGGACTCGGACCGGCCTGTGATGGTTGGTCTGGCACGTAACCGTCAGCGATCCTTTGTTATTATCCAACCAAATTGAGTTATTTGCCCTGAAATTTATCCATTTTTCAACATTGTTATGAGGCAAGGTTCTTCTGGTAATGTCATTGCCGCGCTGACGAGCTTTTTCATCCCGGGCCTGGGTCAACTGATCCAAGGCCGGATTCTCGCGGCGCTACTGCACGTCGTCGTGACGGGCTTGCTCTGGCTCGTTTGGCTGGGGTGGCTGGGACATATATTTTCCTGTGTCGATGCGGCTCGCTGGAAAGCGCGTTAATCCGACGCATATTAGGAGGTGTTATGCACGAATCAACGATGGGCCGTGGTTCAGGAGGCAACGTCATCGCTGGGCTCGCAAGTCTGATTGTCCCCGGACTCGGACAGTTGGCACAGGGTAGAATCCTCTCGGCGTTACTAGTATGCGGCGTCGCGGGGCTCCTATGGCTCCTTTCTTTCGGGCTTCTCGGATGGTTGGGTCACGTCATAGCCTGTTTGGATGCGGCCCTGTGGAGAGGTCCCCTTTAGTGTCCCGTCCCCCGAAATAGCATGTATTTTGTTGCGATCAAAATGGGCCGTTGGCAAGTAGTATAACGGACAGGACACGGATCGATGGATAAATTGCGATATCCCCCGCCCGGCACTGCGCCGGCCACTTTGATAGTGCCTCCGGAATATCAGGGCCAGAAACCGGCGGTATCGCTGACTGAGTATGACGCGCACTCGATCGAGGAACGCAAAATCGAGACGATCGATGAACTTTTGCCCTGCCTCGATAATGACAAGGTAAGTTGGATCAATGTGGAGGGCCTTGGTGATACGGAATTCTTTCAGCAATTGGGGCTGCATTTTCGAATTCACCAATTGGCCCTTGAGGACATCTTCAATCTTGGGCAGCGACCGAAGGTAGACGAGTACGATCGTCAGCTCTTCATCGTGCTCGACATGGCGTACGAACCCAGAAAAGAAGAGGTCGTTTTCGAGCAGGTCTGCATGGTGCTCGCGGAAAAATTTATCATCACCATTCAAGAAGATCCGGGCGATGTATTCGACCCAGTACGCCAGCGATTGCGAGAGGGGGCTGGGAACGCGCGGTTTATGAAGTCGGACTACCTTGCGTACGCTCTGATTGACGCGGTGATAGACCGATATTTTCCCATAATCGAATCGTTGGGCGAATCCATGGATGACCTTCAAGAGACGTTGCTCGATCAACCGACGCGGGAACGTCTGAGCGAACTGCACGAATTAAAACGGTTAATCGCGAGGATTCGGCGCGCGGTTTGGCCGCAGCGGGAGGTGCTCAGCCGGCTGATGAGGGATGAGACCGAACTTATTGCGCCGCGAACTAGGCCGTTTTTCCGCGACTGCTATGACCACACCGTGATCATGCTGGACCTTCTCGAAACATTCCGAGATGCCGCACGCAACATCATGGACATTTACCTCTCGAGCATCAGTATCCGGACCAGTGAGATCATGAGGGTGCTGACGGTGATCTCTTCGATCTTCATTCCACTCACGTTTATCGCTGGAGTTTACGGGATGAACTTCGATCCGAAGCTCGGCCCGTTCAATATGCCGGAGCTCGAATGGCCTTTTGGATATCCCTTCGCGATCTGTTTGATGCTAGCCGTGGCAATTGGAATGATCGTTTTCTTCAAACGCAAGAAGTGGATCTGAGGGGCAGAGTGAAGAATTCAAGAAGTCGAGAATCCATGAAGAACCACCGGTCTCGCGTCGAGCTGCGCAATGCACCGTTCTTGACTTCTCGAATTCTTGAGTCCTTGAGTTCTGAATTAAGAGACTCGCTTTATCCAGGCTGGATGATTCCTGATCAAGGCCAGCGCCTGCTTCGTCAGCGTTTTTCCTGGCTCGATCCGAGGCCAAGGAGAGGCCCCGGACGGATGAGGCAGCGGGACCAGGTCAAACGCTTGCCCATATTTTTCCACTGGTACTGTCTGTCCAACCAGTTCCGTCAGAGCCGGTAGCTGATTCAGGAACTGGCCGATAGCCAATTTGCCAACCGCAATCACCAGTCTCGGTTGCAAAATGGCAAGCTCCGCCCGAAGCCAACCAGCGCAGAGTGCGATCTCGTGCGTGGTGGGAACGCGGTCGCCACCCTGGGCATTTTTACCTGGAAAACAGCGGCATACGGCGGCCATGTAGACCGTTCGACGGAACTCCGCCTCGGTGATAGCGAGTTCTTGTTCGAACCACTTGAACATCGCTTTACCCGCCGTCCAGGCGAACGGACGGCCTAAGATCGTCTCCCTGAGGCCCGGCGCTTGTCCGACCAGCATTACCTGGCTCAGAATCGGACCTCCTGAAACCGGATGCGATTGCATGCCGCTGCATTTGCGACACGCATAAAGTGATTCCACATGCTGCCGTAACCGAAGGTGCTTTTTTGAAACAACTAGATCGTCATCCATAAGCTGTGCGCATTGGTTAGAAATGATGGGTGAACGGTACTTTGTCGGAAGGAAAAGAGATGGTTATCGCTTCTTCTAGTATAAATTCGGTTGTTTAAAAGATGGTTATCTGTAGCATTAGTGTGTTCCCTAGCATGCCAAATCCAGGACAACCAACGATCAGCCCAGGCGCGACGGGCGACGTCGTTCGACGTTTGCAACGGGCGTTGCGGCGTACTCCGGATCCTGGACTCACGGTTAACGGTATCTTTGATTCCCAGACGGAGACCGTGGTGAAGGAGTTTCAACAGGGTGCTGGCCTCGTGGCAGATGGCATTGTCGGATCACTGACCTGGAACGCGTTACCGGATGGTGGGCCGATGCCGATCCTGCAGGTGGGAACCAGCGGTGATGTGGTACGCAGCCTGCAAACAGTTCTTACTAACGGCGCAGCCGGTCAATGGGTGACAACGCCGGGGGGGATAGACGGCCACTTCGGGCCGCATACACGAGCATCGGTGGAGGCGTTTCAGTCCTGGGGCGGTGTTACAGCGGACGGTGTTGTCGGTGACCAGACCTGGTCAGTTTCGTTGCGCGCAGCTAGTGCCACTTTGGAGTCCGCGGTCGGCCTCAACTTCGTCCTCAACTAATCAAGGCTCTTGGCTTCTTTCCGATCGCCAGGAATCGTAGGCGACGCGGATCAGTTTGCTTGGTCTTCAGCCGTCGCCGTTTTGTAATATCAACTGCGACTAACGCTATCTCCCGAATCGCACGTCGAAGGAACGGATGCCTTTGGAGATTGTTGCCGTAACTATTGAGAAAGTCTTCGCTGCTGATTTGGTTTTGGGCCCCCTCACGGTGATCTGGCATGCCGATTCATTAGCGATCACAATGTGTCGATTGGGTTGAGCATAGATGGTCCCGCGGATATCCCGTGGACTGCGACGGGAACTATTCTACCTAGATGAGGTAGTTCTTCTATCGTTCAGCGCGAAGAACTGCTTGCGCGACGTTCAGCACGCTGCCTAACATGGGCCCTACCCCAATCAGGAGATCACACCTTGGAATTAAAAGACATCAAAGCCATCATCGATTTGATGAAAAAGAACGATCTGGCCGTTTTCAAGCTCGAGAAGGACGGGTTTAAGCTCGAGCTTGAAGCACATCGTCCGCCGGCACCTTTGATTGCTGCTGTCCCGTCTCATCACGTTGTTACGGGTGCTCCGGTGCCAAGCCTTTCAACGCACGCTGCGTCTGGGCCGCCGGCCGTTGCAGCGGAAAAGAAGTCGGCCTTTAAGGAGATCGATTCGCCTATGGTTGGGACGTTTTACCGGGCGCCTTCACCTGATTCTGCACCCTATATCCAAGAAGGGCAGCACATTACCGAGGAGACCGTCGTCTGCATCATCGAAGCCATGAAAGTCATGAACGAGATCAAGGCGGAAGTGGAAGGGGTCATAACCGAGGTCCTGGTTGAGAACGGGACGGCCGTTCAATTTGGTCAGCCATTGTTCCGGGTGAAGTAATCGTGTTTAACAAAGTCCTGATTGCCAACCGCGGCGAGATCGCGTTACGGATCATCCGAGCTTGCAAAGAATTGGGTATTGGTACCGTAGCGGTCTATTCTGAGGCCGACGTAGACTCACTTCACGTTCAACTGGCCGACGAGGCGGTGTGTATCGGTCGAGCCCCGAGCTCGGAAAGCTATTTAAAGATCGATCGGATAATAAGCGCCGCCGAAATCAGCGATGTCGACGCGATTCATCCAGGATACGGTTTTCTCGCGGAAAACGCGCATTTCGCGGAGGTTTGCGGCAGTTGCAATATTAGATTTATTGGGCCCCCGCCTAGCGCGATTCGGATAATGGGTGACAAGAACGCGGCCAGAGAGCAGGCCAGAAAGGCAGGGGTACCGATCTCGCCCGGAAGCGATGGTGTGGTAGAAACCGAGCAGGAGGCTGTCAGAATCGCCAAGAAGGTTGGATATCCGGTTATGATCAAAGCAATTGCGGGCGGTGGCGGCCGGGGGATGCGCGCGGCGCACAGCGACGTCAGCCTTGTGCAAGGTTTTCATGCTGCCCGCAGCGAGGCGGAGAGAGCGTTCGGGAACGGTGGGATTTATATCGAAAAATTGATCGACCGGCCGCATCACATCGAATTCCAGATTATCGGCGATCGCCACGGTCGCCTGGTGCATCTGGGTGAGCGCGATTGCTCAATTCAGCGGAGAAACCAAAAAATTGTTGAAGAATGTCCATCTCCGTTAGTCGACGAAAAGTTGCGCAAAAAGATGGGAGAATGTTCGATAGAACTCGCCGAGTCAGTCGGATACGAAAACGCGGGCACCATGGAGTATCTCGTCGATCGACGAGGGAATTTCTATTTTATGGAGATGAACACCCGGATCCAGGTTGAGCACCCGGTTACGGAGGAGGCATATGGCTGCGATCTGGTTAAGGAACAGATATTGATTGCAGGAGGCGCGCATCTCTCTGAAAATATTGCAACCGCTGAACGGCGCAGTCACGCCATCGAGTGTCGCATTAATGCGGAGGATCCCGGCAACAACTTTCAACCGAGTCCCGGAACGATCGATCTCTATTATGCGCCGGGCGGCCACGGTGTCCGAGTGGATTCCCACGCCTATTCAAAGTACACAATTCCCCCTAATTACGACTCACTGATCGCCAAATTGATCTGCGTTGGTTCGACGCGCGAATCCGCAATTCGCCGTATGACGCGCGCCCTGAGCGAATACCTGATTTCAGGAATCAAAACCACTGTCCCGTTTCAGGTGAAAATAATGCAGAACACGGATTTCAAGCGCGGGGATTTCGATACGAGCTTTGTCGAAAAGATCGTGCGTCCGAAACCGTTTGAGATGAAATAGTGAATCCGCTCAGCAGCTGTTTCTTGTACGGGATTGTGGATTTGGGCTACGTGACCGTGGATGACGTAGCCAAGGTAACCGCCCAACTGGTCCAGGGCGGGGTCGATATTTTACAGCTGCGCGCGAAGGAGCATTCAAAGCTCGAAATTGTGAGATGTGCGCAGGCGATGCTGCCGCTGACGAAAGCCGGCGGGATTCCGCTCATAATAAACGACTACCCGGATTTGCTGCGAGAGGTCGATGCCGAAGGATGCCATGTCGGCCAGGAGGATTTCAGCGTCGCCGAAGCCCGCGATCTGGCCGGTCGCATTTGTATTGTCGGTAGATCAACCCATTCGACAGAGCAGGCGCGCGCTGCGCAAAACGAGAGGGCGGATTACATCGGATTCGGGCCCCTGTTTCCGACGGCGACGAAGCCGTCGGCGAAAGAGATTGGTCTGTCCGAGATCCGAACACTCCATGAGCAGGTGCAGCTACCGATATTTGTAATCGGTGGCGTGAAATTGAGAAATCTCGGAGAGATCATCCGTGCGGGCGGCAGGCGGATGTGTATGGTATCGGATTTGCTTTTGGCTAACGATGTGGCGAAACAGACTGCCGAAGCCAAGAGGAGAGTGGCAGAGGAGAGTGGTTAGTGCCAGTGGCTAGCGCATCCCTACCACACCATCAACTCGTGAACTGGTATAACGAACCGCAAAACTGGAAGCAGGACAACGATAAGCTGACTGTTTTTGCCGATCCGCAAACGGATTTTTGGCGAAAGACGCACTACGGCTTTGTCCGGGACAATGGGCATTTTTACTACGAAAAGATTTCTGGTGATTTTGAGGTCGAAACGGAGTTCCGTGGAAAATACGAGACATTGTACGATCAGGCCGGAATCATGGTTCGGGCAGATGAAACAACCTGGGTGAAATGCGGTGTGGAGTTCGTAAACGGGGTTCAACATGTGAGTGCTGTTGTGACACGCGATTTTTCGGACTGGTCGGTTGTTCCACTCCGAAGTTATCCCGGATCCCTTCGATTACGGCTGAAGCGGGAGGGCGGGACGGTGATTATTGAATACGGCGCCGATGACGACCAATGGGTCATGTTCCGAACGGCCTATTTCTCGACTGCGTCCGAGCTCGAAGTTGGACGGATGGTGGCTGCCCCGGAGGGTCCCGGCTTTGAGGCCACGTTCATTGGGTTTCGTTTGAGACGCATAAATTTCTGAGGTAGAAACCTGAATTCGCGCTAGTTTAGGCGCGTGATTTCGTTGCTTGCGATCGGGCCGGATGGCTCAGCAGTTCTAGCGCAGAATTTCGAAGAAGAGCGCCGCAGAATGGTCGTCCAGCAGATCCAGCGCCGAGGAATTTGCGACAGACGCGTGCTGGAGGCAATGCGAGAAGTGCCGCGGCACGAGTTTGTGCCAACTGCGGTGAAGACGCGCGCGTACGAGGATCACCCATTGCCGATCGGATTTGGTCAGACGATTTCGCAACCGTACATCGTTGCGTTCGTGTTGGAGCACCTTCTGCTGAGGGCGAAAGATCGAGTGCTTGAGTTGGGGACCGGATCGGGATATCAGGCAGCGATTCTATCGAAATTGGTGGCTCAAGTGTTCTCAATCGAGATTATCGATGACCTGAATCAGCGAGCGAGTGCCGATTTCCAACGCATGGGATACCGAAACATTCTCCTGAAAAGTGGCGATGGTTATGAAGGCTGGCCGGAGTTTGCGCCATTTGACGCAATTACCGTAGCCGCTGCGTCGGATCACATCCCTCAACCGCTGATCGGTCAATTGCGAGAGGGCGGTCGGATGGTGATTCCCGTCGGCGATACGCTCGGTCAGAACTTGTTGCTCATCGAAAAGCGCTCGGGAGCAATGCGAAAACGGGAGCTGTGCCCCGTTCGGTTTGTTCCGCTTACACGGAAATCGGACGACTGAAGTTGCCCACCGCGGCGAAGCCGCAACGACGATCGTCGGATTAAAGCACTCAAGAACTCAAGGATGGGGCGATGCGAAATTCGGGCGAGACAATTGTTCTTCTTGAATTCTCGAGTGCTTGAGTGCTTGAGTTCTTCAACCTATGTCAGTTCTGGTCGTTGGTTCCATTGGCATCGATAGCATTAAGACCCAGCTCGAAGAGCGCCGCGACGTGCTTGGCGGAGCCGCTTCTTACGCTTCGATCGGTGCAAGCTTTTTTGCGCCGGTGAGACTCGTGGGGATCGTTGGTTCGGACTTTCCACAGGAGTACATCGAACTCTTCAATTCGCGAGGAATCAATCTCGACGGCGTGCAAGTCGCCGAGGGAAAAACCTTCCGCTGGTCGGGTGAATATGAGTGGGACATGAATCGGCGGAAGACGATTAGCCTTGCCCTAAATGTGTTTGAGAATTTTACGCCGAAACTTCCGGATGCTTACAAGAGGACACCGATCATTCTTTTAGGGAACATCAGCCCGATTCTGCAAAATCATGTGCTCGATCAAGTGGAAGATCCTCGGTTCGTGGTCGCAGACACGATGGATCTGTGGATAACAACGACCCGGCCGGCACTGCTTGATCTGCTCAAAAGAGTGGATCTTCTCGTGCTGAACGACAGTGAAGCCCGGCAATTGACGGCGGAGACCAGCTTGATCAAGGCTGGCCGGAACATCCTTCGGCTGGGACCCAGGTTCGTTGCGATTAAGAAAGGCGAACACGGGTGCCTGCTGTTGAGCCAGGATCGATTCTTCAGCTGCGGTGCGTTTCCTCTGGAAGACATCCACGATCCGACCGGGGCAGGGGACACTTTTGCCGGCGGCTTTGCTGGTTATTTGGCGAGCCTGGAAAAGGAATCGTTTGAATTCGCCGACCTGAAGAAGGCCGTAGTCTATGGCAGTTTGATGGCCAGCTTTTGTGTGGAATCCTTCAGCCTCGACCGGATCAAAGGGCTTTCCAGGAGGGAAATCGAAGAGCGGTATGAACTGTTCAGATTAATGAGCCATTTCGAAGTTATTGAGTAGGAGACCCGCGCCGGGCTGTAATTCCTTCGCGAAAATTGGCGCTGCATTCGGATCCTCGTACAGGTGGGTTTCTGCGCCGATCAGGTTATGCCGATCGATACAGAAGATCCCCACAAAATCGAACCCATCCTGGTGGATACCTTCCGCCGCGGGTACCCCAACTTCAACCTGAGAAGCAATGATCCGAATCTGATGGATGCCAATCTCCGTCGTCTCCCAATCCATATTGGAAAAATCCACAAATCGCGCGACCAGCATCTGGAATTCCGGGAGGGCGACGAGTTGCTCTTCCAATTCCGGAAAATCGCGCTTAATTGCGCCCGCGGGCCCGTTCGCCGAAATATTTTGTTCGAAATATTTGTGCCCAAGGCGATTTAGACTCTCTGCCGGCCCCATAAAACGTGAGAACCGGCGTCTCCGAAACTTTCCCTGAATATATTGGTCGAGAGGAAGGTTTGCGAAAAAGGGAGCAAACGCTGAAGAATGAACGTTCGATAATCTTTGCAGCTTATAATCGAAGTCTACGTTCCGAATGGGGGACATAATTTTATGCTGGTCTTTTTGGTGTC
>Ga0207862_1000363_pt1 | contig 13590 bp, 11 predicted proteins | sample LuqExpMetageno81_FD_187838 | JGI IMG/M metagenome (GOLD analysis project Ga0207862, IMG submission 187838) | Tropical forest soil microbial communities from Luquillo Experimental Forest, Puerto Rico - Sample 81 (SPAdes) | ecosystem: Environmental > Terrestrial > Soil > Tropical forest ... | reverse complement strand
TGTTAGTGCGCGGATCTTGGGAAAATCCGACGCCGTCGGGAGCAAATAATCCGCAAACGAGCCGGTCAGCAGCTGGCCATTCTCGTCGTAAACGAGATGCTCCAAGAATGCCCCACCGAGCCCCTGCACGATCGAACCGATGGCCTGCCCGTGTAGCGTCGCCGGATTGATTGTGCGGCCGACGTCCTCCACGGCCATGTAATCGAGCACCTTGACGTGACCAGTCCCCGGATCCACAGCGACGTGCGCGGCATGCGTGCCGTACGCCCAAGTCTGTTTGCTATTGAAGAACTCCGCCTCGACCTCGATTGGCACGTCGCTCAATTCCGCGAACGTCATCGAGCGGTTGCCGGCTCTCGCATGTTCGCCGTCGAGCACAACCGCTTCCGCCGCGCAGCCGAGCCTCTTCGCCGCTGACGCCTTGATGCTTTGTTTCAGCTTTTCTGCCGCAAGCAGAATGGCCGAACCGCCCATGACCGTTGCCCGGGAATGGTACGACCCGTAGCCTTCCTTGACGTGACTGGTCGAGCCATGCAGGACGCGAATCTTCTCGTATGGCACCTCCGTCGCGTCCGCCGCGATCTGGGCCATGACGGTCTCCAGTCCCTGGCCGACCGAGGACGAACCGAGATACACCGATAGCGAGCCGTCAGGCTCCAGGACCAAGCGCGCTTGTTCCTTTGGTCCCGCGGCGCCGCCCTCGATGAAGCTCCCCACCGCGAGCCCATGATAATAACCGTCGATCAGCCTGCCGCTGAGTTCTTCCTTCGTCTTCCAATCGAATTCAGCAAGGCACCGATCGAACACAGCGTGGTAGTCGCCACTGTCAAGCTCGGTTGAACCGTCGTAGGGGGAGATCGACGCCAGCGGATACGGCATCTGACTATCGGCGACCAAATTCCGACGACGCAATTCGAGCCGATCGATGTTGAGATCCTTGGCCATCAGATCGAGCATGCGTTCACGGATGAAATCCGTCTCAAAGCGCCCGGGGCCACGGTAAGTCCCGGTTGGCGTCTTGTTGGTGAGCAGCATCGAACTTGTTAGCTCGATATTCTCGATCGCGTAGGGACCCGACATGTATTGCGCGACGTTGCGTGGTCCAACGCTGCCGTTTGTTCGCACATACGCGCCAATATCCGACCAGATCTGCCCTCTCAAGCCGAGCACTCTGCCGTCGCGCGTCGCCGCGATTTCGACCTCGCAGTCAACCTCCCGCGCATGGTTCGCAGCGATCATGTGCTCGCGCCGATCTTCGTTCCATTTCACCGGTCGTCCGAGCACCTTGGCCGCTGCCGGAATAAGGTAATCTTCCGGATAGAATTCTCCGCGTGAGCCAAAGCCGCCACCCACATCGAGTTCGATCAGTTCGACGGCTTCAGTCGGCAGTCGGAGCGAGGCCGCAAGAAGCCGGCGATTGTACCAGGCGGTCTTTGCGGCACCCCAGACGGTCAGCGTCTGGCCATCCCAATCGGCGACAAAGCCCCGCGGCTCCATGAACATCGCTGCATGCCGCTGGACCTTGAAACGTTCACGCCGCACGTACTCGGCCATCTTGAACGCCGCCTCAGCGTCGCCGCGCGATGCCTTCCAGGTGATCGCGCAATTTGTGCCGTGCTGCTCAAAGAGAAGCGCAGCGTCGGCCTGTTCTCGCGATACGACGACAGGGAGCGGCTCAATATCGACCGCAATGTAATCAAGCGCGTCCTCCGCAATGGCCGCCGTCTCAGCAACCACGACCGCGACCGGCTCGCCAACGTAACGCACCTTTTGGTCGGCGATCATCGGCTGGTGGAAGGGTTCGAGGTCCGAGAGCGGTTGCAGACGCAGGGCAATGCGTGGAATTTCGGTGTCAAAATCCTTCGCCGTCAGAATGCGGTGGACGCCCCGCAGCTGCAACGCACGATTGGCATCGATACCCCTCAAGCGACCGTGCGCGACGGACGAACGCAGAATAACCGCAGTCAGTTGCCGTGGTCGGTTGATGTCGGCGACATAAGTCCCTTTCCCCCGCAGGAAGCGGAGATCTTCGGTGCGCTCGATCGGTTGGCCGATGTAAGAATTAGCAATCCTCATTCTTGATCGTCCGTTTGAGCATAGGCGCTGCGCGCCTCGAGTACGGCCTGGATGATCGGCACGTAGCCCGTACATCGACACAGATTGCCGGACAGAACGTCGCGAATGCGCTCTTCGTCGGCCTCTGGCTCTTCTGTGAGCAATGCATGGGCCGTGGTGATGAAGCCGGGCGTGCAGAACCCGCATTGCAGCGCATGATGCTTTCGGAAAGCGGTTTGCAACGGCGTCAGTGACTTGTCCCGTGATAAGCCTTCCACCGTCACCACGCGCTCGCCTTGGGCCTGAACGGCGAGTATCAGGCAGGAACGTACCGCCTGCCCATTCATTAGCACCGTGCAGGCGCCACATACGCCATGCTCGCAAGCCAAGTGCGTGCCGGTCTGCTTAAACTGATCTCGAATGCAGTCGGCGAGCGTCGTCCTCGCCTCGACATCGGTCCCGACCCGTGTGCCATTGAGCTCGAATTCTACCTTCATGGCCGCGTTTCCGATTGGCGCAGGGCACGCGCCAATAGGGTGGCAAGCAGCGCGCGACGGTATTCTGCGGGTGCCTGAATGTCCGACGGCGGATCGACGCTTTTGCGCGCGGCCGCCGCCGCAGCTTCGATCACTCGGCTGTCGAGCGTTTGTCCATTGAGCACCGCTTCCGCTGCGGGCAGGCGCAGCGGCCTGTCACCGACCCCGATCGCGCCGATATGAATATCGGCGATCTTATCGTCCACCAATTCGTAGAACAGTGCGACGCCGGCCATCGCAAAATCGCCGCGCCGCCGGGCGAATTCGAGAAAAGCCCAGCGACGGCCGACCGGCCACGGCGGCAGTTTGATTTCGGTCAGAATCTCGTCAGACGCCAGAGATGTCGTCAGCGAGCCCTCAAAGAAATCGGACGCTTTGTCGATACGCCGTCCCTGCGGTCCGATGATTGTCAGCTCAGCCTCGCAGGTGATCGCGATCCCCGGCATCTCGGCAGCCGGGTCGGCGTGCGCGAGCGAGCCACCGACCGTGCCGCGGTTCCGAATTTGGTAATGCGCAACGTGGCGGACTGCTTCAACTAGCAGCGGATGCGCTCCTTGCAACCTTGCATCGCGATCGATCTCGCACCAGCGCACCTTGGCCCCCAGCCGTACCCCATCTTCGGCGATGACGATGCGGTTCAGTCCCTGCAGTCGCTTCAAATCGACCAGCAGCTCTGGCGCAGCGAGCCGAAACGCAAGCATCGGCACAAGGCTTTGGCCTCCGGAGATGATCTTCGCACTGCCCGAGCGCGACGCCAGCAAAGCGACCGCTTCTTCTATACTCGCTGGCGATGCATAATCGAACGCCGGCAGTTTCATTGACGCCTCTTACGGACGAGCGATACTGTTACACTGGTATTGCTGGGATCTGCCAACCCCGGATGCTCATAGTATCATTTAGAGGTTCAGCACCAAGCGGCTATGATTTCTTCTCATTGTATCTTGGCGTGCAGGTCCCGAATTGACTGCCTTCGGTATAGCCCGCAAGTGTCAGAGCGCCGGGGCAACTACCCTGATAGCTTTGGCTTGGGCGACTGGCTGGCGGTGACCGCGCGTGCGTAAATGATGCCGCAGCACGCCAATCGCGTGATCATTTCCGGGTGCGGACCGGTCGGGGCGGTGATGGCCCTTGCCCTGATCAGGAAGGGCATCCCGGTGACCTTGATCGAGCAATTGCCGGACGCCGCCGAGGACCAGCGCGCCGCTACGATCCATCCGCCGACGGTCGAAATGCTGGTTGGGCTTGGCCTGGAGACCGAGATGTTCTCGGAGGCGCCGTCGGGTGGCATGGTGGCGCCGCTGTTTCATTTCCGCGATCGCGCGACTGGCGATTTGGTCGCCGAGTTCAACATCAGCCTGCTCAAGGGCGAGGTGCCTTATCCTTATGTGGTGCAGTGGGAACAGTATAAACTCGTGCATGCTGCGTTGCCGCATATCAGGGCGAGCGGCGTTGGCGACGTACGCTTTTCGACCAAGCTCGCCGACCTCGCGCAAACGGACGACGGAGTCGAGGTCACGGTCATCAATGCCGGTGGTGAGCCGGAAAAACTCTACGGCAAATATCTCATAGGCGCGGACGGCGGCAGCAGCACGGTGCGCCGCCTCGCCGAGATTGCGTTTGTAGGTTTTACCTGGCCTGAGCGCTTCATCAAGATCGGTACCACCTTCGACTTCGGCGCCACCGGCAAGGGTTATTGCACGCGCAATTATTTTTCCGATCCCGTTGAATGGATCAATCTGTTCAGAGTCAAAGGTTATGGCCCGCCGGGCATCTGGCGCGGCGTTTTCCCGGTACCGCAGACGGAGACCGACGAGGACGCGTTGAGCATGGCCCGCATCCAGCGCCGCCTGCAAGGTATCCACGAGAAGAGCGGCGATTATGATATTCCCTATTATGCGCTCTACGCGGTGCATCAGCGCGTCGCCGAGACGTTCAACAAGGGCCGCGTCCTGCTCGCCGGCGATTGCGCTCATGTCAACAATCCGATTGGCGGCATGGGCATGAATGGCGGCATCCACGACGCCATCAACCTTGCCGAAAAGCTCGCCGAGGTCTGGTTCGGCCGTGCCGAGGCGAGTCTGCTCGATCGCTACACCCGACAGCGCCGCAAGGCGCAGGTCGATTATGTCCAGGCGCAGACTATCCAGAACAAAAAATCGCTCGAAGAAAAGGACCCCGCGATCCGTCGCCGACATTTGGACGAGTTACGGCGCACGTCCGAGGACATCACGCTGCACAAAAAATTCCTTTATCGCTCATCGCTGATCGACAGTTTGAATTCGGCGAACGCGATCGAGTAATCCCGAGCTTTCGAATGCAGGCTGACGCAATTCGGAACAGGTCAAATCCTGTCGATCTTGCCGATCTCGATCACCCGCTTCCACTTAGTGATCTCGTTTCTAACGTAAGCAGCGAAGTCGGCCGAGGAACCGCCGTCCGGTATTGTAGCGACGTCCAGCAGGCGTCGTTTGACGTCGGGCATGCGCACGATCGCAGCGATCTCTTTCTGTAGCAACTCCACGACGGGTTGCGGCGTGCCGGCGGAGACGAATACGCCGGCCATAGTTTCAGATTCTTCGTCCTTGATGCCGAGTTCATCAAGCGTCGGCACATCGGGTAAACTTTCCAGGCGCTGCCTACTGGTGACCGCGAGCGCACGAACCTTACCCGCCTTGATCAGGGCCATCGTCGTGCTGAGGGCGTTGCAGCTGATCGGCGTGAACCCGCCGAGCAGCGATTGAGCCATAGGCCCGCCACCGGCGAATGGCACGGTCACGAAGTTGACGCCAAATGCTTGCTTGAGCATTTCGATCGCCAGCGACGGCGTGGTACCGGCCCCCGGTGAAGCCACGCTGTACTGGCCTGGACTGGCCTTCAGCAAGTCGATCAACTCATTCATCGTTTTGGCCGGAAACGTGGAATTGACCTCCCAAGAGTTCGGTGAGGCGCCCACTTTCGTGACCGGGATGAAATCCTTCTCGACGTCGAACGGAATCGATTTGTACAGGTTCGGGTTCACGACAATGCTCGATGATGCAAGCAGGATCGTGTAGCCGTCGTGTAGCGCCCGCGCCGCAGCTGTCATGCCGATATTGCCGCCAGCGCCGCTGATGTTCTCGATGAAGAACTGCTGACCGAGGCGTTCGGAGAGTTTCTGCGTAATGATGCGTCCGGCTATATCGGTCGCGCCGCCGGGCGGGAATGGCACGATAACTTTGACCGAATGATCGGGGTAGTTCGCCGCTCCCAGGTTTGACGCCCAGGTGATGGCGAGAGCGATCAGCAGTAGAAAAACTCGAAGGCCATCCCTTATCTCATTCCCGCTCATTCGATTACCTCGTCGACGCGGGGCGAGCATTCTGCCTGGGAAACGTGGATACCCCTATCGGGGCTATTGCGCCGGTACTTTTTCGCTCTCGGCCGCAACGACGTCCTTCACGGCGCCGCGCCAGCCGTTATGCGTCAAGTCGAAAATGATGCCGTCCGGAGTCTTGTATTTGACCTCGTAGAAGGTGTTCGGATTGTTATCCGGCCGGCCGCCAAAATAGGTAGCGCCTGCATCGGTCACCTTCTTCGTTGCTTCTTCGAGATTGTCGACCCACATGCCGAAATGCACGAGGCCGTGATAGCCCTTATGGAAGCCTGGAACCTCGTCGTCGTATTTCAAGAGCGCCACGTTGATCGTACCGTCCGACACATAGCAGCCGATGCCGGCTTTGCCGACGCGCTTCATGCCAAAGGCGTCCTCGAAAAATTTTGCCGCCTTGTCGGGATCAGAAACGGACAGAGCGATATGACGAAGCCGTGCAGCCATAGGAGTCCCCTTTATCGACTTTGCCATGAGCATCTGCCGGCCTCCCGGAGGCGTCAAGCGCCCCCCGAGTGCGCTCTACCGTGGCTGTATCGCCGCATTGACGATGACGTCATGCCATTTCTTGATTTGCGCAGTGCCGTCGAGGAGGTATGGAAAGAAGCCGCACCCTAGCGATCGTCGGCGCCACCTGCATCTTCGCATGGCTCCTACATCACTGACTGGCGGACTGTCAGAATGTAAGGCCGCTGATTCGGCCAGCTGGTGCGAGTTGGCGCCCCGCGCACTTCGTCGGGCAATTTGCCGAGCAAGTCATTAGCAAGCGTAAACCCGCTGATGTCGGGTATGGTCTCAAGGTCCCATGCGATCACGTGTGGCATGTCATAAAACTCGGTCCGCAAGGCACAGAGATTGTTGCGTTTTCGTAAACTGGATCACAGCAATCCACAACATTCCACATATCGCATTCAATGCTTTCACAACAATTGATGCCCTCTTTGCCCCGCTTCGATAGGCTTAAAGTTTGAACAACAACGCAAATTCCCATGACCGTGAGTGCAGCAAAGACTCACTCGAATTGCATAATGTCGTGCCTCCGGTGTGGCGAGGAATTGCCCCTTCCTGAATGGTCCGAATATCGCAACGACCGAGAAGTTAATCATCTTTGGCATTGCTGGAAATGCGATTACCGTTTTGAAACGATTGCAAGTATCGCCTCCATTGACGACATCAAGACACGCGACGATGTTTTCCCCTCGCTGCTAGTTGCGTAGGGTAATTCTTTCCCGCCAAGACGGACCGACAGAGTTTTTATTCGTCTTGATCGTACCCATCGAACAAGACTCTCTTATTTTTATTGGCTGCATTGACTTTGCGGCGTGCGATGGCGAGATCAATTACTTGCTCACAGAGCCGCGGAGCGCCGTGTCTGACGGAGCAGCTTGCGCAGCGGAAAAACCATTAAAGCGCCACGGAGCTTAGCCAACAGCAAGGTGTCACCAATGGCATACAATCTGAATAGTCCACATGATTGGCTGCTTGAAAAGGCGCGGCACTGGAACGCGGATGCGCTTTACAAGGCGCTAAGCGATTTAGCCCGTCGGCTGGACGGCAACTCGATTCACGATCTTTTCCAGTCCGAAATGGACGCGGACGGCTATTTTGAGCAGAAATCAAAACCACGTGCAGAAGCCTTCGATGCGGAATCTTGGGGGAGTCACCGATGGCATACATGATAGTGCCAGTCGCTGGGAAAGCCAGATTTACCCGATCCTGAAGAACGTGATTTTGTCGAGCGATTGAGCGCGGTAAGCGCGAAGCATTCTTTCGCGAAACAATGGACGAAGTTTAGACCAGCGGCTCAAGGTTCGCCTGCGCTCCGGGCGCGACACTACAAACGGCGTGAAATGCCTTGGCCAGCGATGCCGCCAGTGCGTCCTGGCCGCCGGGCGCGATAAAGGTGATTCCGAACGGCGTGCCGTCTTCATGCAACGCAGCGGGCACTGATGCTCCGCACAAATCGAGTAGGTTCACGAAATTCGTGTAGGTGCCGAGCCGCGAATTAAGTCTAATCGGATCGGCCAGCACCTGCTCGCAAGTATAAACAGTCGGCGCGGTCGGCAGCACCAGCGTATCGATGCGTTTAAAAATGTCATCGGCTGCGCGGCGCAATTGCGCGAGGCGATAAAAAGCTGCGAAGGTGTCGCTGGCCTTGAGGTTGGCGCCTGGCGCGATAATCGCGCGCGTTACCGGATGCAGCGCGTTTGGGTTCTCCTCCAAAACCTTGCGTGCCGCCAGATAGCGCTCCGCCAGCCAGGGCCCCTGGTATAGGAGCTGGGCGGTCTCGGTGAACGGCTCCATGTCGACTTCCGTGAGTCGAAAGCCCAAATGCTTCAGACGCGAAAGGGCCGCCTCGTAATCGGCCGCCGCACGCCCGTCGCCAAAGAATAGGCGTTGCGACGTGAGCGGCACGCCCAATCTGGCTCGCGTCGGAGCCGAGCCCAACATAGCCAGCGGTCGTTCGCGCGAATAAGGATCGTTCGGATCGTAGCCGGCCATCGCACGCAATGCCGTCCAGGCATCATCAACGCTCAGTGCGAATACCGAAACGCAATCGAGCGTGCGGCATGCAGGCACGACACCCCGCGTTGAGATAAGACCCAGGCTCGGCTTCAAACCGACGATGTTATTGAACATTGCCGGCACTCGGCCTGAGCCGGCCGTGTCGGTCCCAATCGCGAGCGGCACAATTCCCGTCGCAACTGCAACTGCCGATCCAGCGCTTGATCCGCCTGGAATCAAGTCGCGGCGGAGCGGATTCCGCGGCGCCGGATATGGCGTGCGGAGTCCAACCAAGCCAGTAGCAAATTGATCAAGATTGGTCTTTCCAATGATGATGGCGCCAGCGCGCTTGAGATGCTTGACCACCTCGGCATCATCTCCGGCCTGGTACGCGAAAGCAGGACAGGCGGCTGTCGTCGGCATTCCGGCGACGTCGATGTTGTCCTTCACCACAACCGGCACGCCATAGAAGTCGCCGTTGTTTGTCACCCCTTGTGCCTCGGCTACAGCTTCGTCCTCGTCGCGCAGTGTGATGAAGATGCCGGGATCGCCGAGCGCGCGGATACGCTCGTAGCATCGACGAATAGTTTCCGGGGGCGTGGCAACGCCTTTGCGATGGGTTTCGACAAGAGACAATACGGTGTTGAGCCGCATTTTTTTGTTGTACTGCGTCTTCAGATCGGTGTGAGGAGACAAAGATGCTACCGGCCCTTGCCTCCGGCTACAGCGGCAGCAGTGCAATCTCACTAAAAGGAAGCTGGGTGCCGGCAGCCCCAGCATGGCACAATGCGCACCTTGCGCCATAGATACGATCGCCTCTTCCAAGTGCGGTCATTGCCTAATTTTTAAGCCGTCGCTGCCCGCTGCGAAAACTTGGACCTAGGCGTTGCAAGCCTGTGCAATTATCTCAACGGCTTAGCTGCAGCAAACAGCGCAAGATCTGTGGCATGCCCCTTGCGGAAGGATCTCGCAACACGCGATTTCCAGCGCCGGGAGGGCTTTCATGAGGCGACGCGAATTCCTCAAATCGGTCACCGCGCTCACCGCAGCCGGCACTATTTCGGCACCCGCAATCTGGTCACCCGCCAAGGCTCAATCCCGGCAGGAGACACTGCTCATCGTTTCGGAGAGCGGCCCCAACAATCTTGACATCCACGGCGTCGGCACAAACGTGCCGGGTTATGAGGTGTCGTGGAATTGCTACGACCGGCTCATCAGCCATGAAATGAAGACGTTGCCGAACGGCACGCCGTATTACGATAAGAACAAGCTCAGGCCAGAGCTCGCCGAGGACATGAATATCGGTGACATGTCGGCAACATTTAAGCTGAAGAAGGATGCAACATTCCAGGATGGCACTCCGGTCACCGCCGCCGACGTGAAATGGTCATTTGACCGTGCCGTCACGGTCGGAGGTTTCCCGACATTCCAGATGAGTGCGGGGTCGCTGACAAAGCCCGAGCAGTTTGTCATCGTCGACGATCATACATTCCGTGTGGATTTTGCAAAAAAGGACCGGCTGACGATCCCTGATCTCGCCGTCATTGTGCCCTGTGTCCTCAATTCTGCGCTGGTGAAGAAGCATGCGACCGCGGAAGATCCCTGGGGGCTTGAATACACGAAGCTCAACACTGTCGGCAGCGGTGCGTTCAAGGTTACGAACTGGACGGCCGGTTCACAGGTCGTGTTTGAGCGAAACGAGAACTGGAAAGGCGGTCCGCTGCCGAAGCTAAAGCGCGTGATCTGGCGCATGGTACCGGATGCGGGCAACAGGCGAGCACTCCTGGAACGCGGCGATGCTGACGTCTCCTACGATCTGCCAAACAAGGATTTCTCGGAGCTTAAATCCGACGGCAAGCTGACCATTGTTTCGACGCCGTACTCGAACGGCATTCAATATATCGGAATGAACGTGCAGCGCCCGCCTTTTGACAACGTGAAGGTACGGCACGCAGTAGCGTATGCGATCCCGTATCAGAAAATCATGGATGCAGTTTTGTACGGGCTCGCCAAGCCGATGTTTGGCGCGCCGGACGACGCTCCGATCGAGGTCACTTGGCCGCAGCCCCACAAATTCAATACTGACCTTGCGAAGGCGAAGCAGCTCCTCGGCGAAGCCGGCTACGCCAACGGTATTCAAGAGCCAATCCAAATCTCGTTCGACCTCGGATTTGCCGGCGTCAACGAGCCTATTTGCGTTCTGGCGCAGGAGAGCCTCGCACAGATCGGCATCCAAACAACTATCAACAAGGTGCCGGGCGCAAATTGGCGCACCGAATTGACAAAGAAGACTATGCCGCTGTTCACCAACGTGTTCTCAGGCTGGCTCGATTATCCGGAATACTTTTTCTACTGGTGTTACCACTCCGGGAAATCGATCTTCAACACGATGGATTATCAATCTACGGCAATCGATGGCTTCATCGATGGCGCCCGCGCTGCAGCGGCGAATGGCGACACTGCGGCATACGACAAGGATGTAAAAGGATTTGTCGACGTCGCATTCGCGGATATGCCGCGGATACCGATTTATCAGCCGTACGTAAACGTCGCGATGCAGCAGAACGTCATCGGATACCAATACTGGTTCCATCGGCGGCTCGATTACCGCAGTTTCGCGAAAGGATGACTGCAGTCAAACCGCCGCCAAACGGCCGGCTTGCCCATGACGACATTGATCATCAAACGAGTGACGATGGCCATTCCGAGCCTTGTCGGTGTCGTGATTGTTACGTTTTTGCTGACACGGATGTTGCCCGGCGATCCAGCGGCCTATTTCGCTGGACCCGCCGCCACCCCGCAGGCGATCCAGGAGGTGCGCGTCAAACTTGGCCTGGACAAGCCGCTGGCACAGCAGTTCGGCCGTTACCTGCTCGATCTCGCTCACGGCAATCTCGGCACCTCGCTTACGACCGGCCAGCCTGTTGTAACGGAGTTGCGAACCCGTTTGCCAGCTTCGGCGGAACTAACTCTACTTGGTCTTTTGCTCTCGATCTTAATCGCCGTCCCGCTCGGTATCCTGGCCGCCACGCGACCGAATTCGCTACTCGATCACACTTGCCGCCTCGTATCCACGGCGGGGGTATCGCTGCCGGTGTTTTTCACCGGCCTGATCCTGATTTATGTCTTTTATTACCTGCTTGGTTGGGCCCCGGCGCCGCTCGGACGGCTGGACGTTTTTTACCTCGCGCCGCCCCAAGTCACTGGCTTCTATCTGATCGACAGCCTGATCGCGGGCGATTCTCAGGCGTTTACGGCGGCGCTCAAGCAACTCGTCCTTCCAGCCTTAACACTCGGCGTGTTTTCGCTGGCGCCTATCGCGCGCATGACGCGCGCTTCAATGCTCGCGGTACTGTCATCGGATTTTATCCGCACCGCCCGCGCCAGCGGTCTGTCCAACTGGACGGTCGTCATTACCTACGCGTTCCGCAATGCCATGCTGCCGGTAATCACGACGTTAGGCATGGTATTTTCGTTCCTGCTTGGCGCGAACGTGTTGGTTGAAAAAGTTTTTGCCTGGCCGGGCATCGGCTCCTATGCGGTGGAAGCGTTGCTTGCCTCCGACTTTGCGCCGGTGCAGGGCTTCGTCCTGACAATGGCGGTGATGTATGTCGCGCTCAATCTTTTGATCGATATCCTCTACGGTTTGATCGATCCGCGGGTAAGGCTCGAAGCATGACCGACACCACAGCAGTTGCGCCGCGCGAGAGTCCACTTGCCCAGCTGTTGCGCCATTCGCGTCATGTGCTCGCGGAGAACCCCGTCACCGGTTTCGCGTTTGCTCTGTTTTTGCTCATTCTTCTCGCGGCATTGTTCGGACCTCAGCTGGCGCCCTACGATCCGCTCGCCAGTAATACCGCGCAAACGCTAAAGCCGCCGAACGCGCAACACTGGTTCGGCACGGATCAGCTCGGCCGCGACGTGTTCAGCCGCGTCATCGTCGCTACCCGGCTCGACTTCTTCATCGCGGTAGCATCGGTGGCGCTGGTTTTTGTGATGGGCGGACTTGCCGGCGTCGCCGCCGGATTCTTCGGCGGCTGGACCGATCGCATCATCGGGCGCATTGCCGATACGATCATGGCGTTCCCGTTATTCGTTCTCGCCATGGGTATTGTCGCTGCGCTCGGCAACACCGTGCAGAACATCGTGCTGGCGACCGCGATCGTAAACTTTCCGCTTTATGCGCGGATCGCGCGGGCCGAGGCAAATGTTCGCCGCGAGGCCGGTTTCGTTGAAGCGGCGCGGTTGTCCGGCAACGCCGACTGGCGCATTTTGGTCGGCCAGATCCTACCAAACGTCTTCCCGATTCTCGTCGTGCAGATGTCGTTGACGATGGGATACGCGATCCTCAATGCCGCAGGGCTCTCGTTCATCGGGCTGGGCGTGCGGCCGCCGACCCCGGAATGGGGGATCATGGTGGCGGAAGGCGCCGCTTTCATGGTGGCTGGCCAATGGTGGAACGCCTTCTTCCCCGGAGCGGCGCTGATGCTTGCGGTGTTCTGTTTTAATCTGCTCGGCGACGGGCTTCGCGACATCGTCGATCCGCGGAGACGCACATGACAGGCTCGCCCGCATTGTGCGTTGACCGGCTTTCGGTGGAATTCCGCACGCGCTCGGGCCTGGTGCGGACGCTTGACAATGTGACCTTCAGTGTGCGCAAGGGCGAAACGATCGCGCTGGTCGGCGAATCGGGATCGGGAAAATCGGTCACGGCCTATGCGATCATGGGCATTCTCGATCCCGCCGGCCGCGTCACCAGCGGCCAGGCCATGTTCGACGAAATCGATCTTCTTTCCGCGAGCCCGAAACAGTTGGCGGCGATACGCGGGCGCCGGATTGCAATGATATTTCAGAACCCGCGCTCCGCGCTTAATCCAATTCGGCCGGTCGGTCGGCAAATTGCCGACGTGCTCATGCGCCACCGCGAGCTCCCGGCCCGCGCAGCGCGCTTACAGGCAATCGAAATGCTGCGCGCGGTGGGCATCACCGATCCGGCGCGACGCGCTTCGGCTTACCCGTTCGAGCTGTCCGGCGGCATGTGCCAGCGGGTCATGATCGCGATTGCATTGGCGGCAAAACCCTCACTGCTGATCGCCGACGAGCCCACCACCGGGCTGGACGTGACCA
>Ga0207862_1000360_pt1 | contig 13642 bp, 9 predicted proteins | sample LuqExpMetageno81_FD_187838 | JGI IMG/M metagenome (GOLD analysis project Ga0207862, IMG submission 187838) | Tropical forest soil microbial communities from Luquillo Experimental Forest, Puerto Rico - Sample 81 (SPAdes) | ecosystem: Environmental > Terrestrial > Soil > Tropical forest ... | reverse complement strand
GGCAGGAGCCTGGCGTCGAGCTCTCCGATGGCAACCCCGAGGACGTGAAGAAGGCGTTCGATCCCTATTACGATTTCGATTACGAGCTCGCCGTCCGCGACATGGAGGACACCTGGCACTTCCTGGAGAAATTGCCGGAGTGCAACGGCAAGGTCGGCGCGGTCGGGTACTGCCTCGGGGGCAAGCTCTGCTACCTGATGTGCTGCCGCACCGACATCGATTGCGCAGTCGCCTATTACGGGACCTATATCGAGCACAACATCCGCGAAGTGAACAATTTGCATCGCCCGTTCGTGCTGCACATGGCGATGAAGGACCGCTGGGTGCAGGCGGAGGTGAACGAACTGCTCGAGCGGCGGCTATCGCCCAATCCGCTCGTCGCCATCCACAAATATCCCGGCGCCGATCACGCTTTCGCGCGCCTCGGGGGCAAGACCTACAGCAAACCGGAAGCGGACCGCGCCCTCGCGCTAACACTTGATTTCTTTCGCCAGCATCTCGGCTAGATTTCAATCCGGGAAAGCAGCGCTGACATAACCTGCCGCCGGAGGAACCGTCGATGAAGAGCAGACTTTGCCGCGCCGTGTTGAGCGCGTTCTTGCTGATCACCGCACTCACACCCGTTCCGGCGCAGGATTGGCCTTCGCGCAACGTCATGGTGATCGTGCCGGTCCCGGCCGGCGTCGCAAGCGACATCGTCGCGCGCGTGGTGTTCGAGCAGGTCGGAAAGCAGGTCGGACATACCTTTGTGGTCGAGAACCGGCCGGGCGCAGGAGGCACCATCGGCGGCAATACGGTCGCGAAGGCCGCGCCGGATGGTCACACCATTTTGGTTTGGGGTTCGATCGCAGCCGCGAACGCGCTCTATGCCAAACTGCCCTTCGACACGCTGAAGGATTTCACGCCGGTTGCTGCGTTAGGCCAGACGCCGCTGGTCGTGGTCACGGGGCCCGGGCGCTACAAATCGCTCAGCGAACTAATTTCAGCAGCGAAAGCCAATCCCGGAAAGCTGAATTTTGCGACGGTCGGTGTCGGATCGGCCGCCCACTTCGGCGCCGAGCAGCTTGCACTGAGCGCGGGCTTCTCCGCACAGCACGTTCCCTTCAAGGGCGGCGAATGGCTGACGGAGGTCATGGCTGGCCGCCTTGATTTCGCCGTGGCACCGGTGACGAGCGCGATCGGCCTAATCCGGGACGGCAAGCTCGTGCCGCTCGCCATTAGCTCGTCGACGCGTTCCGCCGCACTTCCCAATGTCCCGACAATGGTCGAAGCCGGACTCAAGGCTGACGCGGTGTATCCGTTCTACACAGGCGCCTATCTCCCAGCGAAGACACCGCACGCCATCGCGGCGAAATTGCACGACGAGGTCATGAGGGCGTTGGCACTGCCGGCCGTCCAGGAGCGCTTGAGGGCAGTGAGTGTCGATCCGATGCCGATGACGCTTCCGGAGTTCGGCGACTTTTTCAAAAAAGACGTCGCCGCTAACTTGGAGCTAGTGAAAGCAGCGAAAATCGAAAGGCAATAGCTTTCGTCCCTTGTGCACCGCCGTTCTGAACGCCCTTGAGCAGTTAATCAGGGCGGAAGGCCGGCGACCCAGGTCAGCTTTGGGTCGATTCTGTTGAAAAAGTCGCCTCTGAAAGTCTGTAAAATTTTATGCGGCCATAGACGCGAGCGCTTTACGCATCGCGGACCAGTTTCTTCCCGCGCAGCGCAATTTTTGCGGCGTACCACGCAAGTTCGACTATCTATTTGTGCCCGAGATTAATCTGGATATGAAATCATTTGATATTGATGCGGATTACGAATACTGTCTGCCGTGACCGTGCACCACTGATTGCACACTTCGATGAACAAAACCGATCTTTCGTTGCTTAGGTGTGCGATACACGTGAACGACCGGACCTCAGCCGATATCCTTTCGAATGTCGCCAGTCTCTTAAGCTGTCGTAATGCATTCATCTTCCTTACAGCTGCACCGCGCCAGGATTGGCTCGAATTTCACTTCTGAATGACCATACCGCTATGAAAACGTGCATTTTCATTTCTCTGGCTGCGTTTGTCGGCGCGAGTGCGGCGAATGCGAAATCAGACTGCGGTTTGATGCAAAAGCTGGCGCAGGAGCACTCTAACAGCATGGCTCGACGTAACAGCCTTGACCATGCCGGATTTCAGAGCCGGGCTCGAAGAGGCGCGCGAGCCGAGAACGTCGCGTTTGGCTATTCGACCAAGGCAGCGACGATAGCGCAATGGTGGAGGTCTCCACCTCATGCTGCCAACATGCTGCTGCCCGGATGCAAGGCAGTCGCCTCGGCGGTTTCCCGTTCTGGGCGACGCTACTGGACGATGGAGATCGGTCGCTAAGGCGCAGGCCCATTGTGATTCCTGGGGTCGGAATCCTTCGTCGATTAATTTGTACGGTTTCCAGTTTGTGTGCGCGATCTTTTGTCGCACCACCACCCGTACCGGCGCAATTTTTGGCGTACTCAGCGTCTCCGGTAGAGGGGCTAGAGGAGATCGCTCATCCTTAACCTCGCCTGAGTATCATGCGAAGTCGGATAGGAGCGCAAAGCGCCGCGAGCAGCAGCAGCGCGGGGGAGAGTAGCCACCGATTGCGCTCGCGCGCGCGGGTGCGCACTTCCTGCATAACGAATTGCTCGCCCTTGCGCATTTCGCCGTACGATTTGAGGTAGGACGACAGTTTCGCGACCGCGGTATCGTCGAGCGTAGCGTCGGTTGCGCGGCTCTGCTTCTCCATAGCGTTCAGCCGCTCCGCCTCGGCGTAGTAGCGCTCTGCATAAAGCGCAGCTTCGGAATATGTCACCTGGTCGGGTTTGCTGAAATACAGGGCCCGCGAGGATGGGAACGCAGCCTCGAGCGCATCGAGCAAAGGCTGGTCCGCGCGGGGCGCGAGGGCGAGCTCGACTGCAGAGGCGAGAGTCAGCGCGGCAATCGTCCAGCGTCCTACCGTGACCAACCGGGTAGCGGCACTGCGCCAGCTGCGCTGCGCAATCCAGTGCCATACGCCCGCGACGATCAAAGTGGCGCCGAAGGCGCACACCATCGCCGCGCCTGTCGGCAGGTCGAAGGCAAAGGACACCGCAATCCCTGCGACGCTGGCGAACGTCCCGACGAACCAGCCGATGCCAAGTTGGGTGCTGAAGCGATCGGCAAACATCACCCCGATCGTCGCCGGCATGATCAGGAAAGAGAACACCAGCAGCACGCCCGCAATGGCGACCGAACTCGTCACCACGGCGCCGAAGCTCGCATAAAAGATGAAGTCCCATAGCAGGGGACTCGGTCGGACGAAACGCTTGCGCAACACCCAGTGCAGCAGGCCGATCGCCGCATAGCCTGGCACGATGACGGCGAGCTCGTCGATCCCGCTGGTCAAAATGTTGCCGGTGAGCACTTGTTTCAGATGCTCAGCCCCCTGAGGCGCGCGGTCGATCAGCAGAATAGCCGCCGCGGCGGCTACGACGTAGATGATCCCGATCCACGCTTCCTGCGGTACGCGATCGTTGCAGTTGCGCGTGCAGGCGAGCAGCCCTGCGGCGGCGAGAGTGCAGACGAGCGAGTAGGCGAAGGTCGCCCCGCTCTGCGCGGGATGGCCGAGCATAAACGCGATCGTCGCGCCAAGCGCCGCGATCTGCGCCAGCGCTAGATCGACGAAGATCACCTTTCGCGCGAGCACCTGAATGCCGAGATAGGTGTGGATGGCGACCAGGCACACAGAGACGAGGAGCGGCGGAAAAAGAAACGCGAACGCATCCATCATGGCCGTGCGACCTTCGTGAGCGCGGCAATGTCGACGTCGAAGATGGAAAAATAATCGTCGATGCCACTCCGTCCGCCTACTGACGTCGCCAGTGTCACGACCGATGCCCCGGTGCGCTTGGCTATGAAGCTTACGTCGCGCTCCGGATCTTGCGGTTCGCGAATGATGATGCGGACCGAGCGCGCGTGCATGTCGCCGATGAGGGCAGCGAGGTGAGACGGTGCCGGCGGGACGCCGGGCTTCGTCTCAACGAAGCCGATGAACCCGAGCCCGAACCGGCGCGCGAAGTAGGGCCAGCTGTTGTGGTAGGCGACGATCGGCATGCCCTTGAATGACTGAAGCTGCGCTTCCCACTCCGCTAGCTTTTGCGACAGCCGCTGCACGAAAGCGGTCCGATTGGCCTCATAATCCTTGGAGTGCGCCGGATCGATGCGGCCCAGGCCCTCGAGAATATTGGCCGTAACCACCTCAGCATTGCGCGGGTCGAGCCAGTAATGCGGATTCCCGCTGCCGTGCGCGTGGCCATCGGTCGGGCCGACGCTCATCCCGCGCAACTCCAGAACCGCAATGCCAGATGACGCATCCACGTAGCCTTCAGCGCCGCGGAGGATCGCCGGATTGCCGGCCTGCGCAAGCAGACGATCGGCCCATAGATCGTAGTCCAGGCCGACGCGCACCAGCATGCGCGCCCTTTTTAGATGGAGCACGTCCTGCGGCTTTGGCTCGTACTCCTCTGCATCCACCGGCCCGGGTACGAGACTGACCACGTTTAGATGCGAACCGCCGATCGCCTCAGTGAGATTTCGCAGCACTGTAGTGGTGGTAACGACGTCGATTTTGTCTTGCGTGACGGCGGAGCCAGCCGTCACGATCAGGCAAACCGCCGACAAAATAATGCGACGCATCGGACGCGAAAAGGGCCACTTGCGGCGGCCCGCCAAAGTCATCGCTTGGCCACCCAAATGCTCTTCGGCATCAGGCAGTGCACGTTCTTCTCAGTGTCGGAAACGGCGCCAACGCGGCAGTCCATCGCCACGCTGGCCAGTCCGTAAGCATCTAACCGTGCGATCTTCTTCTCAGTCTCCAACCACTTGATCATGCCCATGGACGCGTCGTTCATCGCTTTGTTCAGGTCGGCGTCCTTCGCGTGCGAGACGTAGTACTTCGCGGTCTCCTTCGTCGGCCGCTCGAGATCTTCCTTGCCGCGTCCTTTCGGCGTCAGACAATGAATGCCTTTCTTGATGTTCACCACCTGCGAGACGCGGCAGTCCGCCACCGAGGCCATCAGCTTCTCGGCTTCGTCAGGCGAAATCTTGCGCTGCTCAGACAGAAGTTTGATCGTTTGCGTCTTCGCCTGCGCCCAGGCCTTGTTCAAATCCTGATCGAAGCCCATGGAGATCCATGAAGTCTGCGTCTCGATGCGTGGAAAGTCGAGCGCGTTTCCTTTTAGAACCTCGACAGTAATGTTCAATTCTTTGTACGCGGTTTCGATCGCCGTCAGGTTCACTTCTCCGTTGCCCTGACCCGCGTGTGAATCGCCGCTCCATAAGAGCGCTCCGGGAACGAAGACCGGTACGTAAAGCGAAGTGCCCGCGACGAAGTCGCGGATATCCATGTTGCCCGCGTATTCTCCCGGCGGCACGCTGGAATAGCGGCCGGGATCCTTGCGGGCCACGCCGAGCGTGCCGGGGAACGGGCGCAGCGGCAGCACGATGCCGGGCAAGAACTCGGTCTGCATCTTGTCCAAATCGAGGTAAAGATATTTGACTTGGCCGTCCTGGTACACCGTCGGGAATTGACCAAACATGCCCGGTACGTTGAAGTTCGTCGCATAGGCGCGCGGCACAATCTTGTTCAGCGTGACCTTCAGCACGTCGCCAGGCTGCGCTTCCTCGATATAGATTGGACCCGTGAGGGTATGCGGCCCGCGGCCAGGGAAGTCGGTTCGCAACTTTTTGATTTGCTCGATGCTCGTTCCAGGCACCACCTGATTGTGGCTGTGCATCATCGTTTCCATCACGACGGTGTCACCGGAATGGACACGAAGCACGGGGGTCTGAGAATTATCGAACCATCCCCACTGCGTCGTCTCAAAGGTTGCGGGGAGCACGTATAGCTTTTTGCCGCCAGACCCGCTCATCGCACGCAGGGATAGGTCCCCCGGGCCGACGCCCGGATAGCCGTTGTTCAGCGAGGAAGTTGGCGGAAAGGGCGAAGCCGGCGGAGCGTTTTGTGCGTGAACGCACGAGACGAAAAGAGTCGCGCTGATCGCCACAACACCCGTGAACAGCTCGCGCATGACGAATTCCCCCCTTGTGATTGCGCAAGCCTAGGGCAGGTCGGGGTCCTCCCGCAATCCAGTAGGATCGCTTCCAATTGAACGCGCCGGCCTTGGCAGCGTCACGCGCATATACGCCGGGCGACAGTCGCGAACAATCAGCTGCCGAAACAAGTCCGGTGTCACTAAGGTTGAAGCGACATCGTTCGCACCTTCAATAGTCGCTCTAAGGCCGGCGTGTGCGTCACATATTCGAGAATGTTAGAGCGGCAGAGATTTTTTGGCGCAGAGTAGTAAGCCCCACCCGCTTCTGCGAGAATCGGAATCGAGGGAAAGCATTCGGCGAGAGTGTCCGCGGCAGTGCAGTTGTGCTGCCGCCCAGTTTCGCTCAGTTTTTCGCCTCGTATACCACCTTGCCACCGACCATGGTCAACACCGGTTTGATTTCTTTTATCTCCGAGACCGGCACCGTCAGGTAGTCGCGATCGAGAATAAGAAGATCGGCATACTTCCCAGGCGCAAGCGAGCCGATATTGTTTTCCTGAAAGAGAAAGGCTGCGTTATTTCGAGTGTGAGCAATGAGCGCCTCTTCGCGCGAAATGTTCTGCCGATTGACTTTGCGGCCGCCGATCATCTCCCCCGTGACGGCAAAGGAGAGCGTGTAGAACGGGTTCGATGGCGTGACCGCCGTCGCATCCGAGCCGAGGCCCCACCTAATCCCCGAATCCAGCACACGCCGGAACGGCGGCATGTCCCATGCCTTGTCCCCGTGTACCTTGTGCATCAGCGCACCCTGTATGACCGGGCGGGAGTGGAGCTGCGCCATCATGCCGAGCTGTTTCATCCGGGCGAGTTGGGCTTCCGTCACCTGGTCCAAGTGCGCGAATGACCATCGCAGGCCTTTGATCGGATGCGTCTTATTCACCTCCTCGTAGACGTCGAGCATCGCGTCTATCACCGGCTCCATTTCGACGTGGGAATTGAAGTAGATGCCGCGTTCCGCCAACGCCTCGATGAGACGCTTGAATTCGGCGACATCCTGCGGGCGCGGCGCAGTGGCCGGCCTCAAAAGCTGCGTGTAGAGCGGCACGTATGCGACTTCGCCCCAGCCCACGTTGCCAAAGTAATCGTCGCCCTGGAACGGCACCAGCTGCTTCACGTCCGCGATCGCGACGTCAAGCTGAGCAGGAGTCGCCGGCATGCGGATGACCGTATAGAACGCACGGATATTCAATTCGCCTTTCGCGGCCAACGCGCGATAAGGCTCGTAATGCCTATCCCCAATGCCGCGTCCGCCGGCATCAAGCCACGCGGTGACGCCGAGCGAGTTAAGCGTGCTTACAAGGCGCCGGGTCTGGCCGAGCCAGGTCTCGAAATCCTTGAGCGGGATCTTCGCGGCCACGAAGGCAACGCCTCCCGCTCCGGTGATCAGCCCGGTTGGCTGGCCGTTGCTGTCCCGGTCGATCTTGCCGCCCGATGGATCGGCCGTGGTTGCGTCAATGCTTGCCGCTTTTAGACCGGCGGTATTCAGGATGGTGTGATTGTAAACCGACTGAAGTGCGACAGGATTGTTCGGGGCGATTGCATCGAGTTCGGCACGGGTGAAACGCTCCTGGCTGTCCACGAATTGCTCTTCCGACCAACCGCCCAAAACGGGGACCCATTCGCCCGGTGGAGTTTGGGCGACACTCTCGCCCACAAGCCTCAGAGCGCGCGTCCGCGAGGTAACGCCATCAAAGCGCACCTCATCGTGCTCGGCAGCGCGAACCCAATGCGCGTGATTGTCGATCAGCCCCGGGATGACCGCGCGTCCCGCTAAATCGATGACTTTGGTCTGCGGCCCTTTGAGGCGATCGACTTCGCCTGATGAGCCCACCGCCAGGATACGGGATCCTTTGATAGCGAGCGCCTGCGCTATCGAAAATCGGTCATCGACGGTGACGATCTTCCCGTTCGTCAGGACAAAATCCGCTGCTTCCTGCGCGAAGCAGCTAGACACAAAGCACGCAAGGCTCAGACTTATGGCCGCGCCGAGAGCGACGATGCTGAGCACTCCGCTCGATAGACTTCTTTGGTACCGCATTGGCCGCTTGCTCCCACCCGCACGTTGTTCGTTCTCCAACCGGGTCTTCCCCGTTTATTCGTCCCGATCAATCCTCCTGGACCGATCTCCCCCCGGAGCATACGTGTTCTTCTGTGCCGGCACCTTTCAAACAGGAATCGCACACTCGCTCTCCCGCTCATGGCGGTCGCGCTGGTCCCTTACTAGCCGCTCGGCTTGCGTGCGAACTTACGAGTTGGGCTCGCCCGCGCAGGTCTGGATTTACGCTAGAAAATCCCACTTTCGGGCATATGCCACCACGTGGCGCATCTCGCTTTCCAAAAGCCTCCGACCATTGCAATAGAAGGTGCTTTCGGTCCGTCCTGCTTTCAAGTTGCTGTCGCACCAAGAAAAGAACAGACGACGCACAAAACCTTCCTGCGGTCTAACAGGCGGCTGAACCGGTTCAGGCAGATTAATTTGCATTATTATACCGCGGACCGGCATCAGATTTGCTGCGCGCACGATAGCGGGCGCGCACAGCAGTGTGCTGCTCATCCCGATGAGGCACCTCCTGCGAGATAGCGCAATTTGATTCGACACGTCGACATGAAAAACCCTACGCCTTCATTTTTTAACATTTCTGGTGACACAGCTGCCTCCGCAATGAAGGCTTTGGTCAAGCTATTCTCAAGGGAGAAGCCCGGCAGGCATGCACAACGAAGGTGTCCGATCGACTATCCTTCTGGATTTGATCTGATGTGGGACCAGATTACGGAAGAGATGTTTGGGCAGGTCTGAGCATCGAGCCTGGATTGATGAGCTCCGCCGCAAGGGCCTCATCTTCTGGTGAAGCCTTCCCTCGGCTAAAGCCCGCCACCTGGCGCCCAGGAGGCGATCAATCGCCAACCCACCCCGCAGCGGTGCGCGACATAGGACCATTGGTCCAAAATCGCGACCATTGGTGCGAAAGGCAGCATTTGGCGCGAAAGGCTTTCCGACCTCGCCAAGGTGATGTTACCGCAAAGCGGTAATTCGAACGCTGCAAATGAATTTGCAAAGACTTATTGATCGAGCGGTTGTGCTGACAGGGCAGCAAGGTGTCACGCCTTCAGGCCCTCTCTATTGCATCCGGCTTACCTAATTAGACGCGCTCAGGAGCGCGGTCGTCGTCCGGCCCGATTAGCTTACAATCCGAAGAACTCGTAGGTTATTGGTGCTGCCAGCCTGCGCGAAGGGAATGCCAGCCACTACAACGACCAAGTCTCCGGCCTGGGCAAAGCTTTCTTGGCTAACTGCATTTGCCGCAACGCCAACCATCTCTTCGTATGAATGAACGTCCTCGGACTGCACGCTATGTGCACCCCACAGGAGGGCCATTTGGCGAGCGACCTGTATGTCTGGCGTAACCGCCAGGATCGGGAGTGCTGGTCTCTTCCGCGCAATCCGCGCGACCGTGGTTCCGCTCGATGTGAATCCTACGATCGCCGCCGCTCGAATGCGCTCGGCGAGTTCGGCTGCCGCTGCTGCAATAGCATGCGGCGGCGACTCATCTTCTGAATCTGAAGTAGCGGCTATCAAGGAACGATAAAGCTTATGCCGTTCTGTACTGCCGATAATGCGGTCCATCATGGCCACAGCTTCACGAGGGAATTGCCCGGAAGCTGATTCCGCCGAGAGCATAACAGCATCGGCACCATCATAAACCGCCGTTGCAACGTCGGACGCCTCGGCTCGCGTCGGCGTGGGCGAGTTCACCATGGACTCGAGCATTTGAGTTGCCACGATGACCGGTTTACCCGCAATCCGGCATGCACGTACCAGCTCCTTCTGCCTCCCGGGAACCTCCTCCTGCGGTATCTCGACGCCCAAATCGCCGCGCGCGACCATGACTGCATCGGAGAGACGAATGATGTCCTCGATATGATCGAGCGCCGACGGCTTCTCGATCTTCGCCATCAGGCCGGCTCTGTCTCCGATCAGCCCGCGCGCTTCGATCAAGTCTCCCGGCTTTTGGACAAAGGAGAGGGCGATCCAGTCCACGCCTAAACGCAACCCGAACTCCAGGTCGGTACGATCTTTTGGAGTCAGCGGAGACAAATCGAGGACGGTGCCTGGGAGATTGATCCCTTTGCGATTAGCAATCGCTCCTCCGACAATGACATCAGCATCGATTTGATCGTCGGTTATGCCGGATACACGGACGCGGACCCGGCCGTCGTCGATGAGCAAATCCTGACCGGGCGACAGCGCGGCGAAAACCTCCGCATGCGGCAGCGGAATGGACGTCGAGTCCCCATCCGCGCCGGAGCGCACGAAGCGAATCTTTTCGCCCGGCGCGACGGCAATCTTCCCGTCGCGAACGGCGCCTATGCGAATTTTTGGGCCTTGCAAGTCCTGAAGAATCCCGATGGGACGTCCTATCTCCTTTTCCAGTGAACGAATGGCCGCATACACCTTCGCGTGGTCGTCCTGCGTTCCATGGCTGAAGTTCATGCGAAACGTATCGACGCCCGCGAGAAAAAGCTCTCTCAACATCGCCGGTGATGAGCTTGCGGGCCCGACTGTTGCAACGATTTTGGCGCGTCTGGTTCGGTGCATGCTTCAATATCCGATCACGCGATCAAAATCGCGCGAATGTCATTTACGTTGGTCATGGTCGGGCCAGTGCGGATCAGGTCGCCGATCCGGTTGAAGAAACTATAGCTGTCGTGCGATGCCAAAAATTTCCTTGCATCGAGGCCAAGAGTTCGCGCTCTCGCGAGTGTGTCCGGGGCCACGATCGCACCGGCGGCATCTTCAGTACCATCGATTCCATCGCTGTCCCCCGCGACAGCCCATATACCCGCCGCGCCTTGCATGGCCACTGCAAGCGCAAGCAGGAGTTCGGTGTTGCGCCCTCCTTTGCCGGCAGCATCCCCACCGATCGTTACGGTCGTTTCTCCTCCAGAGAGAAGAACGGCAGGCGCTTTGAGGGGCGCACCGTGTGTGCGCACGGAGCGCGCAATGCCAGCAAGAACCTTGCCCACTTCGCGCGCCTCGCCTTCGATCGCATCGCCCAGAACGAGCGGCGTCAGGCCGTCCAATCGTGCCACGTTTGCGGCGGCTTCAAGCGCCTGAGTGGGCGCTGCAATGATGTGCACCTCGCCACCTATCTCGCCGGGTTTTGGCGTCTCGTCATGGCGGGCAAGCACTTCCTTGGCGGCCGAGGGTAAATCGATCCGATACCGCTCGATAATGTCCGCAACGTCCGACAACGTACTCGGGTCCGCCACGGTCGGCCCCGACGCAACAGTGGCCGGGTCGTCACCCGGTACGTCGCTTATCAACAAAGTGACGACGCGCGCCGGACGAGCCGCCGCTGCCAAACGTCCGCCCTTGATGCCGGATAGATGTTTGCGAACCGCGTTCATCTCTTCGATGCCCGCACCGCTCGCCAGCAATGCCTTGTTGATTTGCTGCTTGTCAGCAAGCGTCATGCGGCCCGCTGGGAGAGTCATTAGCGCCGAACCGCCACCGGAGATCAGGGCAACGACGAGGTCATCTTCGGACAGATTGCACACCGAGTTAAGAATTGCCCGGGCTGCTATCTCGCCCGCCGCGTCTGGAACGGGATGCGATGCCTCGATGATCTTGATGCGGCCCGCCGGGACCGCGTGCCCGTAACGAGTGACGACGACTCCTGAAATCTCGACGTCAGGCCACGCTGCATCGAATGCTGCAGCCATCGCGGCGGAGGCCTTTCCGGCACCAACGACGACGCAGCGACCCTTAGGCCTTTTCGGAAGGTGCCGGCGGATCGCCTCTCCAGGATCGGCGCTTGCCACAGCCGCATCGAAGATGCGCCGCAGGGTCGCCCGTGCCCCCGCGTCGGTCCAGTTACGTGTCATTATCTGTTGCACGGACTACAAGCTCTCACGCCGCCGCGGTTACAATATTTCTCGGCTCGCCCTTCCAGAATCCTTCGATATTGTCGACGAGCTGATCGACGAGCGATTGCACCGCTTCGCGGCTGGCCCAGGCGACGTGTGGTGTAAGGATGAAGTTGGGCCGGTCCGTCAGCTGCATGAGCGGGTGGTCGGCCGACGGCGGCTCGATGGTCGCCACGTCGAAACCAGCGCCGGCGATCTGACCTGCGCGCAACGCGGCCGCGAGCGCCACTTCATCGACGAGGCCTCCGCGCGCAGTGTTGATGAGCAGGGGCTTACGCTCCATAAGCACGAATTCAGCGGCTGCGATCATGTTACGCGTCTGCGGCGTCAGGGGTGCATGCAGTGTGATCACATCGCTCGTGCGCAGCACCTCCTCGAACGGTGTGTAGAGAGGCCCCATGCCGGCGACGCCCTTGTAGGATGAGAACAGCGGGCGCATTCCGAACGCCCGTCCGATGTCGGAGACCGCGCGCCCTAGCGCGCCATCGCCGATGATTCCGAGCGTCGCGCCCGCAAGATCGTTGATCGGGTGGTCGAAATAGCAGAACTGGCCGGATTCGCCCCAGCGTCCGGCGCGCACGGAATCGCGATAGGCAACGAGACTGCGTCGCAGCGCCAACAGGAGTGCAAACGTGTGTTCGGGAACGGTGTTGACGGCGTAGCCGCGAATATTGGAAACGGCGACGCCGTTACTTTCACAGGCACCGACGTCGACCACATCCGACCCAGTCGCGGCGATCGCGACGAGGCGCAGGTTCGGCGCCCTGGTGATCGCCTCGGCGCGGACGGGCGCCTTGTTAGTGATGACGATATCGGCGTCGGCGATACGTTCCGCGACCTGTTCTGGCGTCGTGGCACCAAATTCATGCAAGTCGTGCGGAAAAGCGAGCGGCCGAAGCGCGACGTCGGGAGGTATCGTATCGCGGTCGAGGAACACTATGCGAGCGGTGGGGTTCATGGATTTCCGCTTTCGGTCAGACAAATTTGGAGCCGAGAAGCCGAATTGCCGTCTCCGCAGCGTTTTCGGCCGTGATTCCGAAATGCACGAACAGGTCGTCGCCGGGCCCCGACGCGCCGAAGCTGTTCATGCCGATAAATCGGCCGCGGTCGCCGAGCCAGCGGTCCCAGCCAAGCCGCGCCCCAGCTTCGATCGCGACGCGGACGCTGACGCCGAGCACCGCCGCACGGTAGGTTTCGTCTTGCTCCTCGAACAATTCCCAGCAGGGCATACTGACGACGGCCGTCGGAACGTTTCTCGCGTGCAAGATCTCGCGCGCGGCGAGCGCGACGGCAACCTCCGAGCCGGACGCAAGCAGGGTGACGCGCCGCGCGCCGTCGGCTTCCGCCAGCACGTAGGCGCCGCGCGCAGAAAGATTGACTGTGCCATCGTCGGCGCGAACGGGCGGCACTGCCTGGCGCGAGCACACCATCGACGACGGGCCATTCCTACGTGACAGAGCGAGCTCCCAGCATTCTGCAGCCTCGATTCCGTCGGCCGGCCGGAACACCGCCATGTTCGGCATGGCGCGCAATGAGGCCAGATATTCAACCGGTTGATGTGTCGGTCCGTTCTTGCCGATGCCGATCGAATCGTGGCTGTAGATCGTGACGAC
>Ga0207862_1000359_pt1 | contig 13645 bp, 13 predicted proteins | sample LuqExpMetageno81_FD_187838 | JGI IMG/M metagenome (GOLD analysis project Ga0207862, IMG submission 187838) | Tropical forest soil microbial communities from Luquillo Experimental Forest, Puerto Rico - Sample 81 (SPAdes) | ecosystem: Environmental > Terrestrial > Soil > Tropical forest ... | reverse complement strand
CTCGCTCAGGATTTCGGCGCTCGGCGTAGACGCCTCGCACACGCCTCAACTAATGAACGTAGCAGGGGAGGAAGAAGAGGGTCAAACGGGGTTGAGTTGTCAGTCGGCGGTTGTCAGTTGTCAGAAAAACCGGAGCGTTGGTGCGGCGGGGCCATCCCGGCGAGCATTGCACCGCTTGTGGCGCCGCACTCTCTCGTCGAAGACCGGCGATTGGAGTGGGGCGCCGGCAGGATACGGGGAGCCCAATGTTCAAATCCGGTTACAAAGGGCGGTTCATCCGGATGCTATTCCGCGGTGGTGGGGTCGATGATGGTCTTGATTTCGCTGATACTGTTGGCGGGGAAGCCGCCTTGCTCGGCGTGTTGGCGCACGGTGGCTTCGTCGGGCGCGATGTAGATGCAGTAGATTTTGTCGGCGGTAACGTAGCTGTGCACCCATTGAATGTGCGGGCCCATGTTGCGCAGAACGCCGCAGGACTTCTGCGAAATGGCGTGCAGTTGGTCGGGCGTCAGGTTGCCGACTCCGGGAATGTTGCGCTCGATGACGTATTTAGGCATGGCGGGGATTGTACAACATGCACGAAAGACATGAACCCGGGGCACATGATTGCCCGGGCGAGTAATTTTTTCAGGTAGAATAAGAATGCCATCCGGCGAAGTGAGAGTGGTGCGCTAAGCACCCGCCTGCAGTCGAAGCCGCCCGGAAACGGGTGCGAGCTTGAGACGTGTGCATCTCGCGCTGGCCGCGCCTTCCCGCTCCGGCCTTCACGCGTTGCCTCCTGAATCAAGCCAAAGGTTTTGGGCCGCAGGTGAAGTTTGTCCGGAGGAACTTTTAGGAGAGAGCAATGGCTAAGATCGCAAAAACTGCTGACCGTAAGAAGGTCATGGACACCACCAAGAGCACCGATTGCCCGAAGTGCGGCAAGCCCACCCGTATCGTGAAGCGAGTGAAAGACCGCGAGCGCAACGTTCCGGGCGGGATTTACATCTCGTGCTCGGCGTGCGAGTTCTACGAGAAGTTGTAACCGTTGTAGTGGCGTTTGTGGCGGGCGCGGAGAGATCCGCGCGTGCTGTTTGCGGAGGACTAGCGTGGCGGTCGTTGTGCGGCGGCGACCGCGCGTTTCAGGGCAAGCTGGTATTCCTCGACCAGTTGGTCCTTCCAAGCTTGCTGCCACAGTGAGCGTTTCTTCATGTAGTGCTCCATGTGCTGCAGCGGGTCATTCTGCCAACGCAATTTCGATCCGTGAGTTCCGTTTGCGGACGAGCGATCGGCTTCGGCGTGCCAGCGCCAGGTGCGACACTCGATGAGCGTGGGCCCGGCGCCGCTACGGGCGCGATGGATGGATTCCTGGGTGACGCGCCAGACGGCGACCAGGTCGTTGCCGTCAACGGTGATGCCGGGGAAGCCGTAGGCTTCGGCACGGTCGCGCAAGTCCTCGTCGGACTGAACCGCGCTGGTGCCGTTGGGATGCGACTGTTCGCAGTTCTCGACCATGATGACGATGGGGAGGCGCTGACGGGAGGCCAAGCTGGCCGCTTCGTGCCAGAGGCCGAGCGCGGCGAGGCCGTCGTCGACAAGCGCGACTACGACGTTGCTTGTGGCGAGCTGTCGATAGGCCAAAGCGATTCCAGCGGCGATGTTGAGTTGTCCGGTTAGAGAAGCAGTTTGCGGCACGACCTGCATCGACTCGGTCGGTTTCGCGGCAGGCTGGTCATCGCGGTGGAAGAGTTGCGCGAAGACACTCGGTAGCGGCGTGCCGCGAACCACGTCGGTAACGAGTTTGGGTTTCGAAGAGGAAAAGCTGTCACCGGGCAGGAGACCGATGCAGGCTCCAACCTCGGTGGCCTCCCCGCCCAGCGCCGGAGCGAGTGTTCCCGGAATCTTGCCTGCACGCAAGAGCGAGAGCACCTGCTCTTCGAGGAGCCGTGTCTTGAGCAACACCGAGTACAGCGTGCGCAACACATCCGGGTTGGAAGGTGAGGCGTCGCTGGCCAGGGAAGTGGCTGAGGTGGAGAGCTCAGAAATGACGGGGCTTGCTACGTTGACAGTCTTGGTTTTCACTGGGGACATGCAGGACGGTCTCCGGAGAGGTTCATTGTATCGCACGGAGAATTGACGGCAGTCGATGGTTGTGCATTGACGATGCGTGGCTGAGCGGTGGATGACGGTTTTCAACACGAATGTGCAGAAGCTTGTGGAAATCGCCGTCGGCGAGCGTCTAAGTTGCTCGCAGTGTGACAGGTATCCCATTCTGCACCGAAGCAAGTGCTAAATCGTAATGGAACGTGGTGGCGATGTTGAGGTGCGCACAAAGGCAGTTGGTTGCGTGGGGTTGAAGCGATGAAAACCCGGCTCGACAAGTTGATTCTGCAGCGCGGGCTGGCTCCGTCGCGCGAGCGCGCGCAGGCGCTGGTGCTGGCAGGCCGCGTGCTCGTCAACGAGCAGAAGATCGACAAAGCCGGCGCCAGTGTGGACGACGAGGCAGCGATCCGGGTGTTGGGAGATGACAATCCGTACGTGAGCCGCGGCGGTTTGAAGCTGGCGCGAGGGATGGAGCACTGGCACATTGATGTGCGCGAAAAAGTTTGTCTGGACATCGGTACTTCCACAGGTGGATTTACGGATTGCCTGTTGCAGAATGGGGCCGCCCAAGTGATTGCCGTTGACACGGGCTACGGACAGATTGATGCGAAGTTACGTAACCATCCGCGAGTACGCCTGCTGGAAAAGACGAATGCACGATACCTGACTGCCCAACAGCTCTGGCCAGCCGAAAACGCGCGGCAGCCGGTAGGGCTGGTCGCGATCGACGTGTCGTTCATCTCGGCCACGTTAGTGTTGCCTGCGGTTGTATCGTGCGCGAAGGGGAGCGGGAATTTCGAACTGGTGGTGCTGGTGAAGCCGCAATTCGAGGTCGGACGCGAAAACGTCGGCAAAGGCGGAATCGTGCGCGATGTTGAGTCGCAGCAGATGGCGGTAGAGCGCGTACGGAAGGCCGTTGCGGAGGTGGGCGGAAGCGACATCGAAGTGATCGAGTCGCCGATTCTGGGCGCGGAAGGGAACCGGGAGTTCCTGCTGCACGCGCGATTCGGCTAGCTCACTGCCCCCTCGCCTTGTCCGTGCGCTACACTGGCAGGGACTTTCCAACCAACATGAAATCGGTCGCCATCATTTCCAAGCCGTGGAAGCAGGAGCTTGGCGGAATCCTTCCGCCATTGCTGAATTGGTTTCGCCAGCGCAGCTACACCATATACATGGATGAAGAGACTGCCCGCTACACCAATGGCGAAAAGGTGGTGCGACGGCAGGAAATCGGCGCCCTGCATCCTGAGTTTGTGCTGGTGCTCGGCGGGGATGGAACGCTGTTGTCGGCGGCGCGGGCGGTGGCATCGGAAGGAATTCCGATCCTGGCGGTGAACCTGGGTTCGCTGGGCTTTCTCACGGAGATTCCGCTCGGCGAGCTTTACGTCGCGCTGGAGGCGGTGGACCAGGGACAGTGTCCGGTGGAACTGCGCTCGGTGCTCGACTGCCGACTGGTGAGGGGCGGTGAGTGTATCTCACACCACTTCGCCTTGAATGACGTAGTGGTGAACAAGAGCGCCATTTCGCGACTCGTGGAGTTCGACCTGTTTATCGACGGCAACATCGTTTTCCAGTACAAAGCGGATGGAGTGATCATTGCAACGCCGACCGGTTCGACTGCGTACTCGCTGGCAGCGGGCGGACCTGTGTTGATGCCATCCGTCGACGCGTTCGTGGTGACGCCGGTCTGTCCGCATTCGCTGACGCATCGCCCGCTGGTCGTGACCGAGAGGTCGCAGGTCGAGTTGCGCATCGAGACCGGGGAGGAGCAGGCATTCCTCAGCATCGACGGCCAGATCGGAGTACCCGTGCAGCAGGGCGACCGAGTGATATGCCAGCGGGCCGAGCACAAGGTGAAACTGCTGCGGGTGCGGCGCACGTTCTTTGAGGTGCTGCGTACCAAGCTCAAGTGGGGACAGCGGTAAGAAAGTGGATGGTGGTTAGTGGTTAGTGGATAGAAAAGACCAAGACAAGGAGTGAGGGCGCGGCGCGAGGGCCGCGCCTTTTGATTTATTCGGTTGCGGGTTTCAAGTTATCGGCCAGCCAGAAGCGGGCCTCGACTTCGCATTTCTTGGAGCAAAACGTGTGTCCTTCGCGCGCACGACTTGTGCTCCGCAGGTATTGGGAATAACACCAGAGGCAGACCGCAGTTGAGGTTGCAGCGTCGTATTGATTGGGTTGCATGCAGGTCTCCATTGGCTAGCGAGGATAGGTCAAGCCGTGGACAAACGCAAGACTCAATTCCGGAGGTAATACAGGAGTTAACTACCGCGAGAGGCGTGGGAGGCTAAAGGCGCTCGGCGGCCAGAATGTCGTGCAGTGTCTCGCGCTTGCGGATGACACGGACGTGGCGGCCGTCCACTAGCACCTCGGCGGTGCGCGGCCGGGTGTTGTAGTTCGACGAAAGCGACATGCCATAGGCACCGGCGTCGAGGATGGCCAGCAGGTCGCCTTCGGCAACCTCAGGCAGCTCGCGATGACGGGCGAAGAAGTCTCCGGTTTCGCAAACCGGGCCGACGACGTCGAACTGGGCCAGCTTGGTTCTGGACGGGTCGAGGAGTATGGGCACGATCTCGTGGTGCGCGCCGTAGAGCGATGGCCTCATCAGGTCGTTCATGGCGGCATCGACGATCAGAAACTGCTTGCCATCATTGCGCTTGCGATAGGTAATGCGGGTGAGCAAAAGTCCAGCAGACCCTACGATTGAGCGCCCTGGTTCAAGTAATACATGAAGTCCCAGCCGCTGCAACGGCCGGGTAATGGCCGAGGCATACGCCTTCACTCGAGCGGGAAATTTCCCGCGCGGATTCTTCGCATAGGAAATCCCGAGACCGCCTCCGGCATCGACGTAACGGATGTCGTGACCATCGTGGCGCAGGGCCTTCACGAGGGAGGCGACCCGCTGCATGGCCTCGCGGAACGGACCGACGTCGGTGATCTGCGAGCCGATGTGCACGCTCACCCCAGCAGCCCTCAGATAGCGCGACTCCGAACCCTGACGATAGAGCGCGGGCGCCTCACGCATGGGGACACCGAACTTGTGCTCGTGCAGGCCAGTCGAAATATAGGGGTGCGTTTCGGCGGCCACATCGGGATTGACACGTACGGCGAAACGCGCGGTCTTACGCAGGTGAGTAGCGCGCGCGCCGAGGAGTTGCAATTCGCTGGGACTCTCGACATTGAACATCAGGATGCCGGAGTGCAGCGCCAGGTCGATTTCGTCGGCCTGCTTGCCGACGCCGGAGAAGACGACTTTGATGACTGACTTGCGGCTGGACTGCAGAACGCGATGCAGTTCTCCGCCAGAGACGATGTCGAAACCGGCGCCGAGGGAAGCGAGCAATCGCAGAATGGAGAGGTTCGAGTTGGCCTTCACGGAGTAGCAGATGGTGTGTTCGCAGGCGAAGAAGGCCTCGTCGAACTGCTGGTAGCGTTGGCGAATTGTGCTGGCCGAGTACACGTATAAAGGGGTCCCAAATCGCTGAGCGAGCCGGCGAAGTGGCATAGCGTCGGCGAGCAACTCGCGCGGCTGCGCGTCGCTGTAGGTGAAGGCCGGCGGACGTTCCTGCGGACGAGGGTCGCTCACTTCTTCGCCGGGCTTTCTTTCACTTTGAGAACCACGATCGTCTGGTCGTCGAAGGCCGCCACGCCCTTGGCGTGCTCCGCGACGGCGGTGAAAATGGCCTGTGCAATTTCGCCGGCACAGCGGTCAGCGTGTTTACGCACTACTTTCTCGAGGCGTCCTCGTCCGAACATATTGCCCTTTGAGCTGGTAGCATCCGTGATGCCGTCACTGAAGAAGAGGAAGACATCGCCGGGCTTGCCGCGCAGGCTGCGTTCTTCATACTCGGCGGTGGAAAACAAGCCTATGGGCAAACCGGTGACAGGGATTTCTTCGAACTTGTCATCGCTGAAACGTAGCGGACGGGGCAGTCCGGAGTTGGCCACGCGCAGGCTGCGATCGGCGTCGTTCCATACCGCATAGATCATCGAGACGTACTGGCCTTCGATAGGCCGCTCGGCCAGCGAGAGGTTCACGGCCTCGAGCATGTGAGCTGCCGAGGGCTCTTCAATCGCGTGGGAGCGGGTGATTCCGCTGACCAGCGCGGCATAGATAGCGGCGGGAGCGCCCTTGCCGCTTACGTCTCCGATGGCAATCGCGACCACGCCGCGGCCGCTGTACTTGAGGAAGTCGTAGAGGTCGCCGCCGATCTGGCGGGCGGGCGAGAAGCGCGCTCCGATTTCGGCGTTCTTCAACGCGGGACGATTTTGCGGCAGCAGGCGGAACTGCAACTCGCGGGCGAGCGCGAAATCATGCTCGAGGCGCTTTTCCTGGCGCGCGATGCGCTCGTAGAGGGTGGCGTTTTCGATAGCGATGGCCACTTGCGCTGCCATGGTGGTCATGATGCGGACGTGGTCCTCATTGAAAAAGTTGCGGCGGGTATGCTCGATGTCGAGCACGCCGATGACCTTGTCCTTGTAGATAAGCGGCACGCAGAGTTCGGAGCGCGTCTCGGGATTCGCCATGATGTAGCGCGAGTCCTTCGAGACGTCGGGCACGAGGACGGGTTGGCCGCTCATGGCCGCATAGCCGACCAGCCCTTCGCCGACGGGAATCTCGTTCTTCCGCTGGACGCTCTCCTTGAAGCGCAGCGAAAAGCGGTGCTGCAGCAGTTGTCCCGTGGGGTCGAGCAAAAGGATGGAGAACATCTCGTAGTCGATGATGCGAGTGAGCAGGTCGGCCACGCGCTTGAGCAACTGATCGACGTTGAGGATGGAGGTCAGCTCGCGGCTGATCTCAGTGAGCAAGGTGAGTTGCTTGGCTTGCCGCGCTACCCGTGTGTAGAGCCGCGCGTTCTCGATGCCCACGGCGATACGCGAGGCAAACAGGGTGAGCAGGCGCTTGTGCTCTTCGGTAAAGGCGTTGGGCTGGTCGGCCTCAACGTCGAGCACGCCGATGACCTTGTTCTTGGCGATCAGTGGCACGGCTAGCTCGGAACGCACGCCCGGCGTGTAGTTGATGACGTTCTGCTCGGAGGTCAAATCGTTGACCAGCACGGCTTCGCGACGCTGTACGGCTTGTCCGGTGACGCCTTCGCCGACTTTGATGCGAATGCGCTCGGCGACCTCGGGCGGATGCCCAACCTGGAAACGGATGCGCATTTCCTGGGTCTTCTCATTGAGCAGCAGGATGGCGAAGATCTCGTAGTCGATGATGCGCTTGAGCATCTCGGCCACACGCTGCAGCAGCGTGTTCAGGTCCAGCGTGGTGTTCACCGCATGGGAAATTTCCAGCAGATAGCGATCGCTGATTGCGGAATCAGGTTGTTGGCTGGTCGTGGTCATCACCCCGAGGCTCAGCCCACATGATAGCAGTGAGGGATGTGGAAGCAGCTCGCGTGCCGCGTCCGACGCAGGCCCTTGCGGGGACGGAGAGGTGCGGTTGCAGCGACGATGCTCAGACAATAGAATTCTTCACGCTGCGACCGCTGCAGTCATGGAGGTCAAGAAGATGTCATTGCCGGAGTTTAAGAAACTGGTGGATGAGGCGAAGGCGCAGATCCGGGAGATCGACCCGGGAGAACTCAAACGCATGATCGATGCGGGAGAGGACTTTTCGCTTATTGATGTGCGTGAACCGGACGAGTGCGCGAAAGGCACGATCGCCGGCGCGGCCACGATTCCCCGCGGCATTCTGGAACGCGATATCGACAAGGTGACGGCCGACAAGGGGCGTCCGGTTGTGCTGTATTGAGCCGGCGGATCGCGATCAGCGCTGGCAGCGCTGAACCTGAAGCAGATGGGATTCGAGAACGCGATTTCGCTGGCAGTTGGATATAACGGCTGGAAGGAAACCCAGTCATAGAAAGAAGGCATCATGGAACTGAAAGGCAATAAGCTGACCTGGCTGGGGCACTCCACGTTTCGCATCGAGACTGCCGAGGGCAAGACGATTTACGTCGATCCGTGGGTGATGAGTAATCCGCTTTGCCCGGAGAACGAGAAGGACGTGAAGAAGGCCGACGCGCTCATCATCACGCACGGCCACTTCGACCATATCGCCGATGCGGTGAAGATCGGCAAGGAACACAAGCCGACAGCGGTCGGCATCTTCGAGTTGTCCCTGTGGCTGCAGAAAAAGGGCGTCGAAACCATCTCGCCGATGAACAAGGGTGGCACACAGACGGTGGCGGGCGTGAAAGTGACGATGACGCACGCAGTGCATTCGTGCGGTATTCAGGATGACGACGGCAGCATCGTCTACGGCGGCGAGGCCTGCGGCTATGTGCTGGAGTTGCCCGGCGGGGTCAAGGTCTATCACGCGGGCGATACCGCAGTGTTCGGCGACATGGCGATCATCCGCGATTTGTACGCGCCGGAAATCGCGATGCTGCCCATTGGCGACCATTTCACCATGAGCCCGCGCGAAGCGGCGTACGCGTGCAAACTGCTGCAACCGAAGCAGGTCATCCCGATGCACTTTGGAACGTTCCCGCCGCTCATCGGGCGGCCGGCGCAGCTCCGAGAGTTGCTGGGCGCGGGCGGACCGGAAGTGGTGGAGCTGCAGGCGGGAGAGACGCTCGGGTAGATTGGCGGGAATTTACGTGAGAGAAATCGATCACAGAATCACCAATCCGCGGGTTGACAACTATCTTTACGCCATACTGCCCGAGCGTGGCGCAGTGCTCGCCGAAATTGAGCAGCAGGCGGACGAGCGCGACATTCCGATCGTGGGCCCGGCGGTGGGGCGCCTGCTCTACCAATACGCGCGGTTGACTGGGGCGAAGACCGTGTTCGAGATGGGCTCGGCGGTCGGGTATTCAACCATCTGGTGGGCGATGGCGGTGGGCGACGCTGGCAAGGTGCACTACACCGACGGCAGCCGCAAGAACGCCGACGAGGCACGTGGATACTTCGCGCGGGCGGGCGTGGCCGACCGCATCCAGGTTCACGTTGGCGATGCGCTGGAAGTTTTGTCAGAGCGCAAGGAGCAGTTCGATGTGCTCTTCTGTGACATCGACAAGCCTGATTATCCACGCGCCGCGAGAATGGCTCCCGAACGCGTTCGCCGCGGGGGCTTGTTCATCACCGACAACACGCTTTGGCGTGGTGATGTGGTGTACGCGGCAGGGAATCCCGACTACAAGCCAGAGTATCAGCCCGACCAGAAGCTACGCGCCATCGTGGAGTTCAACGGGATGTTGTACCAGTCGCCCGACTGGTTCACGACGATCGTTCCGCTAAGGGACGGCGTAACGGTGGCGATGCGCCTTTAGGTAATGGGGAGAGGTCTTCACCTGAGCGATGTGTTCCGACGTCCCCGCCCAGTTGTTTCCGAAGACACGCGTGAATATGTCCTCAGTGCAGGAAGACCCATGCCTGAATGGGAACGTCGGTGTTAGGCGGGCCGCCAGTGAGAACGATGCTAAACTCGGGACCAACTACATCGAAAGTGTGAATCGTGCCCGCGGTCCCCAAAGGAAATTGTCCTACTGTCTGCGCCAGAGTCGATCCAGTGATTTTTCCCATGTCGCATGTGACAGTCATAGCTACTGCTACATGGGGCCACTGAATGATTTCGACATTCACTTTGTTATAGGCCTCGACATTCAGGATACCGGTCATGAATATCTGACCCAGGTGATCGGTTTTGAAGGTTTGGAAGTAGGTTTTGAGCTCAGGAGCTGCCATGGTGAGTCCTCCGGTCTTCCTGTGATGAGGCCACTGTACTCCCCGGTCATTCTTTTGGAAACATGACCGAATCGTCATCTGCGTGCTGTCACCTTCGCGGGGTCGGATACGATCTGCGATGAATGCTATCCCACAGAATTCCGACGACCACACCAGCGATCCCGGCGATTCCTCTTGATACTGCGCCAATTTGTGACGTTGCTCACTTTGGGAGACTGCTTGGTTATGCCAGACTGAATTTTTGCTGCGGTTCACAAATGTCAGGTGACGGCGTGCCTTCCACTACTGCTGAAACGGAACTGGGCCAGCCATTCAGGGGTGGATTGAGCTTGCGTGCTGTAGCGGTACTTTTTGCGTTTGCGTCATTCCTCAGCGCGTTCCTCCTGTTCCAGGTGCAGTTAATTGTCAGCAAGTACATCCTGCCGTGGTTTGGCGGTTCGGCGGCGGTGTGGACCACCAGCATGCTGGTGTTTCAGATTCTCTTGCTGGGCGGCTATGTGTACTCGCACCTGCTGGCAGAGCGATTCTCGCCTAAGGCTCAGTGCAACTTCCACCTTTCGCTGCTGGCAGCCGGGTTCGTGTTGGTTGCAGTTTTGTCGCTCGTGTGGCCATCGGCCATCACGCCGGGCCCGGTATGGAAGCCAATCAACAGCACCGCGCCGATACGGGACGTGGTCTTAATTCTGATGGTGGCGGCAGGGCTGCCGTTTTTTGTGCTATCGACCACCGGCCCGTTACTGCAGCGATGGTTTGCGCGCCTGAGCGGCGATACCAGAACGTACCGGCTGTACTCGGTTTCGAACCTGGGCTCGTTGCTTGGGCTGTTGGCGTTTCCCTTCCTGATGGAACCGACCCTGCGCATGACATCGCAGGGCAGGCTCTGGGCTGTTTTGTTCGGCACATATATTGTGGTTTGCGCCTGGTGTGCCTGGCAGACTCGGCAGTGCGCGAACGACGGGGTACTTGATTCTGCAGAGGCCCCAGCGTCGTTAGAGCAGACGACGTCCGCGGTGCGCGTTGTGTGGTTCGCGTTGGCAGCATGTGCGTCGGCGCTCCTGCTGGCAACCACGAACCTGCTTTGCCAGGAAATCACCTCGATCCCGCTGCTCTGGGTGTTGCCGTTGGCACTGTATTTACTGAGTTTCGTACTGTGCTTCGATCATCCAAGGTGGTATCGACGGGAGGTCTTTCATCCGCTGTTTGCGGTGGGAGTCTTCGCGTTGTGGGCGACGATGCGCTTCGCGCTGCGGACCAGTCAAGTGGTGATCATGCCTCTGCTGCTGTTCGTTACTTGCATGATCTGCCATGGGGAGTTGGTGCGTTTGAAACCGGACGTACGGCGGCTGACATTTTTCTATTTGGCGATTTCGGCTGGCGGTGCACTGGGTGGAGTTTTTGTGGCACTGGTAGCGCCGCACATCTTCCGCTTCTTTACGGAATACCAGATTGCATTGGGAGCGAGCCTGCTGCTGCTGCTTTGGTGCATGGCGAGAGACGGGAGTTCGTGGTTCTACAGGATGGGATTCGGGCTATCGGCTGGTATTGTCGCCTTGGTGTTTGCAGGCGCGTTTGCTGCCGGGAGGTGGATTCCACCGCTGTCGCAGTTGTTGAACGAAGTCCGCTTTTATCCGTTAGCCCTACTGGTCGCGGCGCTGGTGCTGGTGGGAGCTTACATTCAGCGGACCGCGGGAGTGCGAGGGGCAAAGAGTTTTCGCGCCGGACAAGCGCTGGTCGGCATAGTCGCGGTGCTGGCGCTGCTGGTGCTCTACCAGACGGCGCAGCCGGACCCGGGACTGTATCTTGGCAAACGGAACTTCTACGGGGCTCTGCGAGTATATGAATTGGCCCAGGGCGGCAAGGCCATGTTTCATGGTCAGACGCTGCACGGCGCGCAATTGAATCCTCCGAACAATCACCTGCCGATGGCGTATTACGGGCCGGACAGCGGTATCGGCATCCTGCTGCAGAACCATCCCAAGCGCATGATCGGCGACGGCGGGTTGCGCGTGGGCGTGGTTGGTCTGGGAGCCGGAACGCTGGCAGCATACGGAGTTCCCAGCGACTATCTGCGGTACTACGAGATCAACCCTGACGTCATCGAATTGGCAGCCGGCACGAATCCGGTGTTCACCTACATTCGCGAGTCCCAGGCCAGAGTCGATACTCAACTGGGTGACGCACGACTGCTGCTGGAACGGGAAGCTGCCAGCGGGCAGGCGCAGAACTTCGATGTGCTGGTGCTGGATGCGTTTTCAGGAGACGCGGTCCCCGTGCACCTGCTGACCACCGAGGCCTTCGACACCTACTGGAAGCACGTAAATCCGCAGCACGGGCTGATCGCGATTCACGTCAGTAGCCGGCACATCAATCTGATGCCCGTGATTGAGGGAATTGCCGCGTACTACCAAGCGCCCACGCTGGCGCGGTTCGTGTATGCCGAGTATCCCTTTCTCGACAACCTCTGGGTATTTCTGGCGCGGCGTCCCGAGGACTTGCAGGTGAAGGGTCTTGAGGCGAATCCACCGCCTCTTCCAGGGAATGTCCCGCCACGCGTGTGGACCGACGATTACAGCGACATCGTGCGGCTGCTGTACTAGCAGAGAATCCTGGCTGTGGAGCGGCGGACGAATAGAATCCCTAGGACTACCAGCAGTAGACCCATCCCTGCGTATAGTAATTGTGCCCACATCACTAGCCGCAGCATCAGCACCTCCACCACGATCCACCCAACAAGCACGCAACCTTGCAGGGAAATCCACCAGCCGTAACCGGGCCGGTTTGCGACGGTCAGCCACAGCACCCAGCAACTCAACAGCCCTACCGCGGAAAACAGGATCAAGCCGGGAATCATGAAGGAGTGAAAAGGCGAGTACCGCAGCAGCGACTGCGGCATCCACCAAGGTTCGCCGTCGGCGTGCACGATGAGCGGAACGCCCCCGACAAGACCAGAGAGGGCGACGAAAATGAGGGCCCCTATCGCAGTTCTTCGCGCAACTTTCACAAATAACCTCCCTAAGGAGAATGGGTGTTCTGTGACAGATGGGCAAGGACGGCGGTCACACCTTAGATGTGAATGGGCTGCGGAGCGGCTCTGGTCGAATACCTGGAACTCGGAATTACGCTTAAATCGACTGCACCGGCACCATCCGCAAATCGTCCACCAGACCGACTTCTTTTTGGAAGAACGGCTCGCCGTACTTCACGCCCGCCAGCATGCCGTAGAAGTGCGCCATGGAGGCAACGCGCTCGCGGATTTCGGCGTGGGCAAGGAAGTCTTTGCTGCCGGCGGTCTGGTCGGCGAACTGCTCTTTGTAGGCGTAGATGGATTCAAGCTTGGCTTCGAACTCGGCGGTGATGTCCACGACGAACGTGGGACGCACGTCGAAGTACAGAGTAGCGTACACGATCTTGAACGGGCGGAAAGGCTCATGATTGCGCAGGCGATGGATTTCGAACGAGTCCACGTCGGCGGTGGCGGCGGTATGTCCGAGGCGGCGCAGTCCGGCGAGGAAGCAGGCCTCGTAACCCAGCGTGGCGCAAGTGTAGTGATCGGGATGTCGGCCTTTCCAGTAGGGCAGGATCACCGCGCGTGGGCGCTGCTCGCGAATCACGCGCGCGATCTTGATGCGGTTGGCGTAGGTGTTTTCGACGCGCCCGTCGGGAATGTCGAGCGCCTCCCGCGACGCGACTTGCAGGATGCGTGCTGCGTCGGCGGCCTCGCTGGCGCGGCTCTCCGCGGAGCCGCGTGAACCTAATTCGCCCTGGGTGAGGTCGAGGATGCCGGTGCGCGCGCCCTGACGTGCCATCTTCAACAATGTGCCGCCGCAGGTTTGCTCCACGTCGTCGCGGTGAGCGGCGATGGCGAGCACGT
>Ga0207862_1000358_pt1 | contig 13663 bp, 9 predicted proteins | sample LuqExpMetageno81_FD_187838 | JGI IMG/M metagenome (GOLD analysis project Ga0207862, IMG submission 187838) | Tropical forest soil microbial communities from Luquillo Experimental Forest, Puerto Rico - Sample 81 (SPAdes) | ecosystem: Environmental > Terrestrial > Soil > Tropical forest ... | reverse complement strand
CCCTCCCCCACACCCCCTCCCCCAATCCCTTGAGGGTGGTGAAAATGGGTTGGAGAAGTCCGGGCTCACAGCCCCGCCTTCTCCAGCCCCCTTAAGCGGGTTGGGAGGGGGGCGTGGGGGGAGGGCAGGGACCTCAGGTCCCTGGCCCTCCCTCCATCACCCACTTTCCCAAATCTCCCTCCAGCCCGGGCGGGCGGCGCTTTTGTGGGGGGAGCCTTTCCGGCCTCTGGCGGCGGCGGCGGCGGCCTGGGGGGTGGCCCGGGGGGCCAGGGTTTTGGTGGTGGACGCGGCTAATGCCTTCGACCCCTACCGGCTGGTGCGGGAGGCTCGGGGCCGGGGGATTTCCCGGGCTGCGGCCCTCTCCCGGGTGCGGGTGGCCCGGGCCTTCACCTCCCATCAACTGGTACGCCTCCTTAAGGAGGAACTCCAGGGCGAGTTGGAACCACTGAGCCTGGTCCTGGTGCTGGGGCCGGTGAGTCTTTTTTACGACGAGCAAATTCCCCTGGCCGAGCGCCGCCGTCTCTTCACGAATATGGTGGATATCCTGTCAACCTGCAAGAATCGGGCGCCTCTCCTGTTGCTGCAGCCTCCCCGCCCCCGGGGCGCCGCCAACCGCCGCTTCGGAGAACTGCTCGCACCAATGCTTGATTACCTGGTGCGGCTGAAAAACGAGGACGACAAGGGAAAGATCAATCGGCACGGGAGGCGGGTCGCCAACCTGCCTCTCCGGGGTACCTGAAAAATTCTGCGGCATTCTGCCGCATGGTGGTGGGTTACCTATGAAGAGCTGGAATCCCAGGACGGGTGAGTTTAGGCTCAAGGAACCGAGGAAACCCAGGAAGCAAAGGATCGGGCTGGCCGTTCTGCTGCTTGTGGCCGGCCTGTTCCTGGTGATTTCGGCTGGCCGAGTGCTGACCGGGGACGACCGGGGCGGCCGCAGCGACCGGGATGATCTCCCCCGGCTGGTAAAGAGGGTCCAGCCCGCCGTGGTCACCGTCATCACTTATAACGCCCGGGACGAGGCCTTATTTCAAGGGAGCGGCTTTTTCACAACGCCCGGGGGCAGCTTTCTCACCAACTGTCACGTGCTGGCGCAAGCCGCCCGGGCCGAGGTAAGGACGGCCCAGGGCCGGTGTTACCCGGTCAAAGGGGTGGTGGCGGCGGATCGCAGCTGGGACCTGGTGATGGCCGCGGTCGACTGCCTCCCCGGGGAGGTTCCCTGTTTGAAAATTACCGGCGCCATCCCGGAAGTGGGAGAGCGGGTGGCGGTGGTGGGAAGCCCCCTGGGCCTGGAGCAAACCCTGAGCGACGGTGTAGTTTCCGCGGTCCGCCGGACCTCGGCGGGCAGCTACCTGCAGATCTCCGCGCCTGTCTCCACCGGCTCCAGCGGCAGTCCGGTGATCAACATGCAGGGCGAAGTGGTGGGGGTGACTTCCCTCCAGGTCATCAAGGGACAGAACCTGAACTTTGCCGTGCCCGGCAGCCGCGTCCTGGCCCTGCAGGAGAAAGCCGGGGCCGCCCGGATGGTCGCTACCCCTCTGGCCGGCCTGAAGCAGCAATCCGGCCCGGTCTGGTGGTGTCTCGACCGGGGCCACCGGTATGCCACCGGGAAGCACCCGCACCAAGCCGCAGCCGCTCACCGGCAAGCCATCCACTGCCAACCCGAACTGGCCGGGGCGTTTTCCGGCCTGGGGAGGCCGCTCTGTCCCTAAAGCAGCGGTCAGCGGCCACAGAGAACATGGCTTGAAAACCTGATTAGGATAATCTCTCCCATACCCTTCGCAAACTTCTCATGTGGTGCGGGCGGATTGCTATCCCGTACACACCGATGCACTTACTATGGGACGCACCGTTTTACCTTACAGTCACGTGTGGGAGGAGGAGCGGGAGCGCTGGCGCAAATTCCGCCGGGCGCTGCGCCGGGAAGACCAGGCGCACCTGGACCGCCTCTTCGAGTTGGCCCGCCTGCACCTCCAGGCCGGAGTCTACGCCGCCAATCCCTGGCCCCTGGAATCCATACTCATGGCCATGCTCCTGGAGCATGAAAAGGCCCTGAGCCGCCTCGAAGAGCGCCTGGAGGAGCTGGAGGCAGGAGAGCAATGAAATTTGAGGGGAGGGTAAGGGCCCACTGGCCCTTAGCCCCCTCCCCCAACTTCTCTTCAACCATCATGGAAACCGTTGGCTGGCTCTTTGACCTCTACCCCCTGGGGGACCGGATGGTCCTGTGGTTTCTCACTCCTGAGGGTGAGGCGCTGCGGCTGGAGGATGCCTTCCCCTACCTGGTTTATGTGGGGGGAAGCCAGGGGCAGGTTCGCCGGGCGGTCCAGGCCCTTCAGGCGCAGCGGTGGCTGCAGCACGCCTATCCCACCCGGGGGCGGGACCTGGTCTCCGGGGAGGAGATACCCGTGTGGGCCCTGGAGCTCAAAACTTACGCTCACCTGCCGCAACTCCGGGCCTGGCTGGGGAGAAGGGAAGGGGTGCTGGCGGCCTACAACTGCGACCTGGACGTGTCCTCCTACTACCTGTACCGCCAAGGAATTTGGCCCAGCGCCTGGTACAACCTGGAGGCCCGGGAAGGAAGACTCGTGGCCCTGGCTCCCTTAGAAGATCAGTTCGCCCTGGACGTGTCCTTGCCGCCCCTCACTACCCTGGGCCTTGGCCTCACCCGGGACCCTCTCATTCCCCTGGGCGCCGGCAACAATCTAGCCGTAACCTGGGAGGGCCGCACCCTGGAGTTGGAGGCCCCGGACCGGGCGGGCTTGGTGCGGGAAGTGGCCCGCTGGCTCCACAGGGCCAATCCCGACCTGGTCCTGAGCGACTACGGGGACGAGGACATCATCCCGCTGCTGTGGCGCTGGAGCACAGAGTACCGGGTGCCTCTCCCCCTGGACCGGGAGCAAGGCAGCGTGCCCCGCAGGTTCTCCGGCGGGCGCACCTATTTCTCTTATGGCCGGGTCGTCTACCAGGGCAGCGCCGCCCCCTTTTACGGCCGCTGGCACGTGGACCGGCGCAATTCCTTCTTTTTCCGGGAAGCGGACCTCATGGGCCTCGTACAGATCAGCCGCCTGGGACAGCTTCCCCTGCAGCAGGCGGCCCGGGCCAGCCCCGGCACCCTGATCACCTCCATGCAGCTCGCCCGGGCCGTGGCCGACGGCATCCTCATCCCCTGGCGCAAAGCCGACCCCGAACGCTTCAAAAGCGCCGGCGAACTCCTCACCGTGGACAAGGGCGGTCTCGTCTTCATGCCTCCCATCGGCCTTTACTTCAACGTGGCGGAACTTGACTACGCCTCCATGTACCCCAGCATCATGGCCACCCACAACATCTCTCCCGAGACGGTGAATTGCAGGTGCTGTGCGGACGCGGTAGAGGAGGGAACCAAGGGTTTTGTGGGGGAGGGGGCTAAGGGCCGCCGGCCCTCCCCCTACAATTCCGTTCCTGAAGCCGGGTATAGGTTGTGCCGGCAGCGGGAGGGGTTGGTGCCCCGGACGCTGAGGCCCATCCTTACGTTGCGGGAGTGTTTAAAGGCCGCGGCCAAGGAAGCGCCGCCGGAGTTGGCCACCATCTATCAGCAGCGGCAAAACGCCCTGAAGTGGATGCTGGTCACCTGTTTCGGCTATCTGGGCTACAAGAACGCCCGATTCGGGCGCATCGAGGCCCACGAAGCGGTCACCGCGTTCGGCCGGGACAAGCTCCTCACCGCCAAGGAGATCTGCGAGGCTCGGGGCTATCACATTCTCCACGGCTTGACGGACTGTTTGTGGATCGAGCAGGGGGATATGACGGATGACGCACTCCAGGGTCTTTGCCGGGAAATTTCTGAGGTCACCGGCGTCAAGCTGGCCCTGGAGGGGGTCTACCGCTGGATCGCCTTCCTGCCCTCCCGGCAGAACCGCGAACGCCCGGTGGCCACCCGGTATTTCGGGGTTTTTGCCGACGGTAAGGTGAAGGCCCGGGGGCTGATCTGTCGGCGGCGGGATACTCCGCCCTTCGTGCGCCGGGCCCAGGAAGCGCTCCTGTCCCGGCTGGCCACGGCTGCCGATCCTGCCGATCTGGCCAGGCTCAAGCCCAAGTTAGAGGAGATGGCCGCGGGCTTTCGCCAGCGCCTCCAGGAGGGGGGTATCAATCCCCAGGAATTGGTGGTCACCCGGGTGCTCTCCCAGGAACTTTCGGAGTACCGAGTGGAGACGCCCACGGCCCTGGCCATGCGGCAGCTGCAACAGGCCGGCATCATGGTCAGGCCGGGGGAAAAGGTGCGTTTCGTACACCGGGAGCGCCGGGGGCCGAAAGAGTTACGGGTCCAGGCCGCCCCGTTCCTCGAAGGTCTGGAAGGCTATGACACCAACACCTACCTGGAACTCCTGGAGCGGGCCGTGGTGGAAGTAATGGCGGGGGTGTTCGGGGAAGAGGACCGGGAACGGCAGGGCCGCCTCACCGCCTCAAAAACCGGGCCAACTGGCGGCCGTAGTAATCTTTGGCGTCCTCGTCGGAAGGGGGGCTGAAGGTGGTGGCGCCTTTGCCCTCGGGGAGCTTTTTGGTGACGATGCCCTTTTCGCCGAAAAGTTTCAGGGCGTTCTGGAAGTTGGACTCGGATAAGGCTTCGGAGCGCTCCACCTCCCCCAGCTTATAGGATTTTTGGCCGATGGAGCTGATGCGCTTCAAGAACTCTTTTTCGCTCCGGGGCTTTTTCTGCAGGTATTTGACGGAGCGGAGAACGACGTAGTAGGACTCCAGGTAGTTGTAGAGCAGGTTGGCGAAGTAGGCCAGTTCCTTTAAGCCCGAAGCGGAAAGGGTGAAGCGGTTATCGCCCCCGTCCAGACTGACTGCCACCTCCCGGGAGGTGAAGTAGGCCAGGGTTTCGTCCAGCAGGGCCTCCGGGGTTACCCCGTTAAAAAAGAATTCAAACTTGAAGAAGTCTTCGAGAAAACGGACGTCTTGCAGAACCTGCTGGCGCTCAAAGTCGAAGCCCGACCCCGACAGGGCGGCCAGGGAGACGATGGCGGCCGGCAGAAAGAAATGGATGATGTTGTTTTTGTAATACTCCAAAAGGGGCCGCTTGGTTTCGTCGATGCTATACCCCCCCAGGCCCAGTTCGTCCGACAATCCCTCTTCTTTTTCGATGGGGGTGATGAGTTTTCTCGCTTCACACAAAGCAAGGGTTTCTTCCACCGCCTGTTCCAGATTGTCCAGGGAGTCGGCCAGAGGGACCTTTCTGGCCTTGAGATAATCGTAGAGCACCTGGATGATCTTAAGAAGCTCCCGGCGGTAGACCCCTTTGCGGGGATAGGTGAGGAGTGCGGCGCACACCAGGGAAAAGGGGGTGACCACGGAGACCCGGTTTATGGACTGAACCAGCTCAAAGGCCAGGTCGTTGCTGAGGGTGCGGATTATTTCGCTTTCGTCCTTCTCGGTCATGGGGTGCCGGGCCAGGTGATCATGGAGGGAAATGGGCTCGCTGAACTGGATATAGGCCCGGCCGTACCGTTTTTTCAGAAATTTGTGGGCCCGCATCAACTGTCCCACGCTTTCCTTCTCTTTCTTTTTCCCCTCCAGTTCCGAAAGATAGGCCGTTTCCTCCAGGACCTGGTCATAGCCGATATAGGTCGGCACGAAAATGAGATCCCGGGCGGCGCCCTCGTAGTACGCCCGGAGAATCATGTTGAGCATGCCGATCTTGGGGAGGACCAGCTTACCGGTGCGGGACCGGCCCCCCTCAATGAAAAATTCCAGGCTGTAGCCGGTCTTGATCAGGGTCTTGATGTAGTGATAGAGGACTTCGGCATAGAGCTTGCCACCCAGAAAACGGCGCCGGATGAAAAAAGCCCCCGCTCCCCGGAAAAGGGGTCCCAGCGGCCAGAAAGCCAGATTTTTCCCGGCGGCGATGCGGGGGGGATGCAGGTAATGCTGGTACAAAAGGTTGTTCAGGAGCAGGTAGTCAATGTGGCTCTTGTGGCAGGGGATGAAAATCAGGGTGCCCTTTTGTCCGGCTTCCCGGATCTTCTCGAAGCCTTCAGTATCAAAGAAGATGCCATCAAATAAAGTCCGGGACAGCCAGCGCACCATGCGGTTCATGAATGGCACCACGATCAGGTTCCAGTCCGCGGCCATTTCCCAGAAATAGTCCTGGGCGGTTTTCTTGATCTTGGGGAGTTTCTTTTTTTCCGTTACCGCCAGATGCTCCATAAAGGCGGTAAGCCCGGGGTCGGTAAGGGTGAGCTCCATGAGCTCTTCCCGGCTCTTGATCACCGGCCCGGTGACGAGCCGACGTTTCTGATCGAGGCGTCGAATGAGCTCCCTTCTTAAGTTCTGGGCCCTGAGATCGGGATTGGCCGGGATAGCAAAACTGGCCAGCCATTCCTTCAAATTCACCGGCTCGGCCACTTCCACCACGGCCTTTTTGGATTTTCGGAGACATAACCCCAACTTCCGGAGGCGGCCAGGGTTTTCCCGGTCCCCCAAAAATAAATCCAGCAGCCCTTTGTCTTCCCGGGGGGGTTCCTGGCTGTACATCACCAACTGGGGTACGAGAAAAATGGGAAAATCCACCTGTTCCTGGAGTTCCAGCAGGTGGCGCAGGGGGTCTTCCCGGGGTTTTAAAAAGCGGTGCCGAAAACCCACCTGGTCCACCAGGAACAGCAGGGCGCTCCGCTTTTCCTGCAGGATACCCAGGAAATAGCCGTCCCGGAAAGGGTTGAGCCAGGCGCGCTTGCGGGTGAAATAATTCAGGGAGGCCGAGATGATCTGGATCAGGTGGGAGAAAGGCTGAAATATCCACAAATTGAGGTCGAAAGCGACCTCAGGCACGGGGGCTCCCAGTTGCTGGTAGCGGCGGTTGAAAAAGAGGAAATCCAGGGTGCTGCGATACTTCAAGGCATAGACCACCACTCCCTGGCGGGAAAGCTCCTGCAGGCGCTCTATGACCTTCGGCTGCACCGTCACCTTAGCGAAGAAGGGACCGAGGGTGCAGCGCAGCAGCCAGCTGGGGCGGCCGGGGAGATAGCCGGCGTAATGGAATTCCTGCCCCCCCAGCCAGCCGGTGAGACGGTTCAGAATCCGGCTGAAAACGCCCCTGGGCTTGTCGGTCTCCGGCGGGGGAGCGGCTTGACTTTTGGGGTCTTGGTGTTTGGGGATCATGCTGTTATCAATCGGCCCAATTATCGAAAAAAACTGTCAGGCAAACTTGCTTGAGGACTGCCGGTGACCGGCCAGTTGCGCTCCTGGGCTACTCAGCATAACAAAGTTGAGGCCTTTGCGGAATCCTTTCTTAATCAAAAGATCATTAAATTATTCAATATGCGTTAGCGCAGGGGCCAGGCCGGTAAAATGCCGCCGGGGGCGGCCGTTTGACCTGGTTTCGCAGAGGCCTCACCTTCATTCAGGGCTTTACCGTCGGGTCAAGACCTGGGCCTGGAGCCGGCACCGAGGCCAAAACCGGTTCTGGTTGGGTTCGGCGCCCAAACAGGCGAATGAAAATGATGGAGATTTCGTACATGCCGTAAATGGGAATGGCCACCGCCGTCATGGTGACGATATCGGCATGAAACGCGGCGATCACGGCGCTGAGCAGGATGGCCAACTTACGCTGGCGCTTGAGGGCATCCAGTTTCACTACCCCGGCCCAGTTCAAAATGAGGAGTACGAGGGGAAGCTCAAAAATCAAGCCGAAAAGCAGCAGCAGCCTGAGGCAAAAATTGACATACTGGGTGAGGTTCAGCATGGAGTAGAGAATATCGCTCTCGTAGGCCAGGGAAAACGAGATGATCAGCGGCCACACCAGGTAAAGAAAGAAAAGGCCGCCCAGGATGAAGGCCACCGAACCGAAAGGCAGAAAGAAATAGATGTATTTTTTTTCCTGGGGGTACAGGGCCGGGGCGAAGAAGAGCCAGATCTCGTAGAGGATCACCGGGAAGGCCAGGGCAAAGCCGGTGATGAGGGAGATCTTCATCTGGACGAAAAAGGGCTCCAGGGGGGCCATGTAATTCAGCCTGTGAGGGTTGACGTGGGGCGGCTTCGGTTCAAAGCCCAAACGCCGGGATAGTTCGGGATAGCGGTCGTGGGCCCAGGTAGCCAGGTCATACTGAAGATTCTTGACCAGGGAGGGCTCCATCAAGGGCCGCTGAATGAAGCGCTGTACTATGGAGGTGAGGGGCCAGGCCACCGCAGCGGCGATAAAGAGGGCGATAATGCAGACGATAAGGCGGGTGCGCAACTCCTGCAGGTGTTCGAGAAAGGACATCTCGGTCATGAGGGGCCTTGGGACTTCATTACCAGGTCAGGTGGAAATTTCGTAACTTCCCTCCTATCTTAACTCATCCGCATCCCGGGAGCAATTTCACCATCATGAGAGGACCGCGGTCCCCCGTTCGCCTCCTCCTTGGGCCCAAGCTCTCTAGACCTTGACAACTTGACGGGGGCAGCAGGTGAGCCATTCCACCCCCTGGGGGGTGATGCGCCCGGTGTCTTCCAGGCCCACCAGGCCGATGTCCGGCAAAAAGAATTTGGGCTCAAAGGCCAGCACCATATCAGCTTCCAGGGGGAAGGGGAAGCGGGCTGTGATAAAAGGGAACTCGTCCAACTCCAGGCCGACCCCGTGGGCGACAAAGCTCACCTTTTCCAGCCCCCGGCCCATGAAAAATTCGCTCAGGCCCGCCTGGTCCACCAGGGAGCACAGCCCCTGGTAGAGGTCGCCGGGCTTCACCCCCGGTCGGGCCTCGGTTTCAAAATGACGAAAGAGATCCAGGATCAGGTCGCACACCCGCCAGGCTTCGACGGGCAGGTCTCCCAGGACAAAAAGACGCGTCATGTCGGCCACATAGCCGTTGACGCAGGAGGCGATGTCCACGGTGATGGGCTCACCCGCGGCCAGAGGCTTTAGACTGGGGCCCTGGGGAAAAGCGGGGCTGAAGCCCAGGCCGCCGCTGGGGGTGTCGGTATAGGCCGCCTCCAGGCCCGCGTGGCCGGAAAGCACGTGGCCGAAAAAAATTTCCAGGTTGAAATTGCGCACCCGGATAAGCCCCTGGTGGCCGAGCAGGCGCAGCCGGTATTCCAAGGCCGCCGAAAGCTCGAGTTCGGTCAAACCGGGGCGCAAGAGCCCCGGCACGTCCGCCAGGGCCTCGTCCAGGATGGCGGCCGCCCGCCGGATCTGGCCGATTTCATAAGCGCTTTTCAGCATGCGCTGTTGCCGGATCAGAAAGGAGATGTCCTGGAGGGGGGTTCCCGGGAAGATCTTGTTTTGCAGGCGCAGGTAAAACGCCGCGGGCAGGATGTCCAATTCAAGACCCAGGGGGCCTGTCCGGGGCATTGAGAGGCCGTCGAGCAGGGCCGGGAGTTCCCCTATATCACTGTAAAAATCCAGTTCCCAGGGAATCTCCCTCGCGGCCAGGCGGTCCTGGGGCCGCCGCACCAGGAACCTGGGTTCGCCCTCCACCGGTACCGCCAGAAAACCGTCTGCCACCGTGCCGGTATAGTAAAAGAGGTCGGCGGGCTGCCGGATGAGGGCCAGGCCAATGCCGTTGGCGGCCAACAGATTCTGCAGGCCGGCAACCCTCTGGTTGGTTTCCTCCACCGGCACCGTTTCCTGCATGTCTCGTCATCCCTCCAGGGGGCAGAATATTTTTGGGAGAGAGGGCCAGGGGTCGGCGGCCCCTTACCCCTACCCCAATACTATCTTGCCTCAGGAACCCTGCCGGGGCTTGCTGACCTGGGCCCGCTGCCATTCTTCTTTGAACCAGGCCTCCAGGAGAACCTGCCGCTTGTCTTCCAGAATGCGGTGCTCCAGGTTCTCCCGATCTTTCTGGAAATCCTCCGGACTGGGTTGCCTCTTGTTCTTGAAGGCCAGGAGATAGTATTTTCCCCGCCAGAAAGTGGGCTTGTCGGGGTAAGGCTGCTTGTCGGAAAGCTGAAAAGCCGCCGTGGTCAAGGATTCAGCCAGGGGCTGCTGCATGAAGCCCTGGAGGCGCGTGAAGTAGCCGCTGTCTTTAAGAGGCAGCGCCGCCTGGGCCGCCACTTTGGCCAAAGGCTCGCTGTGGCGCAGGCGAGTCAACAACTGCTCGGCTTCTTTCTCGGCCATTTTCTGGGCCTCTTGCCGGGTTACCACCTGCCGCACCTGATCCTTAGCCTCCTCGAAGGAAGGCAGATGAGCGGCCTGCCGGTCGATGACCTGTAAAACCGCGAACCCCTGCGGCACCTCTGCCAACCCTATTTCCTGGGGTTTCAGGGAGAAGGCCTCCTGGTTGAAGGCCCGCGCTGCCCCCAGTCCCTGGATAGTCTCGGCTTGGGTAAAAAGGGGCGTCTCCTGCGGGGTCAGTTTTCTGTTTTTGACCACCTCCTGGAAGGAGGTGGTGGCGGCATCGGACTGCAGCCGTTTGGCCTCGTCATGAGCCAGTTCCCGGCTCTTCGTTTCCTTTAATTTTTCCTGGGCCCGGGCCTTGGCTTCGGCCTCGGGCAGGGGCTCGGTCTTCTGAATTTCCTCGAGCAGGATGAGGTGATAGCCCTTGTCGGTCTGGGCCAGCCCCATCTCGCCCGGGGCCAGACCAAAGGCCACTTTGTCCCAGGCCTCGCCTTTCTTTCCCCGGCTCACGAATCCCAGGTCTCCTCCCTGTGAGCGGCTGGCCTCATCCTGGGATGCGGTCCGGGCCAACTGGGCGAAGTCCTGACCCTGGCGGGCTTGCTTTAAAAGCTCTTCAGCTCTCTCCTTCACCTGCTGCCTGGCCGCGGCCTTGGCCTTGGCCGGGAAGGCCAAAAAAATCTCCCGGGCCTTTATCACCAGGGGGCGAACCAACTCCCCACTGTGCTCCTTGAGATATTCGTCAAGCTCCTGGGGGGAGACTTCGGCCTTCTTGAGGAAATCCTGGGAGCTTACCAGCAGATAGCGCACCTTGACTCTCTCCGGGACGCGAAATTCGGCCTCGTGTTTCTGGTAAAATTCCTTGAGTTCCGCATCCGTGGGCTTAACCTTGGCGATGAAGGCCGCGAGGCTGACCACCAGATAATCCACCTGCACCGCTTCCCGGGCCAGTTGGAAGTACTCCTGCAGTTCGAGGTCCGAGACCTTGGCGAAGGAGGCGATGTTTTCCAGCGCCTTGGCCCCGAGAAGCTGCAGACGCAGCCATTTTTCGAAAGTGACCTTTTCCGCCTCCCGGTTTCGCCCTCTGCCGATGAACATATCGTAAAGCCGGGGATCAAAAGCGCCTTGCTGCTGAAAATCCGGGTCCCTCAAGATGGCTGACTGGACTTCGGCGTCGCTGACGGTGAGTCCCATACGCCTGGCGGCATCGTCGAGGAGCGTCAAGCGGATCAGGTTGTCGGCGGCGGTTTCCCGCAAGATCTTGTAGTCTTCATCAGTAAGATTCCGCCGAAACCGGGCCTTCCTTTCCAGCAGCGCGGCATATTGATAGTAGGTCGCCAGCGGGATGGGCTCGCCATTCACCCGGGCCAGCACCTGGGACTGGGCAGCTCTCCGGCCGCCGATACCCCAGAAAATGAAGACTACCACGATGGCCCCGATGACCAGGCCGATGACCCAATGTTTGGAGTGTTTGCGTAGAACCTTCAGCATGTCTGGTACCTACCTAAAGGCTTCCCCTACTTCATCAGCCGCCGGGCTTCCTGGGCCTCGGGGCTTTGGGGGTATTGTTGTATGAGTCTCTTCAGGGTTTCGGTAAAACTCGCCTGCTGGTTCAACTGCTGGTACGCATAAGCCTGGCGCAGGAGGGCGGTGGGGGCCAGGATGCTGTCGGGATACTGCACCACCACCTTGTTGAATTCCTCCCTGGCCTCCGCATATTTCTTTTCCTGGTAAAAACTTTCCCCCAAATAATAACGAGCCTCCGCCGCCTTGGGGCCCCGGGGTTGGCTCTTCAAATACCCGGCGAACTTATCCCGGGCGGCCTGGTACTTCTTGGCTTGATAGAGGCGCAGACCTTCGCTGTAAAGCTTTTCCGTGGCGGGCGAGGCGGGGGGGTGCGGGGCTTTCTCCACCTTGGACGCCCCGGGGGTGGCCGGGGCTGTTTTGGGCGCCCCCGAACACTGCTCCAGGGCCGCCACGCGGCGCTCCAGCTGACGCACCTTATCTTCCAGGGCCCTCATCTGCTGGTGCTCATCTGGCGCCGGGGCGGGAGCAGCCGCAGGCGCGGTCTGGGTGCCGGCTGGAGGGGGTGGCGGCGGTTGCCGGGGATAGAGAAAGGATGTGTCGCAAGCCGCCAGGGAAATAAGGAAAACTCCGGTCACCAGGCATTTTGGCCAACCTGTTTGCCGCATGATTTCACCTCCTGGGTGAGTGGGGCGGAACTTAACCAATGTATCTTACGGGTTGGTGAGTTGGCTTGTCAAGGGCAGGCTGTTGAGCTCGGAAGGGGGGGCCGGGCGCAGGCACCCTGAGGGGACCACTTCTCTTGCAACTAAGTAGATTTCTTACATAGGGAACGCTTTATCCGACTTTTCGGGAGAAGTTGGCCGCGCCTTGAGGCATGGAGCCACGGGCTTTTTTGAATATGGACAAAATAAGGGATTCTGTCTTTGCTATAATATTTTGCCTGTAAAATCAGGTCTTGTCCTCAAAAAATTTAGTAACTAATAAACGAACTGAATAATCCGAATGCTTCCAAAGTATGTCTTTCAGGCTCATAGATTTCCGGCGTAGCCACTGATCAGCAAGCATCTCGAAAGCGCTTATGTTGTGCACATCAGGCTTCAAACGACGCGTGCATGCATCTTGAATAGTCTTTCTTAGCAGAATCAATATTCTCGTACCTTCTTGTGATTAGCTCGGCTTTAGCAACCTCATCGATGGCAACTTTACGGCCAGTAATTTCCCGGTTGAACGTTCCCGTGAAATCTCTCTTCATGATAGTTAAAACAGCTATGACATCTATAACCTTGTCTCTCTCGTAAGGCATGGCTTCTCTCCTTTTATAAAAAAATGCCACACAATCTCTTGCCATTAGATATTTTTACATACCTCAAGTCTCTGCTTAGATCGTGCTACAGCTTCTTGACTAAACAATTCTGGAGATCGAACAACGATAGCCTCAAATGCAAAGTCCGGCATGCCCATTTCAACCAGTGCCGCCGACCCCTTCCGGTGCTATTCTTTGAGCAAGCCTGAGGGCTTGAATATTACGAAATTCCCTCTTCATTATCCCCTCTCCCCAACGGGGGAGAGGGTTAGAGTGAGGGGGGAAAATTCACCGGCTCCGCGCCGTTTACAACTACGTCACCGTTTTTATGAGCCTCGAATAATTGCACTTCAGGCCAGCATCTCAGCCAGCAAACTCTCGGTATCGAGCCTCGGAAACCAGGTTTGCAGGGCCTTCCCCAGGGGAACTTCCACGAGCTTTTTGGAATGGTAGCTAATAAGGAGAGAGCCGGTGGCGGGGCTGGCCCCCACCTCGCTGATCCCCTCGATGACTGCCAGCTTAGCTTCCAGTTCCCGGGCTAAGTCGTCGTCGAATTGCAGGGACTTGATCCGGAAGCGGATTCTGCCGGGGAGAGAGTGAACCACGCTGATGCCGCACTCCCGCGGGCTGAGCAGGGGGGCGCTCGGAGGGGCGCTGGCCGGCTTGTCAGCAGCCTTCACCGGTTTTTTCGCCTTGGCTGGAGACGGCCGGGGCTTCCGGGGGGTGGCCCCCTTGCCGGCAGCGGGGGCTTTCGACCGGGAGGCCGG
>Ga0207862_1000356_pt1 | contig 13699 bp, 11 predicted proteins | sample LuqExpMetageno81_FD_187838 | JGI IMG/M metagenome (GOLD analysis project Ga0207862, IMG submission 187838) | Tropical forest soil microbial communities from Luquillo Experimental Forest, Puerto Rico - Sample 81 (SPAdes) | ecosystem: Environmental > Terrestrial > Soil > Tropical forest ... | reverse complement strand
CCAGCCCCTCTGCGGGTTGAGAGGGGGGGGTATGGGGGGAGGACAGGGACCTCGGGTCTCTGCCCCTCCCCGCAAAACCATATTACAGATTAACCTTCCCGGTAATCCCGATAGACCAGGACGGCGCGGGTGGTCAGGCGCAGGAGGTTCAGGGCCTCGTCGCTCAGGACTTTCAGGTACTTGGGGCGCCGGTGGCCGTAAGCCCCCAGGACCAGGAGGTCATAGCGTTCCACCGCCACGGCCTTGAGGATCTCGTCCACGAAGTCACCCTGGGCCAGCTTTTTGATGGGAGTGTAACCGGCCTGGCGCAGGGTCTCTTCTCCGGTGAGCACGCACTGCTGGGCGAACTCCTGGCTTTCCCCCAACGCGGTTTCCTGGACGTGCATGATGGTGATTTCCGGCTTGTCCTTGGCGAAGAGGGGGGCGATGTACGATAGCGCGCCCTGATCGCACTGGGTGCCCCGGTAGGCCACCAGGATCTTCTGGATGGGACGGTAGTTGCGGACGATGAGCACAGGCTGGAGGGCATGGTGGAGAATCTTGGCGTGCACCGTGCCCAGCAGGAACCCCCTGAGCGACGAACGCCCCTGGGCCCCGAGGACGATGAGGTCGTAGCGGCCTTCCTGGGCAAAATTGAGGATTTCGTCGGCCGGGTCTCCGATGGCCACCTGGGGCTCGCAGGGAACCTTGCCGCCCATGCAGATTTCGCAGGATTCGAGGATAGTGTCCAGGACCTTTTCGGCCTCGGTTTCGATTTCCTTCTCCACGTCGGCCTTGGAGGCAAAAGGCGCGTAAGAGCTGTCGGCCACCATGTCCACCACACTGGGCTGGACATAGAGGGCGTCCACCTCGGCCTGGTTCGGCATATGATCGAGAAGATGGCAGGTGGCCCTCAGGGCCTGCTGCGATTCTTCACTTTTATCCACGGCCACAAGAATTTTCATGGTTTCACCTCAGAGCTTATACAGTTTCCGGTTATCAGTTTTCGGCATGGCGGCGCATGCGTCGCCCCTACAAGCTACCGCAGAACCAGCACCGAGGTCTGGCACTTGCTGACAAAGCGCCCCACCCAGTCCCGGGGGAAGACCCGGTCCAACAAGGATTTGCGTCCCATCCAGAGGGCCAGCAGGTCCTGCTTGAGCTGGCTGGAGATCAGGCTTTCAAAGTCGCCGATGTCGGTGAGCTGGGTGGAAACCTTGATCTGGCGGTCCTCGTAGTAGTCGCCGATCTCGATGAGCCGCCGGTAAACATCCTTTTTCAGGTCACCGGAGGGGCTCATGCCGATCAACTCCACGCTGGCCTCATGGATGGTGGCCATTTGATTGATGATCTCCAGGGATTCCTGGCTGATGTAGCTCTGGTCCAGGCAGGCCAGGATGTGGGTGATGGGCTGCTCCTCTTTGACCAAAAGGACCGAGCAGTCGGCGTCGCTCACCACCTTCTGGGGGACCTGGGCGGCCCCTTGCCAGGTGCAGTCCTGGCCCTGGCTGCACCCCAGGACCAGGAGATCGGTTTCTTCCTCTTTGGCCTGGGCCACGATCTCCTGAGCGACGTTTCCCGCCCGCAAACAGACCCGCACGTCCCGTTTGTCGCCCCGGAAGACCAGGAGTTCCTCCCAGCCGCCGGATTTCAGGGGCAGCCACTCATAGCGCCACTCTTTCCTGGCGTAGGGCGAGCCTTCGACTTCGGCACTTTTCAAAAAGAGCTCCCGGTAGCCCGTGAGGGCCTGCACCAGGGAATAATCAGGGTTGGGCGCCGGGGTCTCCCCCGGGGCCACCGCCATCAGGGTGACGTCGGCCCAGGTATTCATGGCCAGCCGGATCACCTCTTTCAAGGCGTAGGCGCTATAGGGATGTTCGTCACCGGCGAACAGAAGTTTCATGATATTCCCTTCCTTTCTGCGGCTAGTACTTAATGGCCTAAGTTCTCGCTTTATTCTGGAGCCGATTTATTCCCCCCTTTACTAAAGGGGGGTTAGGGGGGATTTGAATATCCTCTTGAAATCCCCCTAAATCCCCTTTCTTCAAAGGGGGACTTTCTGCACTTCTGCTTTTTGAGGAGATCCTTATTCCTCTGACGCTGATGTTCGAAATCAAGTAAGAGGCCTTGTTGGCCATCTTACCGCTTTTCGGCGGCAAATTAAAGGAGAACCAGCAAGAGCGGCGCTTTTACCTGGGCCAGCCACTGCAGCTGGGCGTCCTCTTTCCTGACCCCTCTTTCCAGGGCCACCGCCACCAAACCGGCATCCTTGAGGGCCGTCGGGGGCGGCCCGCCGGTCCCCACCGGATAGACCTCCCCCAGGGTCACCTGGCAACCCTGGGCGGTGAGATCCGTCACGGCTTTCTCGGCAACAAGCCGCATGTCGAAATTGCCGCCGTCCCCGGCGTAGACCAGGTGCAGAGGGACGGGGCTCCCGCCGAAGAGGCGCCCCAGGTTCTCCACCAGGGCGCCGGTGTTGGCCGGATCAGAGAACAGGGCCACTACCCGGTCGATTAGCCTGATACCCCGGAGCCAGATCAAGGGACAGGTCAGCCTCTGATAAGACTTGGAATGCAGCCGCTTATAAATGGTGGCCGGGTTAAAAGGGTAAGGCGCCCCCTCGATATAGAGATCGAAGGGTTCCCGCTCCATGACGTGGAGGAGTTCGATCTCCCGGTCGCCATAGATCACCCGGGGCTCCTGCAGCCTGGGGCAGGTCGCCATTTCGGAGGCGAGCACTTCCTGAATCTCCTCTTTACCCATTTCCACGACCTCCCGCTCCCAGGTATGGCGCACCCAGCCCACGCCGGGCATGGGAATTTCGGGGGAGGGGATTTTCACGTAGATCGGGTGGATCTCCATCTGAATCAGGTTGCCCAGCTGGCAGGCATAGCGGATGGCAAAGCTGGAGGCCAGGTCCACCTCGATGGCTACAAGTGTCTTTACCATAACCGGAAACTCCTTGACAGGCTGACTGAAGCGCGGCAGCTCAAACTTTCGCCCCCCTGATCTTGGCCGCCACCTTAGTGACCACTTCCTGGATTTCGCTCAGCTTGAAGGGCTTGGCGATGAAATCAAAGACCCCTTTCTGGAAGGATTCCTTGGCGGTCTCGAGGGTCGCAAACCCGGTAATGACGATGACCTCGGTAGCCGGATTCTTGCTTTTCGCTTCCTGGAGGAAGCGCATGCCGTCCACCCCCTTCATCTTGAGGTCGGTGATGATGATGTCGTAATTGGTCTCTTGAATCTGGTGCAGGGCCTCCAGGCTCTGGGTGAAGGTGTCCACCTCGAACCCCAGTTTTTCCAGGGCTGGTTGCAGCCGCTTGCAGACGATGGGTTCATCGTCCAGGACCAGGATTTTGAGCTTTTCGGTGCTCATAGCTGTCCTCCTAAAGTGAGGGCGATTTGTCCGCCGGGGAGTGTTGTTGGAAAAAGGAATCCAAAAACTGCGGGATGTCCTCATCAGTTTTTAGTTGAATATCCAGCTGCCGGGTAAAGCCGATCAATTCCCCCAGGACCTCCAGGCGCTCGGCCATCTCCTCCGGGGGGAGGTGGAGCACCCGGGCCACCACCAGGTCGCCTTTGACGTCCACCTTGAATTGATATTTCGACAGAATCTGGGCCAGGAGGTGGGCCCGGCGGGACCGGCGGGTCATGTCGGTGACCCCGCCCACGAAGCGGAAGTAAATGTGGTTGTGCTGGGCTTCCGGGTGCATCCGGGCATCGATGAGGTTCAGGTGATATCCGAGCCTCAGGTGCAGATTCATGTAAATGTCGCTGATCACGGCCAGGTTGAAGCCGGCGTAGGCGGTGCTCCCCGGGGTCTCCGTCCAGGTCTTGGTGAGGCTGGACATCATGCCCTTGAAGTCCACCGCCACAGGCTCGGTGCTCCAGACCCCCGGTGCGGCCACCCCTCCCCAGAGGGCCTTTAAGGGGAGGGATGTCACCTGCTCGGGCAGCACTTTGGTGCCCTGGGCGCCTACGTCGATGCCGCCGCCCAGGTCCAGGATTTTCAAGCCGATGGGGATGTCGGAGGTCAGGCTCCAGACCTTGATCCCCTTGAAACGCTTCATGAATCTGGGGAGGTCCATGAGCTCTTCCACGGCCTTCTCGTGGATGAAGCGGATGATGTCGTGCACCGACTGGCAGCCCTGGGGGGTAAATTCCGGGGCCTGGGGGTCGATGAGGTTCAAGGGGGCGATGCGCTTTAAAACCCGGCGCAACTGCCGGAATTCCGGGGCTTCTTCGAAGGCCGGGGCCTGGACCAGCTCATAGTGCAGCAGTTCCTTGACCCGGCCTTCATAGATGAGGCGCTGTTTGGTGTCCACCGTCACCACGGTGCCGTCTTTCAAAAGGTCGCAGGCCCCCTCCACTCCCACCAGGGTGGGGACCCGGAATTCCCGGGCGATGGTGGCCAGGTGCCCGGCGGCGGAGCCCCGCTCGGCGACGATGGCCGCGGCCTGGGGGACGATGGGGGTCAGCCAGGGGGCGGTGTAGCGGATGACCAGCACCCCGCCCTCGGGGAAGCGGTTCAGGCTGGCGTCCGAGTATACCTGGTAGACCGGCCCGGCCCCTACCCCGGCATGGGCCACAGTGCCCCGGTCCTGGATGAGGACGGGGTAGCGGGAGGTGACCTCGTAAATATCCTGCTCCCGGGGGAGCTCAATGCGGGGAATATTCATAAACCTGGACTGGAGGAGCCAGAGGCTGCCGTCCTGGGCCTGGGCCCATTCGATCTCCTGGGGGCGCTTGAAGTAGCGCTCCAGGCTCAAGGCCCATTTCACCAGGGTGTCGACGGCTTCCAGTTCCAGGGTGGGCTGCTTCCGCAGCTCCGGGGGGACCCGCGCTTCTTCCTCGCCGCCGCCGGCCTTGGGCCGCACCATTTTCTCCTTGGTGGTGACGACTATGGACTTGACGCGGTGGGGCGGATCCTTTTCCACCACGTAGCGGTCCGCGGCCTCGCCGCCCACCACCGTCCGGCCCCAGCCCAGGGAGGCGTAGATAACCAGGGTGTTGGCCCCGGGGTCATTTAGGTCCAGGGTGTGGATGACTCCGGCCGCCCGGCTGTCGATGGTTTTCTGGCAGAGAACGGCCATGGCGGCTTCCTCCCCCACCAGTCCCATCTTCTTCCGGTAGCTCAGGGCTCCGGGGGAGTACAGGCTGGCCAGGACCTCCTTATAGGCCGACGGCACTTTTTGGGGAGGGACGTTGAGTTTGGTTTCGTGGAGACCGGCAAAGGTCAATTCGCCGTCCTCCCCGTAGGCGCTGCTGCGGACCGCCCAGGAGACCCCCTCCTGCGCCGCCCGCTGCCTGATCTCACTCAAGACCTCCCGGGGCACCAGCCCCGCTAGGATGCTGTACTGGATCTGGCGGGCCGTCTGCTCTTCATCCTGTTCGCCGGCGGCCCAGGATTCCAGCCAGGCGTGGATGCGCTCTTCCAGGTGGTTGGTCTCGAGAAATCTCCGGTTGGCCCGGGTGGTGATGACAAAACCGGGAGGCACAGGCAGCTTCAGGCTTTGGATGATGCGGCCCAGGGCATTGGCCTTGCCGCCGGTCAACTCCGGGTGATCAAGCGGCAGAGCGCTTAATGGCACCGCCACGGGCATCTCCTCGGACAGGGACAAACGGCCCCGCAATTCCGCCTCCAGGGGGAGGAAAACCCGGTCGAGGGTGCCATACAGGTCCAAGTAGCGCTTCCCGGCAATGAGGTTCAGGCTGTTCACCAGATGCAAGAGCAGGCTGTGCATGTCGCTGGTGATGTCCACCAGGTACTTGCGGTCAAAGATGTATTCGCCGCCCGACTTTTCCCCCAGATCGGCAATGAGTTCCATGACCCGCTGATGATCCTGGAGGAGGGTCTGAAACTGTTCAAAGATTTCCGGGAAAGGGGTGGTCTCGGTCCTTTGCCCCTTGGCGCTTTCCCAAATTTTTTTGAACGGCTTCAGCCAGTTAGCCATATGATTCGCCTGACCAGCCGGCACGCGGCCTGACTGGGGCTGGTACTTGATTGCGTTAGTTAGCGCCGCTTTATGGCCGAAACGTTTCCTGCAAAGGTAACCGAAAGTCCCCCTTTCTTAAAGGGGGATTTAGGGGGATTATTAAGGGGTTATTGTAATCCCCCCTGACCCCCCTTTAGAAAAGGGGGGAATTTTCGTTTCCGATTGGTGTGGCGCCAATTTCTGCAACCAAGCTTCAATTTCTGCAGCCAAGCTCTAGTGCCCCCCTCCGCCCTTGAAAAGGTAACCCATGACAAACCCTACGACAATGGCAATGACCACCGCCAGGATACCGTAGAGGGCCCCGTGCTGGTAAGCCAGCGTCATGAGGAAGGCCGGAAATCCCACCATCTGCACGGGCAGGTCGGTGCAGACCCGGTCCGCGGCTTGGCCGTCCCGGACCGCGGTCAGGCAGACCTTGTAAGTGTCCGGCCTGATGTTGGAGGGCAGCCAGAAGGTCCCGGTGACTTTCTGCTGGCCGTTGTCAGCCGGGGAGACCTTGAGGCCCCCCGGCCAGGCGCCATAGAGTTGCTCGCTTTCCTTCAGCTCCAGGAACTGCTGTTTGAATTTGTCTTTCTCGTTATCCTGGACATCCCCTGAGAGGCTGATCCGTTGGATAAGGGCCGGAAAGCCCCAGGCCGCGTTTATGAGCTTGCCGGACAAAAGGTCGGCGGCGCTGGAAAGTACCAGATATAAAGAAGGGGCTCCGTCGACAGTAATAGTGCCCACATTCATCCACAATGGCCCCCGGCGGCCTTTGCGCCTGAGGTGTTCCTCGGCAGTAGGCCCCACCACCTCCACCACCGCGCCCAGGCCGGCGGGCAGGGTGCCGGTGACGGTGACATTATGCCCCTGGTAGAAGGAGTTGATTTCCATTACGTCAGGGGTGACCTGGAGGGTGACCGACTCGGCCTTCGTCTCAGCGGCCAGACAGAGGACCACAAGCAGCGGCAGGCACCAGGCGATTACCGGCCAACCCAAAACTCTGGATCGCATCTCAGTGCCCTCCGCCGTGGCCCAGGAGCAAATGGGGCGGCCACACCAGGCTCACCAGGATCTGCACCATCACCACCAGCACGATGGAGGCCAGCAAGATCTTGAGCTGGTCCGCCTTGAGGCGGCGGCTGATCCGGGCCCCGAACTGCGCCCCGAGGGTACTGCCGATGAGGAGAATAATGGCCAGGACCAGATCCACGGTATGGTTGGTGATGGCCTGCATGACGGTGACGTTGATGCAGGTGAACAGGATCTGGAAGAGGCTCGTGCCCACCACCACGTGCATGGGCATGCGCAGCATGTAAACCATCACCGGCACCATGATGAAGCCGCCCCCCACCCCCATGATGGCCGCCAGGATACCGACGAAGGTGCCCAGGACAAAGGGCATGATGGGTGATAAGGTCACTCCGGACTTCTCGAAGCGCATCTGCCAGGGCAGGGCCTGGACCAGGCGGGCATAGACCGAGGGGCGCTGCGGTTCCCGGGGTTTCGCTTCCTCCGGCGCGGTTTTCCGCATGCTTTGCAGGCTCTCCACGAACATGTAACCGCCGATGACGCCCAACATGATGACGTAGGTCACCTTGATAACGAAATCGGCGTTCCCCATGGCCCGCAGGATTTTGATAAGCTGGACCCCGAGGGTGCCGCCCACCACGCCGCCGACCAGCAGCAGCAGGCCCATCTTGAAGTCCACGTTCCCCAGGCGGTAATGGGCATAGGTCCCGGAGGTGGAGGCGGCCACGATCTGGTTGGAGTCGGTGGCCGCGGCGACAGTGGATGGGATGCCCGCCATGATGAGGAGCGGCGTCATGAGGAAACCACCCCCCACCCCGAAGAGGCCTGAGAGAAAGCCCACCGCGCCCCCCAGGCCCAGGAGCAGCAGGATGTTGGTGGCACTACCCGATATGGGTAAATACAAGCTCAAGGGCATACAGTTGGGTCCCCCTTGCCGATTTTGGCCTGGAGAATATCAGGTTGCGTCATTTGGAACAAGGCGTGGGCGCATCTTTTTCCTCCCTGCCTGGCTTTTAATAAAGCAGGAAGCGTGCCATGATTTATTCATCAAGAGATATCTGAGAGTTACTGAAAACCAGCCGGCGGTCCGGATGCTTCGCTTGTTTCAGAATGAACTATATGGCCAGTTTTTGTCGGAGTAGAGTGGATATGGAAAGAAAATCTGTTTCAGTATGAAACGAAAAATCGGCTAGCGGCTCAGGAAGGCTTCATGAGCTCGTACTTTTTCATCTTGCGCCACAGGGTGGTGCGGGGCAGATCCAGGATGCGGGCGGTTTCGTTGATATTCCCGCGGGTGAACTGCAGCACCTTGCGGATGTATTCCCGTTCCCGGTCTTCCAGGGTGATCCAGGGACCGGCGCCGGAGCTCCCGAATTCCTGGAGTTCGGGCGGCAGATCCGCCGGAGTCAGGGTGTCGCCCTCGGCCAGGGCCACGGCCCGCTCCAGGAGATTTTGCAGCTCCCGGACATTCCCGGGAAAGGCATAAGAGGACAGAATTTCCCGGGCCTTGGGGTCCAGCCCCTTGATCTTCTTGGAAAATTTTTTGCTGTAGCGGGCAATGAAATACTGGATCAACAGGGGCACGTCCTCCGGGCGCTCGGCCAGCCCAGGCAGGCTGATCTGGACCACGTTCAGCCGGAAATACAGGTCTTCCCGGAATTTTCCCGCCTGGACTTCCCGCTTCAGGTTTTTGTTGGTGGCCGCGATGAAGCGCAGGTCCAGTTGGATGGGGCGGGAGGAACCCACCCGGAAAATCCGTTTTTCCTGGATGACCCGGAGGAGCTTCCCCTGCATGGAGGGGGGCATGTCGCCGATTTCATCCATGAAAATGGTGCCGTGCTGGGCGGCCTCCAAAAGGCCGATCTTGGTGGTGGTGGCCCCGGTGAAGGCCCCCCGCTCATAGCCGAACAGTTCGCTGGCGATGAGCTCCTCGGTGAAGCCCCCGCAGTTGAAAGCCACGAAGGGACGGTCCCGGCGGGGGCTCTCCCGGTGGATGGAGCGGGCCACCAGTTCCTTGCCGGTGCCGCTGTCCCCCTGGATGAGGACATTGCAATCGAGAGGCGCCACCTTGCGGATGACCTGGAAGACCTCCTGCATCCTGGGGCTGACCCCGATCATCTCGCCCCAACCCTCAAGGGGCAGAAGGCGCGCCTTTAAGCGGCGGTTTTCCTCTATGAGCCGCTTGTGCTCCAGGGCCCGCTGGGTCAGATGCCGGATTTCTTCCAGTTTCAGGGGCTTGGATACATAATGAAAGGCCCCCAGCTTAACGGCCTCCACGGCCGCGTCCAGGGAGGCCTGGCCAGTGATCAGGATGACCTCGGTCTCGGGAGCCCGGCCTTTGATGAGCCGCAGGACCTCCATGCCCCCCAGGCCCGGCAGGACCACGTCCAGGAAGACCAGGTCAAAGTGGGCTTTGTCCAGAATGCCCAGGAAGCTTTCCCCGGAGGGAAAGGTCTCCACCCGGTGCCCTTCCTTGTCCAGGGTCACCTTCAGGCGTTTGCGGACGATCTCCTCATCATCGACTACGGCGATGCGCATAACATTACAATGGATTGCTTAATTATTTAAACGTTACTTTTAGGCCCCCCTCACCCCAGCCCTCTACCCCCGCCGGAGGAGAGGGAGCATGAGCCGGGCTCCTCCTTTGTGCCCTCTCCCCATGGGGGGAGAAGATCAGGGTGAGGGGGAATAAAGCCACTTGCTCCCTTTCACGCAAAGATAGGTCACGTATTCATGCACCCCTGCACTTAAGTGGGCTTCTCGGGCAGGGGGCCTTTTTTCACCGGGAGCACCATGGCGAAGGTGGCGCCCTCACCTGTTTTACTGTGGGCCTCGATGTGGCCCCCGTGTTTTTCGATGATGCCATAGGTCACGGAGAGTCCAAGACCGGTGCCCCGCCCCACTTCCTTGGTGGTGTAAAAGGGATCGAAAATATGGGGTAGGTGCTCAGAGTTGATGCCCTGCCCGGTATCCGTGACGTCCACATGCAGCCACTGGCCGCGGTCGGACCAGACCCGGATGATGAGGTGGCCGCCGTCAGGCATGGCCTGGATGGCATTGATGAAGAGATTCAAAAAGACCTGCTGGAGGCTTTTGCGGTCCCCGGAAATCGGCGGGATATCGGGGGAAACGTCTTTGTCCACCTGGATGCCCGACAGCATGAGCTGGTTGCGCACTAACTTCAGGGTGTCGTCGATGACCGCCACGATGGAGATCGGCTCCAGTTCCGGGCGTTCGGAGCGGGAGAAATCCAGGAGCCCCTTGACGATGTCAGAGGCCCGCTCAGCCTGCACCAGGATATCCTGGATGAAGCTCACGGCCTCTTCCCGGTCCAGTTCCCCGAAGTCCTCCTTCAGGGATTCGGCGGTGAGGACAATATTATTGATGGGATTGTTCAATTCATGGGCGATGCCGGAGGTCAGGGTGCCGATGGCCGAGATCTTGCGGGACTGCAGGAGCTCCTCCTGATGCTCTTCCAGTTCCCGGATCATCCGGTTAAAGGCGCGAAACAGGCTGGTAAATTCTTCCGAGCCGCCCTGGGGCTGCGGCAAGGGGGAGAAGTCACCGTGGGAGATCTTCTCCATGGCCAACTGCATCTGGGTCAGGGGGCGCACCAGGACCCAGGCTAGGTAAAAGGCCACCAGGATGCCCAGGGCCAGAAAGACCAAGATGGAAATGAAGAAGAGGTACATGGCCCGCTGGAACAGGCGGTCAATCTGAATGCGCTCCTCTTTTTCCCAGCGCTCCGTGGTCTCCACCAGGTTCTGGCCCAGGTTCCGCATGGACTCCTCCAGATGAGAGAAATCCGGCGAGCCCTCAGAGGCTCCGCCAGGCCCGCGGAGGCTTTGCATCTTGATCAGAACATCCCGGTAGGTACTGAGGGTGCGCCCGAATTTCGTGTCCCGGGGGTCCCGCTTGATCCGGAAAATTTCCGCTTCATGAGTGCGATACATCTCGGTGACCCGTTCCACATAGGACAGGGCTTCCTTGAGGCTCGCCGGCTGCTTGTAGAGGAGGTAGTTTTTCTCGAAGCGTCGAGCTTCCAGGATGTTACTAAACAGGTCGCCGGTCATCTCGAGGAGCCGCAGCCGGCGCCCGATATCCCGGTGGATCTGGAAGCTGAACCCCGCAAAGATGACCACTGACATCAAGCAAAACAGAAAGAGGGTGATAACCCGCCGCCGGATTTTGAAGGTGGTTTTTTTCATTGATCTTGGCCCAGCCAGAGTTTGGTAGCATCACTGTACTCTGAGATGCTATCAAAAGGAAAATTTTTTTTAACAATAACAGGAGGCTGGCCTGCGAAAGAAGTAGGGGGACTTACTTCTGAAAGGCAAGCTAACTCAACCGGCGGCCGCAGGAGACGGGTTTTAAAGCCCCCTCCCCACAGTGGGAGGGGGTTGGGGGGAGGGGGTAAATAAGGCAACTCGTCAACCGTACTCCAAAATGGCCACCCCCCAGCCCTCCCCATCGCAAGGGGAGGAAGCAGGAGGCCTTTCCTTTCCATACTCGAAAGAGGAGTGCACAGGCGCGTCACTTTCAACAAAGCCCCAGGGATCTGGTCCCGGGAAGAATATTCTTTCATAGAATGTCCCACCCGCAAGTTTCGTGCCGGACAGTACTGATCTACCACCTCTGCCCCACTCCCGCAAACCGGCTTTTCCGGTATAATAAGAAGCCATGGCAAGGAAACTTTTCGCAGCCTGGATCAGCATGGGCCTTCTCATGCTGCTCGTCGGCTATTTTTTTTCTTATCAGGAAGAACTCCGGCTCAACCTGGACCGCATCGCCCGCACCCATCTCATGCTGTCCATGATTTACGACCTGGAAAACAACCTCGCCGCGGCTGATGCCCTGGTGTGGGGCTTCATCATCACCGGGGATGACAAGCAATTGCGTGAATACCCGGCCACCACCAAGGAGATAGATCGCATCTTCGCCGAACTTTCCTTTCACACGGAGAATTATCCCGAGCAGCGCAAACTTTTGAACAAGCTCAAGCCGCTGATGGCCAAGCGGTTGGGTTCATATGACCAGGCCATCAGCCTACGCCGGGAAAAAGGGTTTGAGGAAGGCCAATACCCGGATGCCACCCCGGAAGGGAAAAAAGTCCAGGACGACATCCGCCAAATCTTCGATAAAATGGAGAAACTGGAGAAGCGGCAGTTAGACCCGGACTGGGCCCGTCAGAAAAAGACCGTGAAGTTATGGCTGCTGGGCCTCACGCTGGGAACCTTCGTGAGTTTTTCTATCCTGCTCCTGGTGCTTTACCTGCTAAACCGTGAGGTGTTGCAGCGGAAAAAAGCCGAAGAACAGCTGGCCTCGTATCAGGCCGACCTGCGCTCCCTGGCGTCCCAGCTCACCTTGGCCGAGGAACGGGAACGGCGGCGTCTGGCGGTGCACCTCCACGACCGGATCGGGCAAAACCTGGCCTTAAGCCACATCAAGCTGGAGGAACTGCGCGCTTCTTCCCTGGGCAAAAACGGTGCGGCCGGACTCACCGGGGAGTTTGATAACCTGGCCCACCTGATCAAGGAGACCATTGAAGAGACCCAGTCTCTGACCTTCCGGATCAGCCCGCCCATCTTATACGATCTGGGCCTGGAAGCGGCCCTGGAATGGCTCACCGACCGCTTCTCCCATCAGCACGGCCTGCTCACCTACTTCGAGAGTGACCGCCAGCCCAAGCCCGTGGATGAAGACCTGAAGGTCCTGCTTTTTCAGGCGGTGCAGGAGCTCCTGGTGAACATCGTCAAGCACGCCAAGGCCCATAGCCTCAAAGTTTCCATGTGGCGGCAGAACGGCTTCCTGTACATCGGGGTGGAGGATGACGGCGTAGGCTTCAATCCCCTGGCGCGCGGCTACCGCCAAGGCAAAGGTGGAGGGTTTGGCCTGTTCAGCATCAGGGAGCGGTTGCGGCCCCTGGGGGGCAACCTGGAGATCAAGTCGGAACCGGAGGGCGGCACCGAGTTCGTCCTCTCCGTACCGCTTAATCTCGAGGCCTCCCTGGAGATCGGCACATGAGTCTCAGGGTTCTCGTGGCGGATGACCACCAGATCCTCCGGGAGGGGCTGGTTACCCTGTTAGGCAAGGCCGGCATGACCGTGGTGGGGGAAGCGGCGGACGGCCGGACGGTGGTGCAGTTGGCTAAGGAACTCGAGCCCAACGTGGTCATCATGGATATCGCCATGCCGGAACTAAACGGCATTGAGGCCACCCGCCAGATCACCGCCGAGGTCCCCGGTGTCAAGATCATCGCCCTGTCCATGCACGCAGACAAGCACTTTGTCCGGGGCATGCTGCAGGCCGGGGCCTCGGGCTACCTCCTCAAGTATTGCGCCTCCCAGGAACTGGTCCAGGCCATCCGGGCCGTCCAGAATCACCAGGTGTACCTGAGCCCGGGCATTACTGAACTGGTGGTGGAAGACTTCAAGGCAGCCACCGGCGATACCTCGGCCTTTTCGGTGCTGAGTCCCCGGGAGCGGGAAATCCTACAGTTATACGCCGAAGGGAAAATCTCCCGGGAAATCGCCGGGACCCTGCACATCAGCCTCAAGACCGTGGAAGCCTACCGCCGCCAGATTATGGAGAAAATGGACTTCAAGAGCTTTGCCGACCTCATCAAATACGCCATCCGGGAAGGCCTGACCTCTTTAGAGCCATAGTTAAGATGTGACCTTGGGGGGAGGGTCAGGGACCTGAGGTCCCTG
>Ga0207862_1000354_pt1 | contig 13708 bp, 14 predicted proteins | sample LuqExpMetageno81_FD_187838 | JGI IMG/M metagenome (GOLD analysis project Ga0207862, IMG submission 187838) | Tropical forest soil microbial communities from Luquillo Experimental Forest, Puerto Rico - Sample 81 (SPAdes) | ecosystem: Environmental > Terrestrial > Soil > Tropical forest ... | reverse complement strand
TGCTCTGACTATAATTCTACGGCCTTATCTGAGCTGGTGGGAACTCTGTTGAAGGCCATAGGCTGGCGGCCTTCCAGGGGATCCCGGGTGTTGGTTAAACCAAATCTTTTGGCACCCAAACCGCCGGATTTTTTACCCTGCACCCATCCAATGGTGGTCAGGGCTGCCTGTGAATACTTATTGGATCTGAGCGCTAAGGTGACGGTGGGTGATTCCCCCTCCTTTGGCACCGGCAACCGGGTCGCTCAGAAGATTGGCTTGAACAAAGCCCTGGCGGACTTGCCTGTGGAAATTATCGACTTGAACCGGCCCGTGTTGACCAAGCTGTCTTCAAATGGCGGGATAGTCGCCATTTCCCGCCAGGTTCTGGAGCAGGATGTCATCCTTAACCTCGCCAAACTCAAAGTGCATCGGATGGTGGCCATAACGGGGGCAGTGAAAAACCACTTCGGTTGCATCACCAGTCTCTGGAAGGCCCTGCTTCATGTAGTAATGGGTGATCGCGGCAACCGGTTCGAGTCCATGTTGATGGATCTTTTAGACCTCTTACCCCCAAGTGTTTCCCTGCTGGATGCAGTCAGGGCCATGCATGTAACCGGACCGGTAGACGGCTTACCTTTCGCTCTGGAGATGTTGGCTGCTTCCACCTCTGCAGTGGCCCTGGATACTGCCGTCTATACTCTATTACGACTGTGTCCGGCCGACGTCCCTCTTTGGCAGGAGGCGGTAAGGCGCGATATGTTCGGGGCAAATCCCGAAGACCTGGCTTATCCACTGGAGCCCCTGGATTCTTTTGATGCCAGAGATTTTGTCATTCCCGCCACCCTGCAGTCCGCTGGCTTCCATCCTGTTAGACTGGCCAAGCGCCTGATGAAAAACACTTGGGCAGCTTGCTTCGATTGTTAGAAATCATTACACAAAACCTGTTGTTTTTTCATCCTGAAAGGGTCGTAGGACCATAGGGTGGGAAAGAGAAGCGCACCCCACCTTAAGGATCTTGTGAAAGTTTAAATAAGGCCAGCCCACAACCTTCGTTATATGACCCCGCTTTACAAGCCTATATGGGGTGTAATCCGCCTGATACTCAAGGTCGTGATCGTCATGGATAACATACCCCCAAAAACATCACTGCCCAGTATTTAGTTTAACCCAATTCTAAGAGGGCGGATGCGCTTCGCTCTTTTGATCTACCCATATCGCTCGATGCAAGATTACTCTCTAAATCATTCGCCGCTTGCCGGCTCCTTAGCTGATATGGCAAACATATCAACTTAATCCCTCTACTCCCCGAAAGCCATTTCAGTTAATCTTCATCTTCGGCAGCCACTTGCCGGTTTTGTGCTTGTAGGCCGGGTAACTCTCCCCGAACATCTGTTCCAGGAGATTTTCTTCATAAGTGGCGAGAAAATTATAGAAGGGAAAAATGACGCCGCCGAGGAGGGCCAGGGACAGGAGGGAGGCCGTGGCCAGGGCCAGACCGAAATAAACCAGGAGGCAGCCGAGGTAGAGGGGGTGCCTGACATAACGGAAGGCGCCGGTCGTGACCAGGGAGGTGGGGAGTTTGCCGTGACTGCCATGACTGATGACCACGTGGCCGGAACTGGTCAAGAGGAAGGCCGCGGCCAGGGCCAGCGCCATAATCAGCAGCCGTATGGCCAGGGGTATGTAGGGGGCAAGAAAGGTAGAGAAGTGCAGGACAAAGGAATCTCCCAGCCAAATGACCAGGAACAGGCCCAGCAGGAGCAATTGGCCCAGGTCGCCGTAAGGATGCTCACCGTTTGATTGGTCCATTTTTCCCCTAGTTATAATGGTCAAAGTAGGTCGGCATAGGTAATCAATCCATTCCAGCAGATCACGGTTAGCAGGAGGTTAAAAACAGGAGGTTTATCATCCAGCCGGTTAGATTTTCTCCTGTAAAGTCTCTTTGGCGGTGGGCTTAGGCGGGGAGGGGGGGGCCGCGGGAAGGAACGGGAAGGGGACCCCGTGACTGACCTCCTCTTCGATCAGCCGGTTCTGCTTGATCAGATCATGGATGAGCCTTGCTCCCTGGATCAACAGCTGCCATACCCGGCGCCGGTAGGGGAGCACCGGCGGCGTGGTTTCCTTTTGCAGATGCCGGAAATAGGGATAATCCATGAGCTCGTCCCACAGACTGAGAAACTTCTTGAACATGGCCGGGTAAAAATAGGTGAGGTCCTCTCCTTGGTCCTCCAGAAAAGCCACGGCCTGGGCGATGCGCTGGTAGGGACCCAGACGGCGCCGCTCGGCGTGTTTGCGGGTAAGTTTTTCCAGGGTCTGCAGTTGGTGGGCCTGGGTGAGGATGGCCATCTGGTGCAAGGCCTCCCGGTGCAGGTCCGGAAATTTGGCGAAGGCCTCCTTGTTGTCTTTGTTGATGAGGTAGCTGTTTAAAAGCTTCTTGGCGGCCTCGAAATGCTCCGGGCTATAGGTGGCCAGGCGGCGCTGGTTCTTGGCCAGCCAGGCCAGCAGGAACTTGAGCCGGTCCTCGTGGGTCTTGGGCGCGGTGATAAGATCCGAGCGCCGGTAAATGATGGAACCGGGATATTCCCCCCGGACGATGTCGGTGAGGTCCTTTAAGGAACGGTGGGTGTCCTTGAGCAGGTTGAACCCGGAATCCCGGCCGCCGTGACAGGGATGAATGATTTCCTGGGACACCACTGACAGGGCCCGGTCTTCCAGGATATTCAGGGGGTTGTACTTGTGCTGCGTGTAGGTCACCTTGAAGAGCACCACCCGGCGCTGACGGTCCACAAAGAAGCCCTGGTCCGCCAGGTGGGAATGGGTCTCGGTGAAGGCCGGGGGCAGGGTGACCAGGGCCACCTTTTCCACCAGGGGGTATTTTTTCTGCTCGAAGCCGCAGAGGCTGGTGATGGTGCGGTCCGAGGTGCCCAACACCTTGACGAGGTACTGTTCCTTGGCGCGGCTCAGTTTCCGGGCGAAGAGGGCCGCGGAGGTGCGGCGTTCGGCGGAGATGGGCAGGCCGTAAAGCTCCATGAGAAATTGGTAGACAAAATAGCGTTCTCGCTCGTAGACGGCGTTGTCCAGCTTCTTGAAGCGGCCCATCTGGCGGCCCAGGTCCTTGATCTCGCCGTCCAGGTCTGAAGGGAAGGAAGCGTAGACCCCGAGGAGCCGGAACAACCCTTCCTGGTCCTGGGCGATCACCTGGGCCCGGTCCATGTGGTAGAGATATTCCTGCAGTTCTTCGTAGAGGCCCAGGTCGGTGAAGTCCCGCTGGGCGAAGCGGTTGCGGAACTGGGAGCGGCGTTCCTTGTCCAGGTGGGGGGAGATCTTTTCCAAATTTTCCCGGACGGCCTTTTTCCCTTCCAAGGCCGGATGCAGGAGGTCGAACTGGAAGATCTCCTCCTGGTAGGACAGCGGGCGGTTTAAGGCCACCAGGCTGAAACTCGGGAGTCCGGGATGCTCGGCAAAGGTCCGCTCAAAGGAGGGCAGCAGCTCCCGGGCCTCCACCAGGGGATACGAGGCGGAATAAGCGGCGAGCAGGCCCTTTTCCATGTGGACGTATTCCAGGAAATCCTTGAGAAGATAGCGGTCGTCGATGGCGACTTCTCCCTTGAGATACTTCCTCAAGGGCAAGCCATCGAGCTTGACCTCGCTGAAGAATTTCCGTTTCCTGGCCATCAGCCCTCGGTGACCTTGACGTACACCCGCCGGTGGCGGGGCCCGTCGAATTCACAGAAATAGATACCCTGCCAGGTGCCCAGGAGCAGCTTACCCTGGCTCACGAAAACGGTGAGTTGGGGGCCCATGAGGGAGGCCTTGATGTGGGCCGGGGAGTTGCCCTCCCCGTGGCGGTAGGGCTCCCGGTCGCTGATGATCTTGTTCAGGACCATGAGGATGTCGGACTTGACACTGGGATCGGCGTTTTCGTTGATGGTGACCCCGGCGGTGGTGTGGGGCACGAAGACATGGCAGAGGCCCCGATCCACGCCACTTTCCTCCACCACCTGCTGAATGCGGCCGGTCAGGTCGATGAGCTCGGTCTTGCTGCCGGTGCGCACTTCCAGGGTGCTGGGCATGCTTACCTCCGGATCAGGGAGTCCGTGGGGGGTGCGAGCCCTGGCGAAGTCTGGGGCTGGGGCTCCTTTTGCTTAAAAAATTCCCAGGCCAGCATCAGGGCATAGCGCACCAGTTCCTGGAGAAAGGGGTTTTCCCCGGACAGCACGCCCCGGTCCCCGGCCAGGAGATCCTCGCCCGCGGCCTGGGCCGCCCGGGCCTCCTCTGCCCTTCCCACCAGATCGAGAAAATAGGCCAGCTCCAGGAGGCGGCGGCCCCACCGCGGCCTGCCTTCCTTGGGAAAAAGCGCCGCGGTGGCGTCGTCCAGCACGCCTTCCTGGCGCAGGCGCTGCTGCTGCTCGGAGAGCACCAGGGGGCTGTCCTGGGCGGCCTTGAGCTTCTCGATCCAGGGGACGATCTCCTCCGGGCTGGGGAGCCAGGAGCGGCACAGTTCACCTGTGGCCAGGCGGCGGGACTGCTCGAGATAGCCGCCGCGCTCTGCCGGGCTTAAGGGGGGGAGCAAGTCCTCCAGGGGAGGGGTGTCGTCAGGCCGGCCCAGGTGGCGCCAGAGGGTCTCCCGCAGGGGGAGATAGCTATCGCGGCTGGGTTCGCCGTCTGGGGTGAGGGCCAGGGCCTCTTCCAGCAGGCGCAGGACGTAGCCCGGGGGTGCTGCAGTCCAGGCGTCCAGCCCCTGGCTGTAAAATTGCTCCCAGAATTCCTGCCGCTGTTGGCGCTTGAGGGTTAACAGGTGGCATTCCCGGAGGCCGCGCTGATCGCTCAACCGGGCCACCAGGAGGTTGCCGCCCAGGACTACCCGGGGGCCTTCCAGGATGACGTAGCGTTCGCCGTTGCCGAAAATCGCCGAGACCTGGGCCTGAAGACCGGAGGCCTCCAAAGCTTGAGCGCTCTCAGGTGCTTCCCGGAGAACAAGTTCGGCCGGGACCGGTACACCCCTGGTCTTGAGGACATGCAGGGCCTTTTTCAGGGCCTTGTACCGTTCCTTGTCAGGATTTTGTCCGAAAAGCACGGCCAGAAGAGGGGGTACGCCGGAGTGGGCAATTTTGGCCAATTCGCTCATGAGATGGAGGTCCCAGGTCAGGTCGGCGGGCCGTGGGGTTACCAAATCCGCAAGGGTTGCCGGTGGCTGATCGGCGGCCAGGGCCTCTTTCAGGCGGGCCACCTGCTCTTTGAGAGCGGCGGCGCTTTCAGGGGGAAGGGGAGGCGGGCCTGCGGCCGCCCGGCGGGTCTTCTGGTGACGCTCCTTCATGATCTTTCCGGGGGACCTGCTTCAATGGCCACCTCGTCCGGCTGACCCATCTCGGTGAGATACACGTTCACCCGCTGGGAAGCGGGAAGGTTGAGGATCAGGCCCACAAAGTCAGGCCGGATGGGGAGTTCCCGGCCTCCCCGGTCCACCAGCACTGCCAGTTCGATGCGGCTGGGGCGGCCGTAGTCAATGAGGGCGTCCAACGCCGCCCGCACCGTCCGGCCGGTGAAGAGCACGTCGTCTACCAGAATGACCCCCTGATCGTCGATGGAGCGGGGAAGTTCGGTTTTGCCCACCAGGGGCTTGTGGTCGATGCGGGTCCAGTCGTCCCGGTACAGGGTAATATCCAGCACTCCCACCGGGAAAGTTTTGGCCACGCGGCGGCTCATGCGGTCGGCCAAGCGTTGGGCCAGGAAGGCCCCACCGGTGCGAATGCCCACCACCACCAGATTGTCCAGGTTCTGGTGCCCGGCCAGGACCTCCTCCGCCAGCCGGTCCAGGGTGTGTCCGACTTCGGTGGCCGAAAGCACGATGTGTTTTTGGGAACTCATGGTTTCGGTTCGCCTTTATGAGAGATTACTTAACCTTACCACGCTAACAGGGAGAAGACAAGCGGGGTTCCTGGCACTGATTCACTTATCGGCAATAGGGCGCACCAGCCCCCACTTCTCCAAAATTTCTATAAATTCCGGGGACAACAAGGTCTCCGCCAGTATTTCCCGGGCCTCCAGCTGGCGCGGCGACCAGTTCCCCTTGATCCTGACTAGATAGCGGGTGGTGATGACAGTGCCTTGGAGAGGCTGGGGGTCTTTCAGGCTCCCCCCCAGGGGCACCAAGTCAAAGAGGTCCGGGAAGGTTTCCTGGGTGTAGCGCCCTAAATGGTAATAGATGATGGCGGCGTCGGCCCGGCCGTAAGCCACGGACCAGGGCAGATCACGATGGTGGATGCGGGCTCCAGTCAGCCATTTCTCGGGATCACCACTGGCGCCTTGAAAGATCAGTTCAAAAAGGCGCGGCGCCGACAGGCCCGGGGGTGGGTGGCTGTCGTGCTCGGCGATATGATACATGCTGCCCAGGTAATTCTCAAAGGCCCCAGGCTCGAGATTCGGGTTCGGAGTGACCAGCCGCACCCCTTTTCGACCCAGGTCCCAGACGGAATGAATCCCTTTGGGATTGCCCTTTTTCACCAGGATGACCACGCCCCGGTCCTGGTACAGGGGCAGGACCGGACCCTCGGTCAAACCGGCCTTGGACAGTTTGTCTATCACCCTCCGGGTGGCCACCACCGCAGCTGGCCGGCAGGTGAGGACCAAATTGCCGATCTGCAGCCTCTGGTTGGCAATCTGCTCCAGGGGCACCGGGGGGCTGGTGGTATAGAACCAGTTGGTCAACGGAGGATCCTGGAATTTGGCCAAAAATAGCGGCCAAATATCCTTCAAGACCATGTGATAATTGCCCTCGGTGGACAGCAGCAGTTCACTGGAAGAAATCTGGCCATGCAGGTCATGGAGCAGGTCGGCGGTGGGATCATTCAAGTTGGGGGTCAATTCCCCCCGGTCGAGGGGCCAATTAAGCAGGGGAGGAATGTCGATGACCGGAGTTCCGGTGATTTTGGGCAACACTGCCGCCGCGGCCGGGAGCGCCAGCCAGGGGCCTATTACCAGGAGGCCAATGAAAAGATAGGATGTCATGACCGTTTCCCCTCGGTATCGTCGTGGATAAGGAAAAAGTTTGCTCCTCATCCGGTCGTGCTTATAATTTAACATAAAGGCCAGGTGGAAATTCTCAGATAAGTGACCTCAGAGGAGCCGTGACTCTCAAAGAAGCCCGGGAAATTCTGGGTTTGGAACTTACCGTCACCCGCCAGGAGATCACCCGGGCCTATCGCCGGGCGGCCCGACGCTGGCATCCGGACCGGGCCCCGGAGGACCGGGAGGAAGAGTACCGCGGCCGCATGCAGCAGGTGAACGCCGCCTACCAGCGCCTCCGGGAGTTCCTGGAAGGCTACCGCTTCCGCCTGGAGGACACCGAGACCGGGGAAGACATGGGTGAATGGATGCGGGAGCGTTTTTATACCGGGGTCTGGGGGCCGCCCCCCAGAAAGGGCCAGGCCTACCAGGATGAGGCCCCCGAGGCGGGTACCGGGAGAAGCAAGAGCGGCAAGCGCAAATAAAGTTCAGTGCGTGGGTGAGGTCAGAGGTGGGGACTTCGGGTTATTGCGGCTAAAGAGGGAGGTTTGGGGAGGGCAGGACCTAGCCCCTTATCAAATCCCCCTAAATCCCCCTATAGAAAAGGGGGACTTACCAGACGATGGCCGGTGACTCCCCCCTTTTATAAAGGGGGGCGGGGGGGATTTGGTCCTGGGCCCTCACCTTAAGATGTCATCTTGTGGGTGATACCGTGACGGATTTTCCCGGCCATAGTGTTTCTCTTTATAAGTGAGGTGAATGGTGACTAAGGATGAAGTCGTGGTGGTGGAGAACTTCTCCACCCGTATGGAAGCGGAAATGGCTGCGGGCGTGCTTGAGGCCGAGGGTATCTATGCCCTGGTGACGGCCGACGATGCCGGGGGAACCTACCCGCCCCTGCAGTACCTCCGGGGGGTGCGGCTCATCGTCTCCCCGGAAGACGAGAAGCGGGCCCGGGAAATCCTGACGGACTGGCGGCAGGCCCGGCCCCTGGAGGAAGGGGAAGAGATCGGGGAGTGAGCCCTTAACAGAAAGCCGGTCATCTTCATCTAACCGATAAAACAATAAACGAGGAATTCTCTCTTTACCTTTGCACATATGAAAAAGAACCTGCAACACCTCAGCACAAGGGCCGCTGGTCCGGACAACCCCGTCTGGAGCCGGCCGGCCCGGATTTTTGGTCTCTTGGTCGTGGTCCTGGCCCTCGCCCTGCTGGCGTTGGCCCCGGCGGCCTGGCCGTCGCCGTCGCCAAATCCGGGGCCCGGGAAGATCTTGGAAGAACTGTACTACCAGGTGGACGTCTTTGTTTGCCGGGATGCGGTAAAGGCCAAGGTGGTATTTCGGGAAGTGGGGCCTGGTCGGTACCGGGCCGAATTAAACGGGCACAGCCAGGGTCTCGTGTCCATGCTGTCCGGCCAATGGGAGGGTGGTCTCTCCACGGACATGGAATACTCCCAGGGCAAGCTGCAGCCTCTGGTCCACCGGGAAATCTCCATCAAGCAGGGGAAAAAGCGGGTCATGGAATACCGCTTCAACTACGCCCAGAAGAAGGTGGAACTCTGGAAGCAGGAGGGCGGCGGGGACATGGTCAAGCGCTGGGAAACCGCCCTGACCGGACCCATGTACGATCCCCTGACCTTCTTCTATAACCGGCGTCTGACGGGGGCCGCGCTGGACGAGAAGGGCGGGGAGTCCGTGAAGTTCCAGAGCATCCCCTATCCCAAACCCGACGAAATCACCCTGCGAGTGGGCGAAAAGACCGACGGGGGCCGCAAGATCATGCTGGATTTGGGCAGCCGCCTGTTCAAGGACGAGCGCAGCCAGGTCTACGCCATTCTGGACTCCGAAGGGGTGCCCACCAAGGCCTGGACCCAGGTGGGAAAGTTTGGCAACGTGGACATCACACTCCTTCCCGGGGGGAAGCGCCTGAACAAGGCCGAGATGACGAAAGCCGCGAGCCAGGCTCAGGCCCGCCGGGATTGATAAGTTGGGAGAGGGGTCCAGGAGTCGCGGACTCCCGCCCCTCTTTCCCAACCCTGTCCCCCAACCCCTGAAAGGGTAAAATGCACCGTGGCAGGCAGAGTCGCAGGACTCCGCCCCCCCACGAGTCCCTGAAAGGGTCAGGAGGGGGCCTTGGAGAGCAGGGCATAAGCCCTCAGGTCCCTGGCCCCTTTCTCCGCACAAAGGTGATCCAGCCCCTCTCCCAGATTTTTCGCCAAAAATTATTTGACATTTTCCCTGCTTAGCATCATATAATTAACCATCAGGATTTTATGCAGGAGCGGGGCTGCACCATGAAGCAATTTGGCGAAAATCAAACTTTCCTGACCCGGTCCACCGGTCCAGCCGGCCTGCGGCCTTGCCCCCAGGATTACGTGCCTGCCGGTCTTCTTCCTTTCCTGACCTTAAACGTAGGTGTAGTATTCTGTCTATCCTGACCTGCGGGCGTACTTCGCATCTGAGGCGGCCTGCGGGCCGCTTTTTTTTATGGGTTTAATCTCACAAGCAGAGGAGGTGAGGCCAGGTCAGGAAAGAAATGAACCGGAAATGCGGGAAGCAGTCCCAAAGGCCGGGGCGGTTGGCACCGGCGTTGACAAATGGCCTTTTTTTCTTTAAAGATGCCTGTACATTGTTAAAATTTTGTTCTTCGAGGTGCGGTATGGAAGAGCGGGATATGGCCCTGATCAAGACCTGGATCGAGCAGGACTCGGAATTGAAGCAACGCGTTGACGAACACGAGGAATATGAGCGGCGCTTGGAGGAGTTCAACCGCAGGCCCTACCTTACCGCCGAAGAAACCCTGGAGCGCAAGCGCCTCCAAAAACTCAAGCTTGCCGGCCGGGACAAGATTGAACAGATCCTGGCCAAATATCGCCAGAAGGAAGATGTCACATGAAAATGACCGGCGCCCAAATTATCCTTGAATGTCTGAAACGGGAAGGGGTGCAGCATATCTTCGGGTATCCGGGAGGAGCGGTCATCGATTTATATGACGAGCTCACCCGGCATCCTGACATCAAGCATTACCTGGTGCGGCATGAGCAGGCCGCGGTGCATGCTGCGGACGGCTATGCCCGGGCCTCCGACAAGGTGGGGGTGGCCCTGGTCACCTCCGGCCCCGGGGCCACCAACACCGTGACCGGCATCGCCTCGGCCTACATGGACTCTATCCCCATCGTGGTGTTCACCGGCCAGGTGCCCACCGCACTCATCGGCAACGACGCCTTCCAGGAAGTGGATATCGTCGGCATCACCCGGCCCTGCACCAAGCACAATTACCTGGTGACGGACATCCACCATCTGGCCCGCACCATCCACGAGGCCTTTTACATCGCCCGCTCCGGGCGCCCCGGGCCGGTACTGGTGGATCTGCCCAAAAATATCCAGCAGGAGAGCATCAAGCCGGAGTTCCCGGAAGAAATCAAGATCAAGAGCTACCAGCCCACCCTCCATGCCAATCCCCGGCAGGTGAAACGGGCCCTGGAGATGATCCTGGAGGCCAAGCAGCCGGTTCTCTATACCGGCGGGGGCATCATCAGCGGCAATGCCTCCACCGAGCTCCTCGAGTTCGCCGAGGCCCTGCAAATCCCGGTGACCAGCACCCTCATGGGTCTGGGCGGCTTTCCGGGGATCCACCCCCTGTGGCTGGGCATGTTGGGGATGCACGGCACCTACACGGCCAACATGGCCGTGGCCCAGTCGGACGTTCTCATCGCCGTGGGGGCCCGCTTTGACGACCGGGTGACCGGGCGTCTCGATGCCTTTGCGCCCCACGCCAAGATTATCCATATCGACGTGGACCCAAGCTCCATCAGTAAAAACGTGGTGGTGCACATCCCCATGGTGGGAGACTGTAAAGACGCCCTGCACCAGTTGAACAACCTGGTGAAGCAGGAGGTTCCCCGGGATTGGGCGAATGAGCGCCAGGAATGGCTGGAGAAAGTCAAGGGCTGGGCCAAGAAGCACCCCCTCAAGTATCAGAAGTCCAAGGAGATCATCAAGCCCCAGTTCGTGGTGGAAAAGCTTTGGGAGGTCACCGGCGGGGATGCCTATATCACCACCGAGGTGGGCCAGAACCAGATGTGGACGGCCCAGTTTTTCAAATTTAAGCGCGCCCGGCAGTTTATGACCTCCGGGGGGCTTGGCGCCATGGGTTACGGCTTTCCGTCGGCCATGGGAGTGCAGGTGGCCAAGCCTGACAACATCGTCATCGACATCGCCGGCGACGGCAGCATCCTCATGAACATCCAGGAACTGACCACTGTGGTGGAAAACAACCTGCCGGTGAAGATCGCCATTTTGAACAACAACTTCCTGGGCATGGTGCGCCAGTGGCAGCAACTCCTCTATGAACGGCGTTACAGCTCCACGGATCTTTCGGCCCAGCCGGACTTTGTCAAAGTGGCCGAGGCCTTCGGCGCGGTGGGGCTCAGGGCTACCAAACCCGAGGAAGTGGAGCCGGTTATCCGTAAGGCCATGGAAACACCCCGGCCGGTGATCATGGACTTTGTGGTTGACCGGGAGGAGTGCGTCATGCCCATGGTGCCGCCCGGTAAAGCCAGCCACGAAATGCTTCTGGCATAAGGAGGAGATGAAATGATTCCGACCAAACATGTCAGGCGGCATACCATTGCGGTGTGGGTGGATAACCAACCGGGGGTGCTTTCCCGGGTCACCGGGCTGTTTTCCGGCCGGGGCTTCAATATCGAATCCCTGTGCGTGGCCGAGACCATGGACCCGGAGGTCTCACGTATCACCATCGTCAGCAGCGGCGATGAACAGATCATCGAGCAGATCATTAAGCAGTTGCGCAAACTCATCAACACCGTGAAGGTGGCGGATCTGAGCGAAGTGGAGCACGTGGAGCGGGAGATGGCCATGGTCCGGGTCAAGGCTGAAGACAAATCCCGGGCCGAGGTCCTGCGCATCGCCGACATCTTCCGCTGCCGGGTGGTGGACGTCAGCCCCACCACCTACACCCTGGAACTCACCGGCACCCACGAAAAACTGGAGGCGGTGCTGGGCCTGCTCAAGGTTCACGGCATTCTGGATGTGGTGCGCTCCGGCTCCCTGGCCATCCAACGGGCCAAGAAGGATTGATGAAGCTGTCGGCTATCAGCTTTCAGCCGTCAGAAAAGAAAAATAAAATGAAGCCGCAAGCTTTAGCTTGCGTTTTAAAGCGTGGCGGGATTAATAAAGGCCAGGCTTAAGCCTCAGGGCTACCAAAATAAGAAAACTGAAAGCTGATAGCTCTGCCTTGGTAGATGCTTCTCTCAGAAAGGAAAGTTTATTTATGAAAATCTATTACGACAATGATGCGGATTTAGGGGTTCTCAAAGGCAAAAAAGTGGCCATCATCGGTTTCGGGTCCCAGGGGCACGCCCAGGCGTTGAATCTCCGGGATTCGGGGGTCGATGTGGTGGTTTCCGAGATGCCGGGAACGCCCAACTATGAGTTGGCGGTAAAGTATGGCTTTAAGCCCCTGCCGGCCGGCGAGGCCGCGACCCAGGCCCAAGTGGTGCAGATCCTGACGCAGGACCATGTCCAGGCCAAGCTCTATGAAAACGACCTGAAACAACACATGGCCGGAAAAACCCTGTTATTCTCCCACGGGTTTAATATTCACTACGGTCAGATCGTTCCCGCTCCCGATATTGACGTGGTCATGGTGGCCCCCAAAGGCCCCGGACACCTGGTCCGGGCCGAATACGAGAAGGGCGCCGGGGTGCCGTCTCTGGTGGCCATCTACCAGGATGCCTCCGGCAAGGCCCTGGACACCGCCCTGGCCTATGCCAAGGGCATCGGCGCCACCAGGGCCGGCGTCCTGGAGACCAGCTTCGAGGAAGAAACCGAGACCGACCTTTTCGGCGAGCAGTGCGTGCTTTGCGGGGGTGTCTCGGAGCTGGTGAAAGCGGGCTTCGACACCCTGGTGGAAGCGGGTTATGCGCCGGAGATCGCTTACTTCGAGTGCCTTCACGAGCTCAAGCTCATCGTCGACCTCTTCTACCAGGGCGGCATCAGCTACATGCGCTACTCGGTGAGCGACACCGCGGAGTTCGGCGACTATACCCGGGGAAGACGTATCATCACCGAGGAGACCCGGGAGGAGATGCGCCTGATCCTGGACGAAATCCAGACCGGGGAGTTTGCCCGGGAGTGGATCCTCGAGAACCAGGCGGGGCGGCCGGTCTTCAATGCCCTGCGCCGCATCGAAGCCGAGCACCCCATCGAGGACGTGGGCAAAAAGCTCCGGGGGATGATGTCCTGGCTGCAAAAGAAGTAGGGAGAGGGGGAATCAGCCTTGTGTCTTGCTCTAAGAATTCTTTTAGCAAACTCAGGCTCGCTCCTCACTAAGAAGCAAAAAGTCCCTCTTTCTTAAAGGGGGATTTAGGGGGATTATCAAAGCATTACATAATCCCCCCTGACCCCCCTTTAAAAACGGGGGGGGAACCCACAGTTTACCTGCTTCTTATCAGAAATCTGGTAAGGTTTAAGCAGGCAACCTTAACAAAAAGAAAGCCACGAACGCTTTCTCCAGTCATGAGACCGGATGAAGCCTTCGTGGCTTATTTTTTCAGAGAAGCGTGACTTTCCGCTTAATGGCAGCAGGTGTGTCCATGCTCGTGATGCTGGTCGTCGTGGGTGTGTTCGTGCGTGTGAATCGTCGCCTCGTGGCTGTGCTCATGGCCGTAGTGGCTATGAGATTCGGCCTCATGCCGGT